>SXGS01007399.1_pt1 | contig 26485 bp, 13 predicted proteins | sample 3174681 | NCBI WGS metagenome assembly SXGS01 (sample SAMN11356861, study PRJNA531348) | freshwater metagenome | isolation source: freshwater sample F1-80 | place: China: Fuxian Lake, Yuxi | collected 2017-12-25 | reverse complement strand
GCTCCGGGCGAGTGTGCCAAACAAGATACCGGAGACCCCTGAACTCACGCACCGCCAAGCACGACATTCCCAAGCAAAATGGTGAGAATGTCTAGAGAGCCATTTTAGAGACAAAGATGAGGGCCCTCCACCGCTTTTCCCTCTGTATTCAATGCGGCGCCGGTAACTTGGAGATGCGCCCGCTCTCCGTGTACGCGAAAAATCCGCCTTGACTCACTGGGTGTCAGTGTAAAGGTTGAAAGAAGATCATACCTTGCGGAAACCAGCTTTTGGTTGCCGCTAGGCGACAACCTGAATTTCAATCTTAGCTATGAGCATACGAATGGTTCGGCATCGATTGCGTGGGGGGTTTACCCTGATAGAGCTCCTTGTGGTGATCGCGATCATCGCAATTTTGGCAGGAATGCTTCTGCCAGCCTTGGCGAAAGCCAAACAGAAAGCCACAGGCGCAGCCTGCGCCAGCAACCAAAAACAGATCATCCTGGGGTGGACGATGTATTCGTTGGACGCCAACGACGGGCTGGCCCCGTCGGATGGTTGGCGAAATAGGGCGGGTCAGTTAACGGGGCTGCCCGGTGGGGGCTATTGGGCGGGGCCAAGTCCAGACATAGCATCGGGAATCACCCTCCAGGTGGCGCTTCAACGCGTTCAGAAGGGCCTTTCCAACGCGCCGCTCTGGGAGTATTGCGGAGCCTTTGGCGCTTATCACTGCCCCGGTGATCTTCGGGCACGGCGCAAACCGGGAGCGGGATGGGCTTACGACAGTTATTCAAAAGCCAACGGATTGAACGGTGGAGGCTGGGAAGCGGCGCAGACCCCCTACACGAAGGTCAGCCAGGTGAGCGAGCCCTCGAACACCTTTGTCTTCATCGAAGAAACGGACCCCCGCAATTACAACCTGGGGACTTGGGTTATCAATGTAAATCCCCCCGGTTGGGTGGATCCATTCGCCATTTTCCACGGCAATTTCAGCACGTTTGCCTTCCAGGACGGCCACTACGAAGGCAAGAAGTGGGTCGACGGGCCGACCATCAAAGCGGCCAAAGAATCTGCGGAAGGAAAAGCGAGCTTCTTCTGGGCTGGTGGCACCTCGAAGAATCCGGATTTTCGTTGGGTTTGGGAACGTTACCGCTACCAGCAATGGAAGCCCCTGCCGTGAGTGACCCAGGTTGACCTGCGAGTTCATTGGGGAAGAACCAGCACTCGCCTCGAGTCTATTCAAGAGCCCGCCGGGACTGCGACATGGGTGCAGTCCAGCGGGCTTTTCATTTTCTAACGACAGAATCCAATGGCTGTCTTTGCTGAGTCGGAACGTTGGGTGATCTTATCTTAGCTATCGCTGAAGAATTCCGTAAGTTCCGCCAGTTAACTTGTAGGCCCGTGCGGTTTGGGAAAATGCCGCCGGGTTCGAGCTTCCGAGCATTAAGGATCGAGGTGCGAGCAAGGCCAGGGCATCTGGGATATCCATAACTCGAAGTATATTCGGAAAGATGGGTCCGCTCACATGGCTTAAGGGTGGGTCTTCGATGATAACTTCGGTGAGACGAGTATCCAAAATCCCGGCGTAAGCGCCTAGGATTCCCGCTGCACCCTTGCCTGCGATCTTCAAGGGTCGGCGGCGACCCCAGTCCGAGTTAGCCACTGCCCCCACCACATGAAGGATATCGATCAACCGACAGGAGTCCAACGTCCTGCCCAGGAGCGGGAGAGAACGCTGGATAAAGAAAGGGGGCGGATCTTGGAAGCGCAACGGCCCAGAGCCGCGCGGCGACACAACCAGACAGGCCGCGTCCCCTATGGACGCATTAACCCACTCGGGGCGCGATTCATTGGATTCGGCTTCACCGAGCACCACCAGCCAAATGCCACTGTCGGGTCCCTTGTTTTTAGCCGGAAAATAACGCCACGGAATTTCGATGCCGGTTTCGGTTGGCAACCAGCCAGACCCAATGTTTTGGGGATCGGGCAGGAGTTCGGAGGAATTGATTGCGCTAGGCTGAGTGACCGAGCCGAACACCAGCCTCCGGAGTTCCTGGAGTGTGTTTTGGCGCCAGGCACTAAATGTCGCCGCATCGTTCCACGCCTTACGGACAGCCATTGGAAGGAGCGTCTGATCGATCGAGGTATTTCGTTCATCGGCGGGTAACGCATATGGGAATGCTCGCAATTGAGCCCCATCAAACGGTGGCAGCACTGGTTCAGTTACGGGCACGTCTTGACCCTGCAAGTGTCGGTTGATCCAGCGGTAGGCCATCAATCGCAGTTCGACTTTGTCGTCGTGACCTCCGGGCGTCACGCCAATGTCGAACACCTGGTCGGTGCGATTCGTGTAGAGGCCGTAAAGACGTTCGAGCCGCGCTCGGATGCGGTCATTGCCGCTCATGGGAAAGATGGTGTCGTGTCCCGAATTGGCGAAGAGCAGGGAGCGTGGAGCGACCAGGGCGGCGATGTCGGTCCAAGAACGTTGAAATGGGTTGATGCAAAACATGCAGTCGCAGTGCCCATTCACGACGCGTCCGCCAACATAGTCTTCGAGATCGCTCATGCCGCTGACGGGCACAGCGACCTTCACTCGCTCATCTGCGGCGGCGATCCAAAAGGTGGCGGCGCCTCCACCAGAAATTCCAGTCACTGCAAGTCGAGACGGATCGATCTCGGCGCGGCTTTGTAGATAATCCAAGGCTCGCACGCCATTCCAACATTCCACCGCGGCGGGGGTGTAGCCGCGGGCCTGCCACCCTCAATCTCGGCGCATGTCGATGCGCCTTATAGAGCATGCCAAGCGGATTGACGAGTGCGGTCGTTGAGCAACGCCTATTGCAACAGTTCCTGAATCTCCTCCCAATTCAGTGCGTCAGTGAATGCTTCTTCTCCGGTTAATGTCGCCGCGATCAATTCGCGTTTTCGTGCCTGCAAGTTCAGAATTTTTTCTTCGACAGTGCCTCGGGTGATCAACTTGTAGCTGGTCACGACTCGGGTCTGTCCGATGCGGTGTGCCCGGTCGGTCGCCTGGTCCTCCACGGCTGGATTCCACCACGGATCGAAGTGGATCACGGTGTCGGCCCCGGTGAGATTCAATCCGACGCCACCCGCCTTCAACGAAATGAGGAATACCGGTATCGACGGGTCTTGCTGGAACTTCTGAACTACCGCTTGCCGGTTCGAGGTGGAGCCATCCAGATAAGCAAACGTCGCACCCCGCGATTGGAGATGCTCGCGCAGCAGCGCGAGCATGGACGTGAATTGACTAAACACCAGCACGCGGTGGCCTCCATCCAAAACCTCATCCAGCAACTCAGCAAACAACTGCATCTTACCGCTGGAAGAATCGATGGCATCGGCGTCGACGCTGGAGATTGGCGTGTTGGCTTTGGGGGCGGACGCCAACGCGGGGTCGGATTCCGCAGACTCAACGACAGGTTTTTGAAGCAGTCGGAGGTCGCAGCAGACTTGGCGCAGTCGAAGCAACGCGGTGAGTACCAACATCCGGCTTTTGCCCAAGCCCTGAGTTCCAACCGCTTCTGTCACTTCCTTGCGGGTGGCGGCCAGCAGTTGTTGGTAGACGGCTGCTTGTTCTTCGGTGAGCTCGCAGAAGGATACTTGTTCGATCTTCTCCGGCAGATCCTTCGCCACTTCTGTTTTTCGTCTTCGGAGAAGGAACGGGCGCACCCGGCGTGCGAGACGGTTCATTGAGGCGGAATCTTTTTCTTTGGCGATCGGCACTTCGTATCGATCGCGGAAATCCTGAGCGGATCCCAGGTACCCCGGCATGAGGAAATCGAACAAGCTCCAGAGATCGAGTACCGAGTTTTCCAGCGGCGTCCCCGTCAATACGAGTCGGTTTGGACTTCGGAGCAACTTGACGGCTTGGGCATTGCGAGTTTGGCGATTCTTGATGTGTTGGGCTTCATCGAGAATCACGGTGTCGAATTCAATGCCTTGGTACCGATCGAAATCCCGCCGGATCAATCCATAACTGGTAATGACCATGTCACACTGCGGAATGCGACCAAACTGGGCGTGTCGCTGAGGGCCATGCAATGGAAGAGTCCGGAGTCCAGGGGTGAATCGGGCGGCTTCGCCGGCCCAGTTGTAAACGAGGGAGGTGGGGCAGACAACCAAGGAGGGTGGCAACGGTTGGCTGGATTGGTGTCGTGTGGCTTGCAAGTGGGCCAATACCTGAAGCGTCTTCCCTAAACCCATCTCGTCGGCGAGGACGCCGCCGAAGCCGTTTTGTCTGAGGAAATTGAGCCAACCCACGCCTTGCTTCTGGTAGGGACGCAAAATGGATTCCAACTCACCCAGCGGCGGGCATTCGAAGGTGGCCTCGCCGCGTTGCTGAGAGACCTTTTGCCGCCATGCGACGGGAGCCTGCACTTGGAAGCCTTGGCCTTGTAGTGCAGCGTCCAGGAAACCAGCCTGCGCTGAAGACATCCGGTAGCTCGTGCCATCGGCACCGCCCTGTTGACGCGGCGCGCAGTCAAGCAAGACTTGCTGGATTTCTTCGACAGCTCCTGTGTCGAGCACTGCCCATTTGCCATTCTTGAGTCGGCGCGACCCATTGCCGAGCAGGAGTTGTTGGATTTCGGAAGCCGACAATCGTTCACCGCTCCCAGTGGAATAGCTGACACCCAGATCGAACCATTGTTCACCGCTTGGGGTTACCCGAAATTCTGGGCGCACTCGCTCCATTTGGGTTTGTGTGCTTCGCTCCAGCCGTTCTTCCAGAGTGATTTTCCAATCCCGTTCAAGCCGAGGGTAGTCCCGGGCGAAGAAGGCAATGACGCGTTCCTGTCCCATCAATTGCCATTGGCCGGTCGCATTAGGTCCGGTGAATCCCGCATGTCGCAGGCGCATGAGCGAATTGTGTTCGGCTAACAGATCGCGAGTGGAGTAGCGATGGGGATTGGCTGGATCGGGCAACCAGTGGGCGTCGGTGGGGCCGGTGACACCAAGGGTCACAATCCTGTGTCCGTAAGCGCATTGGAGGGTGCCGCTCAGTTGTGCCAAGCCGCCGGCTAAGTTTAAAAGGATCTGTGGTGTCTGGGGTTCGAGTTGGAAGTCCTCAGGCTTAAAGGTGGCTTCAAACCCTGATGCCTCGCTGAGCGTCTTCCAGTCCTGAAGGAGAAAAACCGGGACGCGTGGTCTGGAGATGCGCACGGTTTTTTGAAGGGCATCCCGCCATTCTGGGGCGAGTTCCAATGGTTGTAATCGCTGACCATCGGCGGTTGCCACCCAGGTTTTGGTGGTGCTTGTCAGGATCGAGGGCGGTTTGGACCCAGGCTTCGGGCCAAGAAGAATCTCTCCTTCGGCAGCCAATGTCGCCTTCAAAGGTAGTGGGGCGGCGTTGCCTAGGATTTCCAGTCGCGTCCCGCGACCTAACGTGATTCGCGGGTGATTCACCATGGCGGGCAGAAGTTCGACCAATTGTTCTGAAGTCAATTGCGCCATTCCTGGGGTGTCGCCACCACACAACTCTTCGGCGGCGCAAAGTAATCGTTCATCCTCGGCATTCAGCCGCACGGCGCCTTGCTTCAATAGTCCACTCAGGGGCGCACGCCCTCGTTCACTCACGCCTTCGAACACCAGAAGGATTCGACTGCGACTGAAAGCGTCCATGAGGTTTGGGGGAAACAACACATGGATCGATAGCGGAATCCCATGATCGGAGCGTACAAGCCGAGCCGGGTCCTTGGTCTTAATGGCAGGCCGCGCGGGCAGCGATCGGGTGGCGCCACTAGAATTGGTTCCATCAGGCGAGTTGGACCCGGAAGTTGGTGCCGGGGGTTTGATGGCGTGTAATCCCACCGCCACCGAGTGAGCGCATAAAGTTCCCCACTGTCGTGAGGCTCGGCATGTGCACAAATTATCGATGTTGATTGAATCCTTGATGATCAATCCAGCGCGGTAGCTCGTGTCGTCCGATTGGACCACCCCGCGTAGCGTGGGAGGCGTCCAATTGGACGATAAAACCTTGCCTGAGGACAACAGGGCGCGGGCGTGTTTGATCGCTTCCCACCCGGCAATTTTGATGAGAAAAGCTTCGGTCAACTGAATGGCATCACTCGGCACGTGTGGATTATACTCCAGCGGGATGGCTGGGGCCATTCCAGGAAATGTCGGCTGTTTTCACGAACGCACTCTGGACCGCAGTGTGTGGACACGGGAGAGTTGGGGAGTCAATGGTCTTGCTGGCGGACGGTGTCCAACTCAAACATCCCGACCGTTAGCAATGCAGCACTGGTCGCATGAATACATCCACTACGCCGGGAGGAAACTTTGCGGATCTGGCGCGTTTGGCGTGCCGAGTCGCCTCCGTACCTGTTGCCGTCATCGGTTACCACACACCGGCTTCCATCCAGTTCGTCGCCAAGTCCCCGATTCAGCCCGAGGAAGAAGGAATCATCATGGACCTTTGTCGACGTTTGGTTGCCGAGGGCGGACGGCTGGAGTTTTCGGACCTGAAACGTGAGGCGAGTGTCGCGCCGAGTTCGGGGGGCGATCGGTTTCAGTTCTTCAGCGGATTCATCTTGCCGGTGTCCAATCCAGAGGAGCCATGGTTTTTGGCGGTATTGGACCGCACGCCGAGACGGCTGACGCCGGAACAACGGACTGGATTGCAGACCATCGGAAATCAAATCGTGCTTCGGCATGAATTGCACCGGAGTGCAACGGATCTCGCCCATGCCTCAGCCCGCCATGAGCGTGCGGAAGCGGCACGACGCCAGCAAGAGACCTTCTACCGCACCATGATCGAGAGCTTGCCGGCACAGTTGGCGCTGTTTCGGAAGGATATTCATGGACGGTTCACCTTCGTGAACAAGCGATTCTGCCAGTTTCTAGGACGATCAGAAGATGAAATACTCGGGCAGGATGATTTCACGTTTGCACCCGCCGAGATTGCGCAGAAATTCCGCGATGATGACGCGGCTGTCATCTGTTCGGGGCAATCGTTTGAGGCCACTGAACAGAACATCACTCCAGATGGGACGCCCCATTGGTTCCATGTCATCAAGACGCCGTTGTTTGACATCGACTGCGAACCTACGGGAATCCAGGGGATTTTTTGGGATGTGACCAAGGAACGGAAGGCAGAAGTCGCCCTGGACAAAGAGAGTGCCCTGTTGCATGCGCTCCTGGATCATGCGCCAGATGCGATCTATTTTAAGGACCGTGAGTCACGGATTCTGCGGGCGAGTCGCGCCTTGGCGGTCAAACTGGGACTGACGGATCCCAATGATTTGATAGGGAAAACGGATCATGACTTGTTCACCGGAGAGCATGCGATCCAGGCGTTTGAGGATGAGCAGCGTATCATGGAAACCGGGCAGGGGAAGGTCGGTTTCACCGAAAAGGAGACCCACCCGGACGGCCACGTGACATACGCTCTGAGCGATAAGCTCCCGTTTCGGGATACTCATGGCAAGATCATCGGTACGTTTGGTATTTCCCGTGACATTACCCCATTGGTGGAAGCGCGCGCTCTGGCGCAGGAAGCTGAGCGGAAATTCCGCGACATTATCGACAATGCCCGCGACGGCATTTTTCAGACGACTCCGGACGGGCACTACATCAGTGCGAATCCGGCCCTGGCGCAGATCTATGGGTATGCGACTCCGGAAGAGTTGATGCAGGACCGCACCGATATTGGACGTCAGGTTTATGTGGATCCCAACCGGCGACATGAGTTTGAGCGTCTCATGGCTAGGGACGGTGTGGTGGATCAATTTGAGAGTCAAGTTTACCGAAAAGACGGCAGCGTCATCTGGATCAGCGAGAACGCGCGAGCGGTGCGCGGGCCGGATGGCAACTTGCAGTATTACGAGGGGACGATTGAAAACATCCATGAAAAGAAACTTGCGGCACAGCGGTTGGAGCAGGCGAATGCGGACTTAGAGTTGGCGCGAGACGCGGCGGTGGAATCTGCCAAGACCAAGGCGCAGTTCCTGGCGAATACCAGCCATGAACTCCGAACCCCGATGAATGCCATTATTGGGTTTACCGAGCTGTTGTTGGATACCCCGTTGACCATTGAGCAACGTGACCATGCGGAAAAGGTTCGCTCGAGTGCACGAGCGTTGCTCACGTTATTAAACGATATCTTGGATTTTTCGAAGATCGAGAGTGGCAAACTGCAATTTGAGACTCTCGATTTCAGTATTCGCGAGTTGGTGGAGGACACGGCAGAATTTATGGCCGAACTGGCGTTCTCCAAAGGACTACGGTTCGCGCTGTGGATGGATCACCGACTTCCGGATGCGGTCCGAGGTGATCCCAGCCGAGTCCGACAAGTGCTCACCAATCTCCTGGGCAATGCCATCAAGTTCACTCCCCGAGGTGACGTCCAGCTGAGGGCTACGGTGGTCGGTTCGGTGGAAGGCACTGTAGACCTGAGTTTCGAGATCCGAGATACGGGCGTGGGCATACCCATTTCGGCTCAAGAGAAGATTTTCGAAGCATTCACCCAGGCGGACGGTTCGACGACCCGGAGATTTGGAGGCAGTGGTCTGGGGCTTAGCATTTCGCGTCAGTTGTCCAAGCTTATGGGTGGCGATATTCGATTTGAAAGCGAGGAAGGAGTTGGATCGCGTTTTTGGTTCAATGTTCGTCTCCCCATTGGATCCATCCCGCATCCAGTGTCTTCGCCGGAAATCCCCAGTCTTTCGGGAAAAAACATTCTGATAGTCGAGGCCCATGGGGCGTCGAGGGAATCCTTGTCGCACGAACTGGAGCCACTAAAGGGCAACTGCCGATGTGTCGGAACGGCTCGGGAGGCATTAGAAATCCTCCGCGAGGCCACCGCCCATGGAAACCCGTTTAACTTGGCCTTACTCGACCTGCAACTCCCGGATATGGACGGCCATGCACTTTCGCAGGAAATTTATGCCGACTCGCGATGGAAAGACTTGCGCACCATTCTGTTGGCGCCCTTGGGGCAACGGCTAGATTCCGAGATCCTCCGGACAGCCGGCGTGAGCGGGTTCCTAGTAAAACCGATCAAGCGGGTTCGATTATACGAATGCCTCCGCGACTTGGTATCGGGTGGCGATGCCCTGCCGTCGGCGTTCCAAAAGCGCACGAGCCTGGCCAAAACCGTGGCCAGAGTGGCGGCTCCCATGCAGTTGCTGTTGGTCGAAGACAATCTGGTCAATCAACGCGTGGCCAGCGCGCAATTGAGGCGATTGGGATTGAGCCCGGAGGTCGCTAATCATGGACTCGAGGCGTTGAAGTTGGCCGCCACCGGAAATTATGATGTCATCTTGATGGATTGTCAGATGCCCGAACTGGATGGGTACGAAACGACTCGCCGAATTCGACGTGCGGAGGGGGACAAAGAGTATGGGGACCGTCCACCGCATGTGATTATCGCCCTGACAGCCAATGCCATGGCCGGCGACCGTGAGCGATGCATAGAGGCTGGAATGGATGATTTTCTCACGAAACCGATCGAGCTGGAATCATTGAGGGTGGCGTTGGTCCATGCCGGAGAGCGGCTAGGGCTTGGCAGCGGGGGCCTTGAGCCCGAGCCCTTGGCACTTCCCAACTCGGAGACCGAGTTGCCTGCCGCCCCAGTCCCAGTCTCATCCTCAATTCCGCCCGCAGTCGGAGTCTCGTTACCTCCGGAACTTCAGAGTGAGCCGACACTTGACCCCAAGCTACTGCAAAGCCTTCGTGCCATGCAACTGCCGGAACAACCGGATGAAGCCACTGAACTAATCGATCTGTTCCTCTCGGACTTAGGCCCGAGACTGGAATCCATTGTGGCCAGTCTAATAACCTTGGATGTATTGGTCGCTAAAGCTAGCACCCATGGGTTGAAGGGAAGTTCCGGGAATCTTGGGGGACGTCGTGTGGCTGCCGTCGCTTCCGTGATGGAACAGGGACTCAAAGAAGGGTCCTGGGAGCCTTATCGCAACCTCCTGCCAGTCCTCCGCCAGGAAGTCGACGCGCTGCGGACCGCGTTGATGGCCTGGCGCCAGCCGGATAGTGCCTCAAGTTCTTGAAAGAGGCGGGCTGGACAATTCTCCCCGGAAGCCCATGTTCTGTTGCTCGGTTGGCGCGAATTGACTCATGACACTGCTGGCTCAAATGGGTTGGACACAGGAACTGCTCCACGCAATTCCCGTGATCATTTCGCTGATTCTTATCGAGGGACTCCTATCGGTTGACAACGCCTTGGCAATTGCCGCCATGGCCGCCCACTTGCCTGGACGCCAGAAAATATTGGCGTTGAGGTTTGGAGTGATCGGAGCTTACCTGTTTCGAGGATTGGCATTGGCCTTCGCCACATGGATTATCGACAACCCCTGGCTGAAATTTACCGGCGCCCTTTATCTGATCTATTTGGCGTGCTCAAATCTCACTTCCAACCTCCATTCGGAGACTGTCGCAGAGGAGCGAGACGGGTTCCGCATGAGTCAAGGCTTTTGGCCAACCGTGATTGGCATTGAGATCATGGACTTAAGTTTGAGCGTCGACAATGTGGTCGCTGCGGTAGCTCTGAGTCCAAAACTTTGGGTTGTGGTCACGGGCGTCTTCATCGGAATACTGGTCTTGCGATTCCTGGCGGGATATTGCATACGGTTAATCGCAGTCTATCCCATACTGGGAAAAACTGCCTTTCTGCTCGTGGGATTTGTCGGGGTGCTGTTGGTTGCAGAATTAGCCACCAAGGAACACGTCCATGCTTGGCAGAAATTTATCGGAGTGTTTCTCATCACAGCGTCGTCGATTGCCTATTCGCGAAGCTCGGGTTTGCAAGGAATAGGTCGCCCCGTCTTTCGGATGATCCTCAAACCCATGGCGTGGTTCGCGCAGGCGGTAGAATTCTTGTTCTGGCCTTTCCGATGGTTTCTGAGGCGTTCTGCACTTTGGATGGAACAACGATCACCCAAAGCCTAGTTTACTCCGTCGGATGAATCAGTAACTGCTTGGCTTAAGCTGCCATAGAACGTGCTTGGCCGGTGACCATCCTTGGCTCCTCTCCGGCGACCGCCTGTTTCATCCGTTCAAACCACCAGCGCGCACGCGCCTGTGAGCAGGGGCGGCTTCTCGAACGAGGATACTGCACCGCAGGTGTCGGAAGGACTAATTGTAGTTGCGCTTTTCCCTTCTTGAATGAGGTCATTTTCATGACCGCAACCTCGCACACAGGGTCGGACATCCGCTGTCACAGCCTAAATTTTTGCACTATTCGTATGAAAAGATCAGGAAACCCTCGGCGTGTTGAGTTTGCATGAATTTCCAGGGGCAATCGGAGCTTAGGCGGAAGAATCGAGGGGCAGTCGAAGGGGTTATCGGTAGACGAATCTGGCGCTTTGCCGAATCCAGCAAGGCCTCGGGTTCTGCCAGGAAAGGGCCCGCTAATGAACTGCCACTCTGCAGTACCGGGGGAGTCAGCCCCGGCCCCGAGGCTTCGATGAGTCCCCTCAGCCAGTGGAGCTTTGTCGAGACCCTCGATCCATAGAAGGCCGAGGGGATTACAGTGGAACTGCCTGTCACCAAATCCCATTTCTCTTCGGTACCCACATAGAAGCCCCGGGCATCAAATAGGGCTGCTGGGAATCCATTGCCATTCGTCGAGGTATTGAAGTTGCCGTCGACCGCGTAGCTGATGCCGGCAAGTTTCCATTCGGTACCCACGCGGATAAATATGCCGCCACCCGAATCGCCGCCCGTCAGATGGGCTTCGTCGCCGCCACCGTGTTCGTCGAAGTCCATCGCAAGAAATCCCACGGCCCATTCCGCGTCGTGGATTTTGAGAATAGCTATAACTTGGTTGGTTCCCCAACGCCATCGGCCATCCCAAGCCCCTGGCTTCCAACCTCGCAGTTCCTCGGGATTGTCGGGGGCAAAAACCGGAGCGCCCCGTTGATTGCCGCGTCCAAAAACTATCACTTGGGCGCCTGTCTCATCAGGACCATCGTAGAGGGGAGCATAATCTGGGAATTGGCCGCACACCTTCCACAAGCGTAAATCGCTGACAGGATCGTCGTACACTCCGATGGTTTGGTAATTGACCCCGCGGAAGACAAAAACGTCACCGACGGTTCCTCCCAGGTGGCGCGAGGTCAGGAAACTGTTTGGTCCTACGACAGTTCCCAAAAACGACTTCCATTCCCCTTGCCATTGCCATCCACTCCCCGCGAGTGCGCCCGAGGGAGGCTGCGTATTGTGGGTTGAATCCGCCGTCGACACAAAAAGGACGGCGCGAATCGGGCAACCCTGGAGCAGCACGAACATCAAAATACCCATCTTCAGAAAACGACCCATGGCACAACAGCATCCGGTGGCCAGGTCGACCTGTAAAGGGGGATGCGAGATTCAAGAGATCAATGGGCGCCTCTCCGAGGTACCGACATTTGGAGATGGGTCGTCCCCGGAATTCCACAAAAGCGGTGGAGGGCAACCGCGCTGCCATTCGAGTGGCATGACCCGATTGATTTGGAGCGCGGCAGCCCTCTGCCGCTTTTCTCCCCAGCATCCAATGCGCCGCCGGTAACTCCGAGAGGCGCCCTTTGGCCTTGGGTGACGCGATCGAGGGTTGCATCGGCAGGCTCCAGTACGCTATGAATTCCGAAAGTGAATCTCCACGTTCCCAGTTCATGCCCGGGATCCAGCCGAACCCGGAGGGCGCCTCGATCTGATGCCGGGCGTGTCGGGAATTGGTTCGGGCAGTTCTTGAATTGTCGGCGTTGGCTTCTGGTGGTCATGACCTGGTTAACTCCAGAAGTCATTTTGGGGGCAGACTTGAAGAATCTCACCTTTGAGCGAGATATCCGACCCATCCTAAAAGCGCATTGTTTCCACTGTCACGGTGAAGGGGAAACCCTCAAGGGAGGGGTCGATCTTCGATTGCGTCGATTGTTGCTCAAAGTCACAGACACTGGACCAGTGATGTCGCCTGGAAAACCTCACGAAAGTCTTTTGCTAGGGCTCGTGACCTCCGGGGATATGCCCAAGGGAGAGAAGAAGTTGGCGCCTCGAGAGATTGAAACCCTGCGGAATTGGATTGAAGCCGGAGCCCCAACCGCTCGTCCAGAACCCACCGAAGTACCTAAGTTTCATATCACCGAAGAAGAACGCCAGTTCTGGTCGTTCCAACCGATACGCTCGCCGGCCGTTCCGCCCGTACAAAATCGTTCACTAGTTCAGACTCCAATTGACGCCTTTCTCCTTCAACGATTGGAAGGAGCCGGGATCCGATTTGCATCTCCAGCGGATCGACTGACAATGATCCGCCGTTTGTCGTTTGATTTGAGCGGATTCCCACCCACCCCAGGTGAAGTGGAGGCATTTTTGACCGATGACTCCCCGCAGGCATATGAACGTTTAGTGGACCGTTTATTGGCCTCGGATCGCTACGGTGAGCGATGGGCACGGCATTGGTTGGACGTCGCTGGTTATGCCGATTCGAATGGAGCCAACGAGGCGGACAGTGAGCGCGCGTGGGTTTGGCGGTTCCGGGATTATGTGATTCGGTCGCTCAACGAGGACAAACCCTTCGACCAGTTTCTGACCGAACAACTGGCCGGGGACGAACTGGTTTCGCCCCCGTTTGGCGACTTACAAGGTGCTGAGTTGGACAAAGTGATTGCTACAGGTTTTCTTCGCCTGGCACCCGATCCGACGGGCGATGGGCCCCCGGACCAGGAATTGGCCCGAAACCAAGTGATTGCCGACACGGTTCATATTGTTTCCTCAGCGGTTCTGGGGCTCACCATCCAGTGCGCCCAATGCCACGATCATCGCTATGATCCCATTCCGCAGAGTGATTACTATCGGTTACGCGCGATTTTTGAACCCGCATTTGATTGGAAGCATTGGAAGAACCCAGGCCAGCGACTCCTTTCGTTGATGCCAAATGACGATCGGAGTGCTGCGGAATGTGTCGAGATGGCGGCTCGGCGAGTTGATGCCGAAGCACAGCAGTTGCACGACGCGCACATTGAGATGTTTGTGCAAAAGCAGCTGCTTCTGGTGCCAGAAGATCTTCGGGGACCGGTGATGGCGGCTCGCAAGACTCCAGCCGACAAGCGAACCGAGGCTCATAAGCAGCTTCTGCGCGAGTGGCCCACGTTTCAAGACCATATCCTCTTGGGTGAGATCGATCCCGAGGGGGCGAAGAAAGTGGAGGCAATTCGTCAACAAGCGACGGAACTTCGGTCCCTGAAGCCGCAGGATCCCATGGTTCATTGTCTCATTGAAGAACCAGGAAAGAACCTCCAGACGGTGCTCTTCCATCGCGGAGATCATCAGCAACCCAAAGGAACGATTTCTCCAGGTGGCTTGACGGTTCTCGAAAGTCGTGCGGCTCGAGACATTGCTCCGACGAACTCCTCGACTCGAACCACCGGCAGGCGGTTGGCCTTCGCCCGAATGCTCACGGACGGATCCCATCCGTTGACGGCTCGGGTTTTTGTCAACCGTGTCTGGCACCACTATTTTGGACAGGGATTGGTGACCACCCTGGGAGATTTTGGAGCACTCGGTGAACGTCCGAGTCATCCGGAATTGCTGGATTGGTTGGCCAGCGATTTCATGTCGAATGGCTGGCGGCTCAAGTCACTCCATCGGCGGATCGTGACCAGTATGGCCTATCGGCAAAGCACGCTGAACCTGGAGGCTCAGCAGTTGGATCCGGACAATCGCTGGCTCGGACGAATGCGGCTGCGGCGTTTGGATGCAGAAAGCCTGCGCGATTCCATGCTGTCCTTGAGTGGGCGATTGAATCCCGAGTCCTATGGTCCGCCCATTCCGGTGGCACTGAATCCTCAGGGTCAATTTGTTGTGGGAACTCAAAGCCGAGATCGCAATGGCAATCCCTCTGGGGTTGGAAGCCTGGGAGGACAGGAGTATCGACGCAGCATCTATGTGCAAGTCCGTCGATCCACGCCGGTCGGGGTGATGGAGATGTTCGATGCCCCACCATTGATACCAAACTGCGAAGCCAGACCGGTCTCGACGGTGGCACCCCAGTCATTAATGATGCTGAACGACCATTTCGTGTTAAATTGTTCCCAGGGATTGGCGGAGCGGTTGCGGCGGGAACGTCCTCAAGGAATGCGCGATCAGGTGCTGTGGTTGTGGCGCTTGCTCTATATCCGTGAACCCAGTGAAGCCGAGTTGCAACGCAATCTGGACTATTTGGCGGTGCAGTCGGATGGGTTGCAGCGGACCTTGGCCGCTGTGGCCAGTGGATCAAAACCCGAGGAAAAACCCAAATCCGCCGAGCCCCAGGATCCTTCATTGCTGGCGTTGGCGAGTCTTTGCCAAGCCTTGTTCGGTTCCAACCGTTTTCTTTACTTAGACTAACGCTATGCATTCCGAGTCCTTGTTCCCTAGCGGGCTTTGTTCACGTCGCCATTTCTTGGGGGCCAACGCCTTCGGCTTGGGCTCGACCGCCTTGGCCTGGATGCTTCAACGCGATGGTTTGCTGGCCGAACCTGCCAGGCCCGAATTGGAGCAGCGACGCTACGACCTCACACCCAAGCCGTCACATCATCCCGCCAAAGCGCGGGCCATGATTTCGATACTCATGATCGGTGGCCCGAGTCAGATGGATCTCTTCGATCCCAAGCCGCTGCTCAAAGAGTATGAAGGCAAGAAGTTTCCAGGCGAACTCAAGTTCGACAATGCGGGCCAGGCGAGTGCGAAAGTCCTGCCGTCTTTCTGGGAATTCCGAAAGCATGGTCAAAGTGGCACGGAATTGTCGTCGCTGCTGCCGTGCCTGGCGGATGTGGTGGACGACCTCTGTGTGGTCCGTTCAATGAAGACCGGTGTCAACAACCACGGCCAATCCCTTTACGCATTGTCGGGCGGCCGTATCACTTCCGGAGCACCGACGCTGGGCAGTTGGATCAATTATGGGCTCGGATGTGAAAGCCAGGAATTACCGGCTTACATCACGCTCACCCATCCCAACGGTACGCCCTTGTTGGTGGACCAGCACTGGACCAATGGCTGGCTGCCTTCCCTCTATCAAGGCACCATGATTCGCCCCCGCGAACCTCGAATTCTAAACCTGGATCCCGCCCCGCATTTGCGCGGTGCCGCACAGGAAAAGCAGATCGAACTGCTCCGAGAACTCAATCTGGCGCATCAATCGGAACACCCAGGCGAAAACGATCTCAGCGCTCGCATTGCGAGCTACGAGCTCGCGGCCCGCATGCAGACCGCTGCCAAGGAAGCGATGGACATTTCCAATGAAAGCGAGGCCACTCGTCGATTATACGGGGTCGACCATGAGCTAACTCGGGATTACGGCACGCGATGCCTGATCGCGCGCCGACTGGTGGAACGAGGCGTGCGGTTCGTTCAAATTGTGAACAATGGGCAGAGCTGGGACCAGCACAGCGGCTTGATCAAGGCCCTGCCTGATTTATGTGTGCGCAGCGATCAACCGGTAGCCGCCTTGATCAAAGACCTCAAGGCCAATGGTCTCCTGGATAGCACACTGGTTCATTGGGGCGGCGAAATGGGCCGCCTGCCCGTCATGCAAAACGATCTGGGCAAGGAAAAAGTCGGTCGCGACCACAACACTTACGGATTTACGATTTGGCTGGCCGGCGGCGGCATTCGAGGTGGTATGACCTTCGGCGAAACCGACGAATGGAGTCACCAAGCCGTCAAGGATGTCGTCACGCACCATGATTACCATGCCACGTTGCTGCATCTGTTCGGCTTGGATCACACCAAGCTGATTTATCGCAGGGCAGGGCGCGAGTTGACGCTGACCGATAAGAAACCCGCTCGTGTGGTTCGAGAAATCCTGGCATGAGTCGAGTAGGCGAGACGGATCCAATCTCCGGAACGAACAGCTACCTTAACTCAGGTCCGAGCCGAACGAACAGTCACAGCTAATCTCGATAGCTCGCTGAGCCGGTCTGAAATTTTCCTTCCCGTTCCAAGGCGTCGAGCTCAGCGGGTGCTTGGGGTGAGGTGTACAACCTGTCCATGCCAGGAGTACGATGAAGAAAAGGCGATGCGTCACAATGGTCGCGTTTTGGAGTTGGAGTGTTTGGCTCTCGGTTTCTTCGAGGCTTTTGGTCGGCTTGCGATGTTCATAGAGCGGTGCATCCAAATACCCAGGAGGTCTGGGTCCTCCAGAATATCGGCGGGCAACTCGAAATACCCACGCATGGGTGGTGAGCCCGAGCCGAAGGGCTGAAACGGCTTCGATCCCCGCGATTCATAATCGGGGCGCGTTTGGTCATCCACTTTGAAAAACAGGGTGTCGTTGTCGAGCAACGCGAAAAAGGCGTCTCCTGAATAAATGCCGACACCCCCGAACATCTTTCGCCAGGTGACAGACTGAATTCGTTTGAGTTGTTCGAGTACGAATTCACGGTAAGACTCGCTCACAGCCATAGTTTCAGTTTGGCGGATTCAGTTCCGATGACCAGCGCGAAAGATCGGCAACGATTGACCCGCACTGGAGAACGTATCAGAATGATTTCGGGCGAGGATCAGGCATTTAATCTTCAGCGCGCCCGACTGGGATCTCAGATGAATTTTCTCCAACTGTTGGAAGCAAAGCGCGACGGAATCACTCTCCTTTCCGAAGATATTGAGCGCTGGGTTCATGCTGTAGTTGCCGGGGAGATCCCGGATTACCAGATCGCGGCGTTCTTGATGGCGGTTTATTTCCGAGGGATGACCGAAGGCGAGACCCGAGCTCTGACGATGGCCATGCGGGATTCTGGGGATCGGTTGGATTTTCCCGAGGACAAGCGCCTGCTTGTGGACAAGCATTCCACCGGCGGCGTTGGCGACAAGGTTTCGCTGCCGCTGGCTCCCTTACTGGCCTGCCTTGGCTTTCGAGTCCCCATGATTGCTGGGCGCGGCTTGGGGATCACCGGGGGAACGCTCGACAAACTCGAATCAATCCCGGGATTCCGAACTGTGTTGGACCGCGAGCAGATTGTGGCGCAAGTGCAGTCCTTGGGCTGCTGCATCTGTGCTCAAACGGATCGGATGGTTCCTGCGGACCGCATTTTGTACGCTCTCAGGGATGTGACCGCCACGGTGCCGAGTATCCCATTGATTACCGCCAGCATTCTTTCCAAAAAACTCGCGGAATCCCTGGATTCCCTGGTGCTCAATGTGACGACTGGCAGGGCGGCATTCATGGCCGATCGGAGTGCGGCGATGGAGTTGGCGAGTCGTATGGTGAGTCTCGCGAATGCCTGCGGTGTTCGAACGAATGCGGTCGTGACACAGATGGATTCGCCGTTGGGTACTTCCATTGGCAATTGGGTGGAAGTTCGGGAGAGCGAAGCATGTTTGCTGGGTCGAGGCCCCGAGGATGTTCGGTCGTTGGTTCTGGAGTTTGCTGGTGTCCTGCTGCTACAAACGGGACGAGCAAGAACTATCGAGTCCGGCCGGGCCCAGGCCGAAGCGGAACTGGATTCTGGGCGTCCATGGACCACGTGGCGCGAACTGTTGCGTCTGCAAGGAGCGGATCTTGAGGCGTACGAACACCGATTGAGACATGACACGCTGGCGGCAGTCGTCAGGGATGTGCGCAGCGACTCCGGTGGCTATGTTCGGGATAGCGATGCGCGGGTACTCGGGGAGGTTGTGAGGGATTTGGGTGGTGGCCGATTCCGAAAGGGCGATCAACCCCACTTGGAAGTGGGGTTGGACGCGATTGCCGCCCCAGGGGCATTGGTGGACAAGCAAGGCCTGCTGGCGCGGGTTCATGCGCAAGATGCCATGAGCGCGGCTGCCGCTGTCGAGCGAGTTCGCCAGGCGTTTGTTTTCTCGGATGAGCCCGTCTTGCGTGAGCCGCTTTTGCTCAAACGGCTTGGTCCCGAGTTCCCAAGATGAGGATCGTGCCGGTGGGGCGTTAAAGACTCCGCCCCAACCAATTCACCACGGCGTGTTCCCGTTCTTGAGCTGGGAGGTCTTGGTGGCCATCCACCAGATATCCTTGTTATTGGCGACCCGGCCATCGTCCAATCGCGAGTAATCCGTCGTCTTGCCATCAAGCCCCATTTTGCCGGCTTTGACGGGGTTCAACCACTTGTGAACTTCAGCATGGCCATCGATAAACGAGAATGCGCCGGAATTGCCGTGGAATCCTGCGGGTAAATCCACCCAACCACGAGCTGCGGTGCCCGCCAATGTTTCCACCATGCGAAATCCAAACCCGCCGTCGTTGACGCTGGCAGGGTGCTCATCCGTAAACACCCAGGTATCGGAAGGGCGGGTGGCGTCGTCATCCTTGCCAAAGGTCTTCCACTTGCCGCCGCGATTCTGGAGATGAATGCCCTCGAACGCCGGATCGAGCCAGTAACCAGGCGTCGGTTTGCCATCGGACCAAGTTCCGACCGCTTGACTTGCGGAAACACTTCGAATGCGTTTGACCTTCACGGCGCTTCCGGGGGGTTTGATCATGGTCCAGTCACTCGGGCAGCGGTAGATCCCAATGGACCCCGTATAGGGGGCGAGCACCGCGCGTGTCGGATCCAACAGCGTCTTAGGATCGAAGTTGGCCGGGTTGGAATCACTCATGTCCACCGAATCCCGCACCCAACCATCGCCACCATAAGTGTTGGGCATGTAGTTACCCTTGAAATCCGTCGAGTAGGTGGCAAAGGCCAACTGCAACTGCTTCATGTTGTTGAGGCATTGGATGCCTTGCGCCTTAAGTTTGGCTCGGCCCAGGGCTGGAAGCAGCATGCCAGCCAGGATTGCGATGATGGCGATAACCACCAGGAGTTCAATCAGAGTGAACCCCGAAGCCGAGCGGCGATGGAATGGGATATTCATGGTTTCGAAGAATTTGTGGGCAGGTTTTTCAAGAGGAATATCAAAACAACAGCGGTGTGCAACGACAGACAAGGGAATTACCCCAAGTAGGGAGCATCTCGGAGATGCGCCCCCCCCAAGTAGTTTATCCTACCTCCATGAGCTGGTACGCGTCGAGTTCTGGCGCTCTCTCGGATTGTCGATATACTGGTTGCGTTACTTGTTCAGCGATTCTCATGATCTCGATCGATTCAATAACGCGACCCTCGACGACCCCTATTGCCCGTTCGTCATGACATACCGAGTCGCCCTAATCGCGTTTATTTTCGTGTTTATTCATTCGAACACCGTATCGGCAGTGCCGGTCTTCGACCGCGGCGCGTTATGGCGCTGGCGGCCGGGAACAACCGAGGCTTCCACTCCCGCTGCCTCCTGGCGTCTGAGAGAGTTCAATGACGCCGACTTTGTCAATGCGCCCTCCCCGTTCTGGTACGACACGGCCGGCGACAGTTCCACGCTATCCGGGGGTACCCAAATCAAAGGGATGCAAGGCGTCTATGGCTGCCTGTTTCTGAGGAAAACATTCGTTGTGACGAACCTAGCCGAGATTGCAGCGCTCCGCTTGGGCTCGCTCGCAGACGACGGCTTTGTGGCATGGATCAATGGCACCGAAGTGTTGCGAGTTCGAGTGGCTGGCGACAACGGCAACTCGGTGACCGTTGCGACGCTCGCCAACAACGCGCCCGAGCCGGTTTCGTTCGTCACCAACGATCTGCCGGCACCGCCGTCGTATCTTGTATTGGGCACCAACCTTCTCGCTGTCCAAGTATTCCAAAGCAGTCTCGGCAGCAGCGATTTCGGATTTAATGCCTCGCTCGAAGCAGTTCTCGCGGAGACTAACTCGCCGACTGTTGTGACTGTCACGCCGAAACCAGGGACGCTCACGGAACTGACTCAAGTCACGGTTCGGTTCAATGAACCCGTCACGGGAGTCACGGCGGCTCATTTGCTCATCAATGGCGTCGGAGCGACGGGTGTCACAGCCCTCAATAGCGCGACATACTTGTTTCAATTTGATCAACCTCGATACGGTGACGTCGCCTTCCGCTGGAGTCCGAGTCATCAAATTGCGGATCAGTCGATTCCACCAAACCGATTCGAGGGGAGCGGCCCGGGGGCGACTTGGTTTTACACACTGTTGGATACAACGGCGCCGTTGGTCGCTGGACTCACACCAGCTGCCTCAAGAACAATTCGTTCGCTCAACACCATCACCGTGCGCTTTAGCGAGCCGGTGAGTGGCGTGGGGCAGGGCGATCTTTTGATCAACGGAACACCGGCCTTGCGTGTCACGCCTGTCGCTGCCAGCGAGTACATTTTTGACTTGGTTCAGCCTGCGACAGGGTTGGTCCATGTGGCTTGGGCTGTTGGGCACAGCATCCGTGATCTGGCAGCTCTCCCCAATTCGTTTGCCGGGGGCAACTGGGCTTATCGTCTCGACCCGAGTGCCGCAGACCCTGGTCCGTATATCAGCGAATTCATGGCCTCGAACACGCGGACGCTCGCTGATGAGACCGGTGCCTATTCCGATTGGATAGAAATATACAACCCCTCCGCCAGCGCAGTAAACCTCGACGGGTGGTTTCTCAGCGATTCTGCTAGAAATCTGACTAAGTGGCGATTCCCTGCGACCAACCTAGCAAGCGGGCGTTTCTTGGTTGTCTTCGCGTCGGGCCACAATCGACGTACTGCCGGTGCCCCGCTGCACACAAGCTTCGAGCTGAGCGCCAGCGGAGAATTCCTGGGGTTGGTAAAGCCCGATGGCGTTACGATCGCCACGGAGTTTAACCCGGCGTTTCCCCAACAAGTTTTGGACGTCTCGTACGGATTTGCCCAATCGGACTCAGGTCCTGAGTACACGACGAGTCCTGAGGGCGTCTACCTCGCCACCCCCACACCACGTGCAGTGAACCTTGGCGGAAAGACGCTGCCTGGCCCCGTCATTGATGCGGTGCATCACGTTCCCAATGTCCCGCTCGACAACCAGGATCTGCTGGTGACTGCGCGCGTTCGGCCGTCATTTCATCCCGTGAATCGCGTCACGATGCGCTACCGGATCCAATTCAACGACGAGGTGACGACACCGATGTTGGATGATGGAACACACGGTGACGGCGAGGCAGGCGATGGCATCTATGGAGCGACCATTCCTCGGGACGTCTCGGCCGATGGCCAGATGATCCGCTACCTCGTGGCTGCAACGGACGTGAGTGGAAACGCCTCGCGCTGGCCGCTGTTTACTAGTCCTAATCAGACCGAGGAATATCTTGGCACGATTGTCGAGCCATCCAACCTGACAAGCCAGTTGCCGATCTTCCATTTATTCGTGGCGCCCGATCAACTGTCGAAAATTGACTCCGAAGGCGGCGGGCGACTGGCGTTCTTTTATGACGGCGAGTTCTATGATAACATTTATATGGAACTGCGGGGAAACACCTCTGCCGGATTGGCAAAGAAGGCTCACCGCTTGGAGTTCAACCGCGGCCACGAATTGCGGCATGCTGGTCCTGGCGGACGTTCTCGCAAGTCAGCCTTGCTCGCCGAATACCTGGACCCAGCCTATCTCCGCCAACACCTGAGCTTCTGGTTCCTCAACCAGATCGGTGTGCCCGCCCCGTTCGACTATCCCGTGCATGTGCGAATGAACGGCGCGTTTTACCAGTTGGCGTTCCACAGCGACGTTATTGGCCAGGAACAGGTAGAGCGGTTGGGTTATGATCCCGCGGGGGCGCTGTATAAAGCGGTAGGTACTCTGACACCGAATTTCTTTAGCACCGGCGTCTTTCAGAAACTGGAGCCAGACAACCACGCAAGTCGGGCGGATTACTTGCAGCTCGCTCAGGGGATCAATGAATCGGCCTCAATGGTGTCGCGACGGAAGTCGGTTTTCGATCTGTTGGATGTGCCGCAAGTGATCAATCACTTGGCGGGGACACGCTGGTGCTCAGAGAACGATGATGTTTGGGCCAACATGAGCCTTTATCGCGACTCCTTCGGAGATGGACTTTGGCGATGCATTCCATTCGATATGAATGCATCCTGGGGTCAGCTCTATGGCGGCAGCAGCCCCCTGCAGGCGAGTATCGACAGCTGTAAAAGCCATCCGCTCTATGGGGGCTCCAGCATCCCACCGTGCGATGGCCCCTCAGCGCCCTACAACTTCAACCGCTTGTACGACGTGATTGTGGCGCTGCCCGAGACGCGCCAGATGTTATTGCGCCGTGAGCGATCGATCCTGGATCAGATGGTTCAACCGCCGGGCACCCCAGCCGAGTTGCTGATCCTGGAAAACCGCATCCGATTCATGACTAATTTGATCGGTGTCGAAGCGAATCTGGACCGAGCGAAGTGGGGTTTCTCCCCGTGGGCGTCTGGCAAGACGTTCCACAGCGGTGTCAGTGACCTTCTCAACCAGTTCATCGGGCCCCGCCGGCGGCATTGGTACCTCACCCACTCCATCACGAACACGAGTCGGTCCGTCGGCATCCGAGCGGGCAACACCGCAGGAATTCCGCTCGCCCAACCGCCCACGATGTTCCTTTCGGTATTGGGTACCGACTTCAATCCCGTCGAGGGCAATCAGGAGCAGGAGTACCTCTGCATCACCAACCACGCGGCAGTCGCGGTCGACATGTCCGGTTGGACGCTGGAAGGTGGCATCGACTTCACCTTCGCCCCAGGAACGGTGTTGCCGTCAAATAGTGTCGCTTATGTCTCTCCAAACTTGCGAGCTTTTCGGGAGCGCGCGAGCGGTCCGCGTGGCGGCCAAGGACTTTTCGTGCTGGGCCCTTACAAAGGCCGACTCTCTGCGCGGGGCGAGACGATCCGGGTAAAGAACACGCTTGGCCACACACTCACGACCTATGTCTATCCAGGCGCGCCCAGTCTGGCGCAGCAGTATCTACGCGTGACCGAACTTATGTACCACCCGAGCGGGTTGACCGGCAACTCGCTCGCCCCTGACGAGTACGAGTACATTGAACTCAGGAATATTTCCCCAGTCGACACTCTCAGCCTGGCTGGGGTGCGACTGACCAACGGTGTCGACTTCAACTTCAGCGATGGGGGGATCTCGACATTGGCGCCGGGGGCACGAGTGCTGGTCGTAAAAAATGCTGATGCCTTTTCCGCTCGTTACGGTGCGAGAGCCCCTGTGGCAGGGCAGTACACCAGGTATCTCGACAACAACGTCGGGCAGCTTCGCCTTCTCGATTCGTCCGATGAGGTGATTCTCGATTTCAGGTACGAAGACCGTTGGTATCCGATGACGGATGGGTTTGGGTTTTCACTCACGGTCGTGGACGATGCCGCTGCGCCAGATGCTTGGAAGAGCAAGACCCAATGGCAACCAAGTGTTCATTTAGGTGGCTCACCAAGCACCGCCGAGCCGAACCCAGCGATTATCGCTCCCGTGGTGATCCAGGAAGCACTTACCAGGATCGACATGTCACCGCCCTTCGACACGATCGAACTTCACAATCCGACCGCACTTCCGGTGGACATCAGCGGGTGGTGGTTGACCGACGATTTCAAGACTCCGGCAAAATTCCGCATCCCCAACGGCACGATCATTTCCCCAGACGGCCACATCACTTTTGATGAACGCGCCTTTGATGTCGGGGAAAGACGCTTTGGGTTGGACTCGGCTGGCGATGAGGTCTGGCTCTTCAGTGCGGACAAGGTGGGAGCACTTACCGGTTATTTCCATGGTCACAGTTTTGGTCCCGCGGAAAATGGAGTGTCGTTTGGCCGCAACGTCACGACCGATGGCCGAGAGCATTTCGTCGCGCAATCCGCAAGCAGCCTCGGTTTGACCAACGCCGGTCCACGCTCAAGCCCCGTCATTATTCATGAGATAATGTATCATCCGCTGGAAGTCGATGGCAGGGATACTGACCTGGATGGGGAATACATCGAATTGCTCAATGCAACGGCTGGCCCGGTCGCGCTATTTGAGGAGACCAACACTTGGAGGTTGCGAGGGGGCGTCGAGTTCGAATTCCCGACCAACACGATCCTACTTCCAGAGGAGTCAGTGCTGCTCGTGGCCTTCAACCCTACGAACACGGCCATACTCACCGATTTCCGCGCGAAGTACGGTGTCAGCAACACGACGCGTCTGTTCGGTCCTTACTCCGGTAGACTCGACAATTCCGGCGATAGCTTGGAGTTGCAGAAACCGACCACGGCGGTTGTGGGCTTCGCAACCTTCGTGGTCCTGGAAAAAGTCGATTACGGAGATTCCGCCCCATGGCCGGGTGGCGCCGATGGCTTCGGTCTGTCCCTCCAGCGCCAAAATTCGGGTGGCTTCGCCAACGATCCTGCGAGTTGGGTGGCGGCACCGCCGACCGCGGGTGCACGAACGCCATCGGGCCGCGCCCCAGCAATCACGGTCCAGCCGCTCAGTTTACAGCTGACTACTGCACAAAGCCCCAGCTTCAATGTCACCGCTATAGGCGCTGAGCTGCTGCGCTTTCAATGGCGCTTTAATGGCAAACCGCTCTCGATTGCGACCAACTCGACGCTGGATTCGACCGGTGCGCGAATCTTGCGACCCGGCAATTATGAGGTCTTGGTCTTCAATTCTGCGGGTTCCGTTCTGAGCTCGAATGCTTCCTTGTCGCTGTACTATCCCATGACGATTTTGACTCAGCCGCAAAGCGTGACTGTATGTGCTGGTGACCAGGTGACGATGGATGTGGTTGTCCGCAGCGGTGCCATGCTCGCTTACCAATGGAGACAAGACGGAAGGGACCTCCTCGGTGCGACCAACGCCTTCCTCCGTCTCACCAACGTTCAACCCGCGGCCAGCGCGGCGTACGACGTGCTGGTCTCGGACGCCACCGGTTCGATCCTCAGCGCCTCCGCGCGGTTGCGTGTGGTGATCGACCTCGATGCCGACGGATTGTCCGATGATTGGGAACAATTCTATTTTGGCGCGAATGGCGCAACGGCTTACGCGGATTCCGACGGTGATGGAATGTCGAACGGCGATGAATACCGGGTTGGCACCGACCCGACGAACTCATTGAGTCTGCTAAGGGTGGACTCCATCACGAGGGGTAACGGTGTCACTCTCTCGTTCGGAGCGATTTCGAACCGCACTTACACCATCCAATTTCAAGAGACACTGGACGCTTCCTCGTGGACGAAGCTCGTTGAGCTGCCTGCCCGTGCGATCAATCGCATCGAAACTATCGTGGACCCGTCGTCCTCCTCGAGTCGGTTCTATCGCATTGCCACACCGCCGAGTCCATAACCTGAACCACCTGCAACTTCCCACGCATAATCCATCGACTGTCGTAAAGCGCCGGTGGCCATTGGTGGGCGTTCTTGTTTTCTTACGGCATTATCCGGGTGCCGTGGCTGCCACCATCGGGCTGCTCCTGGTCAATATCGCCATCGAGATGACTCAACCGCAGATCATCGGCAGCGCGATGACGCAGCTGCGGCTAAGCGCGGAGCAAAACATTCCGACCGAGTTGCGGGCCTATGTCTTGCTTTTTATAGTGTTGGTGACTATCACTACAGCGACAGTTCACTTAAAGTTTGGAAGATGAAGGGGAAAAGCGCCGTTCTTGGCGCGACGGCTGGAAAGCTGTCGATCGCACCCGACGACATTTTTAGCTTGCGCGGAACTGGCCCGCCCGTTAATCTGCGGCTCGTCCTT
>SXGS01080612.1_pt1 | contig 26502 bp, 20 predicted proteins | sample 3174681 | NCBI WGS metagenome assembly SXGS01 (sample SAMN11356861, study PRJNA531348) | freshwater metagenome | isolation source: freshwater sample F1-80 | place: China: Fuxian Lake, Yuxi | collected 2017-12-25 | reverse complement strand
GTCAGGGCGGCCCTTGTCGCCTTTGCCTTCGGGTGTGCCTTTGTCACCCTTGCCGTCAGGGCGGCCCTTGTCGCCTTTGCCTTCGGGTGTGCCTTTGTCACCCTTGCCGTCAGGGCGGCCCTTGTCGCCTTTGCCTTCGGGTGTGCCTTTGTCACCCTTGCCGTCAGGGCGGCCCTTGTCGCCTTTGCCTTCAGGTGTGCCTTTGTCACCCTTGCCGTCAGGGCGGCATTTGTCGCATTTGCCTTCGGGTGTAAGCGCCTTGGCTTTGCGCAGCACCTCTTCGGCCGCGTCGCGGTGCCCTTTGCGGGCGAGTGCTTCCGCCTCCTTCTTCAGGACGGCGATTTTCTGCTGAAGCCCGTCCTTCTCGGATTTGTCCGGGGCATACAGGTTCCCAGTCATGCTGATGGCCAGAACCCACGCGGAGGCGGTTGTCAGGATAGTCAGGATAGGTCGTGTCATGGTTTGTTCGAATTGAGGGTTGTGGGAATACCTTACTTGTAGCGGGTGCTCTGTCCAGTGCCGACTGCAATTTGATTGTGCCGCCCGGTGATGTTGCTAAATCGGCGGGGTGGCCGATCAAGTGTTGGTGATGCGTGGCGGGGCGCTGGGTGATTTCGTCCTCACCCTGCCGGTGCTCATGGCATTGCGGGAGCGGTTTCCCACCGCGAGATTGGAGGTTCTGGCTCCGCCGGCATTGGGGCCGCTGGCGGTGGCCGCAGGGCTGGCCGATGGCTCGCGCTCGCTGGATGCGCGGCCCATGGCGTCGTTTTTCGCCGAGGGCGCCGAGCTTGACGACGATTGGGCCCGCTGGTTTGGCGAATCATCGATCGTAGTTTCATTCCTGCGAGATCCCCGCCGTGTGCTGGAGCGAAACTTGGCTCGCTGCGGCTTGGTGCGATTCATCCCCGGCCCGTGGCGGGTGCAATCCCAGCCCGGTCTGCATGCCAGCCTCCAGATATTCGAGGCATTGCGGCCATTGGGAATCGCTGGGCCGCTTTCCCCGTTGCGACTCCCGTTGGGCGGGGGAGAGCCGCGCCGCCACTGGCTGGCGGTTCATCCGGGCAGCGGAAGCGCGGCCAAGAACTGGCCCCTTGAGCAATGGCAATCTTTGCTGGCCGAGTTGATGCGGACGACCCGTTGGCACGTACACCTGATTTGCGGTGAGGCCGACCGGGAACGCACCCGTGTGCTGCGCGCCTCACTGCCCGCTGCGAGGCATACCGTGGCCGACTCGTTGCCGCTTCCCGAACTGGCGCGCGAGCTGAGCTTGTGCGAAGCGCTCATTGGCCATGATTCTGGCGTGACCCACCTTGCGGCGGCGATGAGCGTGCCCCTTGTGGTTTTGTGGGGGGCCACCCATTTCGATACCTGGCGGCCGCTCTCCTCGCGAATGCAGGTGCTCCGCGGTCTCCATCGCATCACACCCCAGCAAGTGATTGGCGCGCTGCGCAGGCTCTGCCCTCACGCATGCTAGCGGCGGCGCGCGGTGGCAGACTGTGTTGCAGCGGGGGCGGCAAACGAGTAATTACCCCGCACATTGCCTTCGTACCAGCCGGCGTAGCTGTCCACCGCGATGACGTACGATTGGCCCGCCACGGTCTTGAAGGTGATCTTGCTGGTCAAGTTGCCGCCGTTGTCGTCGTCGCTGGCCACCTTGCGCAGTTTTCCGTAGGCATTGCCGGTGTAGGCGGCCATCACCGTGTCGAAGCTGCTGCCCTTGGTGTCGAAGGTGGCGGTGCCGGCAGCGGGCGCCGTCCACTCAAACCAAATCGAACGGCTGGCGCGGTATCTGTAGTGCATCGGCTCTCCCGCCTCGGCTGAGGCGCCAAAGTTGTTGTGTTCGCCCAACACGCCAGAAGTTCCGGTCAGCAAGGCGCGCCCCTTGAGGTTGTCATTGACGGGCGGATGCAGCAGGGCCAGCTCCAGCGTGAGCGACGCAGCCTGTTTGCCCTCTGCGGCCGCGCTGATCTGGATGGTCACGGTGGACTGAGCGCGGTCGGTGGGTGCGGCGAAGCGTGCCGTGTACACGGCGTCGCCGGCTCTTTCATCGGGCGCGGCCCCGCCATCGAGCAGCGTGAGCGCACCCACGCCGGAAACCTGCGCGGTGACCGTGGCATTGGCGACGGGCAGCACGTCGGTGACAACCACACGCAGTGTCACCACTTTGCCGGCACGAAGCGGATTGCTGCTGGTGCTGGCGGTCAGTTCAAGAATGCCATCGCCACTACCCAAGAGCGCATTATAGGCGTTGAGCATGCCGCCGGAGACGGTGCGCTGCGCCAGGCTCTGCATCGGCCGGGCGGTGTTGATGAGGTAGCCGCGCAGTTGGGCCAATGTCGCGGTGGGCCGGTGCGCCAGCACCAACGCCGCGGCGCCCGTGACATGAGGCGCTGCCATGCTGGTGCCGCTCCACCACGCGTAGGCGCCATCGCCGCTGCCCAGCGAGGAGAGAATGGAAACTCCCGGTGCGCCCAGATCCACCGACCGGGGTCCGTAATTGGACCACGAAGGCTGGGCGCCCGAGGCGTCGACGGCCGCCACGCTGATCACGTTTTCCAGATTGAGGCACGACGGGTAATGCGGACGCACATCGGTGTTGAGTCCGTCATTGCCGGCAGCCGCCACCACCAGCACGCCCCGGTCGCGGGCGCGCTTGAAGGCATCATGCTGCGCCTGACTGAAGGAGCGGGAGCCGTAGCTGCAGTTGATCACTTTCGCACCCTTGCTCACGGCAAAGTCAATGCAGCGGATTTCATCGCTGGTGTAGCCGTAGCCCTCCTTGCCCAGAAACTTGCAGGCCATGATGCGCACCTGCCATGCGACACCCACCGTCATCGACTCATCATTGGCCTGCGCGCCGATGGTTCCCGCGACGTGGGTGCCGTGCCCGTGATCATCCATGGGGTCGCCATCGTTGTTGGCGGCGTCCATGCCGAAGACATTGTCCACAAACCCGTCGCCATCGTCGTCGAGTCCGTTGCCGGCGGTTTCGGAGGGATTGCGCCACATGTTGGCCGCCAGAGCCTGATGGGAATGGCGGACGCCCGAGTCAATCACCGCCACCACCACGTTGGCCGAGCCGGTGGTAAGATCCCATGCGCGCGCGGCGTCGATGTCCACACCGGCCTTGCTGCCCGCCAGCGTGCCGGTGTTGCGAAGGCCCCACATCCAGCCGTTGGCGAAGGCGCTGTCGGTGGGGGTGGCTGCCGTGGTGAGGATGAAATCAGGTTCCGCATAGGCGACAAGGCCGGTGGCCTCAAGCGCCTTCATCCATTGTTGGAGGGCAGTGCCGGCGTCCGCCAGCGCCAAGGGGGTTTGAATGAGCGCCAAGCCGTTGTTGGCCGTGGGGTCGTTGATAAGCCGCAGCCCCTGTTCGGTCAGACCCGCTTCAAATGAGGCGGCATCCATTCCCTGCGCCATGCGCGCCAAGAGCCGGTTTGGGTGCGCCGGCTCGCCATGAATCAAGACATGGTCGGCGGGCAATGGGGCTGACTCTGGTTCGGTGCCCTTGTCGATGATGGTCAAGGCTTGGGCTGTTGCTTCAGATTTTCCCGGTGCATATGGCATTGGCCTGGTGTTCGGCACCAAGCCGGAGGATGGCGAGCGGAACCTACGCGCTGCATGGCGTTGGCGTTCTTGAACCTGGCCGCTTGAGTACGCGTCGCCGGCAACCAAAGCCGCGCGCTGCCGGGCGGTGAGGAAACTTTCGACGACGAGGGCTTGCTCGCCACCGCGGTGCGACCAGAACATCACTGTCCCCGCCAGTATGACTAGGGCCAACAGGGTAACTCGAAGGGTCTTCATGGGTGCATCTCCTAGTTCGGCCGATTTCGGCACAAGTGTAGCCATCAATTAAAACAATCCCTCTTGCCTGTGTCGGAAGCCTCAACCCGGGGAGTTGGTGGAACATAGGCCCGAGCCTCACGCGTGTCAAATGTGTGAGGTTGTGGCCTGCAGACGACGAAACGGGATGAGTAACCGCAAGGGCGGCGTTGTGAGAATCAGCTGTCGCCCCGTGCTAATCGGAGAAAAAAGGGGACTTCTACAACAAAAGGGCGCGCCTTTACTCCCATTCGATGGTGCCCGGGGGCTTGCTGGTGAGGTCGAGCACCACGCGGTTGAGGCCACGGACCTCATTGGTGATGCGCAGCGAAATCTTTTCCAGCAATTCGTATGGCAGGCGCACCCAGTCGGCCGTCATGCCATCCTGCGATTCCACCGCGCGGATGGCCAGCGTCCAGTCGTAGGTGCGCTCGTCGCCCTGCACACCCACACTGCGCACGGGCAGCAGCACCGCGAAGGTCTGCCAGGTTTTGTAGTACAGGCCGGCCAGTTTCATTTCCTCCACCACGATGGCATCGGCGCGCCGCAGCACCTGCAGCTTCTCCGGGGTGACTTCGCCCAGACACCGCACCGCCAGTCCCGGCCCGGGGAACGGCTGGCGAAAAACGATTTCCTTCGGCAATCCCAACTCCAGACCCAGCTGGCGCACCTCGTCTTTAAACAGGCACTTCAAGGGTTCGACGAGTTGGAACTTCATGTTCTTGGGCAGGCCGCCGACGTTGTGGTGGCTCTTGATGAGCGCGGCGGGATTTCCGGCGATGGGCACCGACTCGATGACATCCGGATAGAGTGTGCCCTGGGCCAGGAAACGCGCCGCGCCGGCACGGCGGGTGGCGGATTGGAACACGTCGATGAAGGTCTTGCCGATAATCTTGCGCTTGCGTTCAGGATCAGTGACGCCGCGCAGCTTGCGCAGGAACAGTTCTGAAGCTTCCTCATACTGCAGTGCCATCTTGAAATTGCGGCCAAACACCTGCTGCACCACCTCCGCCTCGTTGGCGCGCAACAGACCGTTGTTGACGAAGATGCAGGTGAGCTGATCGCCAATCGCCTTGTGAAGCAGGGCCGCGGCAACGCTGGAATCCACGCCCCCGGAAAGGCCCAGGATCACGCGCTCGCTTCCCACGCGGGCGCGAATTTCAGCGATGGCCTGCTCGACGTAGTGGCGCATCGTCCAATGCTTTCCGCAGCGGCAGATGCGGTGGACGAAGTTGGCGATGAGCTCGCGCCCCCGCGGCGTGTGCGCCACCTCCGGATGAAATTGCAGGCCAAAGATGCGCTTGGCGCGGTGCTCAATCACGGCCAGCTCGGAATTGTCCGACACGGCCACCGCCCCAAACCCCTTCGGAATCCGGGTCAGTTTATCCCCGTGCGAATTCCAGACTTCCAGCCGGCGCGGCAGCCCCGTGAACAGGGCGCAGGCGCCCCGGCTCACTCTCAACGTGCCCCGGCCGTACTCGCGCTTCTGGCCCTTCTCCACCTTGCCGCCCATGAAGTGCGCCAGCAGTTGGACGCCATAGCACACGCCGAGAATGGGCACGCCTAACGAGAAGATGCCTCGATCCGGCAGCGGCGCATCCTTGGCGTAGACGCTGGAGGGCCCTCCGCTGAGAATGATGCCACGGGGTTTTAACGCCGCGATGTCCTTTGAGGGCGTGTCGTAACGCAGGATGGTGGAGTAGACGCTGCACTCGCGGATGCGCCGCGCGATGACCTGCGTGTACTGCGATCCAAAATCGAGGATGACAATCTGCTCCGTCATGGGTTTTTGTCCCGGAAGGGAGTCGCATTCTCTGCCCGTGCCTTTTGCGATTGGCGAGGAAAATCTGCCCGGCTTTGAATGGGCCGCGCACCCCATTGACTTGATGGGGAGGCAGCCCTACCTTTCCCGCCTTACGGTTGGACATCCATGCTCCCTGCCATCGAACAACTGCTCATCCTGCGCGATCGTGACCGCGCGCTCATCCAAGCCAAGGCGCAGCTCGAAGGGCTGGCTGCCGAACGCTTGGCTGCGAACACGCGCACAGCCGCGGCACAATCGGCCCACAAGGACGCACGCCAACGGGCGCAGGAACTGGAATCGCAGCGCCGCCAATGCGATCTGGACATCGCCTCGCAACAGGACCTGATGGGGAAGTACGCCCATCAGCAACTCCAGACGCGCAAAAATGACGAGTACCAGGCGCTGGCCAAGGAAATCGAACACTGCAAGGCTGCAGTGCGCGCCATCGAGGATCGCGAGCTTGAGCTCATGGAGGCGGCCGAGTCGCACGGCCAGGTTTTGAAGCAAGCCCAGAAGGCGCTGGAGGAGGACTCGAGCGACTGCCGTGTGGCGCTGCTGGCCATCGACGAGCGTGAGGGCAACCTGCGCGCCGATCTCCAGCGGGCCGAGGCGCTGCGGTTGGAAACCGCCTCGGCGATGGATCCGGTCGTGCTCTCGCGCTACGAACGGTTGCTGCCGAAGAAGGGGCCGCGCGCCCTCTCTGGCATCGACTATGGTTCCTGCGGTGCCTGCCACATGAAGCTGCCGCCGCAAGTGGTCGTGGACTGCAAGCACGGCGCGAACCTCAATTTCTGCCCGCACTGCGGCGCCATCCTCTATTACACGGCAGCGATGGATCTGGTTCGCGCCGAAGACTAGCCCTTGCCACCGGTCGCCCTTTCGTTAGGATGGGGGCGATTTTGGAAGGGCGGAGGGTCGCTCCCGGCATCGCCGGGGGAGGAAAGTCCGAACACCACAGGGCGCGATGCCGCGTAACCGGGCGGCGGTTCACACCGCGACGAGTCCGGGCACATGCGGGAAGGCAGGCCGCGAGGCCTCCTGACGGAGAGTGCCACAGAGAACAAACCGCCAACCGGCGCGAGCCGGCGGCACGGGTGAAAAGGTGGGGTAAGAGCCCACCGCGTCGGGCGCAAGCCCGGCGGCAAGGAAAACCCCATCGGGTGCAAGGCCAAATAGGGGGCTTATGGGGCGGCCCGCCCCGCGGCTGCAAAACAGCCAGGCTCCGGGTAAGGTCGCAACAGATGAATGATCCTCTCCGCGCTGCAAGGCGCGCAGACAGAATTCGGCTTACAGCCCTTCCAAAATCTCTGCCTCAGCGAGTGGCAAACACGGCGGGCGCCCCCGGAGTGCTCGCGCGGTTCACGGCGCGCAGCGCCACTGCGTCGGGCGCGTGGCCGTCGCCGCGCAGCGAGTGCTCCTGACGCCCCTTGGGCAGCACGAGGGTCTCCCAGCGCCCTTGCGTGCGCCGCTGCAGCACCCAGCGAGCGACGTCGTCGCCCGGCGCGGGGCGCCAGTGCATGGTGATGCCCCCGGCGGGCGTCCGCGCAAAAGTCACCGCAGGCTTGCCCGGTGGTTTCGGATCCATCCACGGCGACGCCGGCACCAACGCAGGCTCGCGATACGCCAGCCGCGCCAGTTCTGTCGCAAGACCGCCGCGATCCTTCATGAGCGCGCTCACGTTCCAGTGGATGTGGCCGGTCACGCCGGGTTCCTTGCGCGCAAGGTCCACCTGCCGGGTGATTTCATCGGCCTTCCAAGGATCCACCTTGGCGGAGTTGAGGCCCGGCCACAGGTGCCGCTGCTTTTTATTTTCGCTCGCCCACCAATGCAGCAGTTGTGGGAAACTCTGAGCGGGCGCGTCCACCTGCCAGTAGAGCTGCGGGGCGCAATAATCGAGCCAGCCGCGCTGAAGCCACAGGCGCGCATCGGCGTAGAGCGTGTCGTAGGCATCGAGCCCCTTCACCGACGGAGGATGGCCTGGTCGCCAGATTCCGAAGGGGCTGATACCCACCTTCACGGCGGGCTTGAGCTTCTTGGTCTCAGTATAGAGCCGCTCCACGAGTCCGTTGATGTTGCTGCGACGCCAGTCGCCACGCGTCTGGCCGGCGCCACGGGCGCGCCAGGAGAGGTCGTCGGGAAACTCCATCCACTGCCCACGCACATCCTTCTCCTTGTAGGGGTAAAAATAATCGTCCATGTGCAGGCCATCGATGTCGTACCGCCGCACGACATCGAGCATGACGGCCAGTGTGTGCGCCGCCGCAGCGGGCTCGCCGGGATCCAGCCACTGGTAGCCGCCGTAGGTTCGCACAAGACCCGGCTGGGTGCGGGTGATGTGGCGCACGCTGGCTTCGGACTTGGATCCCTTAAAACGTGCCCGGTAGGGATTGAACCACGCGTGCAGTTCAAGCCCGTGCTGGTGCGATTCTTCGATAGCAAACGCCAGAGGATCCCATCCGGGCGACTGTCCCATCTTGCCGGTGAGGTATTCCGACCACGGCTCCAGCGCCGATTCGTACAGCGCGTCGCACGAGGGGCGCACCTGAAAGATGAGCGCGTTGAGCTTCAGCCCGGCCGCCCGTTCAATGATGGCGCGCAGTTCCTGCTTTTGCTGGGCGGCGGTGAGACCGGGCTTGGAGGGCCAGTCGATGTTATTGACGGTGGCAATCCACGCGGCGCGGAATTCCTGCGTGGGCGGCGGCGGCGTAATGCGGTCGGTGGCCGAATACTGAGCCGCCAATGCCCCTGTGGCCAATAGAAGGAACCCTCCCCAGAGTTTCACGCGCACCAGCCTATCGGAGAGGACGCCGGCAGTTCAATCCGCAACTCTCGCACCACTTCCGCCCCGATTGCGCAATTGCCGCCCCAGCGGTTTTGTGCTCCAATCACCGTTCAATTTGAACTGGGGTGACAAAGCATTTTTCCAAGCCGCCGTGGTGGCCTACGGGCTGGCCATGGTGCACGCCCTCTTCCTCTGGCGTCGCGGATTCCGGCGTGATGACTGGGTGCTTTACGCGATCCTCGCCACCGGGATGGCACTGCACACCTCAGCAATGGTTCAGCGCGGATTTTCGCTGCACCGGTGCCCCGTCAACAACCTCTACGAAGCCACCGCGTTCGTGATGTGGACCGTGGTGGCGGGCTATCTCGTGCTGGGACTCTGGCAGCCGTTCCGGTTTCTGGGTGTGTTCGCCTCGCCGCTGCTCTTTGCTTTGGGTGTGTTCGCCATCATGCCCGCGCTGGACCCTCCTCATGTGGCCGCCCCGCAGTTCACTGGCGGCCTCGTCAGCCTCCACGTTGCGCTGATCGCGCTGGGCTACGGTGCGCTGGGACTGGGCTTTGGCGGATCGCTGATGTACCTCAGCCAGGAACACGACCTCAAGTTCGACCGGCTGCGCGCGCTCATCTCGCGCCTGCCCTCCATCCAGCAGTTGGAACGCGTGATGGTGCGCCTTGCATTCTGCGGGCTGCTGCTGCTGACGGCCGGATTGGCGGTGAGCTTTATCGCGCTCAAGCCCCCCGAAGGCCAAAGTCTGCTGAAGGATGCCAAGGTCATCTGGTCCATCGGAGTTTGGCTGTTTTACGCGGGGCTTTTGGTGTGGTACCGGCGCGCCGACCACGGCGGTCGGCGACTGGCGTGGGGCAATCTTTTGGGATTTGCCTTTGTCCTGCTCACCTTCTGGGGCGTGAACCTGCTCTCCAAGATTCACAATCCCTAAGAAAAAATGCCCATCGTCTGCCTTGGCCTCAACCACCGCACGGCGCCCGTCGAGGTGCGCGAGCGTTTTGCCATTGCCGACAAGGCATTGCCTGACGTGCTCGCGCGGCTCCGAAGCGAGACGGGCGCACAGGAGGCCGTGGTGCTCTCCACTTGCAACCGCGTGGAGGTGTACGCGTGGGCACCCGGCGAGAGTGCGCCGCTCTTGGCCGCGCTGCGCCGATTCATGCTGGCGGGTGGGACGCCACCGGCCACGGAGGTGTTTTATGCACTGGCCGAACCGGCCAGTGTGCAGCATCTCTTCAGGGTGGCGGGTGGGCTTGACTCGATGATTCTTGGCGAGACCGAAATCTTGGGCCAGCTTAAGGCCGCCTACGACATCGCGCTCCAAAATCGGAGCACCGGTGCGCGCCTCAACAAGGCATTCCAGCGCGCCTTCAACGCCGCCAAGCTCATCCGCACTGAGACCAACATCCAGCGCGGCAGTGTGTCGGTGGCGTCGGTGGCGGTGGAGCTGGCGGAGAAGATTTTTGATAGCTTGAGCGGCCGCACCGTGATGGTGATTGGTGCCGGTGACACGGGGGAGAAGACGGCGCGCGCGCTGCTGAGCCGTGGCGCGCAGAGTGTGCTTGTGTCCAACCGGACCCCGGAGCGCGCCGAGGCTCTGGCGCGCGAGCTGGGCGGGCGCGCGATTGCCTTTGAGGCGTGGGAGCAGGAGTTTGCTCAGATCGACATCGTCATTAGCAGCACGAGCGCCCCGCACCATGTGCTCGATCGCAAGAAACTCGAGCCTCTGCAGCACCTGCGCCATCACCGCCCGCTGCTGCTCATCGACATCGCCGTGCCGCGCGACATCGAGCCCGAGGTGAACTACATGGAGGATGTGTACCTCTACAATATCGACGATCTGCAGGCCATCGCCGACGACTGCCTGCGTTTGCGCCAGGAGGAGGTGGCCAAGTGCGAGGCCATCATCGCCCACAAGACGCGCGACTTGCTGGATCCTTCCCGGTCCGGTCCACTAGGCGACTCGCAGCCGGCCTTTGGCAGCCAATAGCATGATGGCCGACGGGCGTCCCATTCTACTGGCTACGCGCGGCAGCGCCTTGGCGCTGGCCCAGGCGCGTCAGGTTCTTAGCCAATGCCGCGCCGCCTTTCCCAAGCTTGCGTTTGACATCAAGATTCTTAAAACCACCGGCGACAAGCTGCAGGAAACGCGGCCGGATGCCGGCGGGTTGCCCAAGGGGCTTTTCACGCGCGAGCTCGAGGTAGCCTTGCTGAAGGGCCAGGCCGATCTGGCCGTGCACAGCCTCAAAGATCTGCCGACCGAACTTCCCGCCGGCCTCATCTTGGGCGCGGTGGGAAAGCGCGCCGACGTGCGCGAGGTGCTGGTCTATCGCGACGCGGAATACTTAAGCCAAATCGCCGCCGCCGACGTTCTCGCCGAGTGGTCGCCGGGCCATTCGCGCCGCCGCGGCCACTCGCCGCAGGCTTCCTTGTCAACCTTGCCTCAGGGTTGGACGATCGCCACAGGCAGTCCACGGCGGCAGGCGCAAATTCGTGCGCTGCGAGCCGACCTGCGGGTCGTTCCCATCCGCGGCAATGTTCCCACGCGCCTGCAAAAACTTTGCGACGATCCTGAGATGGACGCGCTGCTGCTGGCCGCGGCGGGAATGGAACGCCTTCATTTTGAAATCTCGGCGAGCGGCCGATTGCAGGGCGATGCCGTGCCGGAGGGCTTGCTGGCGGTGCGCCTTCCGCTGGAGGTGATGCTGCCATGCGTGGGGCAGGGGGCTGTTGGAATCGAAGTGCGCCAAGATGACGGCCGCATTGGCGTCCTCTGCGAGCGGCTCAATCACTACAACACCCGGCAGGCGGTCGAAGCCGAGCGTACCCTGCTGCGCGCCATGGGGGGCGGTTGCCAGAGCCCCGTTGCTGCGTTTGCCGAAGTGGTGGGGAGCCGGCTCAAGATGTCGGCTGTGTCCTTCCTGCACGGTGCGGCGCGGCAGGCACAGGGCGCCGGGCCATTGGCCGAGCCGGCAGCGCTGGGAGAATCGCTGGCAGCTCAACTGCAGGGAGAGGCCGCTTCGTGATTGGGCTGGGCACGCTCCTCAATGGGGCTTCCATCATTGCCGGAGGCTGTGCCGGGCTCGCGTGGCGCCGGCAAATCCCCATTCACACGCAGCGCCACATCCGGTTGGTGCTGGCGTTGCTGACCATGGCCGCGGCCGCCAGCATGATCTACGACGGAGTGGCAAAGGCCGCGGGCGCCCTCGCCGGGCTCAAGATTTTCGGGATCGCGCTGCTAAGCCTCATGTTCGGGGCTCTGTTGGGTCGGGCGATGCGCCTTCAGGAACGGATCCACAAACTGGGAGAGTACGCGCGGGCGCGGTTTGTCAAAGCGGGAGAATCCACTGGCGGGGCGAGCGTGGGCGATGGCTTCGTCACCTGCACGCTGCTTTTTTGCGTGGGCCCCATGGCCATCTTGGGCTCGGTGGAGGACGGCTTGGGGGGCACGATTCGCCTGCTCGGCCTCAAGAGCCTCATGGACGGACTGGCCACCATGGCATTCTCCCTCACCCTTGGCTGGGGCGTCATGCTGGCCGTTATTCCTGTGGTGGCCTATCAGGGCACGCTCACGGTGCTGGCTCGTCTCATCAAGCCGTATCTGGACCAGCCGGAAATCTTGCAATCCATCAATCTTACCGGTGGCCTCATGGTGATGTGCATTGTGCTGGTGGTGCTCGATGTTCGGAAGGTGCCGCTGGCCGATTATCTGCCCGCGCTGGCTATCGCGCCAGCACTGGCACATTGGTGGCTGCGTTGACGCGAGTGGGCGTCGGAGTCAGGAAAGGGTAAGTTTGGTCTTGCCCGGCAAGGATGCCACGGCGAAAAAAGTGCGCACGCAATAAGTCCACATGAACGAGACTCGCATCGGCATCATTGGCATGGGCAACATGGGCCGGTTCCATGCGGCCGACTTGCTGGCGGGCAAGGTGCCGCGGGCCCGGCTGGCCGCGGTGGGAAGCACGTCGCCGGTCAAGCTTGCCGAATACGCGGCCCAGGGTGTACGGGTGTTTGAGGGCGCAGCAGCCATGATCGCGTCGGGAACCATCGACGCGCTGCTCGTGGCCACGCCGCATCCGCAGCATCCAGAACAGGGCGCAGCTGCGTTGCGCGCGGGATTGCACCTCATGGTGGAAAAGCCTATCGCGTCGCACAAGGCGGATGCAGAGAAACTCATCGCAGAGGCCAAGGCGCGCCCCGGGCAGGTGTTCGCCGCGATGTTTCAACTCCGCGTGGAGCCGCGCTACGTCGCCATCCGGAATCTCATCCAGAGTGGTGCCTTGGGGCGGCTGGTGCGCGTGGTGTGGATCATGAGCGACTGGTTTCGCAGCGAGGCGTACTACCGGAGCGGCGGCTGGCGGGCGACGTGGAAGGGAGAGGGCGGGGGCGTGCTGCTCAACCAATGCCTGCACCAGTTGGACGCGCTGCAGTGGATGGCGGGGATGCCTTCGCGCGTGCAGGCGCATGTGGGGCTGGGCCGGCACCACGACATCGAAGTGGAGGATGAGGTGACCTGTTACTTGGAATTTCCCGGCGGCGCGACGGGAGCCTTTATCTCCTCCACCGGTGAGGCACCGGGCAGCAACCGGCTGGAAATCGCCGGCACGAAGGCGCGACTGATTCTGGAGCACGACCGTCTGGTGGTGACCCGCAATCTCGTGCCCTCAGACGAATGGAGCACAACCTCGACCGTGGGTTTCAAGAAGCCGGAGACCGTGACTGAGGAGATCCCCATTCCGCCGGCAGAGGTGCCGCATGCGCGGCTCATGACCAACTTTGTGAACGCCATTCTGGAGGGCGAGGCGTTGATTGCGCCGGGCGCGGAGGGCCTGCATTCGGTGGAGCTGGCCAATGCCATGCTTTACTCCGGGCTGCTGGGCCGTGCGCTGGACTTGCCATTGGACGGCGCGGCGTACGAGGGACGGCTCAACGAGCTCATCGCCGGATCGCGCCGGGAGAAGAAGGTGGAGCAAGTGTCCTCCGAGGATTTCGCCGCGTCATTCCGGCGCTGACACCGAAGCCACCAGCACCAAGGAGCCATACACGATGCACCTGATGGGGATTGGAGACGAGGCGGGAGGCGCCCTGGATTTTCAAATCAAAGCGGCGCGCGAGCTGGGCTGGAAGTTCATCGAGATGCGCGGCGTTGAGGTGCCGGGTTTTCCAAAGGGCAATTTTCACGATATCCCCGAGAAGGCGTTTGAGATCGCCTGCGAAAGGCTGCGCGAGAACGGGCTGGGCGTGTACTGTTTTGGATCCACGATCATGAACTGGGCCAAGACGGTGGAGACGCCCTTTGAAGTCACCTTGGAAGAAGTGAAGCGCGCCATCCCGCGCATGAAGCGAGCGGGCACCAAGTTTGTGCGCATCATGAGTCTCAAGCCCACGGAGACTGACTCGGTGACACCGCCTTTGGTGTTCGAGCGCGTGCGCGAGGTGACGAAGCGCTTCTGCGACGCGGGCCTGCAGCCCGTCCATGAAAACTGCATGAACTATGGCGGCATGAGCTCGGCGCACGCGCTGGAGCTGCTGGAGAAATGCCCCGGGCTCAAGTGGGTGTTTGACACCGCCAACCCCGTCTTCAACCACGACCGGATGCTGCCCGCGCCCTGGCCGCGCCAGAACGCGTGGGAGTTCTGGAGCGCGGTGCGCGATCAGGTGGCGCACATCCACGTGAAGGACGCCACGTGGAGCCCGGCCAAGAACGACGCCGATTACAACTGGCCCGGCGAGGGGCAGGGGCAGGTGAGGCGCATCCTCAAGGACGCTCTTTCGCGCGGCTATGACGCGGGCATCAGCATCGAGCCGCACATGGTGGTTGTCTTCCACGATGCCCACGCCAGGGCCGTGGGTGATGAGGAGGTCTGTAAAAACTTTGTCGAGTATGGCCGTCGGCTGGAGAAGCTGATTGCCGAGGTGCGCGCGCGCTAGCTGGCGCGCTGTGTAAGGGCTTCGTCGGTGGCGAGGGCGAGCACACCCAGGGCCTCCTCCATCGCCTCGCGCGGCACGGTGAGCGGCGGCGCGATCTTCACGGTCTGTCCCCACGCGCCCACGGGCGCAAAGAGCAGCAGGCCCTTCCACATGCAGCGCTCGATGATGGCGTGGGCAAGATCGTGGTCGGGTTCCCGGGTGCCCGGTTTGAGCGTTTGCATGCCGCCCACCAGCCCGCGCGCGGTGACGTGGCCGATGACCTGCGGATGTTTTTCCTGAATCTGCTTCAAGCCCGAGAGCAGCAGCGGCTCCAGTGCGGCGGCGTTCTCGGTGAGCTTCTCACGAACAATCTTGCGCACGCTCGCCAGTGCGGCGGCCACACACACGGGGTTGCCGGTGTGGGTGCTGGTCATGGAGCCCGGTGGAAACTGGTCCATGATGCTCTCGCGCCCGATGACGGCCGAGAGTGGCAGCGAGCTGCTGATACCCTTGCCGCAGCAGATGACGTCGGGCGTCACGCTGTAGTGCTCGAAGGCCCAGAACCTGCCCGTGCGTCCAAAGCCCGCCTGCACTTCGTCGAAGGTCAGCACGATCTGGTGGGCGTCGCACCACGCGCGCAGTTTCTGCACAAACTCCACCGGTGCGAAATCCGGCCCGACGCCCTGATACGTCTCCATGATGACGCCCGCGACATGACAGGGCTCAATCCCGCGCGAGGCCAAGTGGGCTAGGAACGCTTCAAAGCGTGTGTCCGTGTGCCAGAAGCCGTCAGGGAAGGGTGCGGTGTGGATGGCGGGGTCCTCGTTGACGATCCAGTCCTTCTGCCCGGCCATGCCGCCCGCCTGCTGCGAGCCCAGCGTGCGCCCGTGAAAGCCGCGTTCCCATCCGATGATGCCAATCTTCTTGCGGCCGCCCACCTTGATGCCGTGCGCGCGGCTCAACTTGATGGCACACTCCGTCGCCTCCGAGCCCGTGGTGAGCAGGAAGACCTTCTTCAAACCCTCCGGTGCCAACCCTGCGAGTTCGCCCGCCAACTCGGCGCGCTCCTCGCTGGGGAAGCAGTAATTGTGCAGCAGGTTGCTGTGGACCTGGTCGAGGATCGCCTGCTTCACCTCCGGCGCGCCGTGGCCGGCATTGGTCACGAGCACGCCGCTGGACCAGTCCAGCCAGCGGTTGCCGTATTTGTCGAAGACAAAGATGTCCTCCGCGCGATCCCACACGATGGGCGGCTGCCCGCGCATAGACTGCGGCTCAAACTGCCGCAGCCGCTCCAGCGTCGGCACCGAGTCGGGATGCGGAATGGGCGTGGCAATGCGCCGGTACTTGGTTTCCACGTGCGGCACGCGGCGCGGGACGATGCTAAATTCCTTCCCCATGATTGCCGGGAGCTATTGCCACGAACCGCGCCCGGAGGGAAGGCTCTATTTCAGACTGCGCGCTGCGCTTCTTGTCAGCGCCCGCCCACGTGTTCCATTGCCTCACCTGCCATCAACCACTCCAGATTGAAGTGCGCATGCTTGATGGTCTTGGCCTGAGGGCGTCCATCTGCGCCCCTGGGGGGCATATACCGACGCGATGCGGGGGCACTCTCCCACTGATTGGCAAGCAGCGTGGGCCAGAGCAGCCACAGCCGTTCGTGCGGGTCGATGAACATGCAGCAGTTGGTGTCGGGATAATCCGGCGTGTCCGTCATGGTGAAGCGCCCGCTCCACTCCTTTGCGTCGCGCCGCAGCCGGGCTCCTTCAATCTTCACGTCGTCGGCCTCACGTTCGCCCGAGCCGTGAAACCAGCATGCGATGAGGTGGCCGTTGGGTGCCTCCACCAAACACGAGCCGTGATTGTGCCAGTGTTCCGGGGGGAAGATGAGCCTGTCCACGCGCGATGGTTTCACCTTTTCGTGTGCCTTTGGCAGCGCCAGCGCCAGCGCCGTTGTGGCCCAGCCTGCTGCGGTGATCGAGATAAACTGATTCGTCCCATGCGGGTAGCCCGACTCATAGTAAGTCTGGATGGGTTTGCTGCGCGAGACGACACGCCATGAGCCATCCGCAAGCTGGGTGTTGAGCAGGTAGCCGAGTCCTCGTTGGTAGGCGCGGGCATCGGTGGAGAGTCCGCCGGTTTGGTGCAATGCCACGAGCGCCGTGGCCGTGGCGTAGGCGTCGGAGGCTTTTGTGGGAAGCTGCGCAAAGCCGCCGTCGCCTTGTTGGGTGTCTAGGATTGCCGTGGTGGCCTTGAGAATTTCGGCTGCAGGCGCGCCGGCCACGTGCAGGGCGCGCAATCGGAAGACGCGATCCTCATGATCCTGCGGCGCCGTCTTGAGCAGCCATGCTTGCACGCGTTCCATTCGCTTCTCAATGCGCGGCTTTTGTTCCGGCGTACCGAAGGTCGCCAGAGCGCGAAGTGCGGCGTGCGTGGAGGTGAAGAGACTTTGTTCGGTGGGCGGTCGGCGCGATTGCGGCGTCCAGTGGGTGGCGGCGTCCTGCCATTGCAGCAGATACTCAACGACGGCGGCGGTGGTTGCGTCGGGTTTCCAGCCGCCATTTTCCAGCGCCCACAGGGCGTAGCCCGCGGTATCGGCCTGGCCTCCCTGTCCGCGCCCGGCGAGATAGTTTGTGCGGTTGCGCTCGAGAAAGGCTGCCGTGAACTCCGTCTGCTTTCGCAGTTCCGCAGCGTTGATGTCCACACCGCGCGACTGCACGGTCGCCAGCGCCATGATGGGCAAACCCTGATTGTGGCAGGTGAAACAGCGTTCGCGTTCCTTCATCGAGCCGCGCGCACCTTGCGTCAAAAGCGGCAGCGATTTTTCGATGGCCGACCGAAGCAGCGCAGGGGATGGCGCGGGCGTCGATGGCTCTGCTGCGGACAGAGAAAGCCCCAGCAGGGTGGTGCAGAGCAGGAGCCGTCCTGAAAGGACAGCGCTCGTCCTTCGTGGAGACGCGTTCATGGGAGGAACTCGATCCAGTTCAGGCCCAGCACGGTGCGCTTGTCGCCGCAACGCGCCACGACGCAGAGGTTCACCAAGTCGGCGACATCGGGAAGGGCCGCAGGCATTTCGATAAATTCTCCCTCGCCCGTGGGATTGACCGGCACCGAAAGGAGCAACGCGCCATCGGGGGAATTGCGACGCAGTTCAAAGACTCCCCCGCGGGTGTCAAAGCAGCCGGCGCGGACTTTAAGTCTGCGAATGCCCGAGAGATTGAGGTCGCGCCAGACGATGTAGGCACCGTCCTTGAAATGGCCGATGATGCCGGTTTCACCCTCCACCTGCTCCACATAAGCCATGCCGCGATTGGTGTCGTAGAGCGCGGCTTTCTTGCGGCGCGAATGCAGTACGACGCTCGCCTCGCCGCGCAGCCGAGGCAGCGTGCCTTCCTTGCCATCGTCGGTGTACGAGGCCGTGAGGACGAGCACACCTTCGTCGGCGCGGGAACCTGCCGCGGGTTTTGGAGGGGCTTGGAAACTCCCTTCCGAGCCGGACTTGGGCGGCGCCGACGGATCATCTTTAAGCGAGAGAACCCAGGCGATCATCGGCCGCACTTGCGCCAGCGTGTGCTGCGGATGAGGCGGCATCGGAATGGCGCCCCATGCACCGGAGGCGCCGCTTAAAACTTTCACGGCCAGCCGCTCAGGCGCGGCCGCATCGTCCTTGTACTTCAAGGCAACGGCCTTGTAGGGCGGGCCGGCCGACGGGGTGTTGGCCATGTGGCAGGAAAAGCAGGTGCTCTTGCGCATGGCAGCCAGTCCGGGATCCAGCACTTCATCGGCTCCATCGCCCACGAGGCGGCGGCCGCGGAACTCGCCGGCAACCGTCGCGAGATTGGGATAGACGGTGTCACCATCGGTTTCCGTGACGGCGAGTTTGTACGGGATCGATGCGTTCCAATCGAAGAAGGAGCCGTGCGCCGGTGCCGTGAATCGCACCGTGGGCCGCCCATTCCCAGCATGGATGGTCTCCCTCACGATGGCGGTGGCGCCGTGCGTGTCGGACACGGTGACGCTCACAGCGTGGGAGCCGCGCTCGCGGAACGTGTGCTGATATTTTGGGCCGTGGCCCACGATCTTGCCGGCAACGGCCCAGTCGAACATGAGCTTGTCGTTGTCGGCGTCGGTGGAGGTGCTGGCATCGAAGGAGAGTGTCAGCGGCGGCGCGCCGGCGGTTTCGCTAGAAATGAGCCGCGCCTGTGGGGCACGGTTGCCACGGCGGTAAATGACGCGCACGATTCGGCTGTCGTTGTTCTCCCACCATTGATCGCCGTACTCGATGAGGTACAGCGCCCCGTCGCGTCCCAGTTTCATATCAATCGGGCGCCTGAAATTCCACTCGGGCAGGAACGGTTCCACTCCCGCGCCAGCCGGGTTCAGGGACACCGTTTGGATCCAGTTACGCATCCATTCATAGATGAAAAGCCGCCCATCCAAGGACTGTGGCAGCTTGATGAGCGAAGGGTTCGCCGCGTCGTAGTGGTAGAGAGGGCCGGCCATGATGGAGCGCCCGCCGCTGCCCAGAGTAGGAAAGGTTTTTGAAGGCACGCTCGAATACCAGATGAGCGCAGGCTGCGCCGGGGGCAGCGCCTTTGCGCCGGTGTTGTTGGGAGAATCGTTCGTGGGCTTGCGCGGGTCTTGCCTGCGGATTTCCCGTTTCTTCTCAAAGTCAAAGAGCGGCAGCGTTTCGTTGGGCCCAATGAAGTAGGGCCATCCCAGATTGGCCGCGCGATGCGTGACATGAATCTCATCATATCCCACGGGATTCACTCCCAGCTCCGGCAGCACGTTGGGCCCCACATCGCCCACAAAGAGCGCGCCAGTCTGATCGTCTACAGCGATGCGGAAGGGATTACGCACACCCATCACATAAATCTCCGGCCGCCCTCCCTTGCCGCCCGGAAACAGATTGCCATCGGGAATGCGGTAGCTGCCATCGGCCAGCGGTTGGATGCGGAGCACCTTGCCGCGAAGGTCGGCAGAATTGGCCGCCGTGCGCTGCGCGTCCCACGACTTGCGGCCCGGCCGCGTGTCCAGCGGCAGGCCGGGGTTCCAATGGCAGTTGTCGCCGTTGCCAATGTAGAGCAGACCCTTCGCATCCATCCACATGGCGCCTCCCATGTGATAGACGTGCTCGGTGTCATAGGGCCATGAGAGCAGCTCACGCTCCGAGCCCGCGGCAATCTTGCCGTCCTTCACGGTGAAGCGGCTCACGCGCATCGTGTCCTGTTTGGCGGTGGGGCAAAAGAGCACGAACACATATCCCGTGCGCTCAAAGTCGCGCGCCGCAGCCATTCCCAAGAGGCCCAACTCTCCCTTCGCATAGGTCGGCACCTGACCCAGCGTCGTCACCAGCTTGGTGCCCGCGCTCCAGAGTTTGAGGGTTCCCCAAAACTCGGCGAAGAGAATGTCGCCATTTGCCAGCACCTCCAACTGGATCGCGTCCCGCGCCGCGGGCACGAGCAGCTCGCGCTCAAATCGCGCCGGGTCGGTGGGTGCCTGCGGCACAGCAACCTGCACCCGCGGTGCGGGTGCCTTCGGCGCGTCTGCGCCGGGCAGGGGAGATTGCCACACGAGGATCGCGGCGATACAGGCAATGTGAAAAAGTGTCATGGCAGTTTGGGTTGGAGATTGAAATGTGTCATGGCGTGCGCCTTGCCCCCGGGCTTTCGGGCACCGTGACGGGGCGGTGGCGTGGCACCATGGAGCGAAAGTCACCTAAGTTCCACGGGCCGATGTACGGCTGGCTTAAATCCACCTCGGCCACGGCGACCGTTCCCCAGGCGTCGGCCTTGGCCAGCGCCTTGCCCGTGGGATCAAACACGCCTGAGATCATCCAGTCCCGTTTCGCGTCGGTGTAGGTCGAGCTTACTACGTACACGTGGTTTTCGCAGGCGCGCGCCTGCGCCAGCAAGGGATTGCAACCCGCCACCGGCCACGCGATCACCTCGGCGCCGCGATGGCTGAGCTCCCGGGCCACCTCGGGGAAGAATCCGTCATAGCACACCATGAGCCCCACCTTGCCAAAGCGCGTTTGAAACACCGGATAATCGTTGCCCGGCGTCACGCCCGCCTCCGTCTCGGCGTGGGGCAGGCAGACCTTGCGGTACTTGCCCAGCAGCTTCCCTTCCGACGACAACAGCACCGCTGTGTTGTAGACCAGATGCCCGGCGCGTTCGTACAAGCTGAGACAAATGTGCGTGCGGTGCTCTTTGGCCAGAGCGCCAAAGTATTCGGTGGTGGGGCCGGGGATGGTCTCGGCGCACTCATGGGGCTTCTTGCGCAGACCCTCGTAGGGGATGGTCTCGCCCAGCACCACAAGGTCGGCCTTCTGTTTTGCTGCGGCGGCGATGAAGGGCGCATACTCCTGGCAATTCTCGCGTGCCGACTTTCCCCCGGGCCGGTGATGCACGGCCGCCAGACGCACGATGCGCGGGGGCAAAGGCGCGGCCTTCTCCAGCTTCACCTCGCTCCATTCCACGCGCCCTAAGGGCGCCCATTGCAGGTGCAGTTCCACCACCGCCCGCACGGCCTTGGCCGGCGCACGATACACCCCCGCCACGGCCGTCCATCCCGCGGCATCGGTCTCGCCATCCGCCGGATGTTCCGGCTCCGCCGTGGGGGTATGGCCGCGCTCGAGCACCTGCGCCTCGGGCACGCTTGCCAAGACCAGTCGCCCCGCCTCGTCCTGCCACACGATGCGGCAGAGCGCGCTGCGCCGCGGCACGGCCACGTTGTCGGTCTTGCGGAGGGCGGCAAAGCGGTATGTTTGGCCGCCCTGCACCGCAAACGTGCGCTCAAACCAACCGTCCAATCCTTCGCGCGCATCGTGCGTCACGATAAAACCGCCCGATTTGCCCGGGCCGCCCTTGGGGTTGTAGGAAAACTCCGGGCGCAATTCCTCGCGCGGCGATCTTTGCGACCATCCCGCGGGCACCTGCGGTGCAGCCACCTTCTGCGGTGAGGCCACCACCGCCCCACCTGCGCTGGCAACGGCAAGCACAGCGGTGCAGAGGAAAATCAACTGGAACATGGGAAGCATTTGGAAGGCTTGCAGCGTTAGGGTCAAGCGGTGAAGTGACGGCTACGGGGACCAGGGGGCAACCACATATTGCATGGGGCGCAGCCCTGTCCGATTCCCAAGCTTCAGCGTCCGGGGTGGCGGGCGGCGAGCTGCCCAATCTCCCTGGCCTCGATCAAGCGGCGGTAAATCCGCAAGTCGGCGAGTCGTCCGTGAAAGGGGCCGTTGGCTCCGGCGCCGATTCGCAACGGCGCGTCGGTGTCCAGATTGTATCCTGCGGCGTCAAAGTCCGGCGTTCGGGCGACCTCTTTGCCATCCACAAAGAGCGTGAGGCCCCTCGCGGATTTCAACGCGGCAAGGTGATGCCATCCAGAGGGCAGGCTGTGTCCCCATGCTGCCTGCCTGCCTGCCGTGAAGGCAAAGATCTTGCCCGAAGGCAGTGTGCTGCAAAATACCTGCCCGTCGTGCTCGGCCATGGTCCACGCGCGGCGATACCTCACCTCGGGCGTGAGGTCGAGCAGGGCAAGTTGTTTCCAGGTGGCGTTGCCTTCATACGAATGCACCCCGGCCAGCGGCAGCGTGCCGGCGATGAGGCGTCCATTGTGCACCACCATTCCCATCACCTCCAACTCCTCCCCAAGCCGGCCCATGTCGGTCCACTTGCCGAGGTCTTCGAAGCGATAGACGCGGCCGCTGCGCCAGGTGCCCACGAGCAGCCGCCCTTCATGCGAGGTGAAGGAATAGGTCTGGGTGTTGTCGCCAAGCTGACCGCAGTCGGTCCAGTTTCTGCCGTCGTAGCGATAGACGTGGCCGCCGTCGTAGCTGCTGGCGTAGAGAAAGCCGCCGTGCACCGCCAACGCCTGCACGCGCCGGCCCTCGGGCGTGCCGCAGTCCATCCAGCGCGTGCCCCCTTCATAGCGGAAAAAACCCGCGGGCTTGTAGAGTGACGACGCGTAAAGCTTGCCGCGGAACACCCCCATGCCGCCCACGGCTTCCGCCTGGGGAAGCTGGCCGCAGTCAATCCAGCGATCCTTTCCAGCGTAACGAAAGACGCGCCCGCCCAGCGTCAAGTTCTCAGACTCCGGCAATGCTGAGCCTGCCACGCGATACTTGCCCGTGCCCGCATAAAGTGCCTCGTCGTGCACGGCAAACGCGCTCACGCTGTTGGCGCCGTCAAGTTTGCCGCAGTCGTGCCAGGGCTCGCCGGCGGCATAACGATAGACGCGGCCCGACTCACCCTTTCCCGGCTCACAGGTGCCCGCGTAGAGCGCGCCCTTGTGTTCGGCGAGCGCGAACGCAAACAATGCTCTTCCCGGTTGGCCACAATCCTTCCACGCTGAAGCCCGGTCGTCGTCGATGCCAAACTGCAGATGCCGCCAGTTCGCCTGATTGGAAGTCACACCCATGTTGCTCTTGAGCGTGAGGTGAAAACCACGGCGTTTTGCCGGGTCGTATTGGCTGAGCACATCGCCGGGCACATGGTTGCTTTGTTCGTCCGAATGGATCCACACCGCGATACTAAAATCGCCCTTGCCCAGCCGCGGCGCCCGACCCGCGGGCACTTCCGGCCACCCGCGCCCCTCCTCGGTCAATGCCCATCGGCCAGCGAGCTCGCGCTCCAGCGTGTCGGCCGGCACTTGCGCTGCCGCGCCGGTAAACGGGCAGAGCAGCGCCACGGCAATGAGCGGATACAGAGGGCACCACGGGTGTCTGTGGGCAGCGCCGTCAGTGGAGAGCGGCCAAGTTGGGATCATGGGAGGGCGGGTCTTCAAGGGTGGCTGATAGATGCTCGGCCCGATGGAACTTTACAAGCGCAATTCAACCCTTGCGAGCTGCGCCCATGTCGTCATGCGATTGCGCATAGACTGCTGCGGACACACCGCCTAAAATCGCCCGGTGTCGTTTGTCTCGTGGCAATACGCGATCTTTCTGCCGCTGGTGGCGCTGCTTTACTGGCGCCTCGCGGGACGCGCACGAATCTGGCTGTTGCTGGCGGCCAGTTATACTTTCTATGGCGTTTGGGACGCGCGCTTTCTTGCGCTGCTGCTGAGCTCGACGTGCATTGATTTCTTTTGCGGGCTCGCAATGGTTGGACGGCGCGAGAGCCTCGCGAGGGTTGCGGCGACCAGCGCAACGCCTGTCGTGTGGCTCGGTGGTTACGCCCTCTTCACTGGCACGACCGCGGCGGTGGATGGCTGGATTCTGGTCGCGGCCGGTGTGTTCCCGATGCTCTTCACGTGCCTCTACGCCGCGCTGTGGAGCCAACCTGCACAGCGCCAGCGCCGGGCCTTCCTGCTCTTTAGCATCCTCTCGAACCTCGCTGTCCTCGGCTTCTTTAAATACTTCAACTTCTTCGCGGACTCCGCGCTCGCGCTCTGCACGCAGGCCGGTTGGAATCCCGGATGGGTGCTGCCGAAGATCATCCTGCCGGTCGCGATCTCGTTCTACACGTTTCAGTCCATCGCCTATTCGGTGGACATCTATCGCGGCAAGGCGGAGCCGGTGCGCGATGTCGTGACGTTCGCGGCCTATTTGTCCTTCTTCCCGCAACTCATCGCCGGGCCAATCGAACGGCCCAACGACCTGGTGCCGCAGTTCGTCAGGCCCGCGACGTGGAGCGCGGAGGAATTTCATCGCGGGTTGCGCCTCATCCTTGTCGGCCTGTTCAAGAAGGTGTTCTTGGCGGACAACTGTGCGCTGCTGGCGAACCACGCCTTCGACTCGAAGACGGAGCTGAACGCCCCGTGGGTGCTGCTCGGAGTGCTGGCGTTTGCGTTCCAGATTTACGGCGACTTCTCTGGATACACGGACATCGCGCGCGGCTCGGCGCGCCTGCTCGGATTCCACCTGAACATGAACTTCCGCTTCCCTTACTTCGCGCGCGGGCCGTCGGAATTCTGGCAGCGCTGGCATGTCACGCTCTCCTCGTGGTTCCGCGATTACGTTTACATCCCACTGGGCGGAAACCGCCGCGGTACGCCGCGCATGCTCTTCAACCTCTGGCTCACGATGCTGCTCGCCGGGCTATGGCACGGGGCGAGTTGGGTGTTCGTGTTGTGGGGCGCGTATCATGGCGCGGTGCTCGTCCTCTATCGGGTCGTGCCGCCACTGCGCAGACTTGCTGAATCGGGCGAGGGAGCGCGATGGCGCGTGCCGGCAAGCATGGCGCTGATGTTCGCGTTCACGTGCGTTGGCTGGGTGGTGTTCCGCTCGCACGACATGGCACAACTGGGCGCATGGTTCGCCGCGCTTGGCGCTTGGGAATCCTCCGATATGATCGGCTGGGTGAAACCCGCGTGGTGGCTCGCCTTGCACGTGGTACCGTTGCTCGCGCTACAAGCTGCCACGTGGAAGGCTCGCGACGAAGCGGAACTGCTCCACCTGCCGTGGGCCCTACGTGGCGTGATTTACACCGTGCTCTTCGTCGCCATCGCCTCGTCGGCGGCGACGGATGTGGAGTTCATCTACTTTCAGTTTTGAGCGATGAACCGCACCCTCACCAAGTCCTTTCTCCTTGCGCTGGCCCTGCTCGTCGGCTGTGAGGTCGTGGTACTGGTGTTCTTCGCCCGGAACATGTCGGGTCGCTTCGAGTATGGCTACCACCCGACCGCGGGGGTCGTTGAGTCTGATGACGGTGTCGTCAATCTTGTGCGCGCGGGCGGGCGTCGTTTTCATCCGCAGACGTTGTCGGCACGCAAAGCGGAGGGCGTGTTTCGTGTCATGACCGTTGGCGACTCCGTGCCGCGCGGTCCAAGCCTCCACGACTCCTACGCACTCCAGCTGGGCGAACACCTCCGTGCCAGTGGCGTGAACGCCGAGAGCTTCAACCTCGCCATCGGGGGCTTTGGCGCTAGGCGCAGTCAACTTGTGCTCAAACAGGCACTGCGCCTGGATCCAAGCCTGATCGTGCTGCACGTGAACAACTCCAACGAATTCGAGGACGAGCGCGAGTGGCGGCGCATGAGGGAATTCCAAAGCGGGCACCCAAAGAACTGGCTCATGAAGTCACGCGCGCTGCGGCGACTGCACGAGTTGAAAACGGAGAAGCTTTTCTGGCAGTGGTTGCCCGCTGCGATCCGAAACCAGCGCGCGGTGAGCGATGCCGATGCCGAGGTGCGTGCCTCCAAGAACGACGACACACGGCGCGAGTGGGACAGGTTGGTTGCACGCACGCTTGCCGAGGACATTGCGCTCTGCCGCCAGGCGGGCGTCCCGGTCGTGCTGGTGACGCAGGCGACGCACGAACCGGGCAAGCCGCTTATGGACGCGGAACTCGAAGCCATTGCGCGCCCACTGGCAGGGCCGGACGTGTTGGTGCTGCCGATGCGGCAGGTGTTGGAGGGACGCAAGGACGTGTTCTCCGACGGTGCGCACCTCAAGCGCGAAGGTCACGTGGTTCTTGCGCGCGCCCTCGCTGACCTGCTGCGCCGCGAACACCTGCTGCCCAGGGCTGCGCCCCCTGCGGGGGGGCAATAAGGGAGGTTGCACTCAGGATGGGCGCTTGCGCCCTATGGCCGCACGGCAGGTGCCCGGCGCAGCCGGTGCGCAGCACACGATGGTTTTAAAGCCGCCCATGGACATGCGTGTCATGTCAAAGGGCATCTTGTCGGGATTGCACAGGGCTTTGAGGCGGGGGTCGGCCATGACGGCGGCGTTCACCCGGTCGCGATGCGCGCGCGACTTGTAGGTGATGAACGCAAACACGGCGCTCTCGCCGCGTTTAAGCTTCAGGAGTTTCGTGTAGGGCAACCCCCAGCTCACGTCGAGGTCATCCCCGGCGGCCTCGCAATACTGCAAGGCCCCGTGCTCGCGCCACACCTTGGAGGCGATGAGGGCGATACGCCGATACGCCTTGAGATTGCGCTTGGGGATGGGCAGCAGATATCCGTCCACGTAGGGCATGATGCCCTCCCTTATAAACCAGTGGCTGCACCCCGGCCATCAACATTTTGGCGTCCACTGATAGGAAATTGCTTTCTGGACGCTCCGCGGTTCAGTTTCCGGCCGCCGAATTTCAGTGCCGCCTCCCCTGGCATTGGGCATTGATTGGTCATTGGGAATTGGACATGGGTCATTCCGCCCGCCGTCACTTCTTCTCAACCGCCTCCGCTCGGACTCGAAAGCGCGCCAGCACCGCGCGATGGTCGGAGGGCCAGGCTT
>SXGS01518021.1_pt1 | contig 26504 bp, 25 predicted proteins | sample 3174681 | NCBI WGS metagenome assembly SXGS01 (sample SAMN11356861, study PRJNA531348) | freshwater metagenome | isolation source: freshwater sample F1-80 | place: China: Fuxian Lake, Yuxi | collected 2017-12-25 | reverse complement strand
TGAGGTCATGGTGGCTGTTCCTGGTGGAATTACCTCTACCGAACGACGAGCCGTGATCGATGCGACCCTCGCTGCCGGTGCCAAGGCCGCCTATATCATCAAGGAGCCAATCGTGGCAGCCATTGGAGCGAACATTCCAATTGGTTCGCCGTCAGGACATATGATTATCGACATCGGAGGAGGGACGTCCGAGATGGCGGTGATTTCCTTGGGAGGGATCGTTGCGTCGGAGTCAGTTCGCATTGGTGGCGTGAAATTTGATGCCGCGATTTCTGAGTATATTCGTCGAAAGTACGGTCTAGCCGTGGGAGAGCGCACGGCTGAGGATATTAAGATTCAGATCGGTGCAGCCATGTATTTGCCCGATAAGCTGTCGATGGAAGTGAAGGGACGGGATATGGTCACGGGTCTGCCAAAGCTTATTGAGGTAACCAGCGACGACGTCACAGCGGCGATCCAATCTGAGCTTGAAGGGATCATCAACACCGTAAAAGAAGTTCTACACAAGACACCTCCAGAACTTTCCGCTGACGTTATGGACAAGGGGATTGTTCTCTCCGGTGGATCTTCACAATTGCGTAATCTGGACATGCTGATTGCCGAGGCGACAGGGGTTCCGACATTCCTCGCGGAAGATCCACAACAATGTGTCGCAAAGGGAACAGGGATTGCCCTTGAAAATCTTGAAGCCTACAAGAGATCGATTTTTACGTCTTAAGCTGGCATCCCCTCATAACCACCCCTAGCCCCTCCTTAAAAAGGAGGGGGACCGGATTGTAGTATGACCACACACCTCAATCTTCTCATTCCGAAGACTGGCGACCAGCTGATCTACGGTATCGACGCGTCCAGTGCTAACAAGCCGATGCGCACGGGTGTTGAGAACTATTGTCGAGAACTGATTCAAACCATGAAATCCCACCAGCTTGAGGGAGGCGAGCAGGTGGTTTTATATTCGAATACAAAATTAGATCAAGGACTCGAGGTGCTTCCTCAGGCATGGCGCTCGGCTGTGCTGAACTGGCCCCCAGGGCGGGGATGGATGTCGATGCGAGTAAGTTGGGAGATACTGCGTCGTAAGCCCAGCGTTTTGTTTGTCCCAGGGCAGGCGTTGCCAATGGTTTGTCCTCACGCGACCGTGACCACTATTCATGATCTAGCGTTTGTCCGTCGACCAGATCGGTACGAGCCATCGACGAGAAAACGGCTTACACGTGTCACAAACAAAGCGATCAAGAAAGCCACAAAGATTCTTGTCCCATCTCAAGCGACCAAGCAGGATCTCATTGATCTTTGCAACGTTCCCGAGAATCGAATGGTTGTCACGCCTTTGGCTGCTTCCAGGATGTATCGTCGTTATACGCAAGAAGAAGCTCGAGCCACACTGCAGAAACATCGTCTTGGGACAAATTTTTTTCTCGTTGTTGGGAGACTAGAGAAAAAGAAAAATATCACCAATCTTATCCGTGCGTTTGAGTTGTTCAAGAATCGTCGTGGCTTGGGGGATCCATTCGAGCTGGTATTCATTGGGGAACCAGGCTACGGCTACGGTGAAATCAAGAAATATTTTGAGCTCTCGCCCCATAAGGATCAGATTCGACAGCTTGGATATCTTCCCGACGAAGAAGTGGCACCACTCATGAGCCAGGCAATCGCGTATTTGTTCCCCAGTTGGTACGAAGGCTTTGGCATTCCAAACCTTGAAGCCATGGCTGCGGGCACCGCGCTCATTGCGTCCGACATTCCCGCTCACCGTGAGGTTGTGAGCGACGCCGGTCTTCTTGTCCCGCCAGAGGAGCCTGAGGCCTGGGCGCACGCGCTCGAGCGAGTTGTGAGAGATGGCACATGGCGATCAGAACTGATCACCAAAGGCGCAGAGCGTGTCAAACAGTTCTCTTGGGAGAAAACAGCCCAACAAACATGGGAGGTTTTGAGGAGTTTGGTATAATGTCAGTCACTATGATTGAGCTCAAAAAAGAACTCGAGCACCTAGGCATGACGGACAAAGAGTCGCGTGTGTATTTGGCCGCCCTGGAAATGGGGCCATCGCCCGTGCAGGACATCTCGCACAAGGCCCACGTGAATCGTGCGACAACCTATGTCATGATCGAGTCTCTTTCAGCTCGTGGACTCATGTCCACCTTTCAGAAAGGAAAGAAGAAATTCTACTCTGCCGAGAGTCCGGAGCGACTCATGACGATTGTCGAGCGCGAACAAAAAGTCTTGGCCGAAAAACAATCTGAGCTCACGAAGGCTATGCCAATGCTCGAAGCGCTGTATAACGCTGAAGGTGCGAAGCCGCAGGTGAGATATTTGGAAGGCGCAGAGGGTGTGAAGACGGTGCGAGCATTGTTTGAAAAGTTGAGTGGGGATTTTATTGAGATTGCACCTTTGGATGACGTGCACGAAACAGGTGAACTGATGGGAAGCGAGCGAGAGGCGCATCATGCGGTACTCAGAACGCGTGGAACCAAGTATCGCGTGCTGGCGATCACAAAGAACACAGATCCGATGTGTTTGCCTGATATGGGTGAGGGTGCTTGGAAGATGCTCCCGCCTGAGAAGTTTCCGATTCACGGGAGTATTGTTGTGCGAAAAGATCATGTGTTTTTGTTCTCGTACAAGTCAGGGATTTTGTCGGTCGTTTTGCGCAGTCAAGAAATTGCCGATGCGATTCGGGCGTTGTTTGAACTTGCTTGGGATGGGGCAAAAGGGTATCCATCAAAGGGGTGTTAGTCTTGAGACTCATTTGATATAGTATTTCTATATGGATATTCAGGATAAAATTTTAAGCGCTGTTCTTGATACCCAAATTGAGATCAAACAACTTGGTGAACGCGTTGAAAGAATGGAAGATGTTCAAAATCGGGTTTATGACAAACTCGATGGATTTATGATGTTGATTAATCGACATGAGGCTGAAATTTCGGCCGTACGATTAAAGTTACAACGACTCGAAGATCGAATCGAACAACTTGAAAGACATCCTGCATAAATAGAAAAGGACCTTGTCGGGTCCCCGTGTGGAAAGAAAAGTGGTGGTGTTGTATGACGTGTGAGGCGTGCCTGAGAATGGCACGTTTTTGATACAGAGAGAGTCGATCAGATGGTGCTAACTGCCACCGGGGCAGATGTAGCAGGGGCAGATGCGTCGGGGGTCTTCGTCCACCGTGTGGACTCGACCTATTGCCAACCGGAGGATCCGGGTGGTTTTGAGCGCATGCAGCCTTTCCATTGATTCGTAACTCATCTCGTACTCCGTATCTTCTGACCGCTCGGCGGTCGTTCTCACACAGCGCTTCCACCACAGAAGCGACCCGCCGTCCCTCTTTCAGAGCTTTGTCGGGCAGGCAACGCAAATTACCATCGTCATAGCCCAGCGTCAAGGCATAGGTGTTGTCGAGTGCAAACAAAAAACCGCCCTTCGATAAACTCAGGGTGGTTTTTTGTTCCTCTCAACTTGGGAGAGAGTTTGGGTGTTAGCCCTAGCAGAGAACAAGTTTTTTGTTCGCTCTTAGGGCTGGGCGACTGATCTGCGCGTGTGCAGGGTCGCCCGGCGTTCGTTGACGAGTGTTTCCTCGGCCGACAAGATCGTCGGCGTGGGCAGGAGTCGTCAGGTCTCCTGGCATGTTTTTGTCTGGACGGCTCCAGAGGTGGCGCTAGAGCCGGTAGCCCGTCTTGAGCTCGTACTCCTCTGCGGTCATCCGACCGCCCTTGACCAACGCCTTGAGGCGATCGCGCTCGGTCTTGCTGACCGAGGGGCGGTAGACGGGCGTCGGGCGCGGGGCGGGGCGGGGCTGGCGGCGGGCGGCCTCCTGCTGCGCCTTGAAGGCGCTCTTCTGGCTCTCGATGAGCGAGAACCCGCGGCCCCAGGTGCGGATGCACCGGGGGGCGAAGGCGTGGCGCCACATGTCCTTGCCGGACACGCGGGAGCCCTGCCGGTCGCGCATGACCTCGAAGGGCGGGACGACCGCGGTCGCCTCGAGGACCGTCGCCTTGCACCCGCAGGTGCAGTGGTAGGCGAGGCCAGCCGTGGTCTCGACGCGGCCGAGCCAGTCGGAGTCGACCGGCTTCTCCGTGGGGAGGGCCGGGAGCGGCTTGGCGGGGGCCGCATCGCGCTTGAGGCTGGTGCGCGGCTGGATGCCACCCGAGCGGGCGGCCTCGCGCTGGGCGCGGATCTCGGCAATGCGAGCCTGGATGGCGTCCGCGTGACTGAAGAGCCGGTCGGCGCCGAAACCCTTGATCTGCTTGGGCAACTCGCCGGTCCATCCCAGCACCTTGGCGACCTCGCGGTCGTTGGTGAGGGAGGCCAGCTCGTTGACGGCGCGGCAGGCGGCCTCGGTGATGGTGAGCACCTCGAAGCCCATCGCGACCGGGTGGTCGCTGCCCACGTCGGTGATCAGGGAGTCGGGGGCGAACCCGTACTCCTTCACCAAGGGGTGCTGCTCAACCGTCTCGATGGCGACAGCGAGGTGGGTCCACTTGTCCTCGACCTCGGCCATGGGCGCCGGGGTGAAGATCGCGTCGCCGACGGTGTCGTCGGGGGTCGGGAGCGTGAGCTCTTCGGGGAGGCGGCGGCCGCGGCGGAAGCCATCGGGGGTGGAGGTGGAGCGGAGGTTGCGGCCCACGATGCGGGCGGCGGCGGAAAGGTTGCGGGACATGGTTTCTCCGGGATGTGGGTAGAAGGCTAGCCGTTCATGACGAACTCCTACGGGTTTGGAGCCCGCAGCCTCGTCGAAGGAAATCGACGCAGGAAGTTGGGGAGGGATACTCCACAACTTTCCACGTCGATTCTTGCCCTAGCAGTTCACGAGATTATTCTCATGGACTCTTAGGGCTGGACGACGACTTGTACGTTCTACAAATCGTCGTCCCGCGTTGGCTTCTCGCCGTGGAGGCTCTGCTTCCTCTTGGCTCACCACTTACGTCAGGTGACTACGTGCCGTCGTTTTACCGAGCTTGGACTTTGCTCGAACTTCCGTCAGGGACGGAAGGGATTTTGTGCGCCTTGCCTAGGCGCTCTGGGCGATGTCCTCGACGGCGGGCGCCTCTTCCTCGGCCGGGATCTCGTCGGAGTTGGACTCCTCGATGGCGTCGGTCTCCTCGGCGGGGGCCTCGGAGGCGTCGGCGTTGGCGCGAGCGGCCTTGTCCTCGTCGCGGGCGGCGGCGTAGGCTGCCTTCTCCTCGTCCGAGAAGAGAACTTCCTTGCCCATGAAGTCGAAGAACCGGAGGTTCTCGACGATCAGGTTGGGGAGGTCCTCGAGGGCGAGGGGGCTGCCCTTGACGGGGCGGAAGCGCGGGACGATCACGTCGACCAGGAACTGGGTCGCCGCGGGGCCGAGCTTCATCGGCCGACCCTCGGGGATGCCGCGGAGCGTGAGCTCCTTCAACTCGGTTTCGAGCGCCGCCTTCGCGTCGCCCTCGGCCAACTTGAGCTCCTTCACGATCTCGCCCTTGCGATCCAGGTCGAGGCGCTTGCCCTCCTCGAGGCTGGCGCGGAAAGCGCCGACCACGTCGCCCTGCGCCCGGCTCACCTTGCGGCGTCCCTGGAAGGCGCGAACGATCAGGATCGCCGCATCGACCGCGGACCAGGCCGTGCTCACCGACTTCTCGGCGAACCCGTACACCTTGTCCTGGGCATCCGCGATCTGTTCGGGGGAGACCCGGCCGGCGGCGAGCTCCTCCATCAGCCGAATCACGCTGCGTGAGAGCTGACGCTGGGTGGGCGGAAGGCGGATGGGCTCCTGACGGCGGGAGATGTCGATGCGGAGGGACTTGTTGTCACGGATGAGTGCCATGGTCGTTGCTCCTTGGGACTCACGTCCCTGTGGGGTTCTGGAGTTCGTCGTGCACTCGGCTGACCAGCCAAGTGCCTCCAGATGCCCCACGTGGGGGCTGTTGTTTTTGGAATCCCCGTGACGAGCGGGGAAAGAGTGAACGATGGCGCCGGATGGCGTCCCCCGGAGGGCAGAAGGTGATAACCACCCCTAGCCCCTCCTTAAAAAGGAGGGGGACCGGAGCAGTTCTGCACTTTGGGGGACGGCGAGTGCTTGCGTGAGCGACTCGCCCGGCTGCGCCTACCCCTAGGGGAAGACGCAGGCATTCTTGAGTGCCTCGGCAATGACGCTGAGGCGGGAGATGATGAGGATGGTGGGGATCGCGACGATCGTCCCCGGGAGGCAGTAGGCGAGAATGTCTCGGAACTTCATGGATTCTCCTTGCTGTGTGTCCTGACAGGTCACCACCTGTGTGATGCTCTCTCAGGGCTGGGCGACGACACGTGCGTGTGCCGTCGCCCCGTTGGCCGCTAGCGCTAGGCGGCCTTTTTTTCGTACTCGCCGGTCGCATGGAGGGGACCACCTGCGAGCCACCTGTCGAGATCGTCTTCGGTGATGGTCCGACGGGGGACCGGGGGGACGTGGGTGCGGCGCGGGGCGGGGATCGGACGGGACATGAGTGCTCCTTGCCTTTGTCGGTGGGTTCGGGTCCGACGCAGGAATTCGGAGAAGAATGGTTTCAGTGACCTGCCGAAGCTGGTGTGAAACCGGAAGTGCCAGGCATATGGTTCGAGTCAGACAAGCCGAGTCGAGCCATTTGGCACTTCTTTTATCTCTCTCCTCCGAGTTCCTGCGTCTGAGTCCATCTCTTCACTCTCCTGGAGGGGTGTGGCGCAGTGACGTGAGCAAGCTCTCGTGTGCGCCGTGGAGATCGGGTGTGTGGATCGAGTGAGTAAACCCAGTCGAACCACTTGATCTCCTCCGCTACCCTCCGCCGAGGCTTCGGGTAGACGGTTTAACTCTCTCCTCCATGAGGCTGAAGATATGAAAAAGCCGGTTGCTATTTGCATCGTTCCGTGGAGGGAGTGATACAAACAACAACCGGCTTAGTAGGAATGAAGGCGAACCTTAACCTTCCTACTGCTTCGACCTATTACCGTGGTCGTGACGGACTCTCTCCCCAGAGGGTGTTTAGTTGTGGTGATCTATTTGTGATCTTGATAGCCACACTATAACATTTTTTGTCAACTTTGTCAAGATGTATACCAACCCGGTTGGTAATTATAGCACTAAATTTAGCTAAATTAGGTAATCCAGTTTACGTTAACATTGGCAAACATAACTCGAGATCTCTCCTCCACTTACCCCAGTCGTCGAGATGAGACAGACTGCGTGCTATAATAGTAGTTGCCTATGCTTTTTTCAGGCCTCATTGGACACGCGAACATTCAGGAGGTTCTTTTGAGGATGCTTAAAGGGGAAACCCTTCCGCACGCGCTCCTGTTTGTGGGTCCAGAAGCCGTGGGAAAAACCACCCTAGCTCATCAGCTGGTAAAATCCCTTCTAGGGACATCAAATCACCCTGATTTTTTGACCCTCGAGAGACTTGTCGACGAGAAGACACAGAAGCGCAAATCCCAGATCATTGTGGACCAAGTCCGCGAGCTTAATGCTCGTCTGGGACTTACGTCTTTGTCTGGGGGGTGGAAAGTTGTTTTTGTAGAGGAGGCCTCAGCGCTCTCCAAGGGTGCGGTGAATGCCCTCTTGAAGACACTGGAGGAACCCAAGGGGAATGCCCTCTTCATTTTGAGAGCAGGATCCATTGATGAACTTCCAGCCACGATTGTCTCGCGTTGTCAGACACTGAGATTTGGTCCCGTGTCGCCTGCGCTGATTGTCGAGGGTCTGATGAAGATGGGGTTCACGCGCGAGGACGCAAACGCAGCAGCAGCGCAGTCTCTTGGTCGCCCAGGGCGTGCCATCCGTTTCTTGAAAGAGAGTAGTTACCAAGCAGAGCTGACTACAGGACTCAACCAAGCCACAGCTTTTTTCTGCGCGAGTCTCCCGGAGCGCTTAGGTCAGGTTATGAAACTCATTCCCAAGTCAGAGATCGAGAAAGACGAGGCGCTTCAAACGATCGTGGACCAATGGGAGCTTGTGCTCCGAGATCTCCTTTTGCGACAGCTGGGTCTTGCGCATCTCCAGGTGTTCCCTACGGATCAGACTATGGACGATCTTGCTAAAGCACTATCGTCCCAACAGCTCATTAGGATTTTTTCTCGTCTTGACGATGTTCGTTCCTCCATTTTTTTTCACATCAATCCACATTTGAGTCTAGAGCATATTGCTCTGGCCTAAATATAATGTTCATCTATGAAGCGACACTACATACTCGGTCTATCACTCATCCTTCTTGGTGCTGGTTGTTTGGGGGGAGGAAGTTCTAGTTCCGGCTCAGATGGCGGGGTGTTTAAAACGGTGGATGCGGGAGAGGAGTGGTCTCAAACGGTTGTGGTTCCGACAGCTGCCGGAATCGGCACCTTATCGACGACGGATGTTCTCAACATCGAAATGGACCCTCAGGATAACGACTATCTCTATCTGGGAACGCGCTCCAGCGGTCTGCTCTATTCAGAAGACGCGGGAGCTTCTTGGCGCCAACCTCGTTTCTCGGCTCTTGCCGATGGATTGATCTATAAAGTCGAAGTCGATCCCACCGATGTGTGTAAAGTCTATGTCGCAAAGGGATCGCGTTTGTACGCCACTGACGATTGTATGCACTCGTTTGATAGCGAGGTATACGTTGATAACCGATCAGGCGTGAGTGTCGTTCAGGTGGCAGTTGACTGGTATAACCCTCGCACACTTTGGATCGGGCTTTCCAATGGGGATGTCCTCAAGAGTGGGGACTCCGGCAGGACCTGGACCACCGTGCTCAAAACAACGGAAGAAATTTCTGGATTCTTGATCCGCAATTCAGACTCACAACAAATTTTAGTCAGCACATTCACTCAGGGAATATACAAGACCACGGATGGTGGGGAGAATTGGGAAGAACTTGACGGAGGATTGAGCAAGCTAAAGCAATCAGACCGTGTGTACTCCATGGTCCAGTCAGAGGATTCAGGAGTGGTGATTGCAGCGAGTGTGTATGGACTCGCACGTTCAACAGATTTTGGGGAGACTTGGGAGGCCATCCCACTTCTAACTTCTCCAGGACAAGTGACAATTCGCTCAGTCGCCATCGACGCGGAGAATCCGACAACCATCTACTATGCGTCCAACGCGACGTTCTACCGTACGACGGACGGAGGAACAACCTGGGATACAGAAAAGTTCCCAACGTCTCGTGTTCCGCGCGCGTTATTGGTTGACCCAGAAGATCCACAGGTGTTATATATCGGCGTAGCAACAGCTTCGGAATAACGTTCAACGATTCACTACCTATGCATGCACTCCTCAATCAGAAAAAACCGGATTTCGAAGCAGCGATTGATCACCTTCAGAAAGAATTAGGAGGATTGCGAACGGGACGGGCCACGCCAGCCCTTGTTGAAGATATTTCCGTGAGTGCGTACGACGCGATGATGGAAGTGAAGGGTCTAGCTTCTATTCAAGTGCAAGATGCCAAGACTCTCATTATCGATCCATGGGACAAGAACCTCCTGCGAAATATCGAGAAGGGGATTCGTGATGCAGGTGTGGGTCTGAGTCCGGTTGTAGACGGAACGGTGATTCGGATCGCCATGCCAACCATGACCGAAGATAGTCGCAAGACCATGGTCAAGAAGATGAAAGAATACTTGGAGGACGCACGCATTGCCCTGCGTCAGGTCCGGGAAGACGCTCGCGATCAATCGACAAACATGGAAAAGGAGAAGGAGATTTCAGAAGATGAGAAATTCAAGTTGATCGACGAAATCGACAAGATGACAAAAGAATTCAACGAACGCATTGATGCGATTGGGGAAAAGAAAGAAGAAGAAATCATGACGGTATGAAGACAGAAGTCACCATGGAAAAACTAGTTGCTCTTGCCAAGACTCGTGGGTTCGTCTATCCCGGGAGCGATATCTACGGCGGGTTGGCGAATTCTTGGGATTACGGCCCGCTGGGGGTTGAGTTAAAGAAAAACATTACGGACGCCTGGTGGAAGAAGTTTGTGACTTCGCGCGGCGACATGGTTGGGATTGATGCCGCCCTTGTGATGAATCCAAAAGTTTGGGAAGCATCAGGTCATGTGGCAACATTCACGGATCCGCTTGTCGAATGCAAAACGTGTCATGAACGCTATCGCGCAGATCAAATTGATTTGAGCGCGTCCTGTCAAAAATGCGCCAATAAAGGAACATTCACCAATCCCGCTTCGTTCAATCTCATGTTGAAAACCTGGCTTGGTCCAAAAGAGGATGCGAGCGCTGTTGCCTATTTTCGTCCTGAAACAGCGCAGGCGATGTTTATCGATTTACCGCAGGTGCTTCAAAGCTCACGTAAGCGTGTCCCGTTCGGGGTTGCCCAAATCGGTAAAGCCTTTCGTAACGAGATTACCCCAGGGAATTTTATCTTCCGCACCCGAGAGTTTAACCTGATGGAGTTCGAGTTTTTTATCCATCCCTCGGAGTGGGAAATGTGGTTTGAATATTGGTTGGGTGAAATGAAGGACTGGCTCGCCTTTCTTGGTGTGAAGGAAGAAGAGGTGGTGTTTCACGAGATCGAGGATGGCGAGCGAGCCCATTACTCCAAGCGCACGGTCGACATTGAGTATCATTATCCATTCGGCTTGAAGGAATTGTACGGCTTGGCTTACCGCACGGATTTTGATCTGAAGCTTCATATGGAAGCATCCGGAAAGGATTTACGTTATACCGATCCAAAGACCAACGAGAAATATGTCCCGCACGTCATTGAGCCGGCATTCGGTGTGGACCGGTCTGTTCTTGTGACACTGCTTTCGGCCTACACCGAAGAACAAGCACCAACGTCTGAAGAGGGAGAGTCTGCTACACGTGTCGTGTTGAAACTCCCTAAGGTTCTTGCTCCATTCAAGATCGCTCTGTTGCCGCTCTCCAAGAAGGATGAGTTGGTGACGATCGCTCAAGCGCTGGCTGATCGACTCCGACAGACATGGGCGACAGACTATGACGAAACGCAATCCATCGGGAAGCGGTATCGTCGACAAGACGAGATCGGAACGCCCTATTGCGTAACCGTGGACTTCGAGACGCTCAATGATCATGCGGTGACGATTCGCGATCGCGACACGATGGAACAGGTGCGTGTAAAGATTGATGAGCTTGAGAACTGGTTTGCTGAAAAACTATGACCCAATTCACCCTGGACAATGGCCTGCGCGTGATGCTCACACCTGTAAACGGAACCGATACGGTTTCCGTTCTTGTGCTTGTCCGTGTTGGATCACGATATGAACCTGCGCATTTGAACGGCAGCTGTCATTTTATTGAGCACATGATGTTCAAGGGGACACGTCGCCGTCCAACCGCGCAGCATATTTCTCGCTCTCTGGATGCGATCGGGGCAGACTTTAACGCCTTCACGGGTAAGAACTACACGGGGTACTACGTCAAAGTCGATAAGAGCCATCTCCATCTTGGATTGGATATTATTGATGACATGATCTTTGCTTCCAAGATGGATGCAGATGAACTCAACCGTGAACGAGGGGCGATCATCGAAGAGATTCACATGTACGAGGATAATCCGATGATGCATGTCAGCGACCTGCTTGAGCAGGTGATGTTTGAAGGTAGCACCCTTGGTTGGGAGATTGCCGGAACCCCAAAGATTATTCGTGAAGTTGATCGGGATGAGATGTTTGCCTTCTGGAAAGCCTTTTACCAACCCAGCAACATGGTGCTGGTTGTCTCTGGAAACATCGATGCAAAAGGTAAGACCTGGATTCAGGAGACGTTTGGGAAACGGAAGTCCGCGCACAAGACGTTTGGAGGTTTCACTAACTTCGCTCCGCATGCTTCCCATCGTAAACCGCTCGCGCGTGTTCAGACAAAACCCACTGAACAGGTCCAAATTGCAATGGGGTTTCCTTCATTTGGCATGCAAGATCCACGCAACGCGGCACTCACCCTTTTGGGGGTCATTCTTGGGGGGAACATGAGTTCTCGCTTGTTTGTAGAAGTTCGTGAACGAAAAGGCCTTGCCTATTTTGTGCGTGTGGCCAATGATGCCTATGAGGAGGTCGGGAATTTTATGATTCGAGCAGGACTTGATAAGAAGCGGGTAGACGTTGCCATGGCTACCATTATGAAGGAGCTTCGGAAAATCGTTCGTACACCTGTTACGGCCAAAGAACTTCGCGATGCAAAGACGTACATCCGTGGGCAGATGGCGATACGAATGGAAGATAGCTACGAGCGTGCGCAGTGGTTTGCTCGTGAAAAAATGTTTCACAAATCTATTCGCACGCCTGAGCAGTATCTGAAGATGATTGAGAAGGTGACCCTCAAAGACTTGCATGTGGTTGCCGGAGAGATTCTTGATTTCAAGCAGATGAGTCTTGCCGCTGTTGGTCCGTTTAAGAATGGAGATGATCTTTTGAAGAAGGCCAAGCTTGTAACCTAGTTCCTATGAAAACCGTCATCGCCAATTGGAAGATGAACGTCGGTGTCCGAGAAAGTGTGGCGCTTGCCCGCGCGTCCCTCTTGACGTTGCGTGGCCGAAAGGTCATTCCAGATTTGGTGATCTGTCCTCCGTTTGTCGCGCTCTCAGAGGTGCGTAAAGTGATTGCCCGAAGTTCTGCGAGTATTGGTGCACAGAATATTTTTTGGGAACCCAATGGTTCACACACGGGAGAAACATCCCCCCGCATGTTGCTTGAACTCGGTGTGAGTCATGTAATCATCGGACACTCTGAGCGACGAGTTCAGCTCGGAGAGACAGATGAGATGATTCAGAAAAAAGTTCTTCATGCCCTCAGTGAACAGATGACACCAATCTTGTGTGTGGGGGAAAATAAACAGCAGCGGGATGCAGGAGAAGCAAGACTTATTGTAGAATCCCAACTTTCAACTGCGTTGCGAGGCGTGAGACTGCACTCGCAGGCGCGGTTGTTTGTGGCGTATGAGCCTGTCTGGGCGATTGGGACAGGAGAATCTGCGGCGGTGGGAGAGGTGATTGAGATGCATCGCTTTATCCGTTCGGTCCTCGAGTCCATGTTTCCGGAGGCTTCCGCCCGTCAGATTTCGATTCTGTATGGAGGAAGTGTGGATGGGGAGAATGCTTACGGTTTTTTGCGTGAAGCGGATATCGATGGCGTGCTTGTCGGATCAGCAAGTGTAAAAATCAATCAGTTTAAAGAAATTGTAGAGGCCGCTGCGGAGGTGTTAGAAGCTCAACAACCTGAGTAAGTCCTATGGAATGGATTCTTCTTATCATTGTGTTGATTGCGCTCATCGTTATCGGTTGGGTGGTCTATCAAAAAGTCCCTCAACTTCGGGTGATTGACGTAGATTCGATTCCCAAAGAGCGAGAGCGAAAGGTCAAAGAGGCTTTGATTCTTTCAAAGTTTCAGCGCACGGGTGGGGTTAAACTACAGAAAGTTGCCAAGGTTTCTTCTGAAGTCATCGGGGCTCTTTCCCGTCAGGGGCGCCGAGCCGTGCAGAAGTTGTATCGATTAGAGCAGTACTACCAAAAATTGAAGCGTTCCGAAGACGAAGGGGTGCATCGGTATTCAGATGAAATCATCCGTGCACGTTTGGATGAGGCATATGCGCTCATCAAGCAAGAAGAATATATTCCCGCCGAGAAAATATTCATCGACATTATTAGTCACAATCCTAAGAGTGTGGATGGGTATGAGGGTCTTGGGAATATGTACCTCACAAATGGACAGTTTGATCAGGCACGTGAAACATTCCAGTTCGCACTGCGTCTCTCGCCTGACGATGCGAGTGTAAATGTCTCGTTGGCAGAATTGGAGATCAAACAAGGGAACCAAAAGGCCGCTCTGCCATTTTTGCGTCGTGCGGTGGCAAAGCGTTCAAAAAATCCTCGATACCTGGATTACTACATTGAGACGGCACTGGAGGTAGGATCGCTTAAAGATGCTCGGGAGGGGATTCAGACGCTCAAGGAGGTCAATCCAGAAAATAAGAAGATTGAGGAGTTTGAAACCAGGTTTCAAGAGAAGAAGGAGGCGTATATTCAGAAAACAACCTCTGAGGAGAGTGAGCCTTCACAAGAGGAGTGAGGTTTGTTATCATTTTCGCGCTCAAGTAGAAAACGACTTTCCGGTTTGTGGCCAGTTCTAGGCGTGGGGAGGCCATCTCGCGAGGCGACCTGAAACGGTCGGTGAGCGAGTGGCGGGGCCCCACAACGACGAAATGGTCCAAACCAGAAAGTCGTCATGCCGCAGTAGCTCAGATGGTAGAGCGCGTCCATGGTAAGGACGAGGTCTCGGGTTCGATCCCCGACTGTGGCTCCACGGGTGGATACCGAAGCGGTCAAACGGGACAGACTGTAAATCTGTTGGCTATAGCCTTCGAAGGTTCGAATCCTTCTCCACCCACCAGTCGGCTTCCAAAATTGATGATCTGCTTGCTCTTCGACCAGAAAATCTTTCAACGACCTTTTGGTCGTCTCAAGATCTTTCTTGTCTCAGAGTTTCGCATCTCATGCAATTTTGAAAGCCTTGTATACAGGTGCCGCCTTAGCTCAGCTGGTAGAGCAACACTTTTGTAAAGTGAAGGTCGCCGGTTCGAGTCCGGCAGGCGGCTCCAGGCCAATCTTGACCCATTTGGGCATTTATAGTAGGCTCCCCTCGAATGAAATCTCTATGTCTCAAGACAATCTCGTCAATTTGGAGTGCACAGTGTGCAAGCGGGTGAACAACCATTCCCGCAAGAACAAGAAGAAGCTTAAGGAACGTCTTGAGCTCAGCAAGTTCTGCAATCATTGTAAGAAGCACACGCCGCACAAAGAAACCAAGTAAGCCAAGCCGCCCCACAAGGGCGGTTTTGGAATTTAAAATCCCGACATCCTTGCGGTGTCGGGGTGTGGGTCAGCTAGCCGACCAGAGAGAGAATCGTGGTCCAATCGAAGGGGCGCGGTGCTCCGCTGCCGTCGTACCCATCGTCCTGGGCGGTCCAGGTCACGGCGACACTTCCATCGCGGATGAGCACGAGTCCCATCTTGGTACGGTCTGCATGTCGACTGCCCTCGATTTTCAGGAGCTTCGCCAACGTGCGGCTGGGCTCATAGAGCACCGGGGCGATGTCCTTGACCCTGCTGAAGGGTCCAGACTTGAACAGCGCGCTCATGCGCTGCTCTGCGTTGACTCTCGCCACCAGGAGCGGCGTGATTCCCATCCGTTGCGCGGTCAACAGCTCCCGCTCGATCGCGGGCCAGTCGTCGGTTGCCGTGGTGCTGAAGGACAGCAGAACGAAGGGACCGTCTCCCGGGATAACCTCGGAGATGTGGACGGGCTCGCCAGCGATTGGCGCGGACTGCGTCGGATCGGTCGACACGCGGTAGACCAGGATCATGGCGTCGGGTGGGAGGTTGATGAGATCGGTGGAAGATGGGCGGGCGCCCGAGCGAGTGGGATCGGAGGGGGTGGTAGAGAGAACCAAGGAAGACATGATGAGGAGAACTCCGGACAGGGGAAATGTGCCTGATGAGCAGGAACGCTTGGCAAACACGAGCGCGAGTCTACCTCTGTAGAGGAATTCCGTCAACGGCAGAGTGTGGACGGTCAGGTTCACTCATGTGATAAAATAGCCTCCGATATGTCTCATCAACCCGTCGTCATTATTGGAGGAGGATTTGCTGGAGTCTATACGGCCCAGAGTCTTCTTAAGCGCAACATTGCCGTGACGCTTATCAGCGAAACAAATCATTTTACCTTTACTCCGCTCTTGCACGAGGTGGCGACGGGCTCACTTATTGCTCACGACGCCATATTCGAATTCGAGAGCTTTTTCCATTCAAAAAAATTTCTCTTTATCCGTGGTCGTGTAACAGGAGTTGATCGAGCGAACAAAGAGGTCAAGGTAGGAAATGAACGAATCTCCTATTCCATTCTTGTGATCGCAACAGGATCCACGACGAATTTTTACTCAATGAAGGGGGTCGAACACGCATATACCCTCAAGTCGATAGAGGATGCAGTGAAACTAAAAAAGGCGATCATCTCCCGCGCACAGAACGCGGACCGTCATGTTGCGGTGACGGTCGTGGGTGGTGGACCAACGGGGCTCGAGCTCGTCTTTGATATCCATCAACTCCTTAAAGATCTGAGGCGTAAGCATCGAGGGACGGATTATGATGTTCGCTTGGTGCATGCCACAGATGTGTTTTGTCGAGGCGGAGGCGACATGGTTCAAACGTATATTTCTCGCGCGCTCCACCGCGCCCGGATCGAGGTTGTTTGCCATGCGTATGCACAGGCGATTACTCCCGAGTCGGTCGAAACTTCGGTGGGTTCGTTTCATTCAGATGTGACGGTGCTGTGTGCGGGAGTTCGGCCAAACACAGATCTCTTCAAGGGATCCCTCCATCTTGATGACCAAGGCCATATTCCCGTGGCCGCGTCCCTACAAACCGTTGAGGATCCAGATATTTTCGCACTGGGTGATGTCATTGCGATCGATGGGCAACCGGTTCCCAAGCTTGCCCAAACAGCCGTTCGAGAAGCACCGATCGTGGCGCACAACATCGCGCGGCTGCTGCAAGACAACGAAGCTGTTCTCAAGGCATACAAACCCAAGGTTATCGGAATGTTGTTTTCGCTTGGGTATGGCGATGGCGTAGGGACGATCGGACCCTTGCTAGTCAAAGGCGTGCTGGCTTGGTATATTTGGCGCACCATTTACCTATTTAAAACCCCTGGACTTTGGAACAAGCTGCGTGTGGCCTTCAGCTGGACGCTCGGATTGCTCAAAGGCCGGGACCTAAGTGAAATTTAACACTATGTTCAAACAGTATTTTCCCATGTTCCTTGTCCCCATCGTTTTACTTGGTGCTGGTTGTTCGCAGCCGCCTTTACTCGAAGTTCAGCCAGTTGTGGAGGAGGAAGCCATGATAGACTCAGGAGTTCAACCTGAGGCCATGATGGAGACGTTGTTTGAGGATGGAAACTACATTGTCGTTCCCGCGTCTGAAACACAAACAGCAACATCCGTGGCATGGAATGCGCAAAAGCGTGTTGGTGCCAGTCACAACGGAACAGTTGAGATCAATGAAGCAGCTCTTCTTGTTGAGAAGGGCGAAATTGTTGGAGGAACGATTGTGGTGGATATGAACACCATCGTGAATCTTGATCTTACGGATGAGAAACCTAACACGATGCTCGTCAATCATTTGAAGAGTGAAGATTTCTTTTCCGTTGAAACATATCCAACCGCGACGTTTGCCATTTCCTCGGTGACCAAAATAGAAGGAGGGATGTACGATGTGACGGGTGATATGACGATTAAGGGGATCGAGAATGAAATCACATTCAATGCAACCATCGCACAGGACGAATCAGGACTTCAAGTGAATGGGACAGCGGTGCTTGACCGCACGCTCTGGGATGTACGCTATGGTTCCGATAAGTTCTTCGACAACTTGGGCGACGGGCTCATCGAGGACGCGTTTACGCTCACCTTTGACATGCTCTTCGTCGTCGCTCAGTAGAATCAAAAAACACCCTCATGAGGCCAAGGCTGAATCGAAGGGTGTTTTTGTTTGGGAGATCGGACTAGGTACCTTTTTCAATCGATTGTCCTACCAGATGTCCTGTGGCCCACGATGCCTGAAGATTAAATCCACCCGTGAATCCGTCAACGTCCAAAATTTCACCTGCGAAGAATAATCCTGGACAGATTTTTGATTCCATCGTTGAAGGGTTTACTTCCTTCAGGCTGACACCACCGGCGGTCACAAATTCATCTCCTGCACCACGTTGAATCACCGTAAGGGGGATCGCTTTGAGCCAGGCAAGGATACGTTCACGATCCTTCTTAGGTGTTTGATTGGCCGCAAGCGTATGCGTGATAGCAAGCTCTCTGAGGAGGATATCTGAGAGCGATTTCGGTACAAGAAGCGCCAGGACACTTTTGAGTTGTTTATGTCCGTGCTGGGCAAGGAGGGTCTCACATTGGGCGCGCAAGGCCTCCAGAGAAAGCTCTGGAAAGAGATCGATCGACAGGTCTAGTGGAATGGTTGCGTTGTACTGTTCAAAGGCGACAAGGGAAGAAAGCGCAAAGACCGCTGGTCCGCTTACGCCTTTGTGGGTGAACAAGAAGGGACCTGTAAACGAGAATTCACGACCGCGTTTTGCTGTGAGACGAGCGTGGGAGAAAGACACTCCTGAAATTTCAGCCGGCCATTTTTCTCGCGTGAAAAAGGCATTCAGGCTTGGAGCAAGTGGGGTGATGGTGTGACCCAGGGCTTGGGCAAAAGCGTATCCGTCTCCGGTGGAACCCGTCTGTCGATAAGCTTGGCCACCTGTCGTGAGAACAAGTCGATCAACAAGAAGAGGTGCGTCTTGCCCCTTGGTGTAAACCAAGAAGGTGGTTTCTTTTTTTTCAACACGAATGACATGTGTGTTGAGCGAGACAGGAATATGAGCCGCCTGAAAGAGTTTCTCAAATACACCAACAATGTCGTGACCATCATCTGAGCGAGGAAACACACGGTTGTCTTCCTGAGTTTTGAGGGGGACGCCGTGGGACTCAAACCACTCGTACACCGCCCCTGGTGGGAAAGCGTGCATTGCGCTGGTGAGGAATTTGTTCCCGCGTGGATAGTGATTGAGAACGAGTTTTGCTGCCTGGATTCCGGTGGTGACATTGCAGCGTCCTCCACCTGAGATGATGACCTTCTTGCCCAGGCCATGGTTTCGTTCAATCAAAAAAATCTTTGAATCAGGGGCATTTTCAAGAATCGTGGCAGCGCACATAAGCCCAGCGGCTCCGGCGCCAATGATGGCAATACGCATGTCGACAGTCTACGGTTGCTTCATAAATTCGACAACCGCTTGATCCAGAATGACATCCTTGGTTTTGAATGGTTTAAGCAAGACCAGACCGTTAAATGTCGTGCAGCGACTCAGAGCGACGTAGAGTTGTCCGTGGGCAAACGTACCCCAACCAATGTCAACCAGAACGCGATCGAATGTTTTTCCTTGTGCCTTGTGGATCGTGACGGCCCACGCCAGGGTAATGGGATACTGCGTGTAAGAGCCTACAACCGCCTCCTGGATGACTTCTCCATTGTGTCCGTACTCAAACATCTCCCATTTGAATGGTGTTACGGTGACGGTCCGCTCATCCTCAAGACCGACCTCGAGTGTCGGAGATTTCGAGAGGGCCTTTTTGTGGATGTGTGAGATCGTCCCTAATGTTCCATTCACCCAGCGTCTATCCGGGTCATTGGTGGTGAACATAATGCGTGCTCCTTCTTTCACGGTGAGGAGTTCTTCTGACGGCATGCGACGGTCAGGGAGTTCCCCGATCGTATGGGCCTTGAGTTTCCACATTTTTCCCGGAAGCTGATTGAGCTCGTAGTCATTGCGTGTCTTAGCCATCTTGTTTGTGGTTGTCAGATGGATATAGCCAGGGTCATCCTGCGGATCGAAATACGGTTCATGACGCGTATTCCATGTTTGGATGTCTTGGGGAGAAACGCGGTCGGTCCGAAGGTTATCCAGGAGTTGCACAAAAGACGACTCCTTTTGTCGGTGGACCGTTTGGAGCTCGATCATTCGAACGTTCAGTCCGTTCATGACGTAGGCAGAAAAGAAGTAGGGGGAAGAATACTCGGATTCGAATCGATAGGATTCTTCTGTTGTCACAACGGGAGGAAGTTGGTAGAGGTCTCCGATGAAAATCATCTGGACACCGCCAAACGGTTCTTTTGGGCGTTCACGATTGAGGCGCAAGGCCTTGTCAATACAATCAAGGAGATCCGCTCGAACCATGGAGATCTCGTCGATGACAATGGTGTCTAGGGCCTTGAATAGGGGAAGGGAATTAGGGAACGCCTTGCGAACAAGTTTGGGGGTCACGGCAGGATGAAAACCAAAAAAAGAGTGAATGGTTTGCCCTTTGACATTGAGCGCTGCGACGCCCGTCGGAGCCAGGACAACGTGTTTCTTCTTTGTTTCTTTCCGAAAGTAGTTGAGGAGGGTGGATTTTCCGGTTCCGGCGCGACCCGTGAGGAAGATCAAATCCGCCGTTTCATTCATTGCCTTGTACGCTGCCTTAAATTCCTTCGTGATGGTGATTTTATGATACATAGACCAACTAATTCTATCAGCTCTTGCTTGATTCTTCATCTGTGAGACCGTATGATGCCCCGCATGAATGCCCTCACCTCCAATCTTCACGACCTGGTCTATACGGTCATTGCCCATCCATCAACCGCACGCGCGTTGGTGGTGTTTGATGATCAGTCTATCCTTGCACGGACGATCACCCAAGGATATCGCGAGGTGATTCCTGAGGCGACATTTCTTGATTTTCAGGGTGCCACCCCAGATCAGATTCGACAGACCATTGATCAGCTCCATCCTCGCGATCTCGTGGTTCTTGTTCAATCGAGCAGTTTTCGCTTGAATGAGTTCCGTTTCCGTTTGGAGCTGTTCAATCGCTCGCTTGCTGTGGTCGAACATGTTCACATTGGACGTCTTCCAGAACACGAACACCAATTGTACGTCGATTCTTTGGCCTACGATAAGAACTATTACCGCACAGTGGGACCTGACCTCAAAGCACGGATCGATCGGGCAGAGCGTGCGGTCGTGATCAGTAGTGGTGGGGAACTTGTCTATACGACTTCGTTCGAAGATGCCAAATTGAATATCGGAGATTATTCGAAGATGAAAAACATCGGAGGACAGTTTCCCATTGGAGAAGTGTTTACTGAGCCTAAAGATTTCACACAGGTCAATGGAACGGTTGGGCTCTTCGCCTTTGGGTCACGAGATTTTCGAGTCTCCTCTGTTGATGAGCCGATCATCCTTACGATTACAGGAGGACAAATCACCAAGGTCGAAAACGCTCCGGCGAACTTCCAATCGATTCTCGATGAGATCCAGCTCACGGAGCCTTTGTGGGTACGTGAACTTGGCTTTGGCATGAATCGAGCGATGACTAAGGAGCGGCGTCTCAATGATGTCGGCTCGTATGAGCGTATGTGCGGCATTCATTTATCACTGGGACAAAAGCACACGATCTACGCAAAGCCCGGCATGCCCAAGCGTTCGAGTCGTTATCATGTGGATGTCTTTGTTGATACAAGGTCTGTCACGTTGGATGGAGTGGAGATCTTTAACGGGAGCAGTTACACGAATTAACAAAAAACACGCTGCGAGTCAGCGTGTTTTTACGTATCCAGGAATCTGCATGGCATCGCTGGGGATGTCTGTCTGAGAGAGAACTTCTTCTGGATCCCAGGTGTCATCCTCAATATTCTCACCAAAATGGTAGTTTCCAAAAAAGACATCATCAATATCATGAATGTTTTCGTTCCACTCTTCTCCGTACAGCGCTTCGGCCACGGTTTCCGTTTTGATCCATCGGAGGCTTCCATCCGTTTCTACCGCGTAGACTCGAGGACTCGTATAAAACTTCACCATTTGATTCCCAGGTCGGTAAATGACGTTTTTTCCCAGAGGTATCTGAGCGAGGTCTTCTGTTGACACCTCGGTAATGGATAGAGTTTCTGCATTTCCAGTAAACCAACTTTCAAATACGTAGCTGTTGGGAAATGCGTGTCGATATCCATCAGCACCAATGTAATAAACAGTGGTGTCCGATTGTGTGACCGGGTCTTCGTCATCTGGAAGTTTAATAAGCTTGTGGACTTGAACGGTGGGTGGAAGTGCTGTCACACGTTCCGCCACGGCTTGGATCGCCTCAGCCTCTTTTTGTTGTAGTATTTGTATGGCTTTTTCTTGGGGACCTATTCGAGTCCTGGAGCGTTTGAATCCACCTACAAGTTCATCATTGTCCGCAATACTGACAGAAATGCTACTCAAGGACAGGGCGCTGTATTGCGCATCATCGGAGGAGATTGTGTGTGAAACCGTTACGGTCTCAGGTCCTTCAATAACCAGATCATTTATCGGGGAGACGGTTATGGTTTGAGGGGTGCTCCACGCTCCTGTCGAAAAAATAACCGATGAGCCACTCAGAGAGAGATCGGTATTTCCGGTCAGGGAAATAGTCACGCTAGCCGTGGGTTCAGCTGTCAGGACGATGGTGTAGGTGTCAGTGAGCCCGGCCTCACTGATGTCGGTTGTTCCAGATGTTTCCGTAAGGGTAAAGCCTGATGTGTCATTGTCTACGTTTATCACAGAGACATCGGAAGGATTAATTCCGTTGTATGCCGCCTCTGCAGACGAGGTTGATCCAACCACCGCAGAGTATCCAAGATTTCCATCATCAAGTGAATCATCAACTCCGGTAACCGTTACGGTTTGCGGAGTGCTCCAGTTACCGCTTGTGAATGTGAGAGAAGCAGGGGAGACAGTGCCTTCCGTTGTGTCAGACGAGGAGAGACTCATAGAGACATCCGCGGTGGGTTGAGAGTCAAGAACAACCGTGAATGTTGCGGTGGTTCCAGCTTCTGCTGTGTTTCCAGAGATAAGCGAGACCGTAACACCTGGGGGAACGAATGACCAATTCGTGACATTAAGCGATTGGACACATCCCGTAACACAGTAGAGTACGGAGGTGTTGATGTTGTTGTTGTCCCGGACATTCACATAAGAAAGAGAGCGTGTTCCTTGTGGATCAATGGATGCTTGTGTTCCCGCGGAAGAACTACGAAGGGAAAGGACCTGTCCGTTTGCTCCATTAAGCGTGAGGGTTCCAACGAATGTCTGTGTTGCTCCAGCTGGAAGGGTGAGGGTTGCGGCGGAGGCGACGGATTTCGTGAAGTGGTTGAATGTCGTTGTTCCGCTAATGGTTTGATTGGAACCATCCAGAGTCACCGTTCCACCGTTATGTGTGAATGTTCCTCCTGTGTGCAGAAAATTTTCTGCGATGGTGAATGATGCAGGAGCAGTAAATACGCCACCAGAAATAGTGAAGGTTCCATTTACATCGAGCGGTGAGCTCGCGGCCGCTGCCGTGTCGGCCGCATCGGCAAAGTCTAAGGTTAGTGAATAGTAGGGCCAGTTCTTCAGGGTGTAGTTATCAAGGGAACCATCCCCATCACCACGATATCTCACAATTCCAGAGTCTGAGTCAGGTGTGAGCGTAACGGTTTCACCTCCTTGTAACTGAAGCGTTCCATTGTTTGTGAATGTTCCTGTGACCGTTAGTCCATTTCCTCCTAAGGCGAGTACGCCTGAGGTGATCGTAAGATTTTGAGCGAGGTTTTCTGTTACTGCAAGCGTGAAGATGGTCGAAGAACCCCCCGTGATTTCGATTGATTGGTAGTTATAATCCTTTAATGTGTAGGGTCCGCTTGTCCCGTCATAAGCCACGGTGCTTCCAGCAGAGAGTGTGGGGTTACTCGGATTCAAGGTGATGGTCTCACCTCCTTCAAGTCTGAATGTTCCGCCACTGTCGACAACCAGGGTTCCACTCGCACCGTTCACGATGAGTGTGAAGCTGTTGAGGTCAAAGGTTCCATTCGTGAGAGTGAGATCTTGTCCGCTGGCATTCATGGTAAGCGAAGAAAGAGCTGTTAGTGTCGTACCGATTGTTTTGTTCACGGTAATGTCCCCATCCAAACAATCCTGAGCAACAGAAGAAATCGTTTGGCTATCTGAGCCAGAGAATGTAATGGGTGTGGTATGCGCCGCGCAGACCGTAACGGATACATCACCCAGGACCTGTAGTGCTCCTCCCTGAACAATACTGCCCGCGGATCCACTCGAAAGAGTAAGGTCTCCATTGACCACGATAGTATCGCCTGCGGTAATGCTCATATCCGGTCCACTCCCTTTTGTGAAAGTCAGATTGAAGAGTGTCTCGGATGTATTTACGTTCCATACGGAGGTGACGCTAGTTCCATCCACAACCACCGTTCCGTTATTGTGGTTATATGTTCCACCTGCTGTGTGTGTGAAGTTTGCAGCGAAGCTTGTGGTTCCGGTAGACGCATTGAAAATTCCTCCAGAGATGGTGAACGCCCCGTTAAAGTCCGCTGTTTGGGCGTTTGCCGTGAAGGTACCATCTGCCATGCTAAAGGTGCTTCCGACCGAAAGAGACCTTTGGAGCGAAATAGTTCCTGTGTACCCAGAAGCAATGGTGATGCTTGTAATCTGTCCACTTGACGCCGTCCAGCCGGTGTCCACAGTTGAATTTTTTGTATTCGTTGTGTCAAAGGTAACGGCGTCACCTGCTACCGGACAGGTGTTTGTTGACCAGTTATCACAGTCACTCCAGTTGTTCGTTGATCCACCACCGTCCCATGTGTAGGCTGCGGCAAAAGCTGATGGTGTGAAGGCGGTAAAAAACCAAAGAGCGGTACAACACAACCCAAAAATAGTAATCTGCTTCATATGAGAATTTAGGTTCATTATAAAGATTTTTTCCGACTTCGTAAATAGAAAAAGGTGCAGTTATTCAGTGAGGCGTTTGATCCATGTTTTCAATGGGTCAATTTGTATGTAGACTATAGGTAAGATCCTACTGTTGTCTGAGTTGATGCATTATCATGCACGAGTATGATACACGTTAAGCGTCCATTATTCGTCGTCATTCTCCTGCTATTTTTGGTTCCTATTTTTTGGCTCCTGTCGCCCTACATCATTCATCGCAACGGTGAGGATATTTCACCACTCACTCCAACGACTGAAGGGGTTATTCCCGTATTACCTGATCCGTCCTTGCCACAACCCACTGTTGTGATGGGTGGGGTCCTGGAGCCAAGGGCCCACCGGGCAGAGGGTGTTGTGCAGGTCATTGAAACAGATCAGGGACGAATATTAAGACTTGAGGATTTTGATGTCCTTAACGGCCCTGATTTACGAGTCTATCTCTCTACCGATGAGCAGGCCAGCCAATTTATCGATTTAGGTCCGCTCAGGGCTAATCGCGGCGATCTTAATTACTCCCTGTCAGAGCAAGAAGAAGAGATCGATTTTGGTGTGTATGACACGGTGCTCATCTGGTGTCGTGCCTTTGGAGTATTATTCGCAAGTGCGCAACTTGAACCCCAGCCCTAAACAGTAAGGGAGTTGAAGTAACCATTTTTTGGAAATCGAAAAACGATCACCTTGCGATGATCGTCTCTCGTGGCAAGCTTCGCGTGCGCGAATTATTCTGATGGCGAATGTTTCTTATACCAGGATGCTGGGCTCGGTAGTCGGTTAAAGGTCGTCTCATCTGTCCCATCAACCCGTTCAAGTTTCAGAATTTGTTTATGTTGCCCAGCCTCCACCAGAATAGGCGCATTCTCCCGGATACCGATGACACGAAATGGCCCTTCCCCGTATTTTTCGATTAGCTGTAATACGGCCGACACCTTGTTACCCCCGAACCCACTTGTTATTGCCGGATGTTCACGATTAAAGACGACCAAATCGCCCACCTGAAATTCATCGACCGTTGTTTCGTCTTCTATTGGATTTCTTCGCGATTCGAATTCGGACATAGATTTACAACTCCTTTTTTATTTTCTCCCATGTTACACACGAATACGTCTCGATTTCTTTGAAGACGTAATGGACGAAGACATACTCCTTTTCTCCCACGCGATGCACCGCAGCTTCCTTTTGATGCACTCTTTTATCAAAATCCCCTTGATAGGTCAATCTTACCACAATCAGACGCTAGAAAATTTTTAAGACGTTTTGAGCTATAGATATTGCGGCGAGCGTTGGTCCGTCTTTGATTTCCCCAACAGCAACCATTGACCAAAATTCTTCGAGCGTAACTGCCTTACACTCCATGTCCCCCTCGCTCGCTTCGAGATGTTTCTCTCCCTGTGACAACTCGGTCGCGAGAAACACCTTACACTCTTGATTGATTCCGCCTGGACCGACCCAAAACGACCCACTCCGAGCAGTTATTCAAGGATCTAACTCAGATAATTGTCGATGAAAATGGCGTGGTAAAAGAAAAAACCACAGCTTCATCAACTGTGCTTTTTTCATGGCAGGGCACATGACTACTGAACTCAATTTTCAGAGGCTTTCAAAGGGTTTCGCGAACGTGACGCTGGCACGCAGGTACGGTGATTTGAAGGGGCTTTTCAAAGGGAAAAACGCGCTCATTTCAGAAGGTGAAAATGAGACAAACGAGACACTTTTTACGGTTTTTGGACTGTCTCACTTTTCTGTTGCTTTCATGGGAATCAAGCATAAAATCAATGAATCGTGTACCATTGGGGCAACCTTTCCTATGGATACAGCAATACAAAATCTCATCAAAAAAGCGGAGACTCAGGCTAAGGGTGTCACGTTTTTAAACACCCCAGACCAATTGAAGGATTTCTACCTTTCGAGTCTGGACAAATACACCGAGTGGCGGGCACTCGCGAGTATCGACGATTGGCTTCCGGTTGATCGAGAGTTCCTTCAGGATTTTCGTCTAAAGCTCGACGAACGAAAGATCGATACTCGCGTCATCATGAAGTCGAGCGGTCTTCAGTTCGAACCAACAGGCTTGCAACACCGCTCCGTAAAGACCATTCCCGACTCCTACACGTTCCGAAGCAGTATCGACATTCTCGACGACAAAATTCTCGTCATGAATCCGCACATGTCGGTGCTCGGTCTCGTTATTGAAAGCGATACGCTTATCGATG
>SXGS01161034.1_pt1 | contig 26507 bp, 24 predicted proteins | sample 3174681 | NCBI WGS metagenome assembly SXGS01 (sample SAMN11356861, study PRJNA531348) | freshwater metagenome | isolation source: freshwater sample F1-80 | place: China: Fuxian Lake, Yuxi | collected 2017-12-25 | reverse complement strand
ATCTCCGACCAGAATTTTGTCGCCACCATCGTGTTCCACGAGTTCATTTTCGGCAAGACCCGTCGTTCGCGTTACCCATTTGGTTTCTTGTCGATTGATATGAATCGGCACTTGGGTTTGTTCGAGAAGATCGGCGACACCCTGAATTTTCATCCCCATCATCGACCCACCAACGTGGTCGGGATGGTAGTGGGTCGCAAGTACACCTGTAAGTTTCATCTCGTCAGCTGCAATGATCTGCAACAGGTCCGTCACCGCGTAGGCCGGGTCGACCACGACGCATTCTCGTGATTCACGATCACCAATCAGGTAAACGAAGTTGACCATTTGTGCGGCGACTTGATCATTTTGCGCAAAGTCTCTGCCCGACAACAACTGTCGAAAATACAATCGATCATCCAACATTTCGCTCATGCAGCGATGCTAGCGATCTAGTCTTAGGCAATGAGTTCTTCAGTCAGCACGCTGAGATATGGGGTTATAGGTGTGGGGATGATGGGTTGCGAGCACCTCCGCAATTTGCTGGCGATCGAAAATTGTGAAGTTGTGGCATACGCCGACTCGCACGAACCGAGCCGTCAGGTTGCCGCGAGTTTGGTCAAGACTGCGACGGGCTATCTCGATTATCGGGAGATGCTCGCAACCGAGAAACTGGACGTCGTTGTGATCGCCACGCCGAACCACACACATCGCTCTGTTCTCGAGGATGTTCTCAGAATTGGTGTCGATGTTTTGGTCGAAAAGCCTCTTTGCATCACGGCAGATGAGTGTCGAGAAGTCATCGCAATTGAAGAGCAAACTCGAAGACCAGGCAGGGTCGTCTGGGTGGGTCTCGAATATCGCTTCATGGCACCAACCGCACGATTGATCAGAGAAGTCAAGTCTGGAACCTGTGGCGATCTGAAAATGATCTCGATTCGCGAGCACCGATTTCCATTTCTGACAAAAGTCGACGATTGGAACAGATTTTCTCGGAACACGGGTGGCACCTTGGTTGAAAAATGCTGTCATTTTTTTGACGTGATGAACCTTCTCGCTGATTCAAAACCGATCAGCGTCTATGCATCTGGGGCACAAGATGTGAACCATCTCAATGAAATTTATCAAGGTGAGCGATCCGACATTTTGGACAACGCATTCGTGATCGTGGATTATGAAAATGGTGTTCGGGCAATGTTGGATCTATCGATGTTCGCCGAAGGATCAAGAAACGAACAAGAAATCTGCGTTGTTGGAAGCGACGCCAAAATCGAGGCGATGATCTCTGATTCGATCATCCGTGTCGGCAGGAGAGACGGTGGCAGAAATGGTGTCACTGAAATTCTCGTTCAACAACCGCAAGGTGTCGTGGCAGGTTTTCATGCTGGTGCGTCATTTCTCGAACACCGCGCGATGCAACACGCGATTCGTGATCGACAACCCAGCGCGGTTACGCTGCAAGACGGTTTGCTCAGCGTCGCAATCGGTCAGGCAGCCCACATCAGCATCGCCCAGCGGCGGTCGGTGGAGATCGTCGAGCTAATTAAATGACAAGTGACAAGCCATTGTCAACTGATTTAGATAAAGAAGTCTAGAACTTTTTCCCGGATTCTGTCAGGTTTATTAGTTCTTGCTTCATGCCGATCAACTGAGTCGGAAAGTTTCAACAAAGAGTTGATTCCAAAGTAACGCAAAGGTTCAACCTCCCACTTTCGTGATGGTCGGTTCACCCAAGCCAGCCGTGTTAGCGGATGGTTGTCGCCGGCGATCAGGTGGGCGAGTGTTCGACCAGCAAGGTTGGTCGCTGCGACTCCGTCGCCGACATATCCACCCAGTGACGCCAGACCGGTTTTTCTTTCAAAATTAACCGAAGGCTGCCAGTTTCTAGGTACGCCCAGTGGCCCGCCCCAACGGTGGGTAATTTCAAGACTCTTTGTGACAGGAAAAACTATATTCATCGCCTGAATTATTCTTTCGTGAATCAGTGGATGCGTGTCGTATTCAGCGGTGACGCGAGAGGCGTAGTGGTATGGGGCGCCCCTTCCACCGAAAGCGATTCGTTTGTCTTTGGTGATTTGTGCATAGATGATCAAGTTTCTCGTGTCATGATAAGTTTCGCGATTGTTCCAGCCGAGGTCGGCTAACTGATTCGCGTTGAGCGGTGAAGTAGCGACCATGTACGAGTACAACGGTGCAAGAGTTCGTCGATGGCGCTTTATCTGCGAGGTAAAACCCTCGGTGGCTCGAATAATCACGTCAGCCCGACAAGTGAAACCACCTGCTTTAATTGCACCACTTGTGTACTCGCGAACAGGTGTATTTTCGTATATCTTGACACCAAGTTTCTCAACGCTCTCTGCCAACCCGAGAGCAAGTTTGAGCGGATGAATCACGGCGCAGTGGGGTGTGAATGATGCGGCCTTTAGACCGGTGATATTGATTCGTGATGACTGCTCAGCAGTCGAGATCAAACGGAAGTCTTCGTCGCCGAAGCCGTATCTGTGTAGTTCTTCGACTTCTTGCAACACTCGAGATCGTTGCACATCGTTGGTCGCGCCGTTGATGGTGCCGCCGCGAAAATAGTCGCAGTCAACTTGCGAACTTTGCAATACATTTTCAATTTCGTCGAGTGTCGCGAAACTATGTCGATACATTTCAAGAGCGGCGTCCCGGCCGTGCAATTTGTCGAGTTCACCAATCGAGTTCGGCAGGAAGCCACTGCACCAGCCACCGTTACGACCGCTTGCACCGAAGCCAACTTGATTCGCCTCGATAATCACAATCCGTGAATCTGGCAGCAACTTTTTTAGGTAATACGCCGACCAAAGTCCGCTGAAGCCACCGCCGATGATTGCAATGTCACAAGAGAGATTTTGTAGAAGCGGTTGACGCTCTATCGCTAATTGTGGCGTCGATTCACGCCACAGCGAATTTACTGTTGATGCGACCAAAGTTTGCGAATTTCCGAGCCTGGATCGTACAAGACTTCAACTTCTTGGTCAATGCGCAGCGTCGCTCGGTCTGATATTTCATATTTTGGCCAGGAGACTAAACCATTTTTGGCAAATTGAAGTAGCTCAGATGTAAAATTGTCCGAAACTATCTGACGCGATGGATCTGTGCCAGAAAATAGTTCGACATTCGGTTTATCCAGGTTGTTGAACATAAACGGCAAATCCAGTCCATGGCAGCAGCCGAGTGCGCCGTCGAATATTGGAGTGGGCCATGTAAACCAGTACATCCACGTTGTCGCCGCACGTTCGGAGCGCACATTGCATAGTTGCCAGGCAGGGGCACGAAAGTTTTGGTCTGTTTGCATTGCTGCGACCATCTGCAATGGGGTGAGACTTTCACGCATTTGCGAATAGATCGGCCAAGCCTCGGTTGCCCTCTCGGCAAACGCCTTGTCAAAATAGTTGTGTGCGACTTCTTCGTCGATGACGATTGCGAGCGGATTGAGTACTGCCCATAGTCGGTTTTCGTCACGATTAGTTCCAACGATGAGTGGTATTTGAGAATCGGCGGAAGCGCTGTACACATCTTCAGGCAAAGCCGACCCACCACAAGTCGGGGTGAATGTAGATATGTAGTTTTCAACATCGACGAACATCTGTGCTGTGGCATCAATGATCTGCTGTGTTGTCAATGATTTAAGTTCTTCGACCGACGTGCACTTTGCAGCCTTCAAAAATTGCTGTTTTGCATCTTCGGCTTCGGCTCGCGTACGCAACTGCCTGAGCGATGGGCTCATAGCCCACGCTTTGGTTATCAAACCTTTAGTCAGCGGAGAGGCGGTTAATGCGACCACGCTGCTGCCACCGGCGGACTCTCCGAATATCGTGACGTTATTGGGATCACCACCAAAGCTAGCGATGTTGCGATTCACCCAGCGCAATGCACTTATCTGATCCATAGTGCCTAAATTATTCTCGCCGATGAAACCAAAAGGTCCGAGACGGTAATTAACCGAAACTAAAACTACATCGCCGAGTTGCACGAGATTGGTGCCGTTGTACCAACTTGTAGCGGCCGTGCCGTTTGTGTAAGCACCACCATGTATCCAAAACAACACAGGCAACAGTTTGGAGGGTTTTGTGGGCGCCCAGATATTCAAATAAAGACACTCTTCGGATGTCGGGAGTTCTTTTGTATTCAAGATTTCTTCCATGAAACCCGGCACCTGCGGAGACTGAGGACCAAAACTTGTGGCGTCAACGCTGTGGTTGTATTTTTTGATATCGACCGGTTCGCAAAATCTGTCCGCCGTGGCGTATTGAATACCAAGAAATTCAGTCACTTGTTCGTTGACCTTGGATCCCTGAAAAGTTCCGGAGGAGTTTGTTATTGTCACAGGCCTTCAATCTAATCCAGCGTGATTACGATGTTTGTGTGGCGCGAAACATACTGGGTGATCTTGTTGCCAATCTTTGGCAGATCTTCAGGTTCAAAGCGTCAATTAGCCCCGAATCCAAACGAGCCAAGGGGTTTGGCAAATTCGGTACGGGCTCAATCATTTTGTTTCCGTTCACCACAATATTCAACGAGAAATATATTCAAATCGGCAAAAACACGATGATCGGCGAACATGTGGCCTTGTCGGCAGGCATGATGCCGGGTCAGGAATGTCTGACGAACCCAGTCGTGCGAATTGGTGATCGTTGTCTGATTGGTCGGGGGTCTGGAATAGTCGGTCATCTTTCAATTGACGTCGGTAACGACGTGTGGACTGGTCATCATGTTTATATAACCGATCAAAGTCATGGTTACGAAGATGTGACAATACCTATATCTCTTCAGACGCAGCCGGAAAAGTCTGTTTCGATCGGGGATGGTTCTTGGCTCGGGCACGGTGTGGTTGTTTTGCCCGGCTCAAAAATTGGCAGAAACGTTGCCGTGGGCGCTAACTCAGTTGTCACTGGTGAACTGCCCGATTACTGCGTCGCGGTCGGCTCACCCGCCAAAGTCATTCGTCAATATTCGCCAGATTCAGGCTGGTCAGCAAAAAAACACTTTTAGATCGACAAATCAATTGGTGGTTTGCAGAACGACATTTCATTGTCGGCGGCGAATGTCGCGATCTTTTCGCTGATGGGCAGACCATCTATCGGTGTTTCTGCAAACTGCTCATCGACGCCGATTCTTAAGTCGTTAGCGAAATCTCGGCGATCGGCAATATAGATTTCATAGTCGTCGAGCCAAAGACCAACTATTTCGATACCTTTTGGATCTCTAGGCAATGAAGTGCGAAACTCGGCGACAAAACGCTCGATCGTGTCAGTCGCGATGTCGATCAAATCGGCTCGCTCTTTGAGTGCGTCAAGTCCTAGTTGATCAACAATTCGATAATCAGAAAGTTGTTTGCGCTCTTCTTTGGCAAGCAAGCAACGAGCCTGTGCGCCGGCGGCCCACTCTCGATCTTCAAACTTGTTAATAGAATCCTTTGAAGCAAAAAAAAGTGCATAAATCCACATCACGACAATTAGTGCGACAGTTGTTGTGAGAAAGATTCGCAGAATGTATTTCACCGACACAACGATAGGTGATCCGAGTAAATGGTAGAACTAGATAGTGAAATTAATTGATGAAACTGCTGTGACGCCAGACTCAGCAAAGATCGCCGCAAAAGGGCGACTCAAAGAGGCCGTCGACCTGGTCAGCAAAATAGTCAGGTTTCACCCTCGGCTGTTCATCACCGCCGTGTCTGGAGCGGCGCTGTTTGCTATTTGTACCGTTGGGTCATCCATTGGTTTGCGCTGGATGATCGACCGTGTAATTTTGATTCGATTTGAGCAGGGTCAACTCGATACAACTGCGTTATTCGCTGGTTCGGTGATCGTAATTGGTATCGGATTACTTCGTGCGTTCGGAGTTGTGATTCGTCGTAGTTTCGCGGGTAAAACCGAGTGGCGAACGGCAGAAACCCTGACCGACAAGGTTCTGGATCATGTCGTGGCGCAACCAGCCAAATGGCATCGGGCACGAATGAACGGTGATCTTGTTGCACGTTGCGGCGTTGACGCCGACGCAACTGTTGGAGTTCTTGCACCATTGCCATATTCATCGTCAGTACTGGTGATGATGGTCATTGCGGCTAGCTGGATGCTTTATGTGGACGTGCCATTAGGGATAATCGCAGTTCTTGTCTTTCCTATCTTGCTCGCACTCAATATCGGTTATCAGCGCCGAATTGATCGCTTCTACAACGTGGCACAGCAGGAACTTGGTGCGTTGTCAGAGGCGGTTCACGAAAGCTTCGACGGCGTCATGGTCGTCAAATCTTTCGGTGCCGAAGAACGCGAAACTGCACGACTGGCGAGTATCACTGCACGATTACGTGACGCACGAATTGATGCGGTCGGGGTTCGCTCTGCTTTCGAGGCGATGCTTGATGCGATCCCAACCCTGATCAATATCGGGCTCATTGTTCTCGGGGCCTATCGGGTGCGGTCTGGACAAATGAGCGTTGGCGAGTTATCTAGTTTCATCTATCTGTTCACCTTGTTGATGTTTCCACTGAGGATTATTGGCTATTTATTTTCCGAGATACCGCACTCAGTGGCGGGCTGGCGTCGTATCTGTGAATTATTGAATGAGCCGATCATGGCGGACCCCGCCAAAAAATTGCAACTGGCGGGTCACGGAGTGGGTGTCGAAATTTCAAAATTGAACTATGGGCACATACAGGGTGCCGAGTTGCTGCGAAATTTCTCACTGAAAATCGATGCTGGGCGAACGGTTGCAATAGTTGGTGCAACCGGTTGTGGCAAAACGACGCTGTTGCATCTCATCGCCGGACTTATTGAACCTGATTCCGGCACGATTGCTGTCCAGGAGGGTGGCGCTGCGTTAGTTTTTCAAGAGGCTTTTCTGTTCGCCGACACTCTGCGTTATAACATCGATCTCGGCACCGATATTTCGACAGCGAAGATCGACGTGGCTATTGATCTCGCGCACTGCCGCGAGTTCATCGAAGATCTTGAACTTGGACTTGATACTTCGATGGGAGAGCGCGGCACAAGTTTGAGCGGCGGTCAAAGACAGCGAATCGCTTTGGCACGTGCGATCGCCCATGCAAGACCTGTTTTGCTGCTGGACGACACCACATCTGCACTCGACCCGAACACTGAAGCCCAAGTCGTAGATAATTTGCGAAAGTTCGCAGCCGAGAAGACAGTGTTGATTGTCGCATCGAGACCATCAACCATCGCCTTGGCAGACGAAGTGTTGTTCATCGCCGACGGACAAATATCTGATCGCGGCACGCACGAATCTCTATTGATTCAGAGCGCCAAGTATCGCGAGTTGATTCAGGCGTTCGAACATGACCGCGAGACCGAATAGTGGATACCTCATCATGAACGAACCGATCGGCCGATTCACCACGGCAAAGACGCTTAACCGCGGATTCAGCGTCGCGCCTGCACTGTCAAAGGGCATTGGCGTAACTTTCATTCTGGCGGTGATCGGTTCATTGGCTCGTGTGGTCGTACCTATTTTGATTCAACAGACGATTGATAAAGGGCTTCAGCCTGGTGACATACGAGTCGGATTTATAGCTCAGATGGCATCAATTGCGGCAGTTTCGGTGATCCTCGCTTCACTGGCACTTCGCCAGGCCGTCTATCGCTTGGGTATCAGTGCAGAAAATGGTCTGTACACAATGCGTGTGAAATTGTTCGAGCACATCCATCGACTGAGTCTCGCCGATCATAACGGCGAACGTCGCGGGGCGCTTGTGTCGCGCGTAACGAGCGACATCGAAACTTTGACGATTTTTTTCTCGTGGGGAGCCCTTGTTTGGCTCTTGGATGGTTCGTTGATGTTTGTCGTCGCCTGTGTGATGTTGTCTTACGATTGGATATTGGCGTTAGTGGCGTTCGCCGTTTCTGCGCCGCTATTTATAGTCTTGCAAAATTTACAACGTCGTCTGGTTTTGGCCTACAAAATCGCTCGCGAAAGCAACGCAGAACTGTTGGGTACCGTCAGCGAATTGATTTCGGGCACCGAGACCCTGCGCGCCTATCAGGCCCATCAGCCCATTGTCTTGAAAAGCAAGCGGGCAGTGCGCAAGAGGGCCGACGCCCAAATACGCGCAGGAGTTATTGGTGCATTTTTATTTCCGTCCGGAGAAGTTTTTGCAGTTTTTACAATTGTGGCGATCATCTGCGTAGGCGTTTTGCGCGGAGTAGATAGTGGGTTAACAGCCGGATCAATGGTTGGCTTTTTGTTTTTGACTTATCGCTTTCTCGAACCAATCGCAGAATTTACCGAAGTTGTTGATCAAACCCAGACAGCGGTCGCCGGTCTTCGCAGGGTCTTGGGGATTTTGGATATGCCGATCGGTCCGCCGCCAACGAAGAGTCCGATTGCTTTGCCAAAACAACCACTGGGCATAGATCTTCACGAGGTGAGTTTCTCTTACAGTTCGCGCCTTGACGTGCAAGATGACGACATGCCAGTATTGCGAAACATAAGTTTGTCGATTCCGCCGAGACAGCACGTTGCACTTGTAGGAGCATCAGGTTCGGGCAAAACCACCCTGGCACGATTGATAGCCAGATTGGCAGACCCAACTTTGGGGTCGATATCGCTGGGCGGGGTGAATCTAAAGCGGGTAGCCAACGATGAGTTGCGTCGACGACTTGTGGTCGTGCCCCAGGAGCCTTTCTTGTTCGCCGACACGATCGCGCAAAATTTGCTTTTCGCTTCGCCTAATGCGACAAATGAAGACTTAAATGTGGTGATCTCTCAATTAGAACTCGAGGATTGGGTCAGCTCGTTGAAGATGGGTTTGCAAACAATGGTCGGACAACGTGGTGCTTTTCTTTCTGCGGGCGAGAGACAATTGGTGGCCTTGGCTCGCGCCGCGCTGTCGAATCCTGATGTCCTTATTTTGGACGAGGCCACTTCGGCTGTCGACGCGATTGCCGAGGTGAGATTGGCAAAGGCTCTGCGAGCGCTATCAGAGGGTCGCACCACGATCTCAATTGCCCACCGACTATCTACGGCGGCACGCGCAGATCGAGTCATCGTGCTTGAGCATGGAGTAATTAGTGAAGACGGCAGTCACCTCGACTTGCTCGCAAATAATCGTGAATATGCAAAGATTTATGCTCAGTGGCTTACGGCAACTTCCGCAAACTAATAACGGCTACGCAATGAAAGCAAAACGACCGCTGCGAAGCACGATGGTTTTTTTAATCGGACTTATGTCCATCAGTTTGGTTGGATGCGCGACCAATGCCGAGCGCGATGCCCTGTGTGCACAGTCTGATCGCTGGAACAGTGCCAGCACTCAAGTCGCGCTCGCGTTGGACGATATCGGCAAATTTCAACCCGAGCGGTTGCAAGAAATCTTTGAAGAGGTCGTTCGAACCCTGATTTTGATCAATGAGTCTGCATCCCGAGATTTGCGCGTAGATACCGAAGTGTTACTGAACACATTCGGGGCTCTATCCGATGCGCTTGGCGAGATCGACTGGGAGGGGGATCTCGCGCAAAAAGACTCTGCGGTGATTAGTGCTGGTGTGAGGCTTGCAAGTTCGGAAGTCCAACAAGCACAGGCGAATCTTGCTACATACATTGTCGAGAATTGCGATCTTGAGATAGATAGCCCGGTCAATAAGTTCCCCAATGTCGGTACGACGCTTCCAGATCCGATAATTCAAGACGAAACAATCGAATTGCCTCCAGTGGGGTACGACAACGATGAAAGCGTTGCGAGGGCGTTTGGCTTCGTGGTTGTCGAGAGATTCGGCGTAGCGATTACGAACGAACAAGCCGATTGTGTCGGTGTTGCTTTGATCGCGGCGAACTCAAACGATTCAAAAGTTGTGGACGAAACATATTGGCAAATGCTTCAACTAATATTTGATTCCTGCGACGTAAAGATAGACGTCGCCAAGGCGCTCGAAAACGAATAACTATCAGTTGTTGGTAGAGTTGGGCGAAATGGAACTATTTTTGTGTCGACATGCCCAGCCACAGTGGGTCAAAGACGATCTGTGCGTCGATAATCCACCACTCACTGAGTTGGGTCGACGGCAAGCGAGCCTGCTCGGTAGGCGATTGTCACGAGAACGGTTCGATCATATATATGTGTCTCCATTGCTGAGAACCAGACAAACCGCCGAACCGATACTCTCGGCACTCAATCGAGACGAGGTTATTGCGCCGTGGCTAGAAGAAATTCGCAGCCCTGTTTGGCAGGGTTCACCTGCCGAGCGAGCCAGCAAGGCCTACAAAGAAGAGCGTTCAAGATCGGCACGCGAACAATGGAACGGACTTGAAGGCGGTGAGTCAATGAAAGATTTCGTGGCACGAATTCACAGCGGTGCCGAGAAATTTCTCGGTGAGCATGGCGTCTATCGCATCGAACACGAACTGCCAATTTGGCACATCGAAAACGCTGGGGAGCGAATCGCCTGCATTGCTCACGCAGGAACCAATAGCACCGTAGTTTGTCACCTGCTCGGTTTGACGCCAACTCCATGGGAGTGGGAAAGATTCGTCCTGGGTCATGCATCGATCACGAGGCTTGAGGCATTCAAAATTGGTGATGGATACACGTTCGCCCTTTCACCATTGTCTGATCTCGAGCACATTCCGAAAGAAGACAGAACTTTCTGAATTGCGATGCAAATAAATGGTGGTGGAGGATCTCACCTCTCCACCACCATTAATCGAGCAGATATTTACGGTTGTGGGAGCACTTCCGTAACATGACATGCATCGACAGCTTTGATTATTGGATAGGGGTTGACTGCCTCGCCACCACCTGGGTGAACCTCGAAGTGAAGATGTGGGCTTCCGGTGTTGCCAGTTGAACCCATGTATCCGATAATTTGACCTGCACGAACTGATGTACCGACTGTGATGCCAGAGGCAAACGAGTCAAGGTGTGCATAAAAGAAGTAAGTTCCATCGGCGACTGTCAAGCGAAGTGCGTTGCCGCTCAACTTTGACTCAGCGCCGTACATCTTGGTGATCGTGCCGTCACTGACTGCGTAAAGGGCAAGACCCTTTGGTCCCATGATGTCGACACCGATGTGCAAACGTCCACCTGAACGAGGCTCATGCCAACTATCCACGAACGTGCAACGGCCCTGCGACGGAAATGCGCTGATTTGTGTAATGCCCAGCGTTGCCAAATCAGGAAGGACGCCAAGTGCGATCGCTGTTGGTAAATCGACCGCACCAGTCGCGTTCAGACCACGTGATGTTTGAAAGTTTGTCAACGAGATCGTCGTTGCAACACCGAAGATTCCGTCCGCGCCACCTTTGACTTCGATCGAGTTAGCGATCAGTTTCTGTTGCACGAGACGCACTGCATCGCTCCGTTGGCCGCGCGACGGCAATGTATCCAAAGTCAACATTCCCTCAATCGGTGTAATCGCCACTGCAACTGCAGCCTCGGCGACCGTGGCCACACTTGGCGTTACCACTGCAACAACTGGGGCTTGAGCCACTTTTGGTGTCTTTGTCGGGGCAACTGTGACGACTGGTGCCGCCGTCTTTGCTTTCTTGGCCTCCGGCTGGTCCGGGGCGATTAGTCCAAGAAATTTCGCCGTGCGGTCGTCCAACCGACCGGTCGCCTTGAAGCCAGCTACCTTTTGAAAGCTCTTTAATGACGTTTGAGTATTTGTTGAGAACACACCATCGGCACCGCCTTTGAGAGTGAATCCGCGGGCGATGAGCGCCTGCTGCAATCGAACGACCGTTGCACCCGAATCACCGAATACTGGCAAGACTGTTGATGTTGCGTTGGCCGATGGCACAACCAACCCGAGACTGAGAATTGCGCCTGCCACTATGGAAATAGTGAATTTTGCTTTTGTAGACATTTCTGCTCCCTTGTGAGATCCGCTTAAGGGATCGGCACCAGGGGTCAGAACTTGAGGAATTTCTCACTTAAAATTGTCAATTGACCACTCTGAGTGGTATAAAGCGATATTTTGTTGTAAAATTGCTATTTAAAGCGAGAGACCACTACTAAAAGTGGGCTCGGTTTACGAAAATTCGAGAATTTCAGCCAATCTCGGGCGGACGCACCATAACTTCACAATCTCTCGGTACTTAGAGAGCTCCAGCGGATCTGGCTCCGCTCGGGTCAATGTTGCTCGGATCAGCAGATTGCGAGGTGTGTGTTCATCCCCGATGAACTCGATGACTTCGCTCTTATATCCGTGCAGCCGCAAGATTTGAGCCCTAAGGGCATCGGTCAGGATGTCGCCAAGTCGCTCGCTTAGGATTCCGTGTTTGGTTACGAGTGTCCAGGGCGTAGGAATATCATCTAGTTGAGATTGCAGATAGTGGTGGCAACAAGGGGATACAAGCAGCATTTTGGCGTGATTTCTTATTGACCAAGCCAGAGCGTCATCTGTAGCCGTGTCGCAGGCGTGCAACGCAATGGCTAGATCAGCGTTGTCAAGTTCTGAGTCGGCAATTTTTTCGGCGCGAAAATCAATGGAATCGATATTTTCCAGCTCAATGGCGATAGCAGAATTGCGACGACGGCTCTCTTCGCGCTGATCTATGCCGACGATTTTGTTCGGGAGATTCTGCTCCCTCAAATAGTTGTGCACAGCAAAAGTCAGGTAAGCATTGCCGCATCCGTGATCGACAATATGCAACGGAGCCTCGAGCGAAGGTTGGTGAATTCGGCCGGCTGAAATTTCGTTTTTTAGCGTCGGCATGAGAATTCGCAGGAACTCTTCAATTTGCAGGTACTTGTCATTCATCGAGGGCTTGATACGACCCACGCTGTCGGAAATGCCGACCTTCTTCAAGAATTCATTGTTGGGATCTAGGAGCCTCGATTTTTGTCGATCATGCGACGTATTTTGAGTCAATTCTCGGACTGAAGTGTGGATCTGAGGTTCGCCTTTTTTTGTAAATCTGATCGTTATGGTCAGGTCCGTCGCCTCAATCAAACAGTTGGCGAAGCCGGACGACAATATTTCACGAGTGGCGAAATCTCCGAACTCCAAATTCGCGGTTTTGGATTTGGTACCGACAACGCTCGTCGTCTGGAGCAGAACCTGGTCTCGCAGCTTTATTGGTCGTATTTCAATCTTTTCGAATTCGGGCTGCATGTTTCGCCTGCGACCCGAGAAAATTGCCCGCACCAAACGATTTGGGTCGTCGATGATTTCGACCGCACTAGTCAACTGTGAGTCAGGGGTCTCTCTCGCTGTCATAGAACTACGGTCTGGTTCGTTGACGGTTCGCACAACGCCAACCTGTCGAGGTGCGACGATAGGTATCAATTCCGCGGTATGTCTCGGCGAACTGCTTTCCCGTCAGCGAAGTTGTGCGGCATTCAATCGTAAAATTGCCATGGGCAGTTCCATTGCCTTCGTCGGCGTAGAAAGCCATGACCAAGGGAACCTCAATGGTTATCGCGTTGGTTTCGAAATGTTTCGAAAATAGCTCGGAGATCTGCGAAACCGTGTTGGCAACGATTTCGCTGTTCAGACTGATTAAGGCATCGTCACTGAAGTACTCAACGGTTTTCGCCAAATCATTTCGGCTCAGAGCGTCGGCATATTTGTTGAATAGCTGGCGCAAGTCAAACTCAGTCGCCAGCGACGCTGCAGATGGACCTTCATCCTCAAGCTTTCGACCATTGCTGCTGCTTGACTTCATATTTTTACGAGTGTCGCGAATGTCGTCTGGCGAAAGACCCGTCTCTGCAGCTGCCAGTTGTCGCATCAATCGAATGAATTCCTTGCGTTTAAGCACGCCTTCGTGCGCCGCATATTGCACGGCTAGACCATCTATCAACCCAGATATGCGAGTGGCCGATTCTCGGGGGTGAACGCAATGAAACTCACCCGATTCATTGCCTGCCCGTAGAGTTTTTTCGAACACAGCGATTGACTGCGCGTCTAATTCCTGGCTGATGGGCTTCATCTTCGGATTTCGCAGCGCCTCACCCCATGCGTCGATCCAGATCATCCATTCGACGTCGTCGCTGCCTTCTGGAACGTAGCTTTCGATCAATCGCCAGAGTTTGGCGATGTTAGTCGGCGCCGAATCAATATCTCGCTGCATATCGAGCAGGTCTTTATGTGCGTAATGCTCGAACGCCGCTGCTAAAAGTTCCTCTTTTGACGCAAAGTGGTAGTGAATTAAACTATTAGAAACACTGAGTTTCTTTGCCACGTCAGCCACCCGAGTACCCGCGAAACCGCGCTCGATTACGACATCGCAGGTAGCCTCAAGAATCTCGATGCGACGCTTCTCAACAGTTTCTTTTTTCACTACCTGCGCACGATACTCACACTTGAGTCGTCTAGCCACATCGCTCATCAAGGCGTCTGTGAATGGTGGATTATGAGAGTTACACACAAGGGTTATTTGATCTCGACTCAGGTTGCATTCGTAGCCCTTTACACGATCATCGTCACGGGGTCATTGGTCCGCCTGACGGGGTCTGGCCTGGGGTGCGCCGATTGGCCACAATGTAGCGAGAGCAAATTCATCGATGTCTCGTCGGCTCACGCAGCGATAGAGCAGGTGAATCGACTATTCACCGGGGTGGTCGCGGCGGCGGTGATTTTGTGTGTTTTGATGTCACTGAAACTCGTACCTCGAAGACGAGATCTGATCGCTATGTCGATCGTGCTCGTCGTCGGGGTCTTGGCGCAAGTGGTCATTGGTGCAATCGTCGTTTTGACCGGATTGAATCCGTATTCGAATATCGCACATTTCATTGTTTCGATTTTCTTAATGAGCGTCGCATACATGTTGGTGCAACATGCAAAAATTTTCAGACTGACAGACGCTGTGGTGCCGCGAGGTGAGCCAATCCTGAAAAATCAGCGAATCGCGATACTCGTGAAAATCTTGTTGTTGACAACGGGTACCGCGGTTGTTACGGGGACATTCGTGACTGGCTCTGGACCCCATGCTGGTGACGAGAATGCGGTGCGACTTGGCTTCGCGATGACCACAATTGTCCGCACGCACAGCATGTTTGTTTGGCTGACTGTGGCGACGACATTGGCTTTGGTCTTTTTTGTGAGAAAAAATACCGACGCCCGCGTTCTTTTGAGCAAGTCTCTACGGCGTTTCTCGGTGTTTCTGGTTTTTCAAGGCGCAATTGGATATCTACAGTATTTTCTCGGGGTTCCGGTTTGGCTGGTTGCAGTGCATGTCGCCACATCGGTTGCAGTATGGCTGTGCGCAGTTGATGTTTATTGGAATTCGAGACTTTCAGCCTCACCGAATAATGTGCTTGACTAATAGACAAGATGTTGGGCAACAAGCAGTCGCAAAAATTGTTTGCTCTGAAATTCAGCCTGTTTTTGTTTTGCGGCGTTGGCTTGTTCGCCGGTTATGCGGGTTCGTCGGTTAGTGCCGCGACCGACGATTATTCGATTATAGCAAGCGTTCAGAATCAGACATTGATAAACGGAACGACAAATCGAGTTCCAGTGGCTGGTGTATCGGTGACCGTGACTAAGGCCGACGGCACCATCGTCGGTTCGGGGATCACCGATGACAACGGCTCGTGCACAATCGCCGTGCCAAGTCGAGATGCTTATTCAATTTCAATCGATGAGTCGACACTTCCAGATGGTTTGGTTTTGATCGATGCTGAAAAGGCTCAGGTGTCGATTCCAAAAGATCTTTTCACCACGAATACAAAACGAGTCACTTTCTTTACGGGTGAAGGTGCAGCTGCTGGGGCCTCGGAGATCGAGCGAATTTTGCAACGACTGGCCGATGGCGTTCGACTTGGAATCATCATTGCGATGTGTTCTGTTGGCTTGTCGCTTGTCTTCGGTACGACTGGCTTGACAAATTTCGCACACGGTGAAATGGTCACTTTTGGTGGGCTAGTGGCGTTTTATTTCAACGTAATTCTTGAAATACCCATTTTGATTTCTGGCCCGGTAGTGATCGCCTTAGGGGGTCTATTCGGTTTGTTTTTTAATTGGGGTATTTTTGCACGTTTGACGAAGCGCGGCATCGGTTTGATCTCGCAACTTGTCGTAACCGTTGGGTTATCAATTATGTTGCGCAACATCTTCTTGTTCCAATTTGGTGGACGAACTAAACAACTCTCTAGCTATTCGAAACAGGTCAATATCGAAATCGGTCCTATCGGCATAACTCCCCGAGATCTGACCACGGCAATACTGGGCGTGATTATCTTGGTGAGTGTTGCGCTGTTTCTACAGCGATCTCGGCTGGGGAAGGCGATTCGAGCCGTTAGCGACAATGTGCAGCTTGCTTCAGCAACCGGTATCGACACGCGAAAGGTCATCAAGGTCGTTTGGTTTGCTGGCGGTGCTCTTGCGGCCACGGGCGGAATTTTCAGGGGGCTCGACGAGCAAGTCAGCTTCTCGATGGGTTCAGATCTTTTGTTCCTGATGTTTGCCGGGATTACTTTGGGTGGACTGGGTTCGGCGTTTGGTGCACTCATCGGTGGTTTTTTCATCGGAATCTTCGTCGAGATGTCGTCGCTGTTTGTGCCGAGTGAGTTGAAAGTAGCGCCCGCATTGTTTATCTTGATCGTCGTTTTGATTGTTCGGCCACAGGGAATTTTGGGCAAGAGTCAGAGAGTCGGCTGAGATGGACTGGAACCAGATTTTTCAAAACACTGTCCGAGCCGCAGTCGGTGTTGACACGATTTATTTTGCAATCGCCGCATTGGGGTTAAATATTCAATTCGGCTACACCGGTCTGGTCAATTTCGGGCAAGCCGCCTTTATGGCCTGCGGTTCGTATGGTCTCGGCATGACCGCCCAGTATTTCGGTATTGGTCTGTGGTGGGGAATACCACTAGGCATCATTTTCGTGATTATTTTGGCGCTGATAGTGGGTATTCCAACCCTGCGTCTGCGAGCAGATTATTTGGCGATAGTAACGATTGCGACGGCTGAAATAGTCCGACTTTTCGTGCGGTCAGTGAAGTTCAACAAGATCTTCGGCGGCACTGAAGGTATCAGCAACTTCAGTCGAGATTATCGAGAGTTGAATCCGTTCGAGCCAGGGGCCACTTACGGTTTTGAGCCGTTCACGTTTAGTGGTTACACGCTGATCACCGTCTTGGTGGGCTGGACGCTTGTCGCAATCTTCGCTTTGTTGGTTTGGCAGTTGATGCGCAGTCCATGGGGTCGGGTGATCAAAGGCATTCGTGAAGACGAAGATGCAGTTCGAAGTCTCGGCAAAAATGTGTATGCGTACAAAATGCAATCGCTGATCATCGGCGGCATAGTCGGCATGTTCGCAGGTATGGTTCTGGCTCTTGACCGCGGTTCGGTGCAGCCTGACAACTACAGCCGTGATGTTACTTTCTATGTACTGACAGCACTGGTGCTCGGTGGTCTGGCAAAAGTTTCCGGATCAATCGTCGGCTCCATGTTGTTTTGGGTGTTGTTCGTCTTTTGTGACAATTTTTTACGTGAGGTGACTCGCAGTGGGCCGTTACGGATCGGCGATTTCACGGTGATCCAGAGCACCCAAGTTGGCGCGGTCAACTATATGTTGGTCGGCATCGGCCTGATGCTGCTGATGACGTACCGACCACAAGGACTGTTCGGAAATCGCAAAGAGATGGCACTCGATGGTCGTTGATCGAATTTACGGCGCAATCGCGAAGGCCGCCAGAGATGGACTTGGAACCGTCGAGGCCGTACCTGGCGTAAAAAAGACGGATCCGATTTTGACCGTAGATGGCGTTCGTCGACATTTCGGTGGCATCGTCGCCGTAGATGTCAAACATCTCGAAGTACAACGGGGTTCGATAACAGCCTTGATCGGGCCAAATGGTGCAGGCAAGACGACTCTGTTTAATCTGTTGTCTGGTTTCGACACGCCGGATGTGGGCGAGTGGCGCTTCGACGGTCACAACATGAGTCGCGTGGTCGCACACAAAACCGCGAGTATGGGCATGGTCCGCACTTTCCAATTGACAAAGAGTTTGACCAAGATGTCGGTGATCGAGAACATGAAACTTGGTGCAATGCACCAGAGTGGCGAAAAGTGGTGGAATGGATTATTGCCATTCACCTGGCGAGCCCAAGAGAAAAAGATTGAAGAGCGGGCCGATGCCCTGTTGACGCGATTCAAAATGGACCATATGCGTGATGAATATGCAGGCACACTTTCTGGTGGCCAGCGAAAGTTACTTGAGATGGCTCGGGCTTTAATGACCCAGCCGCGACTTGTAATGCTTGATGAGCCGATGGCGGGTGTCAACCCGGCACTCAAACAAAGTTTGAACGAACACATTCGAGCCTTGCGCGACGACGGTACGACTGTGCTTTTCGTGGAACATGACATGGATATGGTCAACGACGTCGCCGACTGGGTGGTTGTAATGGCGGAAGGCATGTTGATTGCCGAAGGTACGCCCGAACAGATCGGAAGCAATCCGCAAGTTATCGAGGCATACTTGGGTACTCGCCAGGGTCAATCGCTGTTAGAAGAACAATCATGAGCGACATCGTGCTCAATGTGCAAGAACTAGTAGCTGGCTATATTTCTGAAGTCAACATTCTTAACGGTTGCAACATCACGGTGTCACAAGGCGAGTTCGTCGGCATTATTGGGCCCAATGGTGCAGGCAAGTCCACAGTTTTAAAGGCGATTCTTGGAGAGTGCTCAGTGCGCAGTGGGTCGGTGATGCTCGACCAAATAGACATAGCTGGTCGTCGCTCGCACGAACTTGTCGAACGTGGAGTTGGCTATGTGCCACAGAATCGCAACGTGTTTCCGAGCCTGACAGTCATCGAGAACTTGGAGATGGGTTGCTTTCTAAAACCGAGCAACTTCAAATCACGATTTGAATACGTAACCAAATTGTTTCCTCGGCTACTTGAGCGGGCATCAGTTAAGGCCGGATCACTTTCGGGCGGAGAGCGACAAATGGTGGCGATGGGTCGGGCATTAATGATGGAACCAAAATTGCTTCTGTTGGACGAACCATCTGCTGGCCTGTCACCGGTATTGCAAGACGAAGTGTTTATTCAATGCAAAAAAATCAATGCTGAAGGAATCGCCATTTTGATGGTCGAGCAAAACGCACGTCGTTGCTTGCAGGTTGCAGATCGTGCCTACGTTCTTGACCAAGGTAAGAATGCTTACACCGGATCTGGTCGCGAATTGCTTGCCGACCCGAACGTGATCAAACTCTATTTAGGTACTCTTGCCAAGGCGACCGGGGGATAAAGAAAAGGCCCTGGACGAATGTCCAGGGCCCTAACTTTTAACGAATTCGAATTATTGGTTACTTACCAGCGTCAAAGTTCTCGCCGAGTGCGTTACCAATGTTTCCGTCAACGCCATAGACCTTCTTCTTTGTTGGTCCTACACCGTTCTCCACCATTGTGCGGAGAATTCGTGAACCTTCGTCGAATGTGATCAAGACGATTGCGTCTGGGTTTGCAGCTACGACTTCGCCGACTTCAGCATCAAATGTTGTTGCCTTCGGATCGTAGATCTTCTTACCCTTGACTTCAATGCCTGCTGCTGTGAGCACTTCTTCGACAACATTGGCAAGACCGGTGCCGTAAGCATCGTCAAGAGCCATGATGTAGACCGATTGGTTGCCGTCAGCGACGATAATTTCTGCAAGAACTGCACCCTGGAGGTCATCCGGTGGTGCGTTGCGGAAGAAGAGACCGTTGTCTGCGTAGCTAGTCAACTTTGGCGATGTGTTCGCTGGGCTGAACTGGACGACGCCTGCTGCAGTGATCTTGTCGATTACTGTGAGCGAAACGCCAGATGATGCTGCACCGATGATGGCGTCAACACCTTCTTTGAGCAAACGATCTACTGTCACGCTGGCTGTGTCAGTTGAAGTGTCACCAGAGTCACCGGCGCTGTACTCAACTGGCTTGCCAAGAACGCCACCATTGTCATTGAGTACTTGAATTGCGTACTCAACACCGGCGATCATTGGAGCACCAAGGAATGCAAGGTTGCCAGTTTCTGGAAGCAAGCCACCAATTTTAAGAACGCCGTTGCCCTTGCGGGAAACGCCAGTCTTTGAAAGTGGCAATACTGCTGATTCTGGAGCATTTGCAAGTTGGTAAGTGGTCAACGCGTTATCAAGACGGTTGCCTGCACCAAATTGAAGGATGCCGTACGAAGCCTCAAGTGGCTCGCCGTTTCCGTTCATTGTGTTTGGTCCCGAGAAACCATCAAAGTCAACGTCACTCTTGGCCTTGACACCTGCGATGCAGTCTGCCCAGGTTGCTGGTGAGCACTTTGCGCCTTCTTTTGAAACAGCAACAATCTGGTCAGCAAGTGCGCTGCCGTCTGTGCCTGCTGCTTCTGCCGCAAGAGCAATCAACAAAACTGCGTCAAATGACTCAGCTGTGTAGTTGAAGTCAGTGAGGGCCTCGTTGCCTTTGCCCGTCCAGAATGCGTTAACTGCATCCTTGAACTCTGAAGTGAGCTCCACGAGTGGAGTGGTTCCCTTCATTCCCGACAGTTCACTGCCAGTTTCGTCGACAACTGGTGCTGTCGTCTCGGCAGTAGTTTCTGCTGTCGTTTCTTCTGTTGCCGCCTCGTCATCGCTGCCGCAAGCACCAGCCAAAAGGCTGAGACCAACAACAAGCGCGCCGAAACGACGTACTGTGTGTTTCTTCATTTATTTTCTCCCCCTAGGAGTAGGGCGACATTTTGTCACCCATGGGTTTGGACTTGTAAGCCTACGGACGGGTTTGCCGTAATCAACACCGTGATATTGACAGTCGACTAATTTAAAGGCGATTTGCAGCCTTCTCGAGCCGCTCGTTAATCGCCAATCCGACACCCGTCCATGGCGGTCTGACTGCAATCACTACTTCTATTTTGCGCTTATCAGCATCTCGAAGCCGAGCATAAAGACTGTGGGCGTAAAGCGCTAGATCGTCCCCGAAGTCGAGAATTTCAGAGGTCGTGCCAAGTTGACTTAGTTCAGATCGACGAGTTTCTGCTTGATCGCGATCATTGAAAAGTTCGATCTCGCACTCGGGTGCGTAGTGCTTGTCGAGCATCCCTGACGCACGAGACTCGCCGGTTGCCGAGACGACTGTGACTTGACACTCTGTTTGAATTTGCTCGACCGTGATTGCGCCTGCCCGCAGCAATTGTGGCGGAGTCGTCGTGCAGTCGATAATCGTCGACTCGAGACCGATCGCGCATGCACCACCGTCCAAAATGATTTTGACCTCATCTCCGAGATCTGCCGCGACATGTTGTGCGGTCGTCGGACTGACTTTGCCGAATCGATTAGCCGAAGGTGCGACGATTGCGTCGTCGAGTCGCCTGAGAAGTTCGGTTGTGATTTCGTGATCGGGGCAACGAATAGCAACCGTGTTTCGACCGCCAGTGATCTCGTCACATACATTTTGATTTCTTTGAACAACGATAGTTAGCGGTCCGGGCCAATATCGATCGACGAGTGCTCTTGCATTATTCGGCAAATCTTTTGTCCACTTTTCTAGGTCACTGATTTTTGCGATATGCAAAATCAACGGGTGGATTGACGGACGTCCTTTGACTGTGAAGATTTTGTTGACAGCTGTTCGGCTTGACGCCCGTGCTGCCAGACCATAAACAGTTTCTGTAGGAATCGCCACAAGTTCATCGCCACGAAGTGCCGAGACTGCGCCATCTATCGACGACGAATCAGTGCCATTCAAGATGTTCGTGTTGCTAGGGCGCACAGAAGAACTCGAGAAGTGTGTCAATAAAACCAAAGTTTTCGGTAGACGCAAAGTGATCACAGTTTTTCAAGATCACAAGTTTGCAGTCATTAAATGACTGCGCGAGACGATCTGCCGGCAACACAAAATCGCGGTCACCAACTGCAAGAATCACTTTTGCATTGATCTTTTTAAGATCTTCCTGAGTTGGTGGACTTTTTCTCGGTCGCAATAGCGCCGCACGAAGAGCCAAAGGATCATTGTTTGGACTCTTCGCGTAGTTGCCGAACTGCCGAGCCAAAATGTCATCTGGTTTTGCTGTTCCGTCAATACCACTGACGATTCGAGCCGTCTCGGTTGGATCGTGCGGCTCAATGAGACGATCACCCACACCGACGAGCATCAATCGGCGAAAATATTTTGGATTATGTATCGCAGCATCCAATAGGGCTATCGCACCAAGCGAAAAGCCGACTGCGTCGACGCTCGTCGTGCGCGCGCCAATGGCATTTCGAATCGGTGCCGAAAGATCGGCGTACTCGGCTGGATCATGTGGCTTGTCGGATGTACCGTGGCCTAAAAGGTCTACGCCGATGACGGTTGTACCCGCATCATTAACTAGTTGCTCCACACCCGACCTTTGCCATGTGTCTTGATGTGAGCCACCCCAGCCGTGAACCATCAGCAAAGGGGGATTCGCACCATTCATATCCACAGGGCGTAGCCTATGGAGGCTTCAAAAAAGCCCCACTCGGAGGACTACTGATGCGATTTTTGAACGACTCGCCTGCGTTCGACCTTACCTATAGCGATGTGTTCATGGTTCCGAGCTTGTCTGGGGTCAGTTCGCGATTGAAAGTTGACTTGTCGACACCCGACAAGATCGGCACGACCATCCCGTTGGTGGTTTCGAACATGACCGCAATTGCCGGTCGCCGAATGGCAGAGACCGTGGCTCGTCGTGGCGGTGTCGTAGTTTTGCCGCAAGATATTCCCCTTGATGTCGTTGAGACCGTCGTGCAGTTCGTCAAGTCGCGCCACACCGTGATTGACACACCGATCACGATGAAAGTCGACGGCACAGTTGGCGAAGCGCTGAGTTTGATTTATAAGCGAAGTCATGGGGCGGTGATCGTTGTTGACGACAACGACCGTCCAGCCGGTATTTTCACCGAACATGATGCAGTCGGATTCGATCGATTCACCCAAATTCGCAATGTCATGAGCAGTGAAATGGTGACATTGCACGAGTCTTTGTCACCTCAAGAGATGTTTGAAAAACTTACCGATGCACGTTTGACCGTTGCCCCAGTGATCGACACAGATTCACGACTAGTTGGAGTCATCACAAGAAACGGTGCACTGCGCAGCACGATCTATCGGCCCGCCATAGATAAGAGCGGCAAGCTTTTAATCTCTGCTGCAGTCGGTGTCAATGCAGATCCCGCCGAGAGGGCGAAAAAACTCAAGCAAATGGGTGTGGATGTAATTGTCGTAGACACGGCGCATGGTCATCAGGTCAGAATGCTCAAGGTCGTCACCGAGGTACGCAAAGCGGTTGGCAATCTGAAACTGGTCGCAGGCAATGTCGTTACTGTTGAAGGCACTCGCGACCTAATTGAAGCCGGTGCCGACATTGTGAAAGTTGGTGTGGGCCCGGGCGCGATGTGCACGACGCGAATGATGACAGGTGTCGGTAGACCACAATTTTCGGCGGTTCTAGAATGTGCGCAAGTTGCAACCAGTTTGGGTAAACATGTTTGGGCTGACGGAGGAGTGCGGTATCCACGTGATGTGGCGCTGGGTCTTGCGGCTGGCGCGGCAAATGTCATGTTCGGTTCGCTGTTGGCCGGCACCTATGAGTCGGCGGCAGATACCTTGCGCGACACCAACGGTCGCCTGTACAAAGAAAGTTTCGGCATGGCTTCGAATCGTGCAGTCCGAAATCGAACACGAACTGAAAGCGCATTCGAACGTGCCCGCAAAGAACTTTTCGAAGAAGGTATCAGTTCTTCACGGATGTACCTTGATGTGCAACGCCCGAGCGTAGAGGACATCATCGACCAAATTATTTCAGGTGTCAGATCATCGTGCACCTATGCAGGCGCATCCAACATCGACGAGTTCCACGACCGTGCCGTGATCGGCGTGCAGAGTGCATCTGGCTACGATGAAGGTCGCGCGCAAGATACGAGTTGGTAATTGATGCGGCGAGAAGCTTTTCGGGAATGATCATTGTCGCAATCGACGGTCCGGCTGGGGCGGGAAAGTCGACCATCGCCAAGGCGTTGGCCGCGAAATTAGATTTGCGTTACCTGGACACTGGTGCGATGTATCGAGCAGTCACATTTGCTGCGCTAACTCGAAACGTTCAACTTCACGATGAGTCTGCGGTGGCCGAAATCGCACGAAGATCCGTGCTGCTGATTGACGACGAATCAATAGTGATAGACGGCGTTGATGCGACGGCGGCGATTCGTGGCCCCGAAGTAACCCGCAGTGTGAGTGTTGTTGCCACGAATTCTCTCGTGCGCCTAGAATTGCGCAACCGTCAGCGACAGTGGGTAAGTGATCACGGTGGTGGCGTGGTCGAGGGTCGCGACATCGGTTCGGTCGTGTTTCCAGATGCAACTTTGAAGGTTTATTTGACAGCGTCGCCATTTGTGAGAGCACGTCGTCGTGTCGCGCAGTCGGGAGGCGATGTTCAACAGATTGCAGCCGAGATAGCCGAACGTGACCAGCGCGACTCTTCGCGCTCGGATAGCCCGTTGATGAAGACGAGTGATTCGGTAACTGTCGACACGAGTGATCGGGCGATCGAAGATGTGGTTGAACAACTAAAGCAGTTGATTGCGAGCAAGAGCACCAATGGAGAATTCGTGGCATGACCAAAGTACAAACCTTTTTGGTCGGACAAGGAGTTTTCGGCAAGGTCTTTTATCAAATCATCCGATCCTTAATATTGTTTTTCTGTTTGATTTATTTTCGGCTCCGTATTTATGGTCGGGAAAACATTCCAAAATCAGGGGCTTTTATTTTGGCGCCGATCCATCGATCCAACGTCGATACGCCGATCGTCAGCGCGATCACACATCGCCGTCTGCGATTCATGGGAAAAGACTCTTTGTGGAAGATACGACCGATCGCCACGGTGTTGTCAGCTCTTGGCGGGTTTCCGGTCAGCCGTGGCACCGTTGACCTCGAAGCATTAAAGCGGTGTCTCGCCGTTTTGGCTCTCGGCGAAGTTCTTGTGATGTTTCCCGAAGGAACTCGGCAGTCGGGTCCAAAGATACATCCGTTATTCGATGGTGCTGCCTATCTGGCGTTAAAAGCTGACGTACCGATCGTGCCGGTTGGTTTTGGCGGCACCGAGGGCGTAATGCCGAAAGGTTCAAAAAAAGTCCTTCCGCGCAAATGCTCAGTTGTGATCGGAGCCCCGATTTTTCCACCCAAGGCCGAAACGGGTCGTCTACCGCGTACCGCAACCACAGACCTGACGGCTCAACTGAGCGCAGCATTGCAAATAGTTTTCGACCAAGCAAAAGAAAAGATCGGTCAAGCTATTTGAAGTAGGCCTTTAGTGCAAGTTGCAGCGAGACGAGATCATCAACGCCGCAAACTTCTCGGGCTGAGTGCATCGAGAGTTGCGGGATGCCTACATCTACGGTGTCGATCCCCAGTCGCGTTGCTGTGATTGGTCCGATTGTCGTACCGCACGGCATATTATTTCGCGAAACGAAAACCTGATGCTTAACTTTGGCCTTCTTGCAAGCCTGAACAAACAGCGCGGCGGATTGTGCGGACGTTGCATAGCGCTGGTTTGAATTCATTTTTAGTGCAGGACCCTGATTGATGATCGGCGCGTTGGCTAGGTCATGACGCTCGGGATAATTGTGGTGAACCGCGTGAGCATTGTCGGCAGAGATGCAACTCGACTTCTTGAGCGTTTCGAGGAAGCCAACACGAGAAATTTCAAGACTCGAGGCAATCTGCTCCAAGGAATGTTCTAGAAGCGGACCCGCGGCGCCAGTCGCACTTGCTGAGCCGACCTCTTCGTGATCGAATAGTGCAACGACCTGGGTTGCGGGTCCGGCGTTTGACTCAAGCAACGCTGACATTGCCGCCCAGCAAGAAGCTTGGTTGTCCAGTCGGCCACTTGCGAGTAGTGAACTGTCGGCACCGATAAGTGACGCCCCGTTTGTGTCGAACAGTTGTGCTTCGATTTGAACTATTTCGCGAATCGGGGTTCTCGCACAAGATGCAACCCATTCGCTGAGCTTCGGGGCGTCTTGGCTAGTCGACCAGGCCGGGGTGAGATGTAGTTGTTTGTCGAGAATCAAACCTCTGTCGTTGACTTCTCGATCGAGATGAATAGCCAGCTGCGAGATGCGCGCGACCGGAACGACTGAATTGAACAACTTGACTTTGCCAGACCTAGTCACAACGTGACCGGCGATGCCCAGGTCACGGTCTAACCAACTATTCAAGAGTGGGCCTCCGTAGATTTCAACAAGAAGTGTGTTGAATCCAAATTTGCGCTCGTCGGCGTTGGGCTTGATTCGTAAACATGGCGAGTCGGTGTGAGCCCCGACGATTCGAAAACCGTTTTCAGCCGTCTTTGAGCCGCTTCGCCAAGCGACAATCGAGCCAGCCACAGAAATGAAACCGGCATTTGTCGCCGAAATGGCATCATTTGAAAAGTCCGCAAAGTTCGCCTCGTTCAACTGACGGACAAAATGTGCTACCAAGTGTCGTGGAGTTGGTGACGCGTCTAGCTGCGCAAAGATCTCTGTTACGTGACGGTTTTTCACTCGGTAACCGTTTTCAGAGAGATCTCTTGTCCAAAAAAAGTGCATGATGCATTGGCCAGTTCAGCTT
>SXGS01194175.1_pt1 | contig 26524 bp, 15 predicted proteins | sample 3174681 | NCBI WGS metagenome assembly SXGS01 (sample SAMN11356861, study PRJNA531348) | freshwater metagenome | isolation source: freshwater sample F1-80 | place: China: Fuxian Lake, Yuxi | collected 2017-12-25 | reverse complement strand
TCGATTTGGATACTTTTCTTGAGATCCTTACATCGATTTTCTTTGCTAGCGAGGTAACGTTGGGGAATTTAGGAAAACTGGTCATTGGTCAACTTATGTCAAAAAAGATGTGGGGTATAACAAGGCTGGAAGCTTATCCCACTTCGCTTGAACCAAGTCCAAAATTTACTTCCAACGTTCTGCCGAAGGAATGTATTTCTGGATCGCCTCTAGCGTGTTGCCGTCTACAGTAGCCGCGAAGCGAATTCCCAGCGTGTTGATTTTGTCCGCGGCTGCTTCGAGTTGTTCTCGATTGTTGAGTTTGAGCTTCACACCTTTGAAAGCTTGCAAAACTTCGTCCAACAGCGGCTGTTGTAGTTGGCCCTGAGCAGCTTCCAATCGTTTGGCAGCTCGTGCGGCTCGCTGAGCACTTGTCAATCCGAATGTCGCTTTTTCTGTGGCGCTGGCGGTGGCTCGCAAACTGAACTCCAAATCCGCGATCATGCCTGCGACGAACATCAATCGCAGCCGAGCGGGATCGGACACGGTATTCGACTGTCCATGGGAATGCATGAAGTTATGGCGCACGGTGCCTTGCGACCAAGCCACGATTTCGAAGTCCAGACTGCCTGCTTTGTGTCCACCCACGTTGACCAGCTTTTCATCCGGGACGGTGTGGCAACGATAGCAACTTTGCGCAACTAGATACACGTTCGCAGGATTTCTCATGCCACCAGCGATGCTGGCTCGCAATCGCTGCAAGCGATGGTCAGGCGTTTCCTGTTCACCAGTGACGCCTGGTCCGCCGTAGTCATTATGGATTGCGATCCAATCTTTCGCTGCACCGTGGCAGGACTCGCATGAGACTCCGGAAACGGGTTCCAGGCCGGATGCAGACTGTTGCATCGTGTAATGGCATTTGATGCACGCGGAGTCATGCTTGAACGACGAAATGCCCAACTTGCTCGCAATCTGTATCGCCTCAGGTTTACGATGCAAGGTTTGAAATGTCTCGTGATGGGGCGTTTGTTTCCACACGCTGATTTCTGCTGCATGGCATTTTTCGCAAGAATCGGAACCAAGAACTTTCGTTGGATCGAGATGCACTTCGATTTGTCCATCGCGTGGATCAGCCGCTTGATTGTTCAGCGTCATTCCGGTCGCAACAACCAACCAACCTGCGGCGAGAATTAGAGGAATCCAACGACGACGATTGCTTCTGAGATAGTTAAACAGACGCATGACTTGCACTTTCCATACTCCGATGGGCAAAACATACCAAGTTGTAAACCTGTATTTCCACGGCAGATTCTGCAACAAAGTTACCTCACGAATTGGGCGAGGTAGCAAATCCCTGTCGACATACAATGGAGCCGCAAATTGATCAGCACGATAATCCATACAATCGTTCCAAACGGGCCAAGATCTACGGTACGGGAGTTTGGATGTCACCGATTTGCAGGAAAATAAGTATCGATGTGAAAGAATTAGATCGGTGGCAAATCCACATCCGTTGCGGACTGAGGGCTTCGACGACTGTCGGACGGACCAGCTACCACCTCATGCAGTCTCATCCACCACGAGATGTCGCTCAATCTCTGACGAATCAGCCTGAGCTTGTCCTTAGTATCAACCTCTGGATTTCATGCGCCAGCGGCCTTTTTTGCGACCTCTTTTCGCTGTCAACCAAGTGATTTTTTCACCGCTGCCCAGCGAGGCCTTCGATGATGGTGTCCACAACCAACATTTGACGAAGTATGTCGCCGTTAAATTCTCCATCCATCAGAGCCTGCGCTTTGCTGCACGCCCACTCTGGATTTGATCCAGCAGCTATGCTCAGTGGAAGAATGCTGCCAATGTCACGTGCGGTAAAGCGCCATGTCAAATCTTCCACAAAGGGTTCCAGCAAGATCTGGCTTAACTCAACATTCAAATGTGCAACCGATTGTGCGACCAAGGCGGTGCGCTCGGCCAAGTACGAGTATTGTCCGTCCCGATGGTCGCTCAATTCCAGCAAGCACAGAAATGCTGCTCGACGAGCCAACGCAGGGTCGATCGTTTGCAACCGAAGCCACTCGTCCTTCAATTGATAGGCCAGCGAATTGAAGTAGGACGAATCCGCAGGCTGTACATCACCAGCTAACGCATCGATCCCCATCGTCAACAACTCCTGCCTTTCGAGAGTTGAGCACTGCGGAATTCTCATGGCGGCTCCGATGTACAGCAGACCTCGCCTGCGTGGGCTGGCGATCCGACTTGCAAATTCATCTACAAATTGGCGATTGGGTAGCGGCGTTCTGCCAAACACGCCTGGAACCAGAGCCTCTTGCGCCTGAGTGAGAGCAGTTTGCCCAACCTGTTTAAGGCCGTCGTTCCAGTCGATATTGCCTGTCATCACGGCCAGTAGAAGCGATAGCGATTGCAATCCCTCGATCTCGAGCGGATACGCCTGTTTTTGGATCAGCTTGCAAGCCAGCGGAAAATCCGCCAGCCCCAACTGAGGATAAAAATAACGCGCCACACCGCGCTTGGATCTTTGTCCGTTAGCGGAAGTCGCCTCGTCCTTGTAATCCTCGAAAAACTCCTTGACCAACTCAACCGCCGTTTCAGATTCTCCTAACTCGATCAACAACATGACAATTTTGCCCCACACCACCGCCGCTTCGTCGCCTTGCATTTGTCGCGCTGCGGGAATCGCTTGCTCGATAGTCTTGAGACGATTTTCAGTGGAAACCGACAGATCGCTGGCCTGATTCACCAGCATGTTGGCTCGAAGCATGGGGGGAATCAATGGCATCAGAGGAGTCAACATATTTGGTTCTCTTTGCGCGATCTTGAAGATCAGTGTTTGTCCAATTTCAGCTCGTTTTTCCAGCTCAGCTTTATTGGTCACCGCGAAAGCCATCGTGGAAACTGGGTCCGCGAAGGCCATGCCTCCCAGCATGGTAGTCGCCTCGAAATACGAAGCCCCGTCCAGTTTCGGCTGTTTGACAAATTCAAACCGGTTCAAGAGTTGCTTCGCGAGTGATCGACGTTTATCGATAGTCGATTGAGGTTTAAGCCAAGGCTGTGCTGAAGCAGTTTTATCCAGGACAATAGGGAAAGTTGAATCGGCAGAAGAGTCGCGAGCATTCGATTTTTTCGGATGGAAAGCCGTCACGAAGGCTCCATACTCCGGATGAAACGCACCTACAACGCCAGGGCAATTCTTGGCTTGAAGCGAGACCGAGCCATCTGCCTGAGTAGTTCCCTTGCCCCCGAAAATTCCCGGCTGGGCCAACACTACGGTGGCTCCTGCAATGGGCCGATCGTCCACCCCCTTTACATCAATCTGCACCGTGTCCGATGAAGGAATGGTTCGCAGCACCAAGTCGCCAAAATCGTAAGCCGTGGATTCGTCCTGCCGAGAAAAAGCTCGATACGAAGTACGCTTTTCAAAGTGACCAGCATGTCTGATGTGAACGGCAAAGCGATGTCGAGTATCAAAGCACTCTGGCGACCGAAAACGACCTTGACTGTCGCTCCTGACATGGATTGTATGGCTGTTGACCATTGGCTCACTATTGAATGCGTCAACCGACTGATATTCGATGGGTTGGTACCCGTTGTCGATCATCACTTGGCCGCGCAGTATGCTTACTTCAGCGCCGATGATCGGAGTTCCTTGGCTATCAACAGTTCGCCCAAGGAACCTGATGGGATTCGCTGGAACCAAGCGAATGGTGGGACCTTCCCGTGGGTTGAGCGATACTTCCACGGGTGTCTCGGTAACTCCGCGTCGATCGGCCACGCTCAGCTTTACCGGCGCCCCAGCATCAAGGCCCGTGATCACAAACCGACCTTGACGGTCACTCAGGAAATTGACGCTATTGGTGAATCTCTCTTGTTTGCTCTGACAAGTCACGTTGACTCCAGGCAATGGTTTTCCGTCAGGCGCCAGCACCGTTCCAATGACCTCTTGGCTCGGAATCATTTCAAACGGCTGGACTGTGGCCTCTCCCGGTGAGGTTTCGGCGTTGGGTCGAACGTAAAAGGCTGCTTGAAGGAAGTGGCGGTTCAGCGAATCTACCGGATAAAACCCATCGTTCAACTTTGGCAACCAGGCTTCAAAGGTCCCATCGGACCGTGAAAGGACATGCAGCTTACCCGAGTGCATCAGCGTTATGCCAGGCAGTGGCGAGCCCGTTTTAGAATCGGCAACTTTGCCGGTAATGTGCAATCCCCGCTCCAACGTGATGTCAATTTCGGTCGTAGCCGCGCTTAGCGAACTGTTCCTATCTGTAACAAACAGGGCATGTCCGGTCTGGTAATCTGTCACGAAGTAGAGGTTGCCGGGCGGTAAGCTTAATGGGGTCGAATTCTGGCCCAGCGAGGTACGAAGCTCCTGCCAGCCGGCACTGAGTTTGTCACCTTGACCTGTAAAGCTGACGGCGGTCCATGCGATCGCTGGAAGCTGATTTGTCTGGTTGGGGTCGACATGCTTAAAACGAAGTTGGCTGGAGATTGAACGTGGCAAGACAGCCTTTCCGCCGCCGTCGTCAGTGGGCTCCACATAGTTACAGCGTTGACCGAATTCCGTGTGTTGCACATAAACCATTCGAAGATCGGGATGAACCCGTACGATTTCCGCTCTTCCAGTTTGATCCGTGGTAGTGGCAAAGCGTTCACCGAGCTGGCGCGGCAAGGAAACTTTGCCGAAACGAGCCGGCAAGATTCGGGCGTTGGCAATTGGTGCTCCCGCATCGTCAACAACTTGTACGCTGATCTTCTGAGTTACATTCAACTGGAAGTCCAGAGGTAAATCCACCAGTCCTCTGTTCAAAAGAAAACTCTCCGCTGCCCAACCACCGGTAGAGCTATGCACAACGACCGTTCCGTCACCTGCACCCAACCAGCGAGAATCCGTCAGATCGACCTTGACTCGATAGTTACCATGCGAGTCGGTGTGCGTGGTTAAGAGTGCGGGTGTAGCGTTATCGATGGACCGTACAATCCAAAATCTATCCCACTTGTCGCGCCATGGAGCTGAAAAGGTCACTTCGCAGTTCGGAACGGGTTCTCCAGCCGCGTTGCGAACGGTGCCATAGAACTCGACCTGAGTCCTTTCCGCCTTGGCTGGCCGAGGCTCCTCGGCTAGCGACCCTGTTGCCCGGCAAAGACACAGCAAAACAATCAAGGAGTAGAACTTCAGTCGGTTCATTGTTTTGTCTTCTCCAATTGCTCGAGAGTGATTTCTGATTCTTGCAGGCTAGCCAGAGGTCCAGAATCAAATTCCAGCTTGAGATGAGTGGGCTGCTGACCTTTACAATCGAAACGAATGGGACAGAACGTCCCACAGGCAAACTGGGTTGATCCGCGAGCCACGATCGACTCGGCATCGTCGGCTCGCCGCGTAACGTAGGCATACAAAGTGCCATCGTTACTGGCTTCTATTTTTCCAGTGCTGTAGCGAGTCAGGTACAATCCGGTATCGCTGACCATAAAAGGCTGGATCTGAAGTTCATTGCCGTTTGTCGATCGCGTTTGCAGTTTTGCGCCAAGCTCAAGCATTCCAATCGCCAAGACATTAGTTATTTGGTCCGGCTCAACATGAAAGCTATGAACGGAACCGGCGTGTTCATTTCTGGCAAACGTTGCCCTAGCTTTTTCCTGGTCAGACCAACTCAATGTAGCTGAATGCAAACGGTAGATACCTACCGGAACGCTGACCGGGTCGGAACCTGTTATTACCACGTGAATTCCCAGCTCGGAAATCAAGCTGATGCAGAAGCTCGTTGGTCGTTGCTGGTGCTTCGATTGAGTGAACTGGACCTGCATCTGGCCGGTTTTCTCTATCGCCTGAGCCCCGAATCGACGAGCTTGGTGGTCGATGGCGAGCGCGTATCGTTTACCTTGGAATCGCCAGAAGCGGGTCAGCGGGAACGACTCTCTGAGCCGCTCGTATTGGCCGTTGCCGTTGAGATCTACAGACAATTGGTCATCTGCGCTGTCCAAACGTCCGTCATGATTTGCGTCGATCAGTTGAAAGTTCAGCCAGGTACCATTGACTTCCAAGCGACCTTTCCATCCGACTGCTGTCGCGACCAACCAAAGATCCAGCGCCTGATGGTAGTACAGCCGTAGCGGAATTGAATCTGGAGTCGGCCAAATTCGTTTAGTGCTGGAGCTCGGCTGGCTTAGCACGCTTGCCTGCCACATCGGACTGGCGCCATTGGAACCGATGGTGCCAGGCTGGCTAGAAAGCTCGAACCACTGCTGATCGCGTGACGTATTCACCCAGATTCGGCGGTTATCGGCAGCGCTAACCAACAAAAGAGGCGGAGCATCGACTGCCCCCACATCACAACTCCACAGTCGAGCCCCTGCGCCTGCATCAACCGGTTGCTGGACCTCAGGAGGCCAAGATAGTTGAAGTTCTAACACGCGGAACTGATCCAAATTCAATTTAAACTCGGACTCTGCCATCAAGGATATTTGAGAAGCTTGTGTCACGGGAGCTTGAGCGCCGACTCGCGATACTCCAATTAACCCAGCCATTAATACCAACGATGTTACTAGCCGAACCATCGTAACCATCTATTGCCCTTTCGGTCTGCACAGCTTAGGACGGACCCCGGTCAGATGTCATTTAGCTCGATTTTATCAATCCTCTGCGGCAACTCATAACCCGTGCCGCCGCATTCAAATCGCCATTCCTGCGACAAGCCATCATTTGCGGCGATCGAGGCGATGAGAAATGTTCCCACAGTCAAAGATACAGCTAGCCGGTAGTTTTATCTAACTGACATGACATCGCGTGTGGAAGAGTGCGAAACTAAATAAATCTAACGCTCATGTGTCCTAAGCATATTGACCGCTGCGCAAAGTTGGGCCAAGTCTCTTGACTTCGCAATGTCGAGAATATGGAGCACCGGTTGTCACAAGCCAAAAAGAATCGCTGATCATCGCTTCGGCAGTGCCTGTGCCCTGGATTGTCACGTTGTCAATGGACGTATACTATCTGTCCACACTCGCGACCAGTGTGGCTGCAACGGCGTCTCCGCTAGTGCTATTGTGCGATCCGGCCTTCGTCGCCAAAATGCCTGGGTTGAAAGGAGTCGTGCTCAAGATCGGGCATTTTGATGCAGTTCGTGGAGTCACTCACGTCGAAATATGAATTCACCGAGCGTTTTGATAACTGGCGGCTATGGTTGCATTGGTTCAGAGACCGCGAAATGGTTGATACGCCACACGGCAGCTCGCGTGATCGTGTGCAGCCGCGAAGTCAGTGAAAGCAGAACGCAGCGAGTCTTTCACGATGTGGACCTTTCACGCTTGAAGTTCTTAGCTGCCGATGTTCGTCAGCAGAAGCAGCTTGAAGAAATTCTTCGAACGGATGTTGTCACGCATGTTGCGCATTTGGCAGCGTTGCAAACGCCCGATTGCAACGCCCAGCGTGATTTGGGACTGCAGATCAATTTGGCGGGAACTCAAAATCTGATCGAAGCCATCAAATCGTGCGGCCATCCGGTGCAGAGGTTTGTATATGCCAGTTCGATTGCGGTGTACGGTCCGCGCGCTGTGTATCCACCGGGTCTGGTTCCGATGTTGGTCGAGCCACAACCCGTAAATGTCTACGGTGTGTGGAAACTGGCTGGCGAACATATCGCCAGGATCTTTCATCAAGACACTCGTGTCCCGATTGTCTGTTTAAGACCAGGAGTTTTGTTTGGCCCTGGGCGTGATGCTGGCTTAACATCCAGTCCGACAACTGCCATGAAGCATGTCGCGCTGGGGTTGCCTTACGAGGTCCCGTTTCGTACGCGGCAGGATTACTTGTATGCTCCCGATGTCGGTGCAGCCTTTGGACATGCACTTATCGATACTTTCGACGGCTATGGAATCTATACTTTACCCAGCCAGACAGTCGACACGTATCAGTTTGTCAGCGAGATTCATTCGGCGGCTGAGGAGTTGCAGATTCAATCGCCTTGCCAGATTACGGTAGGCGATCAAGAGGTGCCGTTTATTTCGGAACTGGAGTTCGCTCCCTTTTGCCAAAGATTTCCCGGTGTCCCGCATACCCCGTTGCACCAAGCCGTGAAGGCATCGATCGTAACTTTCTTGGACCAACGCGCTCGTGGTTGGCTCAGATAGAGCTTAACTCATACTACAGCACAAGAGTGTCACCTTTTATTCGGCTACATACAGCTCAACTTGCTGAACAGACGCCTAAATTGGTGACGTGGTGTGCGCCAATTTTGCTGGGCCGCCGCTCGTAGCCGCTGACGCGTCGCGGCCAAGAATCGACCGAGCACCTACCGCGGCTGAGCTGAGTTATCCGCGCGTGCCAGGCCATACCAGGAGAAAGCTTGTCACCTACTTTCGATCGATAATCGCGGCACAGACAGCATTTGGAGTTGACGGGTTTGTTGGGCACAACGTTTACTTCAGGCAGTGATGCCTTCAGTTCCTCGTATTCCTGCTCGGGTAGTTTTGGTGCCCCGGCCTCGTGTCCGTCACCACTCGATCAGGAAACTGTATTGATCCGAACCACTAGAAAAGAGTTGTGACGCAGCCTTTTCTCTCTTCTGCTCGAAAAAACTTCTGACCGGGGAGAAGTCTGCTATGCGAACGGATTGACGAGCTTCACACCAGCGTGAGCAAAGTCCTTCGTATTTCGCGTTGCGATGGTCAATCCATGCTGCCGCGCGCTGGCCGCGATCAAACTGTCTTTGATCGGCATCGCGTGCCCTCTACGCTTAAGTTCCGACAAGAGCTGGGCCCATTCGTTGGCCGTTTCTGCATCCAATACCAACATCGCCAGATGCTGGATACCAGCCGCCAGCCACTTCAAAAGACGCGCGCGTTTTTTGCCAGAAGGCAAAAGTAAAATCCCATATTGCAGTTCGCCCAAAACAATTGGATTCATTGCAAGTACTCTCTCATTCTTGCTCAGCCAGTCCAGCGCAATGGGATTTGGAGACAGCTTGGTCGCTTCGCTTAACACGTTTGCGTCAACAAGGAATTTCATCTACAGCGTGTCCGTCGATTCGGAGGCGATACTTTGGAACCAGTTCTTGTCGGGGCAGCCACGCAGCCAATCCATCAACCCTGGCCTTCCTGGCTCGGCTATCCTTTTAAGCAGATACTCACCAGCGGAAAGACGTTCGATGTCGAATTGTTGCCCTGGTTCGATACGATCCAATTCTCGCAATTGGGCAGGCAAAACAATTTGACCTTTAGAGGAAATATTAGTCTTCATGCCATGTAAGATACAATCTTACATAGTCTCAGTCAACACTGTTCAACATTCGAGAGGACAGTATCCATTCGTTCTTGAGACGCGAGATTTTGTCCAACTATCACTTCACAGGTGGGCGTTTGTTGTTTGTGGACAAAAGTGAGAATCTAGTAGTCGCGTTCCTTATCGAAGATGGTCATACGAGCATTGGCGCGGTTCAGTACATGATAAATCAAGCCGCCACAAGCGGCGCTTTGGTCGCCCCATCTGTGCCAGTTTATCAATCGTACTCCTTACTCCCAGTAACGGTTCCTGGCACGTTTCTGAGACATTTTCATTTCTTTCAGACCAGCAATTTACGTATGACGTTGGCCCGGGTCAGGTCGGGATCCGTCAGTTTTTCTGCTCGGCCTTCGTGATCAAACGCGAGACGCTGGTGGTCTAGGCCCAGCGCGTGGAGCAGGGTAGCATGGAGGTCATGCATGGTTACTATCTCCGTCACAGATTCGTATCCGAATTCGTCGGTAGCACCGTGTACATAGCCACTCTTTATGCCGCCACCGGCCAGCCACAACGAAAATCCCCGGCGGCTGTGGTCGCGACCGTTTGCTCCCTGCGAGACCGGCGTACGGCCGAACTCTCCCATCCACACGACCAGCGTTGAATCCAGCAAACCGCGTTGCTTCAAGTCTCGCACCAGAGCGGCACTCGGTTGGTCGATACCCGCGGCAACTTTCCTTGTTGCGCTGGCGTTGTCGGCGTGCGTGTCCCACGGTTGGTCCTTCAAGTAAACTCCAACAAATCGTACACCACGTTCGATGAGTCGTCGCGCCAGCAAACAACGTGTTCCATAAGCCTGAGTTGCGGGACAGTCAAGACCATAGAGCTGGCGCGTGTCTCGCGTTTCCTGATTCAGATCGACTGCTCCAGGCACCGCAGATTGCATGCGGGCGGCAGTTTCAAAGTCGTGTAACCGTGCTTCTAAATCCGTGTTTTCGGGAAAACGCGAGGCGTGCTCCCGATTGAGTTGTAAGACAAGTTGCAATTGACGCGCACGCGCCTGGCCAGCAAGTCGATCTGGTGTGCGCAGGTTCAGAACCGGAACGGATGAGTTACCGATGCTGAAGGGAGTTCCCTGATGTTGGGCCGGTAGCCAGCCTGAAGACCAGTTGAGAGTTCCGTTAATCGGCAAACCACCAGGATCGGGAAGAACAACGAAGGCCGGTAAATCCTGATTGCCGGAGCCGAGACCATAAGATAACCACGAACCGAAACTGGGGCGATCGGTCGCCAGTGGATGACCACTGTGAGCAATTCTCAGTGCCGTTTCATGACAGACCGATTCTGTGGTCATCGATCGGACAAGGCTGATCTCGTCCGCTATTCCAGCAATGTGCGGAATAATCTCCGACAATCGCATTCCACATTCACCGCGTGGCCAAAATCGAAACGGTGAACCGAGCAGATTGCCTGACGCCGACGGCGACAAAGTCTCCACTTTGTTCTGTCCAGGATAGGGTTTACCATTCAGGCGCACCAGTTCCGGCTTCTCATCGAAGAGATCCATTTGGCTTGGGCCTCCATTCTGAAACAAACACACGATCCGCTCCGCAGTTGGCGCGTGATGCAGCCCCGTAGCGCCGATACTTCCACTTGCATTTGCATTGCGCTGCGTCAACCACGACACAGCGATCGATCCGAGGAGTCCAACCGCCGAACGCCCAAGGAACACGCGGCGATCGGCTTTCAAGATGCCATTTTGGTAACTCAAGGTCTGTCGCTCCCATCTTGATCCATAGGCAAAATTCGCCAAGCTCTCAGGCCGCTGCGGCGCAGTCCACGAAAATCTCATTGGCCAAAGATTATGCTCTCGCCCGCTCGGTCGCAGGCTCCTGTGTTACTCCAAAAACAAAAACGCGTTGCTCGCAAGTAACATCTGACACAAATCTGCCAGGCTCGTTTCGGTCGATTGCGACTGTGCGTATAGAAGTCGCTGTCCATCCAAAAATTCGGCGGCGATCTGCTGCTCGGCTGCGGTCGGGGCGCGACCAACAGCTATCTGCCATGCCCTGCGAATTAATCGGGCGCTCGAGCCACTAGATTCCGCGACAAGGCGTTTGGCAAACGCTTCGGCCGCGCCAACGGCAAAATCGGAATTTAACATCGACAGCGCTTGCAAAGGTACAGTGGATGACGGCCGCGATGTGCAGATTGTTGCAATCGAAGGAGCATCAAACACCTTGAGCATACTCAACGTTTGAGATCGACGGTGCTGCAAATAGATTGACCGGCGGTGCGCGCCCGCGTCCTGAGGATTGACAACAACTTCGCCGACCGCTGTCTGCCGAGTGGCAACGTATGGACCAAACGTCGTCGCATCCAACTTCCCGGAGACGGCAAGCATCGCGTCGCGAATTACTTCAGCCTGCAGCCTTCGTACCGGAAACCGCCAGTAGAACCTGTTATCGGGATCCACTGCCAATGCTTTTGGAACCGGTGCCGAAGATTGGCGATATGTCGTCGAAAACAGGATTTGGCGATGCAACGCCTTCAGATTCCATCCCGAATCGACAAGTTTCCTCGCCAGATCGTTGATTAACTCTGGATGGGTGGGGGATGAACCGCTTTGCCCTAGGTTGTCCGTTGTCGCCACTATTCCGCGCCCAAAGTACTCTCGCCAGATGCGATTTACATGCACTCGTGCGACCAGCGCGGACGGTCGACCGTTCGATCGCAATAACCAGTTCGCGAATCCGAGGCGTCGGCCAGTCGTCGACGAATCACTCGACATCGACTGTGGGCAATACTCCTGTCCCGCATCGGTCAAGATCGCCAATGCACCCGGTTCAACGCTCGGACCGCGCAGATGGTACAAGCCACGTGTCAGCAGCGGCACCGCCGGAGGCTTGGTCGACTTGTCAGTAACCCAAGCGATTGCACGCCCAGGTTCTTTCGTTTGTTGTGACTCAAATTTTAATCGTTGGTCGTCGTACAACTTTCTCCGCGCCTCAGTTTTCTTTCGAAGCGCCGGAACATCTATCGAAGCCTTCGGCATTTCCAGACTCCGTTCGATGCGGACGTTGTCCACAACGTAACCACGGCTCGAACTGAAAAAAAACGCAAAGCCGCCGTTGGGGAGATCGGTCGCCGACAAATCGTGCGACTTACCTTCTATTAGTCCGTCGACAACATGTTCCAAGCGAAATTTGTTTTCATCGACCCTTGTTACGCGCACACCATATTTGCGCCCGGGAACATAACCCAATTGACCAATGGCACCGTTCATTTTGGTGTCGCTGCCAGGGTAGTCGAGATAAAGCTGGGTAGCAGTCGTCGGATTGCCGTCTACCAGTAGATTGCCACCCGCCACCGTGGACGAATCATCGAAGTCGTGAGCGGCGATCATATAGCCGATTCGCTCGGAAGGTGTTTCGCTAGTTTTATTGTCAATTAAGTCGAACGTAACTTGGACCCAGCCACCGATCGATTCGGAAGTCCAGTCGACGGCGGACGCCGTGCATACCCACGCTTCCTGCGAACCTACATTGAGGCGTAGCTTGCCATCTACTGCATCAGCCGAGTTCGGTGCTGTGGCGCTGAGAGAAACTGTCCCTCCTGGTTTGTCGTCTCCCGGTGCCGTGTTGCTCCAGCGGCTGCGCCAGCCATCATCGTCGAATTCCTCTCCGAATAATAACTGCGACGGCTCGCGATGTTGTTCCATCCAGTCGTTTATTTCGGTCCGCAGACGCTCAAGTTCACTCTTGATCTGTCGCTCGTTCGTTTCCCACGCCTCCTTCTCACCCGGCAAGTATGCGTACACAACCCGGTCTTTGGGATTCACCCAGTCGCCAGGATTGAACGCTGGGAAGAGAACTGCCTGCAAACCGTAATATTCCTGCTGAGTAATCGGCTCGAATTTGTGGTCATGACACCGAGCGCAATGAATAGTCAGCCCGAGCAACGACGATGTTGTCACTTGAATCGCTGCTTCGAGTGCCGCTCGGCGATCGATCTCGAAAGCTTCCGGCTCTTGGACGCCAATGTCCGTCCCATCCTGCCCGTTTCGCAGAAAATGGGTCGCGACCAGCAACTCGATAACTTCGGATGTAGTTGCGGAGCCGGGATGAAATTGAGCTAATTCATCACCCGCCAATTGCTCGCGCAGGAACTGATCGAATGGCTTGTCAACGTTCAGCGATTGAATGACGAAATCGCGATAACGATACGCCAGCGGGCGATCCGTATCTGCGCTGAAGTAACCGTTGGAGTCCGCGTAACCCGCCGCGTCAAGCCAATGCTTGCCCCAGCGTTCGCCATAACTCGGCGATGCGAGGTATCGATCCACCATCCGCTCGTAAGCGTCGGGCCCAACATCGTTCACAAATGCTTCGACATCCGCCAATTTTGGCGGTAATCCAGTTACATCGAGACTCACTCGCCTTACAAGCGACCATTTATTCGCGTCCGGCCCAAGCCCCAACCCTTTGCTTTCCAGCCTCTGATGTACGAATTGATCCACCGAATTTCGTATTCGTGCCATGTCACGCAAAACTGGCTCCGGTGACCTCACCAACGGTTGAAAGGCCCAATGCCCGGATTCTGCATTTTCCAATCCGTCGGCTCCTTCCATAATCCACGTTCGCAAGATCGCTTTCTCAGTATCGGCAAGCGCCCCATCCGGCGGCATCTCTCCTGCCTCCACTCGTTGCCACAGCAAGCTTTTGTCCAGCGTCCCGGCAATAACCGCTGTTCCGCTCTCTCCGCCGCGTCCAAGGCCATTGGTTGAGCTCAGATCGAGCCCTCCCTTCGGCTTGATCGGCCCGTGGCACTTGACGCATCTCGCTTTCAGCAAAGTGGCCACGGCAGGGAACGACTCAGCCGCGTGGACAACAGCACACGTGCACGCAATGTTCACACACACAACGAGCGTTGCTATGGCGAACGGCATCAACGGTAATCTCATTTGTTGGAGTTTACCAACCATTGAATTGCTTTCGATCCGGCTATATGAATCACATTTTGAAGCTCGATCACAAATCGACATCTAAATCGCTCGAAAACGCACCGATGTCCCGCGCCAAACGATGCAACATACTGAATCAATCGGAGTCTACAATCGAGGAAAATAGTAGTTGACGTCAGGATCCCCACCTCAACGAACCCAAGTCCATTGTAAGCTCCGAAGGGACGTCAGGTAAGAAATAAGAAATATAACTTCTATCGGCCAGCGGTAAGCCATGCGAGTGTTGGTTACTGAAGAATGCTAGGTCCCTCTGGGAAGGGCAAACTTGCGCAGTGTGAGTGTGATCTTTCGATCGTTGGTACAGTCTGTGAGGAACCGTAATTGCGGGAAGTGTTGGGCAGGAAGAGTTGATTGAAAGACTGAGTGCTGCCGCCTGATCAATTGCACTCGCCCTTACGCATCAGCATCTCGCGCCGAGTCGCATTCGTGGATCGCGTGTCTTAAGCCCGATCGGCAGATGGGAATTTACTAAGGCATGTGCGAATACAAGCCGACGCGCAAGCGAGTGCGTCAAGCCTAGCTCGCACTCGCTTGAGTGTCGGGCTTGTACTTGACGGTCGGTTTAGGCCTCGATGATCAAATCACTTGACGGACGAGCTACGCAGGGGAGGCATTCACCCTCGGCAAGTTCTGCAGTGGCTTGGGTACTATTTTTGACGGTGCCGTTGAGCAATCGCAGTTTGCAAGAGCCGCACGCACCGCTGAGGCAACCCGATGGTATTTCGATATCGTTGCTGCGAGCTAGCTCCCACAGCGACTGTTCTGGATCAGACCAAGTCGCTTGTCGCTGGCTGAGGGAGAAATTCACCAAGAATTCTTCGGCTGAGCTGTCCGTGATCGTTTTTGCGGTGGCGTCGGGCTTTTTCGTCGCAGTTCCACCAAACGATTCCCAGTGAATTTGGCTGGTAGGAACACTGTACACTGCCAAGCCATCGCGCATACTGGTCATCCAACTGTCGGGACCGCACATGTAATAGTTGGATTGTTTTGGATCTTTCAAATACCTAACAATGTCCTTGGCAGCAAACTTGCCAATCCGGACCATGGCACCATTGCCGATGCTGGACGGTTGCTCTTTGCCACTGAAGTAGGTGACCACGCGCAAGTTGCGGCAGCTCAATTGCCAGTCGTGTAGTTGGCGACCAAACGGCCAGTGAATAGCATCCTTGGCTTGAAACAGCACCAGAATTGGGCGATTGGGAGTGTGCTTGAGAGACCAGCGCAGCATGGCTACAACGGGCGTGATGCCAATTCCAGCGGCTAGCAAGACTAGCGGCGTATCCATGTCGGGTGCTAAATAGAATTGACCTGCGGGGCCTCCGATCAACAAGCAATCGCCGGGGTTTATTTTGTCGTGCAAATAGGCGCTCAAACCTCCCGAGCCCGGAACTGCGGTTTCACTTGGCTGTTGACGTTTGACTGTGATGCGATAGCAATCGGATTGTGGTGTATCGGATAATGAGTAACATCGAGTTACCTGCTTGCCGGATGCCAATGCCGGACGCACCATCAGGTACTGCCCCGGAAAATAATTGGGCAATTCTTGTCGATGTGGGTCGACCAGATAAAACGATTTGCAATCGGCCGACTCTTGCACAACTTCGCGGACTTCCAGAATGCGCCAAGGAACTGCACCCTTGCTGTTGGCAGGCGTCACGATTTCGCTTTCCAAGCGAGCGATTTGTGCCGTGCGCCGGTGGAGGACTTGCATCCGTCGACGATAGGCATGGTCGTAAGCGGAGGCGCGCGCGGTACGCAATCCCGCAAATGAGATCTGCGAAACTGTGGCGATGAGTAGGCCACAGGCGACAAGTACTAGAAGGATCGTAACCGGCATTTTCTGCACCACGAGGAAAGGCGATACTTCTTACCGAACAATAGAACGTAGCTCACAAAAAACTTTCCCTCGGCAGAAAACCCCATTTGCACCAGAATCCGAGCTGATTCCCCTCCCAACCGTCGTTGACAAACACCCTTCCTGTGGGTAATCTCGCCTCCAAGCGTTTCGCTACTTTTCAACAGTAGTTATCGTTGGTGACGATTGCTTGGAAAATAGTGATTCTGCACTGTAACGGGTCAGAAGTAGCCGTTCACAGGGTGAGTCCGCAACGCGGAGTATTCCATCTGTCGCAAATACCTTAGCGATGTTTGGCTTAGACGCGTTGGGAATCGGTCGAGAAGGTTTCGCAGGCCGTTTCGTGCCCAACCAGATGTAGGTGCCCGAACAAACCGAGATGCTGGAAACCCAAGCGTCTGGCGTGGCAACGTGAAGCTCTCTCTTTCGTTTCGCTTAGTACTCTTCCTGTAAACTGCTACGTTGAATACACAATTCGGCGTTTCAGGATTAGGATGAACAGTTTCTCCTCGTCGACCAACCTCACGGTCGAACAAAAATTAGCGATCTGCCAAGAGCGCATCCAATACACGTTTCGCGATACGTCAATCTTGATTTGCGCGCTGACGCATTCTTCTGGCGCCGCAAATCGGTTGCTGTCCAATGAACGCCTCGAGTTCTTAGGGGATGCAGTACTTGGATTCTGCGTCTGTGAATGGTTGTTCGCGGAACATCCCGAATATCTCGAAGGCGAGTTGACTCAGATTAAGTCAGTCGTGGTATCGCGCCGTTGCTGCGCCAAAATCAGCCGCAGGCTTGGGTTGGAAGAGTGTCTTATTTTGGGCAAGGGGATGCAGTCGGCCGCGGGAGTTCCGCGCAGCCTGTTGTCGGATGTTTTTGAATCGGTAATCGCGGCGATCTATTTGGACGGAGGATTTGAGCCGGCGCGAAAGTTTATTATCGAGTCGCTGAAGGACGAACTATCTCTGGCCTTACAAGAACACACCATTGGCAACTTCAAATCTGCTTTGCAGCAGCTTGCGCAGCGCGAACATGGAATTGCACCTTGTTATAAATTGATTGGCGAGCGTGGCCCCGATCACAGCAAGCAATTCAAGATCGAAGCGGAAATAGGCCCCCGCAAATTCACCGCCGCGTGGGCGCGCAACAAGAAAGAAGCTGAGCAACGCGCCGCGGGTAACGCGCTGGCCGAACTTCGCGGCGAAGCGGCTCCTTACCTCGACTAACGAAACTAAGCAATACTTGTGCGGCGTTCATAGTTCCACGCCCGCTTCCTCAGCGAATCGCAGCAGTTCTGGATCGTTTGCTCGGTTCTGCTGGCGCCATTGGTCGGCTCGTTCGAAATAGTCGATCGCATCAGCCTGCTGACCTTGCCGAGCGCGGATACGCGCCAGGAAATACCAATCGGCTGCTGGTTCAGGAGTCTTCAATCGTTGCGATTGATCAAACGCAGCTTCCGACTCCGCCAGACGATTTTGATAGAACAGGCACACCGCCAAGGTATTGTAATAGAAAGGTTCAGCGGTGCGGAGTGCCACTGCTTGGCGGGCGTATCGTTCGGCTTCGGTCAGATCCTGTAGAGCCAAATCGGCACAGCAGGTCAATCGCCAGGCCAGCACATTTAACAGCACCGCATTCTCGGGCGCGAGTTCACGTTGCGCGTCAACGGCGGCAATTTTTTCGCTCTCGTATTCAAATCGCAAACCCGTATTCAAAATCATTTGGGCCACACGATTGATATCGCCGGCATATCGATTCGAGTTGGAGGTCGAAGATCGCAATCGTCGCAACTCGCTCAAGCTGGTTGCGAAATGTGCCATGGCTTCGGACGTATCGCCTCGCCGATGACAGACTTCTCCCTGTTCGAGCATCGCCCTGGTGCGAGTGTGTTTGAAAGAATCCTCGCTTGGAAAATCACGAATCGCCAAGTCCAATTCACGCTCCAGCGATTCGAAGCGATGCGTGTCGCGCCCAGTGGTAGAGCGCAACGCGTCAAATCGCAGGGTCGCGCGCAGCGAGTTGATATATTCCAGTCGCACGCTGTAAACTTCCGGGAACCGTTGCCGAGCTAGCTCGGAGTACTTCATTGCTTCTGTGAGCAGCGTCTCGCCTTGCTCGATGCGCTGGGCGTCTCGATACCAATTGGCAAGCTGCAGCAAGCTCGCAACCAAATAAGCTGACTCTTCACGCGGCGCCTGGGTTCGGTTGACCATGGCTCGTCGAATCTCTAGCGCCTCGTTAGCCATCTTTTCTGCGGCAACTTTATCCTTGCCCCACAAGTCCGCAGCCATGTTAAACAAAGCCAATGACAGGTTGCTGGGTATCGAACCATCGCGAGGAAACTTTTCGGCACAGCGCCTCAGCACTTCAACGCTTTTCAATCGCGCTTGAGCGGCCTCAGCAAACTTTCTGTTGGCTCCCAATTCCACTGCCAAGTTGCTGTACGCCGCCCCTAGTGAGACATGGTCGGACGAATTGATGTTTGGTAATTTGAGAACGCCTTCCGCCAGCAAGACACTCTCACGCAGCACCTGTTCGGCTCGCTCATGATTTCCCAGTCGCAGTTGCGCGATCCCGTGCTGCCACACTGCATCGCGATGGAGTCGCCTGTAGCGTAAATTGGTCGGCGATAACGCAATTAATTGCGAAGTAATCGCTTGTGCATCACGCATGGCTGCTTCGCCTTCGACGAACAAACCGTGTTCCAGCAAAGTCCAACCAAATGTACTCACTGCGAAAGCGGTTTCCGTCATCGCTTGCGGATCGTCTTGTTTGTCGTTCATGAGGTCCTTGAGAAACAATGTCGCCTGCTCGAGCGCTTTGCGACCACGTGCATTCATGTTGGGTTGGCGCATCAACTCGCTGCCCAGCCTAATTAGTTCCTGAACAGGCGCTTGCGCTTTTCTAAATCGACTCTCCGACGCAGCTAGGTGTTTCTCGGAATCTAGCCGGTGCTGTTCTGCTTCTGCTGTCTTGGCCTGGGCGACTTCGACAGCCGCACGCACGGTATCTCGTTCGCGGCGATATTGCTCGGCGTTGTAACGAGCGACTCGCCATTGAGACCACACTGCCGCAAAGCCTACTAAGATGACGATCGCCAACGCAGTCACTAGCGCTGCGGGCAGCGGGTGTCGACGACACCATCTGCCCGTGCGCTCCAATGTGCTGGAAGGTCGTGCAACAATGGAATCGCCATTCAAGTAACTGGCCAAGTCGTCAGCCATCACACGAGCACTGAGGTAGCGCCGAGCAGGTTCCTTCTGCAAGCACTTCAGGCAAATTGTCTCCAAATCGCGAGGGACCTTGCGATCGATTGATCTGGGAGGCGTGGGCTCGCGAGTCCGCAGCAGATCGAGAGTCTCCATTACGCTGGCCGCCTTCAGCGGCGGGTGCCCGACCAGCATCTCATACAAGATCGCCCCCAGCGAATAGATGTCGACAGCAGCGCTGGTAGCATGTGTGTGGCCAGATGCCTGCTCAGGCGCCATATACGAAGGTGTGCCGACCAAGACGCCTGAAACTGTCTGCTGACTGTCTTCGTCCAATCGCTTGGCCAATCCAAAGTCACCGATTCGCGGCAAACCGTCCAACCCGATCAATATGTTGGATGGCTTGAGATCGCGATGGACGATGTGCCGCTGGTGCGCGAAATGCGTTGCCCGGCATACTTGTTCCATGAGTTTGGCGCTATCCTGGAACGATAAACTACGCGTCCGAATTTTTTCCGACAGGGTCCCACCCTCAACCAATTCGAATACCAAGTAGGGCCGGCCCTCCCATTCTCCTGCGTCAAAAACTTGCACGAGATTGGGATGGTGCAAGCGGGCCGCAGCGCGAGCTTCTCCCAAAAATCGGCGGCGATGTTCGGCGTCGAGTTGGCCCGAGGGATGAATCATCTTCAGCGCAACTTGCCTCAACAACCTAAGGTCAGTCGCCAAGTAAACAACACCCATCCCGCCGCGCCCCAATTCACTGGAAATAGAGTACCCAGGAATCGCCGGATAGTAGTCCGGAACAACGTCGGTTGAGGTCGACTCGAGTTGCTCGGGATGGAACTCTGGAAAGCGAGACGCATATTCGTTCACCGAAGTCTGCGGTCGATAGTGCATTTCGACCTGTACCAGCTCGCTGAGCAACTGACGGTGCAATTCAGGGGCGGCTTGAGCCAGGTACTCTTCGATGCGTGGTTGCTGGCCAATAGAATATGCCGATTCGAATGCATTACAGATCTCGTCAATCTGCCGCATCTGAGACGCGTTCAACAAAGGTCTAGGCGGAGCATTCATAGGAAACTATAGTTGGCGAAACAAAATCGATCGAACTGTGGCGGACAAAGAGCCCTGGTGGCCATCCATTTCAGTTTGACGCGTAATACATCGTCCATCAATCGCTGGTCTGAGCAAGAGTGAACACTGTGACGAGAAAAAATTGGTTAACGCTTTCGACGATCGGGCCAGGAATTCTGGTTGCGGCAACCGGTGTAGGCGCGGGGGATCTCGCGACTGCGACACTCGCTGGCGGTGCGCTGGGCACAGCCGTGCTGTGGGCTGTGATCGTTGGAGCAGGTATGAAATTCCTGCTCAACGAAGGAGTTGCGCGCTGGCAATTGGCCACCGGAACAACGCTATTGGAAGGTTGCTTTCGACACCTCGGCGCGCCGGCTCGCTGGATATTCATGACGTATATGATGATCTGGATCTATCTTCTTGGGATGGCGCTGATGAGTGCCTGCGGGGTGACGATGCATGCCATGTTGCCAATTTTCGAAGACGCCGTGGTCGCCAAGATCGTCTTTGGAATTCTGCATAGCGCGGTGGCCGTGGGCCTGATCTTACTGGGCGGATATCCTTGGTTTGAGAAAGTGATGTCGGCCTGCGCTGGAGTCATGTTTGGAGTAATCTGCGCAACCATGATCGTGCTCCGCCCCAGCTACCCGGACATGCTGGCCGGTTTGTTCGTGCCGACGATTCCCAAGCTGGGCGAAGGTGGACTGGCCTGGACCATCGCGATGTTGGGCGGCATCGGCGGCACAGTTACCATGCTGTGCTACGGCTACTGGATTCGCGAAGAGGGCAGAACCAATCCCGAAGATTTGCCGATTTGCCGTTTCGATCTGGCAATTGGCTATACCATGACCGCGATTTTCGGATTGGGAATGGTCGTCATCGGCAGCCGCATTGGCCAGCTAGAAGGCTCGGGCGCGACGTTGATTGTCAAAGTTGCGGGCATGTTGCGCGACGAACTCGATTCGGCTGGCCCGGCTGCACAATGGGCATTTCTGATCGGGGCGTGGGGAGCTGTTTTCAGCAGTTTGCTTGGCGTTTGGCAGAGCATTCCGTATTTGTTCGTAGATTGTTGGCGCATGACTGGAGCAGCCAGTCGCGCGGAACCAAGGAACGCATCACCACACGTACGTGGCGCAGATTGGTTGCACTCGCCAGCCTACCGCTATCATCTGTGGGCGATTGCGATCATTCCCATTTCAGGGCTGTTCCTGTTCAATTTTCAGTTCGCGATGAAAATTAATGGTATCGTAGGAGCGTTATTTATTCCCATGCTGGCGATCGCACTGCTACTACTCAACGGAAACGCTCGATTGATCGGCCAGAAGAATCGCAATTCGATGCTGACTACGCTGCTGTTAGTCTTGACGTTGCTGCTGTTTATTGTCGCCGGTGGATTCGAAATAGCCAGCAATCTGTTCTGAGGAGCGGCATGAGTCTAGCTGGCTGCTGAACGCGCCACCCCCAACGCTGAATCTTTGCCGCACCGCAAGCGTACCGGTTAGCTCAAAATCGAATTGACGATTTGCCCATCGACATCTGTCAGGCGGTAATCGCGCCCCTGGTATCGAAAGGTCAGTCGCGTGTGATCGATGCCCAATAAGTGCATGGCGGTCGCGTTCAGATCGTGGATATGAACACCGTCGCGAACGATGTTGTAAGAGAAGTCGTCTGTTTCTCCATGCGTGTGTCCGCCGCAAATGCCCGCTCCGGCCAACAAAATGCTGTAACAGCGAGGATGATGATCGCGACCGTAGTTGTCTCGCGTCAACGTGCCTTGCGAATATACCGTGCGTCCAAACTCGCCGCCCCAAATCACCAGCGTATCCTCCAACATCCCGCGCTGTTTCAAGTCCGACACCAGCGCCGCGCTGGGCTGATCGGTATCGTAACACTGGCTGGATATTCCGCTGGGGAGACTATTGTGTTGGTCCCAGCCGCGATGATAAAGCTGAATAAATCGTACGCCGCGCTCGGCCAAACGCCGCGCAAGAATGCAGTTGGCCGCGTAAGTCCCGGGCTTCTTGGACTCCGGACCATAGGCCTGAAAAGTGGACTCGGGCTCGCGCGACAGATCGGCCAATTCCGGCACGGCGGCTTGCATGCGAAAAGCCATTTCGTATTGGTCGATGCGGGCGATGGTTTCTGGATCTTGATAGTCATTGAACTTCAACCGATTCAATGCGGAAATGTCGTCCAACATCGCACGGCGACGCGCGGGATTGATACCGCCAGGGTTCGATAGAAACAGCACTGGGTCTTTACCTGAGCTGAGTCGGACACCCTGGAACTTTGACGGCAAGAATCCGGCTCCCCACATGCGCTCGTGCAGCGGTTGAGCGTTAGTAGGCCCGCTTGGACGCGAGATCATCGCGACGAAAGTAGGGAGTTCATGATTCATCGATCCCAAACCATAAGCCACCCAAGCGCCAAATGACGGCCGACCAGAAATCTGATGACCGGTCTGCAGCAACGTCATCGCTGGATCGTGATTGATGGCTTCGGTGTGCAACGAACGAACCACACAGATGTCGTCGGCCAGTTTGGCGGTGTGCGGCAACAGTTCGCTAAACCAAACTCCCGCTTGCCCGTGCTGCTGAAATCGAAACCGAGACGGAGCCACCGGGAATCGTTTTTGCCCTGACGTCATACCGGTTAGTCGCTGGCCGCCACGAACGGATTCGGGCAAGTCCTTATCAAAATGAGCGAGTAGATTTGGCTTGTAATCCATCAGCTCCAATTGCGATGGTGCTCCAGCTTGCGTCAGCCAAATCACGCGTTTGGCCTTCGCGGTCAAGTGCATTAGCGGTGATGCTGATCGCAGGTCGCCGCTCAGCAATGTCGCCAGGGCGCTGGCGCCTAAACAAGCAGTTGCGTCGCCCAGGAACAGCCGTCGCGAACAGTTCGCCAATGGTGGATGAATCGGCATGATTACAGCTCCATTATTCCTTAGTGATCGCTTCATCGAGATTCAGTATCGTGCTGGCCACCGAAGTCATCGCGGCTAGCGCAATGCGGTCCAAGCTCGCGTCCGCCGCTTTGTCGCCGATTGCTAATAGACTTTGCGCCGCCTGAGGATCGCGTTCGAAGTCTGCCGTCGCGCGCTCAAACGAGTCACGCAGAATGCGCAGTTCCTCTGCCTTGGGTCGACGTGCCAGCAACAGTCGAAATCCGTGAGTTATTCTCGAGTCGCTATCGGAACCACCTTCTCGCAACATGCGCTCCGCCAAGAATCGAGCCGCTTCGACATACGTAGTATCATTCAGTAAATTGAGAGCTTGAAGAGGTGTGTTAGTCCGCGGTCGCCGCAACGAGCATGTCTCTCGAAAGGGTGCGTCGAACACTAGCATGGCCGGATTGGGAACGGACCGCTTCCAGTACGTATATAGGCTTCGCCGGTACAAATCGTCTCCGCGTCCGACGACATAAGTGTTGGTGCCATTGCCTGCTGTAATTTGTTCGTACAAACCCGCCGGGTGATACGGTTTCACCGAGGGCCCGCCGAGCTTGCGAACCAACAAGCCGCTTGAGGCCAGGGCGGCATCGCGCACGAACTCCGCTTGCAATCGAAATCGTGGCCCGCGCGCCAGCAGACGATTGTCCGGGTCCGCGCGGAGCAGTTCCGGCGTTACGCGCGAACTCTGACGGTACGTTGCGCTAGTCAATATGGTTCTCAACAGCGATTTCACATTCCATCCGGAATGCATCAGCTCTACTGCCAGCCAATCGAGCAACTCGGGATGGCTGGGAGGCTCTCCCTGGGCGCCAAAATCTTCGCTCGTGCGCACCAGGCCCGTTCCGAAAATAGCTTGCCAAAACCTGTTCACTGTGACTCGAGCTGTAAGCGGATTTCGTGGATCGACCAACCATCGAGCCAGACCCAGCCGATTCTTGGGGTACGTCGGATTCATGGGTGGCAGCACTTCGGGAGTTTTGGCGGCAACTTCGGCACCCGGTTTGTCGTAAGCACCGCGCATCAAAACATACGTCGGGCGCGGTTGATCCATTTCTGCCATCACCAGCGTCGTCGGAATCTCGCGCTGCAATTCGTCAAGCTGCTTAGTTGCCTCGCTCAGCCGAAGAGATAGTGCTTGAAACTCGGCAGACTGCGCATGGCGAAACTCCAGCAACTGTTTCTTTTCCTCAGCCGATAAACTGGCGATGCCTTTGCGAGCGACGTTATTGATCTTGGAGGGAACAAGCAATGCGGACGATTGTTCACACCACTGAACGCTCATGCAGAACGGCTCGGTAACGCCACTGAATTTCAAGTTCGCAGTTAATTCGACAGTTGCTGCCGAAGTACTACGCTGGTGGGCAATTTCAAAGACTGCGCTGGCAGGCGAGTTCTTGCCTAGTTTCAATACCGCAATCGAGCGCGCGTCGGTGTCGAAAGCTTTGGCCAATTCTTCTACCGAGACAGAATTGCCGACCACGCGTGGCAGAATCTTCAGACGAGATAGTTCGCTACTGGCATCACGGGCGACTATTGAAATTTGTAGATCGCGCAGTCGCACATTGGATTCCGCTAACTCGGAGGCGAAGGACAATCTGACTGCGGTGACTGAAGCAGGCAGTGGTGACAATTTCGCGGTGAACCCAAGATTGCGGTCACCATGGGCGTCGAAGCTCAACCATTGTCGATCGTCCGAAACGCTGGCCGATTGTTTATCGGCCTGAATTTGCACAAACGTTGCGTTGAACCATTTCAATTCTTGCGCGTTCAATTGAGTAACCCAAGCGTCAAGTTGGTCCAGCGTGACCTTGGGTAAGGCCGCGATTTGTTTGGTGAGTGAATCAACTTCGCTTTGGAGCTGGGATTGTCGTGCCAGTTGGTCGGGCGACGGCAGTGCCAAGAAGGGCGGATTACTTTCGCGAATGGGTTTTTCGTAGTGCCCGCGCCCGGGTTCTGGTACTGCGTTAAAGAAAGCTTTGAGCCCATAAAAATCGCGCTGTGTGAAGGGATCGAATTTGTGATCGTGACAACGAGCGCAATTGAATGTTTGTCCCAGCCAGACGGCCGTGGTAGTTTCCACTCGGTCCGCTAGATATTCTGCAAGAAACTCTTCCGGCAAAACGCCACCTTCTTCGTTCATCATATGATTGCGATGAAACCCAGTAGCAATCTTCTGGTCAAGCGTGGCATTGGGAATCAAATCGCCAGCGAACTGCTCAATCGTGAATTGGTCGAATGGCAGGTTGCGATTGAACGCTCCGATGACCCAATCTCGCCACGCATAAACTTCGCGGTCGCGATCTACCTGGTATCCATTCGTATCTGCAAAACGAGCGGCGTCCAGCCAGTCTACTGCCATGCGTTCGCCGTAGTGTTCTGACCTGAGGAACTGATCTACTACTTTTTCATACGCGCTATCGGAAGTATCCAACAAGTAGGCGTCGATTTGCGCCAGTGTGGGAGGCAGACCAGTGATATCGAGCGCCGCGCGACGGATCAGCGTCTCTTTCTCTGTTTGACATGAAGGTGCGAGCCCTTGCTGTTCGATCTTCGACAAGATGAACCGATCGATGGGATTGCGCACCCAACTGGCATCGCGCACTTGCGGAACCGGCACGATCACCAACGGCTCGAACGCCCAATGCGTTTCATACTTGGCTCCTTCGGCGATCCACTGTTTGAGCAGCGCCCGGTGCGCGTCCGAGAGCTTCTTATGGGAATCGACCGGAGGCATTATCGCATCGACATCGTGCGACTCGATTCGTTCCACGACCAAGCTCTCGCTAGGTTGGCCTGGAACGATCGCCGCGCGACCGGCGTCGTTTATTTTGATCGCTTCGTCGCGAACATCCAATCGCAGATCAGCTTGACGCTGGTTTGGATCCGGACCGTGGCAACGGTAGCAATGGTCCGAGAGTATGCTGCGAACGATTCTGTTGAAACCAACCTCCGCCTTAACCAGACCATTCAAAGCACAAGTCACCCATAATGCGATTATTAATCGACGACCCCGTTGACATTGTGAAGCGATCCCGCGAACCGTCAGACGTATCATGGAGGTAACCTAATTGGACAGCGCCATTTTGTGTGCAAGGTATGGCTTTTGGTCCTAGCCATTTCGTCGTTTAACCCGCAGCCGCTAGGCGAGGATTGGGTTGAGCTTGGCTTTGCAAAAAGTTCGAAAACTCAACCCAATCCTCGCCTA
>SXGS01221235.1_pt1 | contig 26529 bp, 23 predicted proteins | sample 3174681 | NCBI WGS metagenome assembly SXGS01 (sample SAMN11356861, study PRJNA531348) | freshwater metagenome | isolation source: freshwater sample F1-80 | place: China: Fuxian Lake, Yuxi | collected 2017-12-25 | reverse complement strand
TCCGGCCTGAGCGAGGAGGCCTACAGCGCCGCCAAGGCCGGGGTCATCAACCTCACCCAGAACATGGCCATCAAATACGGGCGCTACCAAGTGCGGGCCAATGTCATCTGCCCCGGCACGGTGCGCACCCCTATCTGGGGTCCCATCCTCGAAAGGGACCCCAAGATTCTAGAAAAACTGGTCAAATGGTATCCCCTGGGCCGGGTGGGCGAACCCGAGGACATCGCCAAAGCCGCCCTTTTCCTCGCTTCGGAGGAGGCAGCCTGGATCACTGGTACCACCCTCACGGTGGACGGCGGCCTGATGGCCGGCTCCTACGCCATGTCCCGCGAGTTGATGGCCAAGGAGGACCAGGCATGAGCAGCACCCTGCTCGACGCCCGCAAGCTCAAGGAGCTGCAGCCGGCCCACCTGCTGTGGCAGCTCTACCAGCCCGCCAGCGCCCCCCACCGCTTTGCCGCCCGGACCCCGGCCCAGGCCCGCAAGTGGCAGGCCCAGACCCGCCGCGCCCTGGGCCAGGCCCTGGGCCTCGACCTGCTGCACGCCGTGCCGCTGGCACCCAGGAAGATCGAGATCGTGGACCGCGGCGATCACACCCGCGAGAAGCTGCTGATCAAAACGGCACCAGGGGTGGTGATGCCGGTGTACCTGCTGCTGCCCAAGAAAGCGCGCAGACCCCTGCCGGTGGTCCTCGCCTTCCACGGCCACGGCTACGGGGTGAAGGATATCGTTGGCCTGTGGGAGGACGGCGAGGAACGGCGCGAACCAGACGGGTACCACCGCGACTTTGGCGTGGCCCTCTGCCGCCAGGGTTTTGCCGTGGCCGCCCCTGAGATCTCCTGCTTCGGCGAGCGGCAGACCGATTTCTCCTACCTGCAAGCCGGCCAGGGCTCGCCGGGCACCTGCACCCACACCTCGATGCTGGCCTTCCACCTGGGCCTGTCCACGGTGGGCCTGCGGGTGCACGACGGCCTGCGCCTGGTGGACTACCTGCAGACCCGTAGGGATCTGGACACCAGCCGCCTGGGGGCCATGGGCATCTCAGGTGGGGGCATGCACACCCTCTTCTCCACCTGTATGGACGAGCGGATCAAGGCCTGTGTGATCAGCGGCTATTTCTGCACCTTCCGCGACAGCATCCTGGCCATGCACCACTGCCCCTGCAACTTTGTGCCGGGCCTGCATCAGTTCGGAGAGATGCACGACCTGGCCGGCCTGATCGCCCCCCGCCCTCTGCTGGTGGAGGCGGGCAACCGCGACCCCATCTTCCCCATCCGCGCCGTCAAAAAGAACGTGCAGCAGGCGCGGCAGCACTACCAGGTCTGGGACCAGGCCGGGCAGGTGGAAACCGATTACTTCGAGGGCCGCCACCAGATCAGCGGCCGGCGTGCCTACGATTTTTTACGGGAGAAACTCGGCGGATGAGACTCAAAGGGAAGGTTGCACTGATCACCGGCGGGTCCACCGGCATCGGCCGGGCCACCGCCGAGCTGTACGGGGCCGAAGGGGCGCAGGTGGTGATCCTCGACTACAACGAGCAAGAGGGCCGCGCCGCAGTGGCTGCTATCGAAAAACCGGGCGGCCAGGCCGAGTTCCACCAGACCGACGTACGCTCAGCGGCGAGTGTGGAAGCGGTGTTCCGCAAGTTGGGGCACGACCACCTCGACATTCTGGTGTGCAGCGCCGGGGTGCTCAAAGGGGCGTTCAAGGGGGTGGCGGGCCTGGTTGAGGACGAGTGGGACGCCACCATCGACACCAACCTCAAGGGCACCTACCTGGTGGTCAGGCAGGCGGCCCCGCTGCTGGAAAAGGCCGGCCAGTCGGTGGTGTTGCTCATCTCCTCGGGCGCCGGGGTGCGCGGCGCCAGTTCCTCGCTGGCCTACGCGGCCAGCAAAGCCGGGGTGCATGGCATGCAGTACAACATCGAGTCCGGGGTGCGCGGTGCGCGGGTCCACGTCATCTGCCCGGGCGGCATCGCCACCCCGCTCAAACTCGAAAACATCGCCCAGGGCGCCCAGGCCGCCGGCCAGGACTCTGCCCAGGCCCTGGAGGCGGCGAAAAAGTCTCTGGGCGATCCGATGGGTGTGGCCCGGGTGCTGGCCTTCCTCGCCTCCGAAGAGGGTTCCTACGTGCGGGGGACCATCTTTACCCGCTGAGACCCCTCACTCCAGGGGCGGGAGGATGTCGCGCTGCAGGCGCAGCATCTCCTCCAACAACGCCACGGCCCGCCGGTAGGAATCCACCGTGGGGTCCAGCAACAGGGCCTGCAAGAGCTTGGCCTTCGACCCCTCGGCAAAGGCCTCGACCAGCAACTTGTGGATGCTGGCCTGCACCCGGATCATGGCGGCGACGGGTTCGGGCAGGGGCTCCATCTGGCAGGGATGCAACCCCTGGGCGTCGGCCAGGGCCGGCACCTCCACCACCAGCCCCTCGGGCAACTCGGGGATGTAGCCGCGGTTGGGCACGTTGACGGCGGCCAGCTCGTGCTGCACCCCGCAGCAGAGCGCCTCCATGATGGGGGCAGCCAACTCACCCGAGGCCTTGAGCGGCAGCTCCTCCAACTTGCGCGGCTGGGCCTCGGGTCGGCGCCAGGGCGGCCGGTTGGTGTCCACCCGGTCGATGGTGTAGACGAAGTCGGGGATCTTCCCCGTCTCCCAGGGATGCCCCTCGGCCGGGTCGTAGTAGTACTGCAGCTCGCTGGCCATAAACTCCTCGGCCCAGCGAATGTACTCGCCGTAGTGGTTGGTCCCCGGCGAGGGCCACAGGCCAAAACGCCGCAAGAGCACCCGCCCCAGCCCAAAGTCGTGCCAGTGCGCCAGCTCGTCGCCCTCGAGGTCGATCCGGCGCAGCCGGGGGTAGAGATCCTCCCCAGTGGTCCGGTGGCGCAGGCGCTGGAAGAAGGTGAAGTGGTTGATGCCGCAGGCGGCGGTGTCCAGTTCCTCCTGGGGGATTTCGAGGAGCTGGGCCAGTTGGCGCAAACCCATAAACACCCCGTGGCACAGGCCCACCGCCTGGATGGAGGTCAGCCGGGTGACCGCCTCGCAGAGCTTGTGTTCGGGGTTGGTGTAGTTGAGCAGCAGGGCCTGCGGGCACAGGCGCTCCATAGTGCGGGCAATATGCACCGTGGGCCCCATATTGCGCAGGGCGTGGAAGAGGCTGCCCGGGCCGCCGTTCTCGCCGAAGATCTGTTTGAAACCGTAGTGTCGGGGCAGATGGTAGTCCTGGGTCCAATAGAGAAATCGCTGTACCTCGATGGCGGTGACCGCAAAATCCGCCCCGTCCAGGGCGCGTTCCAGGTCGGTGGTGGACTGCACCTTTGCGGCGTGGCCCAGCTGCCGGCACACGTGCTTGGCGTAGCCCTCCACCTCGCCGAGGTGGGCCTCCACCTTGTCCATCAGCACCAACTCCACCCCGCGCTCGGCCAGGGGCGCACTCAAGAGCACGTCGCGGATGGTGGCCGGGCCAAAGGAGCGGCTGCCGGCCCCGATCAGGGCCACTTTCACCGGTTTCATCTGCCTCCTCCTATCAGGGCTTTGCCGATCACCGCCCGGGTCGTCACCGGGAACTCCCCCGGCCCGCAGCACTGGCAGATCTGCACGTCCACCGCCCCGCTCATCAGCATGTAGGCCTCGGCGAAACCCAGCCCCATGCGCTCCTGCATCAAGAGGACCATCTCCTCGGCAGCCACGCGCAGGGCCTGGGCCGGGTCCGGGTGGTCGCCGGTGGTGATCCAGTACTCAGCGGTCTCGACCAAGGGCCGGCGCAGGCGCTTTCCCTTGAGCAGTTCCACCCTGGCGGTGACCTCGGCGCAGATCTCCAGCCCGATGAAGGTGATCTCCCGTCCCCCATGGCCCCGTGTACATCGCCGATGCCCAGGAGCGCGCCGGGCACGTTCACCGGCAGGTAGACCTTGCTGCCGGGGGCGATGTAGCGGTTGTCCATATTGCCCCCGTGGGGGCCGGGCATACCCGTGCTGATCCCCACCCCGGCCGGAGCCGTGCCGATCACCCCCACCATTGGCCGGATGGGGAAGCGGAGATCGCCAAAGCGCACCTGGTCCCCCTCGATCTGCACCATGCGGGTGGCGAAACCTTTGGCCAGGTGGCCCAGCAGCCCCATGCCGGCCTTGACTGCCAGAAACCCCTGCGGCGCCAGCTCGATGCGCTCGATCTCCACACACAGGGCGTCGCCCGGCTCGGCCCCCCGCACCAGGATGGGGCCAGTGGCCGGATTGGAGCCTGCCGGGTGCGGGTGTTCGAGCAGGTCCTCGTCGCGCTGGATGCTGCCGGTGCGGGCGTCGTAGGTCTCCAGCACCACCCGGTCGCCCGGACCGATCTCCAGAGCCGGGGCATGGGTCTGGTCGAGGCTGTAGACAAGGTGTTGGCGGCTGAGCTGATGGGTGCTGGCCATGGGCGCTCCTTTCGCGTGGGCTCTGCCTATGAAGCTACACCATCGCCGCAGCGCCGACCAGCAGCCCGGCTTGACACTTCTTTTGACGGGGGGGTATCTTGGGAAAACCTCTCCACCCGGAGCCCTGCATGGCCACTCCCGCCCCCCAGCGCCGCATCAACAGTGTGGCGCCCATCCGTATCTGCGACAACGGCGGCTGGACCGACACCTGGTTCGCCGAGCACGGCGTGATCTTCAACATCGGTGTGTATCCGTACGCCGAGGTGCAGCTCGAGGTCTACCCACGCGGGCAGGTGGAGGACCGCATCGTCATCCGCGCCGAGAACTACGGACAGAAGTACGCGGTCAAACAGCTGGGCGGGGCCTGGACCCAACACCCGCTCTTGGAGGCGGCCATCGAGTACATGCGTATCCCCGAGGAGTTGGCCATCGAGGTCACCATCTACTGCCAGGCGCCGGCCGGCTGTTCCACCGGCACCTCGGCGGCGGTGACCGTGGCCCTGATCGGCGCCCTCGACGCGCTGACCCCGGGGCGGCTGACCCCCAACGAGGTGGCCCTCACTGCGCAGCGCATCGAAACCGAGATGCTCAAACAGCAGTGCGGCATCCAGGACCAGCTCTGCTCGGCCTACGGCGGCATCAACTATATCGAGATGTTCAAATACCCCCACGCCTCGGTCTCCCAGCTCCAGGTGCCCAACTCGGTGTGGTGGGAGTTGGAGCGCCGGCTAGTGCTGGTCTTCCTCGGCAAATCCCACAGCTCCTCCGACGTACACAAGAAGGTGATTGCCGAGCTGGAGGGGGCGGGCCCGGACTGCAAAAAACTGGCTGACCTGCGCCAGACCGCCCCGGCATCGCGCGACGCGGTCTACGCCGGCGACTTTGCCGCCCTGGGCCGGGCGATGAGCACCAACACCGAGGCCCAGGCCCGCCTCCACCCCGAGTTGGTGAGCAAGGAGGCCTGGGAGATCATCGGCATCGCCAAAGAACACGGCGCCCTGGGCTGGAAGGTGAACGGCGCCGGCGGCGACGGCGGCTCCCTCACCCTGCTCACCGGCCCCCTTTCCCACACCAAACGCCACCTCATCCAGGAGATCGAACAGGCCAATCCGCTCTTCCAGCATATCCCCGTATATCTGAGCCGCGCGGGACTGCGCCTGTGGGAGTCTCCTTGATGAGGATGGGTATCGTGTTTATTTTGCTGCGATGAGTTTCGCTCGCGCAGAGGAGGATCCTTTGAAAAGAAGGCCGCGGCCCGCCAGAGCCTGGTACGGAAGCCAGGCACCCCCCGACGAGGAGTTTCTAGAGAAGATAGAAACCCTCGATCCCGACCCGCAGGTGCTCTTCGACAACAACGGGGGGGATCCGACCGGGGTGGAGCCCGATCTCATCAAAGGGCTATACAGCAAGATGGACACCCTCAAGCGCAGCCCAGCCACCTTCCGCACCTGGACCGAGGAAGACGGCATCGAGGCCTTTCTCGGATCGCTGCTCGACCTGACCCCTTCCAATATGCGGGCCCGCGTCCAGCTGCTGCAGACCTTTGGTTCCTTCAAGTTCAGGACCTCCGCCGGCCCGGAAGACAAAAAGGCGCTGATCGAGGAGGTCTTCGCCGCTGAGGAAAAGGAGGACGCGCGCGATGTGTTGCGCCGCCAGGCCCACCGCCTGTCGATGATCTGGTCCCCCAAACCCGAAACCCTGCTCAGCTTTGTCATCGGCCACCCCGCCCTGGCCGGCCGCACGCTGGCCGACCGCCTCAGCCCCACCAACACCCAGCCACTGCGCCTGATCGCCCATCCTTATGCCGAGGTGCGCAGCAACCAGCTGAAGCCCATCATCGAGGCGCGTTCGGTGGCCTACGAACGCGCCGGCGAGATCCACTTCGTCGACGGGGTGCGCCAGGTGCTGCAGATGTGGGACGAGGACGCGGCCGGGGCCGGCTGCGCCCAGATCTCGCTCTTCGAAGCCCTGCTGCTGCACGAGGTCGTCGAGTTGTACCTCGACGAAACCCAGCCCGAGCTGGATCCCCTGCCGGCCCATGTGGTCGCCACCACCTTCGAGCGCTACCTCAAGGGCCGGATGCTGAGTGTGGCGGTAGAGGACTTCTTCCTCAGCTGGCCACCCCTTTCCGCCACCGAGCTGGCCGAGATCCGCAAGGCCGAGCAGGAACAGCTGCTGGCCGATGCCCGCGCCTATTTCCAGGAGGAAACCGCCGTCGTCGACCAGACCGAGGAGGTGGCCGGCGACCTTCCCATCGATCCTTCTGGGACCGCGCCGGTCCGCAAAAAGAAGGTGGTCAAGAAGAAAAAGGCATGAAAAAATACCGCGCCGCCGTCATCGGCCTGGGCCGTATGGGCAGCACCATCGACGAGGAAGTAGTGGGGTACCCTGCCATCGCCCTGCCCTACTCGGTGGCTGGGGCCTGCCGCGCCAGCCAGCGCCTGGAACTGGTGGCCGGGGCCGACCTGGATCCCGCCAAACGCCGGGCTTTCACCGAGCGCTGGGGCGTTGGCGCGGTCTACACCGACTACCGCGAGATGATCCGCCAGGAGGCCCCCGACCTGGTGGCCATCTGCACCCGGGCCGAGAACCACGCCGAACTGGCCATCGGGGTGGCCGAGGCTGGCGGGGTGAGCATGGTTTTCCTCGAGAAGGCCATGGCCTGTTCCATGCGCGAGGCCGACGCTATCTTGGCAACCTACCAGGCGCGCGGCATCGCCTTCAACACCGGGGTACTGCGGCGTTTCGACACCCGCTACCACCGCGCCCGCCAGCGTCTGGCCGAGGGCGCGGTAGGCGAGCTGCGCGCCGCGGTGCATTACGCCACTTCCTCCCTGATGCACGGGCACATCCACTCGGTCGACACCCTCATGTATCTGCTGGGCGACCCGCGGGCCCTGCGGGTCAAGGGGGAATTGCGCGGCGAGTTGGCGGCCGGCGCCAACCGTTTCGACAAAGACCCCCAGGCCGTGTACCAGCTCCAGTTTGAAGGCGGTGTGGAGGCCTGGACCCTGCCGGTGGGCCACTGGGACTTCGAGGTGTGGGGGACCAAGGGTATGATCAAGGACCTCAACAACGGCATGGACTGGTTCGAGCGCCTGCCCACCGCCGCTGGCCGCCACACCATCTACCCAGAAAAATCGTTTGAGAATGTGCCCCCCTACAGCGCCACCCTCTACTGCCTAGAAGATCTAGTGCGCGCCCACGAGGAGGGCACACTGGCGCTGGGCAACGTCGAAGTCACCCACCACGCCACCGAGATCTGCCTGGCCGTGGCCCAGAGCCATCTCGAAGGCGGGAAATGGATCGACCTGCCCCTCCAAAACCGCGACCTCTACATCTGGCACGTGTAGCGCGGTTGCGGCCTGGCTCTCATCCCCGACCAGCTGCTGGTCGGGGATTTTTATTTGGTGGAAAGCTGTTGGAAGGCGGCCAGGAGTTCGGCTTTACCAGCGCGCGAAACAGCCCGGCCCTTGAGGGCAAAGTCGGGATATTGACGGGCCAACTGGCGCAGCCGGGTGACCGGCATGGTTTCTAGCTCGGCGGGGCCTGGGAGGCCGGTGGCCGCTGCCGGAGCATGGGGGGTTGCAGCCGGAGGGGAGGGGGAATCGTTGCCCTCCAGCAGAGAGATCAGGTCCTCGTGGGGACCGGGGATGACGTGAAAGCTGATCACCTGCCCCAGGCGCTGAGCTGCTGCTGCTGCTGCCCGGATCGCCGTCTGCACCGAGGCCACGTCGCCGCTCAGGCGCAGGGATACCAAACCGCCGCCTATACGCTCGAAACCCAGAAGCTGCACGTCGGCGGTCTTGGCGGCTACATCGGCCGCCTCGATCAGCCCGACCAGGCCTTCGGTTTCGATCAGTCCGATGGCAGAGCGGGCCATATCCGGTCTCCTGGGGTGCGGCTGCTCTTACCGGGTATCGTTGATGGTGTAGGGCAGCAGGGCGAGGTAGCGGGCGCGTTTGATGGCCTGGACGATCTGGGCTTGCTGCTTGCGGGTGGCACCGGTGCGGCGGGCAGCGTCTATTTTCCCGATGGGGTTGAGAAAACGGGCCAGCACGTCGAGGCGCTTATAGTCGATGTCTTCCGGCTTGAGCTTAGCCGTGAATTCTTTGCGGTTAACCCTGGCGATGGCGACACGCTCCTGTCTGGAAGGTGGAAAGAAGCAGACGCAGGGCGCCTATCCTTCTCAAGCAAACAGGTGTGAAAGATAGGAGGTGGCCTGGCCTCTGTCAATATCTCCGGCGAGGAGGCGCTGCTTTTTCGAACCTACCCATATCTAATGATATACTAAGTAATATCATGATTATTGCCGATAAAAATACCATAACACCTTGTTTTAGCTGATATAATCCCGGTTTGGCGATTTCGTTAAAGTTTTCGAGGTTATTGGACGATAGTATTATTAGATGCTATTTGATACTAAGTTGGATCGAACCTCCAACTTTCCGATCGATCGAATAGCTCATCAGTGCTCAGGGCCTATCCAGCCCCGAGTTCCCAGATCCCCGGAGCTTCCCCACTCCGGGCCTGGACCCGCCGCCAAAAGCGGCCAAAAAATAGCAACGCCTCGCCCAGCTGGCTGTGCGGGGCGTTTGCTTTTCGGGGTGCTTCACGGGCAGTGGCTGCCGAACTCCCGATAGTGCCGCACCGGCAGGGTATGGTACTGCCGGGCCAGTTTTTCGAGGCGTTGGCAGGCCAGCTCAAAAACCCGCCCGCCCTTCTCGGCGCTGGCGGCAAAGGCGTCGCCCATGATCCCGGTATCCTTCTTGGTGTCGCGCCGGCGCTCGGCGAACTCGGCAAAGGCCAGCTCCCCGCCAAAGGGCTGGGTCCCGGTATCGTCCTTGTCGAGCCTGGTCTGGTCCACCAGATGGGCGCGCAGGTGCAACTGCACCGCGGTCTCCCACTCGCCGCCGTGTCCCACCCCTTCGTCGGTGGCGCTCCACTCCGGCAACTCCCGGCTGACCATATCCCACCAGTTGAAGCTGAGCACAAAGATATCCTCCTCGGCCAGCTGCCAGGCCACCGAGCGGCAGGGGCCCCAGTTGCCCCCGTGGCCGTTGACCACAATGATCCGCTTGAAGCCGTTGGCGTGGATGCTGCGCAGGATATCGGCCAGCAGGTTCTGAAAGGTCTCCAGGCGCAGGTTGATGGTGCCAGGGAACCCCATGTTGTAGTGGGTGAAGCCGCTCCACACCGGCGGGGCCACGATCACCGGGAAATCGTCTACCCGGCGGGCCACCTCGACGGCCATGTAGAAAGGCGCCGAGATGTCCACATCCATGGGGCAATGCGGCCCGTGCTGCTCCACCGAGCCCACCGGCACAATGACCACCGGATCGCGCTCAAGAGCGGCGACAAACTCGTGCCGCCACAACTCCTGCCAGAGGACCTTCTTGTTCTTGCCGTCGTACGAGGCGCGGTACATCCTACTTCTTCCCCTCGTTGAGCTTCATCATGATCTGATGGTGCCCCATGCCCTGGGCCCGCAGCGCGGCGTAGGCCTTTTCGTCGACGCCGTCGCGCTTGAGAAACCCGCGGATATCGTAGCGGCCCGGCACCTCCACCGGCAGCCTGCCCTCGCGGATCATCAACTCCAGCGGGTACTCCTGCTCCTGCAGGGGTAGGTTGACAACCCGGTGCTGGCGCGCCGACTCGTAGAGGGCCATCATGATCTCCACGGTGTCGCGCGCCTTGCGCCCGGCACCCCGGTGCTCGGGGCCGCCCTCGATCCAGCGGAGCAGCTCGCGCACCTGGGCGGCGTTGGTATTGCCGCCGATGCCCACGATCTGCTCGGCCGGCACGCTGAGAGGCACGTCCTGCCAGCCCTTGGCCGCAGCGTTGAGCAGCCGCACCTGGGTCTCGCTGGCTTCGAGCAGCCCCTCGGCGCCCTGGATCTGGAAGGAGCCGGCAGCCGCACCCTCGCGCATCAGGTCGGACTGGATAAAGAGCTGAATCTCGTTCTCGAACTGCACCAGGCCCATACAGGCGTCTTCGACGGCGGTGTCGCGCTCGTAGCGGTCGGTGCGGCGCTCGACCGCACCCATCACCCACAGGGCGCGTGGGTCGCCCAGGGCAAAACGCGAGCCGTCGATGGAGTGGGTGCCCCAGTTGGCCAGTCCTTCGGCCACCTTGTTATTGACCCACAGCGGCTTGCCGATGGCCCCGTGCCGCACCAGATCCCGCGCCTTTTCCCAGCCGGCGGTGAAACGGCGCTGGTGGCTGATGACCAGCTTGGTGCCGCTGGCCTCGCAGGCCTCGACCATGCTATTGGCCGCCCCTACCCCGATGGCCATGGGTTTCTCGCAGATCACCCCTTTGACCCCGGCCTTGGCCGCGGCGATGGTGGGTGCCGGGTGCAGCAGGTGCCAGGTGCAGACGCTGACAAGATCGGGCTTGGCGGTGGCCAGCATCTCCTCGACCGTGGCGTACCCCTGGGGGATGCCGTATTCTTTCATGTACTGCTGCCGGCCGGCTTCGAGCGGATCGGCGACGGCGATGACCTCCACCTCGTCGACCAGGCGGTAACCTTCCATGTGGGCGTGACCGATGGAACCGCAGCCGACAACGGCGGCGGTGTATTTGCGGGCCATAAAGGGTCTCCTTTGACGGCGAATATAAATACGAGGACTACTATCAAACTTGCGCGCTTCAGGCTCGCGACCACGCGGCCAGGGGCCTAATATAATCCGCCCGTCTAGATGAAACCACCCACTAACGCCCTGGAAATCCTGCCGGAGCTGCACATCCCGCTGGCGGAGCTGGCCTTCAACTTCGACCGCAGTCCCGGGCCTGGCGGGCAGAACGTCAACAAGACCAATACCCGCGCCGAACTGCGCTTCGACCTGGAGCACAGCCCCTCCCTCAGCCCGGTCCAGCGCCAACGCCTCATGGAGACCCTGGCCTCGCAACTGAGCCAGGAAGGCATGCTGATCCTGCGTTCGAGCCGCTTTCGCAGCCAGCTGCGCAACCGCGAGGACTGCCTGGAGAAATTCGCCGCCCTGTTGGCCTTCCACCTCCGGCCCCCCCCGCCCCCGCGCCGCGCCACCCGCCCGGGCAGAGCGGCCCGGGCACGCCGCCTGAATCACAAGAAGTCGCACTCCAACAAGAAGTTACTGCGTCGCCCACCCCATCTGGACTAAAAAATAACCTCCTACTTGCGCCGGTCCACGCCGGGCTTTATATTTCACGTTAACGTTAAAGTTGATCTGCTTTCCTCTTTGACCTGAGAGACCTGCCATGTCCAAATCTACAGCCGTGGATATCTACTGGCGCGAGATCAAGGATGTCCAGCCGCTCAGCCGCGCCGAGGAAGTGACCCTGTTTGAACAGGCCCGGGCCGGCGACGAGGAGGCGCGGCAACAGCTGATCCGCTCCAACCTGCGCTTCGTGGTCCGGGTGGCCCGCGACTACAAGGACTACGGCCTCACCCTGGCGGAGCTGATCTCCGAGGGCAATATGGGATTGCTGGAGGCGGTGAAGCGCTTTGACGAATCGCGGGGCTTCAAGTTCATCACCTATGCGGTGTGGTGGATACGCCAGGCCATTCTGCGGGCCCTGGCCGAACAGGGCAAGATCGCCCGGCCACCGATGAGCCAGCTCAACGACCGCCACAAGGTGGAGAAGGAAGCTGGCCAGCTGGCCCATGACCTGGGCCGCACCCCCACCTTCGAAGAACTGGCCGCCAGCCTGGATCTGAGCCGAGAGCGCACCCGCAACGCCATGGCCGCCGCCCAGCAGGACCTCTCCTTCGATGCCCCGGTCTACCAGGGCGAAGGGGCGCCGCTGCTCTCGATGTTCGTCAGCCCGGAAGAGGGCATGGACGAGGTGCTGGAGCGGGAAGAGATGAAGACCACGCTCTCAGACTGCCTCAAAGCGCTGGACCCGCGCGAATACCAGATCGTCCGCGACTATTTCGGGCTAGAAGACCTCGAACCCATGACCTTGGAGGAGATCGGCGAGGCCATGGGGGTCACCCGCGAACGGGTGCGGCAACTGCGCAACCGGGCTCTGGAAAAGCTGCGCACCCACTACCGGGATCGGCTGGTAGAGTTCTCCAATAATTGATCCTGGACGTGCCGGTGCCGACGCTGCACCAGCACGGCACCGGCGGCCAGGGCCATGACCCCGGCAGTGGCAGCGCAGAACCAGAAACTCTGAGCGATGCTGAAGTGCCCGGCGATGGCCGCCATGGCCAGGGGAAAGGCGAGGGAGCCCACCCCGCCGGCCCCCGACACCAGGCCGATGGCCAGACTCTGTTCGCGGGTAAAACATTCCCCCACCAGGGCCATGACCGCCGGATAGACCGCGGAAAACCCCAGGCCGCTCACCAGGAAAAGCGCTCCCGCCACCCAAGGCGAGTCGCTGCCGAGGGCCAAGGCCAGAGGCAGGGCGGCCAGGCAGCTCATGCCCAAAAGCAACAGCGCCTGCCGCTGCCCCTGGTACCCCACCGCGAGGGCCAGCCGGCCCAGCAGCAGCCCCAGCCAAAGCACGGACACCATGTACGCCCCGGTGGCAGTGGAGACGGCGAAGGTCTCTACGTAGTATTCGGCAATCCACGAAGAGACGCCCATCTCAACGCCCACGTAGAGGAAGACCACCGCCCCCAAGAGCAAGAGCAGCGGATCGCGGGCCAGACTGCTCAGGGCCACCCGGGACGAGGCCGACTCCTCCCCAGATACGGCGGGAAAGGACTGGCGCAGGATCACCAGCGCCACGCCCAGCAGCAAGAGCGCCACCCCCTGGTAGGCCCGTTGCCAGGGCACCCCGCTGGCCAGCAGCGCCCCCACCCCCGCAGGTCCCAGGCAGGCGCCCGCTGTAAACCCGGCGTGGATGAGGTTCATCAGGCGGCTCTCCCCGGGTTTTTCGAGGCGCACCAGGCAGTAGTTGGTCGCCACCTCAATCCAGCCCTGCCCCAGCCCCACCAGCAGCAGCACCCCCAGGTTGAAGGCCAGCCCTGCATCGCTGCCGAAAAAACCCAGCCCCCCCGCTTCGAGCACCAGGCCCAACAGCAACACCCGCCTCGGTCCGGCCCGGCGGACCAGCAGCCCACCGCTGAAACAACCGCTGAGGTACCCGGCCGAACCTGCGGCCATCACCGCCCCGATGTCCAGGTACGTCCAGCCAAAGCTGCGGATGATCTCGGGTACGGTGGCCCCCACCAGGGTGACGGCCACCCCGTAGAACGCAAAGTGGACCGCCAGCAGCCCCAGCAGCCGGCGCTCAGCCGCGCTCAACCATCCCCCACCTCGGCGACCACCTTGCCGGTCCATTCCGGGGCCGGCTCCACCCCCAACAGCGCGGCGATGGTGGGCGGATTGTCGATGATCTCCACCTGTGTCTGCAGCTGGTGCCCCTGGCGGATGCCGGGGCCGCAGATCATCCAGGGGATGGTCATGTCCTCGGGCATCTCGGTGCCGTGGGTCTGGGCGTGGCCGCCGTGGTCGCTGGTGACGATAGACACCACCTGGGGCGGCAGTTCGGCGAGGATGGTGCCGATGGCCTGGTCGGCCTGGCCCACCGCGTCGATGTACGCTGCCGACATCCAGCCCTGGCTGTGGCCCACGGTGTCCACGTAGCCCAGGTACACAAAAGCGAAACCTGTCTCCATGCCGCCCAGCACCCCGGCGGCCAACTCGGCCAGTTCCTGGTCGCCGCCCGGCTCGTAACAGTTGTTGAGGAAGTAGGATTGGTCGAGGGAACCGGGGTCCGCCAGGTCGCGCAATTGCTCCCAATTATAGATGGCGGTGGTGGGTTTTTTGGCGCGGTGGAGCAGGTCCAGCAGGCTGGGCACCGGCCGGGCCGGCGGGACCCACACGTTGGTGGTGACCCCGTGGCGTTCGGGGGTCACCCCGCGAAACATGGAGGTGTGGCAGGGCAGGGTAACCGAGGGCATCACCGTGCGGGCGGTGTGGGTGTAGGAACCACGGGCGACGAGGCGGTCGAGGTGGGGGGTGGCGGCCTGGCGCAGGGCGTCGGGACGCATGCCGTCGACAACGATGAGCACCACGGCATCGGCTTGGATCATGATGGGTCTCCTCCCTTCAGGTGAAAGCCGGCAGTGAGTTCAAAATACACCAGATCCAGCACCCGGGCCACTGGCAGTTGCCTAAGCGCAGCGCGCGGTGATATATTGGGGAACCCAACTAACCGCGAGGACACTCATGCCCCAGTTGCGCCAGAAGTTGCTGGTTCTTTACGCCCACTCACCCGATCTCAACAGCGCGGTCGTCTCCTGGTCCCAGTACGACGGCACCGGCAAGGTGCCGGTCACCACCGGCGACAGCGACGCCCCGCCCTACGCCTCGGTGGTAGCCGCCATGAAAGAGGGCTGGCGGGTGATCCAGTTTCCGCAGCAGCTCCCAGCCTACCCCGGAATGGAATACCACACCGCCTATCTCAAGTACGAATACATACTCGAAAAGATGGAGGAGATCGATGGCCCATGACCAGCACCTTTTGACCAGCAAACAGATGGCGCAGTTCACCGCCGACGGGTTCCTGCGTTTCGACGAGTTGGTCCCCGCCGAACTGAACCAGGCGGTGTACGCCGAAATCACCAACAACGCCGTGCCCCGCCCTGCGGCCGGCCGCCCCATCAGCGAGGCCTGGCCCGAATCGGCCGTGGGCCAGGTGTTCCGCCTACCTCAGGTCCAGGGCATCACGCACAGCCTGGTGGGCCCCGACCCGCTCTACGACCACCACGCCGTACACACCGTGGGCCCGCACCACGAGCAGGGCCAGATCTGGCACGCCGACGCCATCATCGACACCCGCATGCACTTCGACATCCAGTTCATGTATTTCTGCCACGACACCCCGCGCGAGATGGGCGGCACCATGATCCTGCCGGGCAGCCAGTACCGCCGCATCAGCGAAACGGATATCGCCCGCTACCAGAACTTCCTGGGCCAGGCGCCCACCACCTGCAAAGCCGGCACCCTGGTCGTGCTTCACCACGGCATGTGGCACTGCGCCCAGCCCAACCGCACCGACCAGATGCGCTACATGTTCAAGCTGCGCCTCAACCCCACGGTGCGGCAGCTGCGCCTGTGGGACACCGCCGACCTGGAAGACCCAGCCATTCCGGGCATCCTCAGCACCAACCACCGCTGGTACGGCAACGAGGTGCGCCTGGAGATCGTCAACCGCATCAAGTTTTGGCGTTTCCTCATCGGCGACGAGAAATACGACGTCCACTACTGGCTCTCGCGCCTGGAGAACATGCCCGAAAACCGCCTGCGCGCAGCCTGAAACTGAAAGCAGCACCTGATAAACCAATCCCCGCCTCCCTCGATGGAAGGCGGGGTTTCTTGGTGAGGTGCGGGGGGCAAAGGCCGCGCCGCACCCACCTTCACTTATTCTACTTGATCAAACCCACCGCCGCCGGGTCGGTGAACACTGAAGCCGGCAACTGGTCGAAGACGGCGATGTCGGTGTGTTTGCCCCGGCCCCGGTCGTCGGCCAGCCAGATATGGCCATAGGGTTGCCAGTTGGCCCAGGGCCCGGTGAACTTGGGCTCTGCATCCGCCGCGTCGGCATAAAAAGCCCACTGCGTCACCAGATGGTCCTGCTCCACCCAGACCTCGTATTTGTTCTGCGGCGTCACGCCCACATTCTTGAAGGTCAGCACCAGCACCTGCGCCGGCTTACCCTCCTGGGTCTGGCCCTCGCCCTTGTATTTGAGGGTCACCCCGCTGTCCTTGAGCTTGTACGGCATGATCAGCCAGTAGGAGTCGTTGATCCAGGCCTCGTGCGCCCGCTTGAGCCGCGCCTTCAGGGTGTCTGGCTCAGCCACCTCCTGCCCCTCCTGCCAGGCGCGCCCCTGCCCCGAGTTGAGGTTCATCAGCACCACCAGTCCGCCATCCTCGAAGCGGATATTCCCCGTCCACTTGTCCCATACATGCAGGCGCTTGCCAAAGAAACGCCAGGTCAGATAGCGGGTCTGATCCCAGTGCTGGCGTCCCCCCAACCGCTCCATGACCTGGTCGGCGATGGCAATGGCCTGCGGGTCTGAACCGTCCTGGTCGAACCCCGGCAGGGGTGGGTTGTCGCTGGCATAGCCGGGGGAGTTTGCGGCCAGCACCAGCGCCGCGGTCCATATCCACCTGCTGATATTGTCTTTCTCCATGGCCTTCTCCTCCACTTGGGGTGAATATATGTGCCCCCCTCCAGGAGGGTCAACCATCCGGCCCCCCGGCCCGAGACCCTAGGGAACCGGGTGTTCGGACTCGCCGGCATCCTCGTTCTGTACGCCCTGTTGATCGCCGCCCTGATCCTGTAAGATTACAACCACCAGGCACGTCCCATGCGCCGACTGCCTGGCTGACTGTTGCCAGGGGTGTAGCAGGGAGGTATCTTCACCCACACCTTTCCCAACCCAAGGAGCACGACATGGCCAAGACCAAGAAAGCTGCCCAAGTCCGCGAGAAACTCGTGCGCGAGCTGATCACCTCGTACAACATGGAAGTCGAAACCGTGCTGAACTTCCTGTGCCACAGCATCAACCTGGACGGGGTGCGGGCCGAGGAGATCAAGAAATCCCTGACCGTCGAGATCCAGAGCGAGTTGGCCCACGCCGCGCTGCTGGGCAAGCGCATCAAGGTCCTGGGGGGCATCGTGCCCGGCTCCATGGAACTGAAAGCCGGACAGCGCTCGTTGCAGGCCGTTGAGGATACCACCGACGTCGAAGGGGTGATCAAGGGGGTGATCGAGGCCGAGGACTCCGCCATCGCCCAGTACCAGAAGATCATCGAACTGAGCGAACAGGTGGACTACGTCACCCAGGACCTGGCCATCCAGCTCAAGGGCGACGAGGAGGACCACCGCCAGCAGTTCGCGGGGTTTCTCAAGGAATACTCCCGCATCTCCAAGCACTCCTGAGGTGCCACCGTGGGCCGGCTCTCAGGCCGGCCCGCGCACTGGTCCCCGGCCCGAACCTGTCAGCCCCTCCCCGGAACCTAACTCACCCCGGCAATACCCGCGGCAATAACGTCTCGAGCCGCTGCAGGGGCTGCTCCAGGCTCTGGATGGCCTCTTCCCAGAAGGCGGGCTTTTCCAGGTCGCAGCCCAGGGCCTGGCGGGCCACATCCTCGGCGCTGCCGCTGCCGGTCAGGCGCAAGAATTCCTCGTAGCGGGGCAAAAAGGCCGCGCCTTCGGCCAGGAAGCGGGAGAAGAGCCCCCGGCTGAGCAAAAAGCCAAAGGTATAGGGGAAGTTGTAGAAGGTGGCCCCGGTGATGTAGAAGTGCAGCTTGGAGGCCCAGAAGTACGGGTCCTCCTCCCCCTGCACCAGCACCTCGCCGAAGACCTGCCGCTGCGCCACCACCATCAGCTCCTTGAGCCGGCTCACACTCACCGGCCCCTGGCTGCGCTCCTCGTAGAAGTGTTTCTCAAATTCGAAGCGCATGGGGATGTCCAACAGATAGGCGCAGGCGTTGCCCGCCTCCATGTCCAGCAGGCGGGCCTGCTCCAGCTCGCTGGCCTGGCCCTCGGCCACCAGCCCCTCGGCCAGCACCAGCTCGCCAAAGGTCGAGGCGGTCTCGGCCAGGGTCATGGGGTAAGCCCTGGCCCAGTCCCGCAACTGGCGCATGATGTGCTGATGAAAGGCGTGGCCGGCCTCGTGGGCCAGGGTGCGCAGATCGTGCAGGGTATCGCGGTAGGTCATGAAGATGCGCGACTCGCCGCTGAGGGGCGAAGAGGTGCAGAAACCACCGGGGCGTTTGCCGGCCCGGGGCTCCCATTCGATCCAGCGGTCGGCGTACATCTGCCTGGTGAATTCCCCCAGGCTGGGGTAGGCACGCGAGAACGCGCGTTCGACCAGGGCCTTGGCCTCCTCCCAGGGAAGGGCCCGGGTGTCGGGGAAAGGCAGGGGCGCCTCCAGATCGTACCAGGAAATACCCTCCAGGCCCATGGCCCGGGCCTTGAGGCGCAGGGCGCGGCGCGGCAGCTCGGCGCGGCGGCGCACGGCCTCTAACATGGCGTCGAGGGTGGCCCGCGAGATGGAGGACTGGAAGAGGGCCACGTCGAGGAAGTGCGGCACGCCGCGTCGCGGATTGAGGGTCAGGCGGGTGCCGGCGATGGCGTTGAGCGCGGCAGCGGTCACGTCCTCCATCTGCTGCCAGGCCGCATTGCCCCCCACAAAGGCCGCCTGGCGCACCCGGCGGTCCGGGTCGGCCATCAGGGCGCGGCGCTGCGCGATGGGCAGGCGCCGGCGAGTGCCGTCGGGGTACTGCATCTCGAATTCGAGTTTGCCGCTGAGGGTGTCGTAGAGCCGGCCCCAGGCCTGGATGCCGTCCACCCCCAGGTCGGCGGTTAGCCTTTCCTCCGCCGGGGCCATGGACCACTGGGCCTCGCGGCGCAGGTTTTTGAGGAAGTGCCCGCACCCGTCCAGGGCCGGCCTGGCGACCAAGGCCGCAAAAACCTCATCCCCGACCTCGCGCAAGGCCCGGCGCAACTCCACCTCCAGCTTGGTGTACGTGGCCCGCACCAGATCCAATTCCGATTCCTCGCGGGCGTACGCCTCGTTGGCCGCGTCCGCCGCCGACAGGCACCCGGTATAAGAGGCCCAGTGCCCCAGGCGGGTGCCCACCTCCTCGGCGCGGGTGAAGAGGCCTTCCCATGCCCCGAGGTTCTGGGCATCGAGAGGCACCAGAACCTCGGTCTCAGCCAGCAACCGGCCCAGGTCGGCCACCAGGGCCGCCTTGAACTGCCGCAACTCGGGTCCGTCGAATTCGGGAAAATAACTGCTCAGATCCCAGTTCATCTGGGTGCTCATCGTCTCACTCTCATTCGGGGTCGAGTCGGCCGTACCAGACCTGGTTGCTGTTCTGCTGGTACGCGCCGGTCCAGTAACAATCGACGAAGGGTGCGCGGGTGCCACCGGCGCGGGTGGTGTTGGTGAAGAAGTGCCAGAAGCGCGAGGGCAACTCCAACTGCACCGGCTCACTGATGTGACCCCAGTCCTCGCTGCCCACCGCGTACCACAGGCTCTCCGCATCGCCGCGCCGGCCCCGCGTCAGGAGGTAGTGCATGCGCCCGTCCGGGGTCTGGTACAGGCGGCCGCTGTTGTAGGTCCCCAGGCAAAAATGGGTGAAAGGCCCGCCGGGTTCGCGCACCGCGTGGTAGAGCCGGCTGGCACTCTGCCCCTGACCGGTGGCCGCCCACACCGTGCCGGAGGGCTGGCGGTTCTCAAAGTAGATCAGATGTACGCGGCCTTTGGTGTCGATGAGCAAGTCCTGTTGTTCAGTGGTGCCGCGTTTGCCCCCGGCAAAGGTATCGCTCACATCGCTGATCACCTGCAGCTGCCAATCTTGTGGACTGTGCAGAAGGTCCGGGCAGTAGTAGTAATAACTCTTGAGCACCGGATAGATGCCGTGCGGGGTCTCGACGGTCTTCATCTCCCCGGTGGCGGCGATGCGGTAGGTGACCGTCTGGTTGGGGTACTCGTCGCCCTCCAGGAAATAGTCGTCGCTGCAAAAGGTATGGGCCGCGTTGCCGGCCAGGGACACAAAGTGATAACCCCGCGCCGCTTCGTGGGCCAACTCTCCGGTGGCCACCGGGCGGCAGTCCTGCCCGGCGTCGAGCAGGTACCAGCCCAGGCGCTCCAGGCCTCCCCCGGCGAAGATCTGGTCGCGCTGGTTGATCGCCGCCCCGAAGCGGCTGTCGGCGGTGGCCAGCTCCCGCAGACGGAAGTGCTGCACCTGCCCTGGCGGCTCGAAGACCACCTGGAAACTGGCGTTGGCCCCGCCGATCAGGTGGAGGTGGCCGCCGCTGTCCACCAGCAGATTGCCGTTCTGGGGCACCGGCGGGGTGGATGGGCTGTGTTCCCAGCGGCCAGGACCGGCCCGGCGAAAAACGACGAGGCTCAGGTCGTCGCGCCAGCTGAGGGCGTAGACCTCCTCCCCACTGCGCACGATGTTCGACTGGTTGAACCCCCAGCAACTGGCCCCGCTGCCCCCGGTCTGCTCGCAGCCGGCGGTGTCGGTGATCAGTTCGATGGTGAAACGCGGACGGATGGGCACGCCGTACTCTACTTGGGTGCGCTCTGGCATGCAGGGCAAGATATCGCGGTGCCCAGATCCGCGCAAGGCAGCCCTACCCTATTGCTTGCAGGGATCCCCTGACGTACCATAGCGCCGTATCGCTGGGGAAATACCCCTTCCGTCCGCAGGGCAACTGGGCGGCGCGGACCGCGTCCCAGGGGGAGCAGTTCCTGTGCCACCACGTGGAGATAGGGCCATGAGAGCCGGCACTGCCAAGATCGATATCACCCCGCAGCCAGCCTCCGGGGTGTTCATGACCGGGTACACCAATACCCACGACAAGCCGTCGGCGGGTGCCCACGACCCGCTCTTCGCCCGAATTCTGTTGTTCGACGATGGCCTCACCTGCGTGGCCCTGGTGGCCCTCGACCTGATCGGCCTCAACCCGGGGCGCCTGCCCGATATGGCGCGCAGCCTGGGGGTGGACGGGTTGCTGCTGGCCGCCAGCCACACCCACGGCGGGCCGATGGTGATCGACCTGGCGGTACCCTACGGGGAGGACCGGAGCTGGCCCGAGGGCAACCCCTATCTGAGCTGGGTGGAGGAGCGGATCGCCGCCGGCCTCACCCAGGCCCTGGGTTCGTTACAACCCGTGCACCTGTCGGTGGGCCGGGGTGCTGTGGACCTCAGCTTCAACCGCCGACTGGTCAAAGCCGACGGCAGCGTCGAGATGATCTGGGGTCAGAACCGCGAACGCCGCCACCCCTATGGGCCGGTGGACCCGGAGGTGGGCATCGTGCGGGTGGATGATCTAGGGGGAAACCCGGTGGCGCTGCTCTGCCACTACGCCTGCCACCCGGTGGTGCTGGGGTCGGGGAATCAGTTGCTCACCGCCGACTTCCCCGGGTACACCTGCGCGTACCTGGAAAGTCAATTCCCCGGAGCACTGGCGCTCTTCCTCCAGGGAGCCTGCGGCGACCTAGACCCCTACGTGGACGTGCAGAACGACTTCGCCCCGGCCCTGGAACAGGGCGAGGTGCTGGGCCGCGAGGTGGAACGAGTGGCGCAGGCCATGGGTCCGTACCGCGCCGGCGCAGAAAAGGCGCTGGAGCCCGAACCCCGCCTGGAACTGGTCCAACTCAGCCGCGAGTGTCGGCGCTTCTACAAACCGGAGGAGGGCTGCCGCCTCGACTACAGCCTGCTGCGCCTCGGCCAGAACCTGGCCTTCCTCAACCTGCCCGGCGAGCCCTTCGTCGAACTCCAGTTGCAACTGAAAAAACGCTCCCCTCTCCCCCATACCTTTTTGCTGGGCTACACCAACGGCTACGCCGGGTACTTCCCCACCCTGCAGGCCAACCGCGAGGGCGGGTACGGGGCCAACTCTGGGGGGACGATGCACGTAGAGGCGGGGGTGGGAGAGGCGATGGTGGAGGAGGCGCTGGGGGTATTGGTCTAGCCGCCACGAAAACAAAAAAGGGCCGGCCCTTGCTGTTGCTTGTCTCGACCGATCAGACCAGCTTGCAGCCCGCCAGTTCCTTGTTGCTCAGGCGGATGCCGCCGGCCTTGAGGCCGCGCACCGGGTACTGGGCGATGGCGAACTCCTCCTGCAGCACCCGCAGCCGGGGCCGGGGTTTGTAGTCGAGCGCCACGCTGCGCTCCGAGTCGGTGGTCAGGCGCAGCACCTTGCAGCCATCGGGGGCCAGGGTGTAGACCTTGTTGAGGATGAACTGGTCGATCTGGCAGCGCTTGAGGTAGGTGTTGTCTTCCTCGTCGCGGTAGACCACGTTGAAGACCAGATCCTTGTCCACCATGCCGCAATGCAACATGCCTTTGTCGACGAAGAGTTTGTCCGGCACGTCGATGACCGAGTAGGTGCCGTCCTTGCGGATGACCAGCACCCGGTCGTAGTGGGACACCTCGCACAGCAACTGCCCATCCACCTCGTAGCCCAGGTACCCGGTGTTTTTGTCGTAGCGCAGCCTGAGGTTGCGCTGGGCCACTTCGCGCACGTCGACGCGGGCAAAGGAGATCAGCTCGGTGCGCCGGGGAAAGGCGTCGCGGTACTTGTCGATCAGGCCCTGCAGAAAATCGATGGCATAGGGGATGATGGCGTCGAGATGGCCCTTGATCTCCTTGAGCCGCACCCGGATCTCCTGCATCTCCTTGCGACTGCGCTCGATGTCGTAGAGCGAGATGCGGCGGATGGGGATCTTGAGCAGGGTCTCGATGTCCTCGTCGCTTACCTCGCGTTTGATCTGGTCCTGGTGTTTGGCCAGGCCGGTATACACCGCCCGGGTCACCAACTCGGCGGTCTTCATCTCCTCGATGGCCTGGTAGATGCGCTCCTCGATAAAGATCTGTTCCAGGGTCTTGGCGTGTAAGCGGTCCCGCAGCAGGCTCTCCTCCGACTTGAGCTCGGCCTTGAGCACGTCCACCAGGTGATCGACGTTGCGCTGCACCACCTCGGTGACACTCATCACCTTGGGCCGGTCCACGTCGATGACCAGCAGGCTGATGGAGATGGAGATCTCGCATTCGGTGAAGGCGTAGAGGGCGTCCACCACCTCCTGGGTGTAGACCCCGCGCGCCAGCTTGACCTCGATCTCCACCTTCTCGGCAGTGTAGTCGTGGATGCTGGAGATCTTGACCTTGTCCTTGCGCGCCGCGTCCTCCACCGAGGCGATCAAACTCTCGGTGGTGGTGCCAAAGGGGATATCGCGGATGACGATGCGTTTGGGATCGGAGGTGTCGAGCCTGGCCCGCACCCGCACCTTGCCGTTGCCGTCGCTGTACTCCGAGGCGTCCATCAGGCCGCCGGTGGGAAAATCGGGCAGGAGCTGGAAAGAACGGTCCTGCATGTGGGCGATTTCGGCTTCCAGCAACTCGATCAGGTTGTGGGGCAGGATGCGGGTGGTCATGCCCGGGGCGATGCCCTCGGCCCCCTGGGCCAGCAGCACCGGGATCTTGGCCGGGAAGACCACTGGCTCCTGGTTGCGGCCATCGTAGGAATCGGCGTACTGGGTCAGGCGGGGGTTGTAGAGCACCTCGCGGGCCAGCGGGGTCAGCCGGCACTCGATGTAGCGGGCCGCCGCCGCCGGGTCGCCGGTGTAGATGTTGCCGAAGTTCCCCTGCTTGTCGATGAGCAATTCCTTGTTGGCCAGCACCACCAGCGAGTCGGGGATGGACTGGTCGCCGTGCGGGTGGTACTTCATGCAGTGGCCCACCACGTTGGCCACCTTGTGGAACTTGCCGTCGTCCAGCTCGAAGAGGGAGTGCAGGATACGGCGCTGCACCGGCTTGAGCCCGTCCTGCAGCTGCGGGATGGCGCGCTCCTTGACCACGTAGGAGGCGTACTCGATGAAATTCGTCTCGTAAAGGCTGTCGAGATAGGCCATCAGACCAGATGCTCCATGATGTACTCGCGGCGTTCCGGGGTGTTCTTGCCCATGTAGAATTCGAGGGTCTTGGGCACGGTGGACATCGAGCGCACATTGACCTTGACCAGGCGCATCGCCGGGCCGATGAACTGCCCGAACTCCTTGGGTGAGATCTCCCCCAGGCCCTTGAAGCGGGTGATCTCGGGGCCGGCCAACTGTTTGACCGCCCGCTCGCGCTCGGCCTCGTTGTAGCAGTAGCGGGTTTCCTTCTTGTTGCGCACCCTGAAGAGCGGGGTTTCTAGGATGTAGAGGTGGCCGGCCACCACCAGCTCCTCGAAATAGCTGAGGAAGTAGGTCATCAGCAGATTGCGGATATGAAACCCGTCCACATCGGCGTCGGTGGCCAGCACCACCCGGTTGTAGCGCAGGGTGTCGATGCCCTCCTCGATGCCCAGGGCCATCATCAGGTCGTAGAGCTCTTCGTTCTTGTAGATCTCGGCCTTGCCGCGGCCGTAGACGTTCTGGGGCTTGCCGCGCAGGGTGAAGATGGCCTGGGTGTTGACGTCGCGGGCCGAAACGATGGAGCCGCCGGCTGACTGGCCCTCGGTGAGGAAGATGGTGGACTCATCGCCCCGCTTGGGATCTTGCAGGTGGTACTTGCAATCGCGCAGGTTGGGGATCTTGATCTCGATGCGCCGGGCGGCCTCCTTGGCCTCCTTCTTCACCGCGTTGAGTTCCTTGCGCAGCTTCTCGTTGTAGGTGATCTTGGTCTTGAGCTTCTGGGCGGCTTCGGGGTTCTTGTGCAAAAAGTCCACTACCCCGGCCTTGACCTCGCCCACCACCCAGCCGCGGATATCGGTGTTGCCCAGTTTGTTTTTGGTCTGGGACTCGAAGACCGGGTCCTTGAGTTTGATCGCCACCGCCCCGACGATGCCCTCGCGTACATCCACCCCGTCGAAGTCCTCGCGGAAGAACTCGTTGACCCCCTTGAGCAGCCCCTCGCGGAAGGCGCTCTGGTGGGTGCCCCCGTCGCTGGTGTACTGGCCGTTGACAAAGGAGCGGTAGTTCTCGCCGTAGCTCTCGCCGTGGGTAAAGGCGAATTCGAGCTGTTTGCCCCGGCAGTGGGCCGGCGGGTAGAGCACATTCTCGCCCACCTCGCGCCGCAGCAGATCCAAGAGCCCATCCTTCGACTCAAACTTCTGGCCGTTGAAGAAGAGCTTGAGGCCGCTGTTGAGGCAGGCGTAGTTCCAGAGGCGCTGCTCGATGTACTCGTGGCTGAACTTGTAGGTGCCAAAGATCTGCTCGTCGGGGAGGAACTCGACCAGGGTGCCGTCGGGTTGGTCGGTTCTGCCCTTCTTCTGCTGTTTGAGCACCCCGCGCTCGAAATTGGCCTCCGCACACTGACCCTCGCGCTGGGAGACCACCCGGAAGTTGGCCGAGAGGGCATTGACCGCCTTGGTGCCCACCCCGTTGAGCCCGACGCTGAACTGGAAAACCTCGTCGCTGTACTTGGCGCCGGTGTTGATCACCGAGACACACTCCACCAATTTGCCCAGGGGAATGCCCCGCCCGTAGTCGCGCACCTGCACCAGGCCCTCGTCGAGGGCGATCTCGATCTTCTTGCCAAAGCCGACGATGAACTCGTCCACGGCGTTGTCGATCACTTCCTTGAGCAGGATGTAGATGCCGTCGTCCGGGTCGGCCCCGGTGCCCAGCCGGCCGATGTACATGCCGGTGCGCAGGCGGATGTGTTCGAGGGAACTGAGGGTCTTGATCTTGCTCTCGTCGTACACCGCCAGCGGTTTCCCATTAGCACGGCTGGCGCCGTTGGCTTGGATGGCGTTCTTCTCCATAGTCTCTGTAGGAAACAGGGTTTGGCCTGCAAAAAACCGGGGCGATTGAGAGCAACAGGAAGGGGGGAGGGAGAGACCTGTTGCTCGGGAATCGTGTTAATTTTAAAGCTTTGGTGTCTTTTTCAATATACTGAACAGATGTTCAGCTGTCAAGCGGCCGGGGATTTGCGCCGGGCGCCGCGTTTTCTGCCGCTGCCACCCCGGCCGCCATCTCGCTGGCGCTGTTGGCCACCGCGGGCCCGCCGGGTAGAGGCCTGGCCCAGATCCGGGGCCTGGCCCCGCCAAACCGGCTCGATGCGGTTGCCCGCGATCAGGCGGCTGAAATTCCTCAGGTCGTGGTCGGTGACCAGGGTCAGGGCGACGCCGGTGCGGCCCATACGCCCGGTGCGGCCGGTGCGGTGCAGGTAGATTTCGAGGTTGAAGGGGAAATCGTAGTTGATCACGTGGGTCACGTGGCTGAAATCCAGCCCCCTGCCGGCCACGTCGGTGGCCACCATCAGCCGGATCTGCTTTTCGCGGAAACGGTTGAAGATGGAGATGCGCCGGTCCTGCTCCAGGCCCCCGTGGATGAACTCGATGGAGGGAAAGCGGCGGCGCAGGTCGCGGTAGAGGGTGCCGCCCTTGTCGCGCGAGTTGCAGAAGATGATGGCCTGCTCGATCTCCGTCTGCTCCAGGTACTGGATCAGGGCCTCGAAACGGTCGGGGCCGGCGTGCTGAAAATGGTGCTGGAGCGACTGGGGGGCCCGCTGGTCGCGGTTGAGCTGGATGCGCACCGGGTCCTTGAGGTAGGCCTTGGTCAACCGCTCAATCTCGGCGGGCATGGTGGCCGAAAAGAGCAGGGTCTGGTGCTCCTGCAGCATACAGGACATGATAAAATCCACGTCCTCGATGAAGCCCATCTTCAGCATCT
>SXGS01045253.1_pt1 | contig 26529 bp, 28 predicted proteins | sample 3174681 | NCBI WGS metagenome assembly SXGS01 (sample SAMN11356861, study PRJNA531348) | freshwater metagenome | isolation source: freshwater sample F1-80 | place: China: Fuxian Lake, Yuxi | collected 2017-12-25 | reverse complement strand
CAAATATCGCGCCGGGTGTCCGCTCCGCGGAGCGCCGCTGTCTGCATCCGCTGCCTTTGGCCGCGGTGGCTTACGCCCTGCAGCCAGCTTCCGCCCAGCCTGCACCGTCACCAGTTCCCGCCACGGCGAGTTCGGCGCCAGTACCCCAAAGTAGCGGTGCCGATGCTTGCGCGGTGGCGGTACCAATAACGCAATCCGATCCAGAAACTCGCTTGCGCTCAGTCGCAGTTCGATCGGTCTTTGCTGCCCTACCCTGTATGGCAGCTTGTTATGGCTGCTCTGGATCGTTGTAATGGGTGTATATTTGGTCAAATATAAGCAAGAGTAGGTTCACAAATGCAACTTCCTCACGAATTCATTTCCACCATTCAAAATGTCTTCAAAGAGGATGGCGAGAAATTTCTCGCTGTCCTTCCGTCAACGCTTGACGAAGTCTCTCAACGCTGGGGGCTGAGTGATGTTCAACCTGTTCCCAATCTATCCTTCAATTTTGTGGCTTTTGCAAAACGCCCTTCGACTGCGCCGCAAAGTTCACGCGGCTCCACTCAGGACGTAATCCTCAAAATGGGAGTCCCGAATCGTGAATTGATCAGTGAGATGATGGCGCTGAAATTTTTCAATGGCGATGGCGCATGTCAGTTGTTGGAATGTGACGAGGAACGCGGCTTTCTATTATTGGAAAGACTCAAACCAGGAATTATGCTCTCCGAATTGGACGATGACGATGAACGCACGAACATTGCAGCGGACGTGATGCAGAAGATCTGGCGGCCTGTGGAGACTCTGGAGTCGAACAGCACCCTCAGGGCACACGAGCTGTTCGACAACGGGCAGCACCCTCAGGGCACACGAGCTGCCCGACTCCAGAATCTTATTAGACTATCAGATTGGTTCGACGAGTTGAAGAAAATTCGTCCGCATTTCAATGGCGGGACGGGGCCGTTTCCGAAGGAAATTTTGGAGCGTGTTGAGTCTTATTTACCAGAACTATTCGCAGACAAAGATGTGAAACTCATGCACGGAGATTTTCACCACTTCAATATTCTTTCATCCGAGCGCGGCTGGTTAATCATTGACCCGAAGGGAGTCATTGGCCCTGCGGGGTATGAGGTAGGGCCGCTGATGCTCAATCCGTGGAACAGCATTTCGGACTGGAACAGCTTCAAAGTCCAGGTAGCGAGACGGGTGGGCATCCTCTCGGAAAGATTGGGCTGGGAGCGCGAAAAGATCATTAACTGGGCAACTGCTCATGCCGTCTTATCCGCTTGGTGGAGCATTGAAGACAATATGGAGGATGAGAACACTTTGAAATGTGCAAGGATATTTTCAGAGCTTAAATAATCGGATAGGAAATTCAATCATACAAGAACCCATAAACAATAAGCCATAAGCCCGCACCCGTCAAGCACCACTGTGCGCTAACCTGCACCCCGCCACTGCTTAGTGGTAAACGATCACACTTGTTGGATATTCCGAGAGGCACGCTCAGCGCAACAGGCGGAAATTACCCGATTTGGACCGACCGGCATCGGCAGTCCTAAACATTCAGTGCGCTCTGCCGGCGGCTGCACCACGCCTACTCACGCTGCGCCGCGTGTGCCATTACTACAGCGCAGAATTACCAACCCACTGTCTGATCAAACTCCAGTTCCGGGACCGGCTCCGCATCCGCACCCACAGGGGACGTCCACTGATAATCCCTAGCTTCTGCTGTCAGGTTTGTTCATCGAATCAGAGAAAGCAGAAAGCAATTCGTAAGTTTGCAGCACGGGCTTCAGCAGGTCTGCATCAATGAACAGCTTCGTTGTCACCGCGACGCCAACAGGTTCATTGGCTTGAGATCCCTGCCTACCTCTAAGGAACAGTCTGCCCGGTCAAAAACCGCTTCAGCACGTTCCCGGTAATGCGAGACACATTGTTGTCATAGTGATTGTGCGACAGGCTGCCACACCAGGTAATCGAGCCGGTGGAGAATACCGCGCCTCCCTTTGGAGTCTCAAAATAGACCATATCAGCCCGGACGTTCGCACTGTGATCGCCTGTCATGAAACCAGCATTGATCTGCGTGAAGTCTTCGATAACCGGCAGGACGAACCGGCTGTGCCCAGACGAAGAGGCCAGCAACAGCGCGTGGGGAGGAGTTCCTAACCCATAATCCAACCGGTCCAACTCGTCCCCAGCAGCGCCACCCAACACCAGCCCGAAATCGCCGATGACCTCATCGTGCCTAATCCCTTCAAAAACGAAAGCCCCGCGCTCGTCGAAGCTTCCTGATTTGCGAAGATATCCTGGAGCGCGTCCATCCCATCCCATTGCTGTAAAGCCCACACCAACGAGCCGGTTTGGGCCTCGTCCTCGAAATCGCCAGTGTCCTCCCAATTCTCCTGTCGTACTGTGATAGCACTCACCCGGCGCTGAGCTCCAATCCCGGGAGCCCGCCATGCCTCGCCGGACTTCCATCACATGCGGTCTTCCGGGGTCGATACTGGTAACCCAATAGAACCCGTTGCCACCCAAATACATCAGGCGCCCACCTGCAGTCAAATACTGCTCCAGAGCATCCAACATCGGTGCCGTGGAATACTCAGGGTGTGTTCCGGTGAGAACCACACGGTACTTCCCAAGCAGTTCCGTTCCTTGAAAATTCAGGTCCTCATCGGTGATGATGTCATACGCAAATTCCTTCTTTTCCAGCCAATCGATCAGGTAAAGATCTGCCGCAAAATGGCGAGGAGCACCCACCAGCCAATAGCGGTATTTTGGCCGCAGGCTGATGATGGGCCGGAGTCTCGATGCGTAACAACAGCCACTCTCGTCGCGATGCCGGTCGTAGATTGAACTGCCATACTCCGGGTGCCCGGCCAGATAGGCATCGAGCGGATCCAACCTTAACGGACGATCTCTCACTCCGGATCCGTGCTCCGGCGTAATTTCAATGCGCTGATTCGCATAAGCGAGATAGGTCAGCGTCGGAAGAAGAAGAGCAATCGGGGCTGCAGGCTGATCGCGTTTGGGACGCACGATGAAAGGAACGTAGTCTTCCTGGTCGCCAGCAACGAGCCGAGCCGCATAAACGCCGCTTCTCAGCTGCTCGGGAACCTTCCATTCAAAGTCAGCCTCCCAGCCTGCATCCTCAAGATCATCTTCATGAAAGTGAATCGCGCCATATTCGTTTACGGCATGTTTGTAGCTGGTCTCATTGCCCGTCCAATTGTGGCCCGTCATGGCCCGTGCCGGCATGTTGATGGTTTTCCCGTGCAAGCGATGGGGACCCTTGTCGATCACCCGGTCTGAGGAAATATCCGCTGCAAAATCCCAAGCCGCGACGACCGCCTCTCCGCCGACTTCAATGGGAGAAACACCCTGCCTCAGCAACTCCACCTCAGCTGGGATGAGAACGCGGGACAGGACACACGGGCTGTCGATCTTGCCGTTGTACATCCCTTTCCCTGCCACCCTCTGGGTTCCCGCGGGTTGAAGATAGCCAGCCGCAATCAATAGGGGCACGCCAGCATCCGCCGGTTCCAGGCTTTGGAGCGTTTGTCGAAAGATGGCCGACGCAGAGTCCCCGGGCCACATAGACTGAGGTAGCTGATAAAGAGAAGCCTCGCGCTGACTGGCATCATAGGCCGCTGCCACAAAATACCATTGATGGGATCGCAGGGCCTTCCCGGTGCAAACTCGTTCCACGTGGCCAGCCCCATCTCCAATCCACAGTTGCAGGTCACCACGCTCTCCCAGGAACATCCCATACCCCCCTGCAGTGTTTGCTGACCACTTGGTGATCAGCCCCTGCGTTTCGCCTTTTTCGGGTGTAGTCGGGTAAATCCAGGCTTGTAGCATGAAACTGCCCAAGCTGCGAAGCTCTGGGCAGTCTTTGATGAGCACGTAGGAACCACAGCAGGTAACTTGCTGGCGTCCGGGATAAACAGAGCTCACAGGGGACTCAATGACCTCATCCTTAAAACCAGGCCCACTGGGGTTCTCATCGCCATGGATCAAACGGACCAGCGTGACTGCGTAAGCTGGATGGGTTGTGCTGATCATAAAACGGAGCTGTTCCCCAGGGGCCACGCTGAACTTGTTGGTGTAGCCGATCAATTCAGAGCTCAGGGAATTGGGTTGCATCGTTTCGAGCCAGCGAAAATACAGACCTGTGTCAGACGCGCTTTCGAAGGAGATTTATTTGCGGCCCGTCCATCCCGCACCCTGCTTGAGAACAGCAAGCGCGAAACCTTGACAGCAATTGACAGCCGCGGGTCAACTCTCGAAGTCTGGACGCCTCTCAAGAGCTGAATCGATAATCCAACTCCGACGCATGACGGATAGGAAATTCAAGCCAACAAGCACAATCAAATGGTAAGCGCTAAGCCCGCACTCGTCAAGTACCAATTTGCGCTAACCTGCACCCCACCATTGCTTAGTGGTCAACGATCACTTTTGTTGAATATTCCGAGAGGTACGTTCAGCGCAACAGGCAGAAATGGCCCGATTTGGACAGACCAGCATCGGCAGCCCTGAATTTTCAGTGCGCTCTGCGAGCGGCTGCACGGCGGCTACCTACGCTCCGCCGCGTGTGCCATTACTGCAGAGCAGGATTACCAACCCAACGCCTGGTCAAACTCCAGTTCCGGGATCGGCTCTGCATCCGCATCCAAAGGGGACGTCCACTGATAATCCCTAGCTTCTGCTGTCAGGTTTGCCGTCTGGTCAAACTCAAGCTCGGGGACTGCCTCTACTGCTTCTGGAGCAATCAGCTCCTGTGCGTTCGCCTCCACCGGTGGTGAGCGCGCGGGTGCGATTGCCGGTGCAGTTGTTGGCTCGCCGACATGCGCCAGTATCTGTCGCACCGTCGCCCGCTCAGTGATAAAGCCAATCAGGCGCACCCGCCCGCCGCACCCGCTGCACTTGAGCGCAAACGACCCGTAGGTGCGCGCCAGCAACTGTGCCCACAAATATCGCGCCGGGTGTCCGCTCCGCGGAGCGCCGCTATCTACATCCGCTGCCTTTGGCCGCGGTGGCTTGCTCCCCGCAGCCAGCTTCCGCCCAGCCTGCGCCGTCACCAATTCCCGCCACGGCGAGTTCGGCGCGAGCACCCCAAAGTAGTGGTGCCGATGCTTGCGCGGTGGCGGTATCAATGACGCAACCCGATCCAGAAACTCGCTTGCGCTCAGACGCATTTCAAACGTGCGTTCTGTTCAGCACTAGCATCGATGGGCACGTTTACACAGAATACAATAGGATGATTCTGGGTCAGCAACTTCCTACGAATTTCCCCAGTCTGGCAATCGATATATTAACCAATAGATCGTATGTGTAAGGGATACCCGCCTTTATCGGGAAATCGACAGCCAAATTCGCTCATGACATCCCCATGAACCCAACCAGCACCCAGTTGGAGCATGTGCAAGGCGGCCACCCTACCAACGGTTCTATCGCGTATTTCAGCCTATTTTAATCCAACAGCTAGTTGTTTCAAATCATCTTCAAGGTCGAACAAGGGCAAAAGCCACTGCTGAAATTTTTGAAATACTGCTTCGCCATTGGATAAGACCGTCAAAGAGACCTTATGTTTCGATTCCAAAATCAATTGAGATATCATCTTTTTTATCCCCAAATTTCAAGGGCAATTGATCGTTCTTAAATATCGTCAATCGGATAAATTAGACGTTTTAGTTTCGTAAAATTAAAACTCTTAATAATCTGGTAGCTTTCACCTGGAGCATTGGACATAATAAATCTTATACCCATCATTTTTAATTCGGGGTAAATATAGCAAAGCTTAGTTACAAACACATCGTAAGCAGCCGGATTAAGGCAGCAAGATGCAAAATAAACCTCCTGGGTAAAGGCATAAGCTTGGTCAATAATCATGACGTCAATGGATCCGATCGAAATGAGGACGCCTTCGCAGCGTTTAATGGGTGGAGTAGATGCAATGGTGTATCCATAAATATGATGATGACCTTTATAGGTGGCGGAAACAGTAACCGGCCGGATTACGTCATCTATATCCATCCCAATGGATAGATCGAATGTACCCCAACGGCGTGACTAATGCAAATATCAAAAGCTTGCTTATCAAGAATTCCAACAATTAATACCTTCTTAGCTGGGTAGTTAATTTTCAGAAATTCTTTACGCAGTATGTTCCTTCCAACCATCGTTCCGAGGATTGGATTATCACCCAAATCCGTTAAACACACAGCCGGCTCAAGCCCATACAGAGATGTGCTGGCAGTTTCCAGGGGCGGCAGGGCAAGCATTTCGAAGTTGAATTCTGCTCGCTTTGAAAAGACAAACGCTGCGAGCTCGTCTGCTTTATGAGAACAGTAATCCTCAAATTCTGGCGAAGATGGCACTATGACAACCGTCGAAGATGTAGTCGCCGCGTCGGTCCTAGCAAACCCAATAAATGTGCTGGCACACACTATTTTGAGGTCGTCGGCCTCCATTTCCTTCATGTGCGCAATAATTCCTTTGAAGGGTTGAACGATTGATGCCGCCATCTCTCCTAAAAAATCATGGGGATTTTCCTCATTTGGGAGAAGTTTCTAGATCCATTTTATAAATATAGAACCAAGGCATTGGCTTTACGCCGGTAGGAGTCTACTTAGTCTGTATGCGGAGCTGTATCGTAGCACCGAATGATATTAACGACTACGGAAAACTAAGCATCAATATTTCCAAAAATTTTTTTTTGACATCACACAGCTTTTACCAACCAATTTTCGAATAGCGCAGGCCAGCCGGTACTCCCCGTTGCCGATATTTTCCACATTCATCGCCCAATGGCAAAATATCCAGATGCCATCCGCATCCGGATTAGCCCGAATGACATCAAGAATTTTATTTTCAAAATAGAGGTAGGCTTCTTCTGCTACCACTCCGGACGATTGAGTAACTGCAAATATGGTCGGGATAACTTCAATTCCAGCATCAGTAAATATATCCTTTACTGGCAGCTGTTCAAAGATATCGTCCCTCTCGTAGAATTCAAACTGTCCTCGGGGATTAATTTCGGGCAGAAATCATTTGATTCATGTACAATAGTATTTACTTTCAATTTCCACACAAATATTTAAAAGATAAATTTTTTGCCTCTATTTTTATATTGAGACAACTACAGAGAGGGGTGTTTCTCTGAGCGAAGCGAGATGTTTCGCTCTGCTCAACACACTGCCCCGCGCGCAGCGCCGTGCGGCAAAATTCGCTGGTCTCTATATTTCTAATAGGGCGTAGTAATTGACCTTAGTCGCATTTCCATCATCCTTAATCTACCATTGAACTCGCAACATCCGGTGAATTTTTCAAGTCCAGAACTTTTATCTTTTTCTTGCTGCCCACAATAAACCGCGGCGGGTAATTTCGGCAACCTCAGGGATCTCGTATACTTCATCAACATGGCCGAGTGAGCTGTAAAACACCCGTCCTTTCCCCCATAGTTTTGTGTAAACGACAGGCATGGAGACCGAACCATTGGCACTGTGAGGTCCGGCAGTGTTAATCTGTGTGGTTGCAAGCACATTTACACAAGGGTCAATGTGCAGATAATATTGCTCGCTCCGGATTTTAAAATCCAGAATTCCGTTGATGATTGGAGAAGAAACACCTCTTTTTATGTTGACTTCATAATCTGTGTACCAAGCACCTTCAGGGGAAGGAAAATATTTCTCAACGTACGCCAAGTTTTCCTCGGATAGATCGGAAATGTGATGATACCAAGTGTCTCCGGGGTGAGATACCCACTGGCTGCCGGTTAAGAATTGATACTCAATGTTCGACCGGAAAGAGTCGCACATGCCGCCGTGGCAGCCGCCAATCCCAACCCCTGATTCAACTGCCTCGGAAATATGAAAGGCATACCGGTCATCCATATTCCCCTGCGTCCACATGGGGACAATTAAATCTAGATCCTTTAATGCTTCCTTATCCGCAAGGCTTTCCAGCGTATCGCTCACTGTAACCTCAAATCCTTCTTTTTCAAGCATTATTTTAAAACGTTGACTGACGATTTTAGGCTCATGCCCTTGCCAACCACCATGAAAAATCAAGGCTATTTGTGTCATTCCCTGTTCTCCTAATTTAAGTTAAGTAATTGCGACGGCTCTGCTGAACCGGATCTGGTCGAGAAGTACAGCAGTAATGATGATGAGGCCAAGCGCAACCTTTTGCCAGTAGGCGTTCACTTCGAGAAGGTTAAGGCCGTTATTCACCAGACCCAATACGATCGACCCTGCCAGAACGTCCAAAGCGCTGCCTTTTTCTGTTCCACCCACAAAAACAGCCGCGATCGCCGTCAGCCCATATCACTTGCCGCCATCGGCTGCCCGGAGGACAACCGTGAAGCCAGCACGACACCAGCTGCCGCTTGCCACGCATGGTTTATATTGACAAGATAGCACAACTCGCTTATTTTTGCAATCATTGAAGCTGGTTTGTTCGTCACAACGAAAGAGGAAGGGGATAAAGAATAATGGCGCAAACCCCGAAGGTAGACACCGACCTGGCTGACTGGTGGCCGCTCCTCTCGACTCCCGATGATTATACCGAAGAGGCGTCGTTTTTCTACCAAGTCCTGAGCGAAACCGGCCAATGTCCTCTTCAGACCCTGCTGGAATTGGGCAGCGACGGCAGTAATAACGCTGCCCATCTGAAAGCGCATTACCAGCTGACGCTGGTTGATCTGGTGCCAGGGATGCTAGTGGTCAGCCGGGGACTCAACCCGGAGTGCGAGCATTTGGTAGGCGATATGCGCACGGTCCGGTTAGGGCGACTGTTTGATATCGGCTTTATCCACGACGCGATTATGTATATGACCACGGAGGCGGACCTGCGGGCGGCGCTGGCAACGGCCTATGTTAACTGCCGGCCGGGTGGAGTGGCTCTGTTTGTCCCAGATTTTGTTCGAGAGACCTTCACTCCCAGCACCGAGCACGGCGGGCACGATGGCGAGCAGCGCGATCTGCGCTACCTAGCCTGACCAGCAATTGAAACACCAACTGGTCGCCTGGACTGCGACCCAGCCCAACCTGCGGGCCATCCTGGTGGTTGGCTCGCAAGCCCGGCGCGATCACCCCGCCGACGCGTGGCCCGATCTCGACCTAATGGTGTTCGCTGTCGATTTTAGTCGTTATCTCACCCGGACCGATTGGCTTGATGATCTCAGCCCGGTTTGGGAGTGCGTGCCGCTTGGGGATCTTGGCGGCAGCGCCGGAATCGCTAGAATGCTTGCGGTCGTGCATTGAGCCAGGGCTCACCAGGCTCAGCTCCCAGACAACACCATCTTCATTGACGATGAGGGTCCTATGGGGGATACGGAAGCCTATGCCGTACTCGCAGTAAGTGCCAGCCAGGTCATTTGCGCAGGCAATTCGATATGTGCCCTTTTTGTCGTGTGGTTGCCCGATAATGCGACGGCGATCTGGCTTGCTACAGATTTGAAAATGAGCCTGGTCAGCCAAGTTTTCCACCTGCCAGGCACGTTTTTCTTCGGTTTTTGACCTACCTTCACCCAAGCACGTGTCTCGCCGCCCGGAAATAAGCCTCGATCATATCCTTTACATCCTTATCCGTGCAATTGGAAGGAATCGCCTGGATGATACTGCGGGCAAACAAATCGTCGGTTTGAGGCAGCGCGCCTTTATCGTAGTCATAGGTACTGTCCTGGTTAAGCGGATGAGTCCAGGGGAAACCATCAGGGCTGGTGCTGGCTTTTTTGACCAACGCCGGGAGATTGTAGTAGAGATGAAAACCATAATCGGTAAAATGGCAGAGTAGGTTACCGCCTGGTCCGGCCTTAATACCCAAAGTCAGCAACTCTCTGGTCATTTCTTGTGCATCTACGGTTGTGGGATAGGTGGTAATGAGGAACGCGCCGTTATCGCCCGCCGGGTCGTCAACCCGGCGAAGTCGGATATCAGGAATGCTGGTCAGGGCAGACCGGACGCGGTACTTGGCCGAACGCATAGCTCCCGTAATCTGGTCGAGCTTGTGCAGTTGCGCCAAACCAAATGCGCCCTGCAGCTCGCTCATGCGCGCCCCGACGCCCCACAACAGCACTTGCGAATCCACTTCCAGGCGTCCCTTGAGATTGCGGCTATGGCCGATGTCTTGTGCTGCCTGGCAGCGCTTGAACAGCAGCCGGTCATTGGTGACAATCATCCCCCCTTCGCCAGTGGTCATAGCTTTGTTATACTGAAAGCTAAAGATGCCGATATCGCCAAAGGCGCCCACTTTTTTACCTTGATACGAGACGCCAACTGCCTGAGCGCAGTCTTCCAGCACTCTGAGGTTATGCTTTTTAGCGACAGCACAGATTGCTTCGATATTGCCGGTGGTTCCGCTCATATGCACTGGCACAATAATCCTCGTTTTGGCGGTGATTTTCTTTTCCAGGTCATGAGGGTTCATGCAGAAAGAGTCGTCAATTTCACACAGCACCGGAATGGCTCCCCGATTGACCACAGCGGCAATCGTGCTGATCCACATGTAGCCGGGTACGATGACTTCCTGTCCTGGACCGATACCCAGGGCGGCCATCGCCACATTCAAAGCCGCCGTACCCCCACTGACAGCCAAAGCATACTCTACACCCACATAGCTGGCATACTCTTTTTCAAACTGATCACACATGTGCTGCGGGTCAAGACCGTAGTAACGGAAAGGCGACTGGGCCTTGATGACCTGTGAGACCAATTCCAATTCTTCGTCACCGATAAAATAGGAGCCGGGCCACTCGTAGCCCAGTGGCTCTTTCCTGATGGGTTGGGTTTCCATAGATTAATATCTCCTTGAATGGTACGGTGCTCTCTTCGGCTTGGATGAGGACGTTAAGAGGGGAGAATTTTGGTTAAATCCCTTTTCCTAGCAAAAATCATCCCGTTATGGATTTATGGTTCACTTGGTCTGCCACAACACTTGCAGAGGTTTGTAGTTGAGCACAATAATGCCTTCCTGCCGGATAACCTCGCGCGTTTCTGGGGACATCAGAAACGCAAAATCGGCTTGACGAATCGGCCAGCTATCGCCGATCGCTTTGAGTTCGTCTGTCACCAGCGCGGGATGGACGCCCCACTCGGTCAGACCTGGGGGTAAATCGCGCAGTTTCCGGAAGTAGTAGGCAGGCTTGTCCCGCGTCTCGACCCGGTAGCTGTCCAGAATATCGTAGTCACAGGCAGGCAGGCCCAGCCGCTTGATTTTTTCGATCAAAGGCGGCTCGCTGATCCGCATTGCCAGGCCATACTCCCTGGCCAGCCCGACCGTCATATCGAAGATGTCTTCACGCCGGGTGTGCGTCCCGCAGTGGCTGTCTACGTGGGTGGGCTTTAGCCCGGCGGCCAGCACCGCTTCGATTTGCGCCTGAAACTCCAGCTCCAGCTCGACCAGGTTAACTCTGGCCAAAAACTCGGGGATACGTTCCTCATTGTAGAAGTAGCCAGCCTCATCCACCAATGAGGGCGCCCTTTCTCTAGGCGTTAGCGGCCCCCACCGGTAACAGACCGCCTCGCTCACAGCGGTCAGGTGTACGCCGAAGGGAATATCAGGGTTTTCCCGGAGCAAGTGCAGCCCGTGCAAACCCCAGGGGCAGGGAACCATCAAGGTGCAGGAAGTGGCTGCTCCTTCTCGGATCGTATGGATCACCGCCTGGTTGATCGAGTGGCACATGCCAAAGTCATCCGTATTGAGAATAAGCAAGCGGGCATCGGGGGGATAGCCGAGCAGTTCATTGGTTTGACTGTAAGGCATAATAGTTTTCCTAATAGAAATTCTTACTTAATCTCATTGACCGGCATATCCGGCAACATTGGTAATGACCGGCTGCCAGGCAAAATCGCCGTCGAGGGGGAAGATGGGCCGGGTGACGTAGCGATAGGGCAGGCGGGTGAAATCCATATCAGAGTAGCCGGGACTCAAAGCCAAAATCTCGCGTGGAGCGGCATCACGCAGTTCCGGCATCAGATAGCCCAGCTTGACCACGATGATTTTGTGCTCCAGCGGCTCAAGGCCCGCCTTACGAAAATCGTCCAGCCCCATAAACGCCTTGCGCAGGTCGGTCACCAGCACTCGGACTCCGCCAACGTGCAGGGTAGCCATCGCCGCCTCTTGTACAGTTGGAGACGGCCAGTACAGATGCTTGACTACCCCGGTCACTTCGACCGGCTCGCCGTGGCTCCGGTCCAGCTTGCCACCCAGGCTGACCTTCACTGTCGCCCCAACACCCTGCTCAAAGCAAATACGTGCCGCCGCTTCGTCGGGGATGCCGGCTAAAACAGCGTCAGGAACCTCTTTGGCCAGCAGGCGCGACAGGAAATATGGCGTATCGCCGGGTGTACCGGCGGTGGGATTATCGCCGGAGTCGGACAGGAAGACGGTGCTTTCCGGGGCAGCCAGGGCCAACTCGATCGCTTCGTCCACCGAAGCGGCGACTTCCATATCGAAGGTAAAGTTGTAGCGCTGGTCCCACATCGCCTGGGCCAGCCGCTTGGCCTGCTGCCGGGCCGTCGGCAAATGGCTTTCATCTTCCGCCACCACCACAACATTGCTGCCCGCATGGGGCGCGTCGGCCCAGCCAAAGCCAACCAGGATATCCGCAGTGAGGATACCGGGCATCTGTTCGATATCGGCCACCAGCACCAGCAGCGATTTCATCGGATCAATCCCGGTCGTGGACTTTTCGCCGGGCAGGAGCAGGGGCAGCCGGATAAACACCGGCATGGGGCGCTTCCCTTCCCGCAGGCAGCGAACCAGGGCGGTCACAGTTCGGACCAAAGTTTCCGGCGCGTCGCGGTGAGGAGCGGTGCGATAAGCGGTCCACAAATCAGTTTTACTGGCAAACTCTTCGGTCAGGTTGCCATGCATGTCAAAACGGACGGCGATGAGCGGCTCCAGGCCGACCACCGCCCGAATCTCGCGGACCAAATCGGTTTCGCCGCTCCAAATATTTTCAACGAGCAAAGCTCCGTGCAGGATCAGGCAGACGCCATCCAGTTTACCTGCCTGCCGGATGCCCTCGACAATTTCATGCCGTAGTTGCAGGTAAGTTTGCTCCTCGACAATACCAGAAGGAGTCATACTGTGGGCCATGAGAATAGGGACCGGTTCGACCCCTAGGCCTAGCAATAGTTCGCCCAGATCGGCATAGTTAGAGCCATGGGCATCTTTGACTCCCCGCCCAGACGGATAGGGGGAAAGACGTCCTTCCCTAGAAAGAAGTTCCTCCCCGCGCCAGATTTGAAAATCTTTCAATGAGGCGGTAATGGGCGAAAAATTCAGGGCCTCGTGCATAATACCAGCAATTGCTATCCGCATAAATTTCTCCTGTAAAAATGGTAGACAGTAGACAGTATGGGCGATAGGCATGCTGCTCCACCCATGACCGATCTATCGCCAAGATTGATCTTAACCGTAATCATTCATCGTCAAATGCTGTCCCAACAAGCGCTCGGCATTGCGGTGGAAGATGTCGTGGCGAGCCTCGTCGCTGATGCGGGCAAACAGAATCGCCCCGGCGTGGTAGTGCTGGCTGTACCAGGGTAGATCGCTGCCAAAGACAATCTTTTTGGAGCCAGCTATTTCAACCATATACTCGATGACGCCATTGATCTGCTCCCCGCCCACCAGCGCGCGGGGCATGAGACTGCCGCCAGGCATCAAACTGAAGTCGTGAGCATTGGGCACCGAGGTCAAATCGAGGTAAGCGTTGGGTAGGTCGCGAGCCACACTGACCGAGGTCTCCCAGTCGCCGTGGCCACAGTGGGCCATGAAGAATTGGGCCTTGGGGTAGCGCTCGGCAATCTGGCCCACCAGGGCCGGAGCATCGAATGGGCTTTCGCCGAAGGTGTGAACCATGATCAACAGGCCATGCTCGTTGGCGTATTCTAAAGCGGCAGCATATTTGGACGAAGTGACCGGCACCAGGTGGTAATCGGACCAGAATTTGAAGCCAACAAAGCCACGCCGCTGGGGGAAACTCCGCAAACCTTTCCCGATGATGTCAGGATAGTTTGGATTGATGACCCAGAAGCCCAAAAATTTGTCGGGGTGGGCGTCAATAACTTCCTGCATCAGGCTGTTGCCTCGCTCGACATCGTGGGCTATAGCGACGTGGTGCATGCAGACGATGCGCTTTACTCCGCAGCGCTCCATACTGTGGAGCATGCGCTCCAGCGGGGCCGAGGGCAGGTAGGCGGCATGGAAGGGGCCGATATGGCCGTGCATGTCGATGATCGGGCAGCTCTCGGAACGGCCAGTGGCTAAATATTCTTGGGCAATGGGTGATGGATTCATGACAGTTGCGCCTCTGCTAATAGTCGAGCTAGGTTGTCCCCGGCGATGGCCTGCCGCTCGGCCTCGGAAATATCGGCGTGAGCCAGCATGAGCATGGTCGCCCCGCTGGCATGGTCAGGAAAACCAGAGCTAAAGAGCAGGCGGCCGGCCCCGTAGCGTTGGCAAAAAGCCTCGATGATGCCATCTACCAGGTAACCGGCGGTTTCAAAATAAAGGTGAGAATAGCGCTCGATCGGCGGCCAGGCATAACGGTCCAGCGGGTTAGTTCCCTGTGTGCCGGTGATGACCACTAAATCGGGAAAGGTCCGCAGCAGGTGGCCGATTTTGTCCAGGCTGGCCTTGATGAAGAGGGGGATGCGCCGCTCCATCAAAACGGCCATCTGGTCGCCCCAGGTCACGTCGTCAAGCAGGTAACGGTGATCTTGGGGAAAAAGGCGCAAGGCCCGGACGCCATACTGCTGCATCTGCCGGAGCATGACCTCCAACGGCGGCAATTCGCCGGTATGGCTGGGCAGCAGGGTCCAGGTGGGAATAAGCCGTTCGTAGCCTCCGGATTCTTGTACAATGATTTCGTTGCAGGAAACTGGTGCGTCAAAACGCTGGGCCGTGTGGTAGACCAAGGCCCGCTCGATGCCACAAAAATCTAGTTCCTCGATCAAATCGGCTGCAGTGGGGGCGAAGCGAAAGACACGGGTGCGGTACCCCCAAAGCCGGCCGTGCCATCAAATAGTTTCATACTGAGCCTCCTATTTCACCGCGCCGCTGGTCATCCCCTGCACCACATAACGTTGGAAGAAGACAAAGATCAGCATCAGCGGCAGGCTGGCTAGGGTAGACAGGGCCATGATCAAGTTCCAATCCCGCACAAATTGGCCAAAAAAAGCGGCCAGCCCAACGGTGAGCGGCTGCGATGCCGGAGTATCGGTCATCGTAATTGCCAGCAGGTACTCATTCCAGGCGCTGATAAAAACAAACGTGGCCACGCCAACAATACCGGGTACGGTCAAAGGGACCAGCACATACCACAAAGCTTGCAGGCGGGTGCAGCCGTCAATCATGGCGGCTTCTTCCAGGTCAACCGGGATGGAATCAATGTAACCTTTGAGCAGCCAGATAACGATGGGTAGGATAAAAGCGGTATTGACCAGCACCAGTCCGCCCAAAGTATCGTACACGCCAATGAAGTGGGCCAGCCGGAAGTAAGGGATGATGGTAACCACCGGCGGCAGCATTAGCAGGGCGAAGATACCCAACAGCATAGCTCGCCCGCCGGGCATTTTAAAGCGAGAAAAACCGTAGGCAGCGAGCAGCCCCAGGCCAATGGTGATGAACAGGGTAGATACAGCCAGGATTGTGCTGTTGAGAAAATAGGTCTGGTATTTCTCGGTGAAGATAATTTTTTCGAAATATTTGAGGGTAAGGTGAGACGGGATGAGCTGGGGTGGGTAGGTCAAAATTTCTTTGATGGGCCGCATGGCCGCGTTGATCATCCAGACTATCGGCACCAGGATGATCAAGGCCGAGAGGCAGGTTGCCCCGACCACCAGGATTTGGTGGACGATGCGGGCTGAATGCGAGCCTAAACTAAAAGCTGGTTTCACCGGTCTCCCCTCCTCGCGACAGGAGTCGCAGATAAAACACCGTGATAAAAACCATCATGACCAGCATCAAGGTGCTGATAGCCGCGCCGTAACCTAGGTTGCCGTCAAGCAGGCCGGTTTTATGAATGTAAAAAGCCACGGTTTCGGTGCTGCGAAAAGGGCCTCCTCTGGTCAGCATTTTTATCAGGTCCACGTGCCCGACGGTGGTAATAATATCAATGATCGAGGCGGCAATCAGCACCGGGCGCAATTGGGGCAGGGTGACATAGCGGAAACGCTGCCAAGCGCTGGCTCCATCCACCTTGGCCGCCTCATACAGTTCGGGCAGGATGACCTGCAAGCCGCCCAAAATAATCAACATATAGAAAGGGTAGGACTTCCAGGTATTGACCAGCACAATTGAAGCCATAGCCATGTTTGGTGTGGCTAAAAATTCGATAGGCTGGGACCGGCCTACAATGTCAACCACCAGATAGTTGAGCAGGCCAAACGGGTGAAACAAGAGCGACCACATCAGGCCGGCGGCAGCGGTTGAAAAGACGTAGGGCAAGATGAGTAGCCCGCGCACAAAGTTGCGGAAGAGGTTGCTAAACCAGGTTTCGTTCAGCAGCAGGGCAAAGGCTAGGCCAATCAGCAGATGCAGCACCACCGAGGAGATGGTAAAGATGGCAATAGCCCGCAGGCTGTTCCAAAACCACTCGTCTTGCAGCAGTTCCGCGTAATGTTGCAGCCGCACAAAGTGCCACTCCCCTTTATTGACATCCTTGGTGCTGACGTAAAGAGTGTAAACCAGGGGGTAGACGCTGGCCAGCAACAAAAAGAGAATGGACGGCGCGATAAATATATAGCCGGTGAGGGCGCGGGGCGTGACCCTAGACTGCCCCTGTCGGGGCCGGGAAGCTCTGTCGGTTAGATCTGTATCCGGCGCTATTGCCATTGTCGTTGAGAGAAACTTGGTTTATTTATACACAATGTTTCACCTTTCAACTATAATCTCCCCAGTCTGGAGGCAGCGCACGTGCATGAGCTGCCCCCAGTGTTACTAACAGAGATTACTTACTAGCGCTGTCGAGAGTATCCTGCCATGTTTTAGCCGCCTCGTCGAGAGCGGTTTTGGCATCTTTCTTGCCGGCGATAACCTCCTGGAAGGCGAGGCCGAAGGAGTCAACCAGCTTTTCAGCTTCGGGTAAGACCGGGAACAGGACATTGTGTTCAGGGTCCTGGCTGGCAAAGTCGGGGACGTGCTTCAGCAGGGGGTCTTCGCTGCCCTTCAGCGAGTCCACCGCCGCCTTCGTCGCCCACAGCAGGCTGATCTTCTTGGTCATATCCACCGAGACCTCATCGGAGTAGAGGTACTTGAGGAACTCCCAGGCGGCCTCCTTATTAGGCGAATTGGCCGAAATGCCCATCCCACTGCACGCCCAGGAGTAACCACCGGTCTTGTCCTTCCAGGCCGGGGCATAAGCAATCTTGATCTCAGGATCAATCTGTTTGGCTTTGGTCCAGATGAACGGGCCATCTATGACCGAGGGGACTTGGCCGGAAGCGACATGCTCCAACATTTGAGACTGGTCTTCTCCCAATGAGCCGGGGACGACCAGTCCCTTGTCATAGAAGTCCTTCCACCACTGCATCGCCGCCACCCCTTCCGGGGAGTTGAAAGCCACCTTGCCGTCCTGGTCGAACCATTGGCCCCCTTCCTGCGCCAAGCGGAAGCCAAAGTAGCGGGTCATGATGAAACCTACGTCTTGCAGCGGCATACTCATGCCGTAACTGTTCGGGGCGTCCTTGTGGATCTGCTCCATCAACGCGCTGAATTCGTCCCAGTTCGTGGGTGGCTTTAAGCCCTTCTTCTGGAACAAAACTTCATTGTAGGCAAACTGGTACGGAATGAGGTAGAGGCACAAACCTTTGGTCTGCCCTTGCAGTTTCATTGGAGTGGTCGAGGTCAGCTTGGCCGCAAAGTCCGGCTCTTTCTTCAGCCAGGGATCGAGGCTTTCGACAAAGCCCTGCTTGTCCAGTCCGGCGACCCATTCCGCTTCCATCCCGAAAAGGTCGTAGCTAACACCTCCTGCTGCTGCCGCTTGCAGCTTCCCGGCCATATCCGGCCAGGGCACATCCACCACCGTCACTTTGATGTTTGGGTGGGTATCTTCAAAGCCCTTGATCAACGCCGCATGGTTCTCCGGTCCCCACTCGTTCACCCACCATTGCAGCCACTTTAACTCGATCTGCGCGCCGGTGCTGGCCACCTCTTCTTTTTGCGTCACCGGGGTCGCTGCCGGGGCACAGGCAGCCAGCAGCGCTAACAAAGTTACGATAACTCCCAGAAGCCAGAATTTGTGTTTCATTTTTTGCTCTCCTTTCTTTGCCACTAAAGATAGATTAGAAATCAAACGGCGTTTTCACGAACAGGAATAACTAAAAAAAATTTGTACCGGCTTTTCAAGTTTCTTGCACCCAGTCACCTCCTTTTTTGTTACCCTTGCAGATTGCGAAATAACGGATAGAAAATTCAAGCCAACAACCACAAGCGTAACCACAAGCGTAACCACAAGCATAACCACAAGCATAACCACAAGCATAACCACAAGCATAACCACAAGCAAATGGTAAACGCTAAGCCCGGACTTGTCAAGTACAAATTTGCGCTAACCTCCACCCCGCCACTGCTTAGTGGTCAACGATCACCCTTGTTGGATATTCCGAGAGGTACGCTCATTCAACAGGCGGAAATTACACAACTTCTGCAGACCAGCATCGGCAGCTTGAATATTCAGTGCACTCTGCCAGCAGCTACACCACGCCTACTCACGCTGCGCCGCGTGTGCCATTCCTGCAGCGCAGAATTACCAACCCACTGTCTGATCAAACTCAAGTTCCGGGACCGGCTCTGCATCCACATCCACAGGGGACGTCCACTGATTATCCCCGGCTTCTGCTGTTAGGTTTGCCGTCTGGTCAAACTCAATTTCGGGGATTGTCTCTACTGCTTCTGGCGCAATCAGCTGCTGTGCATACGCCTCCACCGGTGGTGAGCGCGCAGCTGCGATTGCCGGTGCAGTTGTCGGCTCGCCAGCCACGCCTCCAAAATTCTGACGCACCACTTGATACGCCGCACTCCGTCGCGGCCGTCGGCGTTGATACACCGCGGTCCGCTTCAATCCGTAATGAAGGGGAGCCATCAATTCTTAAAACATTCGGATGGTCGTTGTACTATTGTTCCGGTGAGTCACGGCGTGACATGAATGAAACTACCATCAACCTAAGGCTCATCCAGGCCACCGAACGCGGCGACACCGCCGCCGTCCTGCAGGTCATCCAGGCAGGCGCCGTCATCAACGGGTGCGATGATCGTGGTCGCACACCTGTCCTTGCTGCGGTCCACGGCCGGCGGGCCGGAACGGTGCAGGCGCTCATCCGCCTCGGCGCGGATATCAATCTACAGAATAACCGCCGAGACAATCCGTTCCTGTATGCCGGCGCCGAAGGTCTGCTCGGTATTTTAAAGCTCTTGATTGATGCGGGAGCGGACACCCGCCTCACGTGCAGATCGTCCGCTTGCTGGTGGATGCCGACGCGGACGTAAACATTGCCTTGAACGATGGTGTCACGCCGCTGAAGCATGCCCGCCGCCAGGGTTTCGATCAGATCATCGCCATTCTGGAAGGCGCCTGCGCACGCTGATTACTTCCAACGGAAGAAAACGACAAGAAGAGGTGATTGAAGCTATCCGATCCGCCTCACCCGCCCAGAGCCTGGCGCAGTTTGCCATGGTGCGCTGATAGGTTTCCCCGGGCTTGCTCCGGACTGCACCGGAGAGCTTGGCACACCACCGCGGTCTTAACTTCCCAGTCGCACCGCTCCAATAAATCCCGGGCGGAATTTTCATCGACCCTGGCAAGCTGTTGGACGAGGCGCGAGGCCCGTCCTCGCAGCTTGGCATTGCCTGCCTTTAAGTCCACCATCAAGTTCCCGTAGGTCTTCCCCAGGCAAATCATCACCCCTGTGCTGATCATGTTCAACACCATTTTCTGAGCAGTCCCGCCTTTCAGGCGGGTGGATCCGCTGATCACCTCCGGGCCAACCGGGACGAGGATCGCGATGGCTGCCTCCTCTGCCACAGCTGCCGGGTTATTGGAGGCAATTGCCACCCTCAGCGCCCCGACCTCTCGGGCGTATCGCAGACCGCCCAATACAAACGGGGTGCTGCCGCTCACGGTGAGCCCGACCACACTATCCGCGGGTTGAAGCTGAATATTTCGGAGGTCTGCTGCCCCTGATGCTTCGTCGTCCTCCACTTTTTCGATGGCATTCCGCAGAGCGTCCTCGCCTCCCGCAATGATTCCTATGACTAGGCCCGGGTCAACGCCGAACGTGGGCGGGCATTCGGATGCATCCAATACACCCAACCTGCCCGATGTTCCAGCGCCCATGTAGATCAAGCGTCCGCCTCTTTCCATTCGCTCAGCGATCTCCTGGATTGCCCGGCCGATGGCGGGTGTCACGTGAGAAACTGCCTGCGCCACCAGGCTATCTTCGCTGTTCATGATTTCGGCGATTTCAAGCGGGTCGCAAAGGTCAAGATCGGCGCTGCGTGGATTGCACGACTCAGTGAGGCTGGTTCTCGCGTCTTGTTGAGACTGGTACCGGTTCGGAGCGGGGGTAATGTTCCCCAAGATCACCGGGCGGCTTGCTCCGGTGGCCGCCGGCAGGTTGGCGGGACGGCCGTGCCAGGTCTCATATGCCAAGATGGCAAAGGCTGCCGCTTCTTTGATTTCCACTGCCAAGCCTACTCCGTCCGAGGGAAACACCCGGGCAGGCGCCAGCCTTTCAGCCAGCATCCGCATCAAGACCGGGTTGCGCGCCCCGCCTCCACTCACCACAATCTCTGCCGGCTGGTGAGGAAGGAAATCACGGTAAGCTCGGGCGATGCTTTCCACGGTGAAGGCGGTCAGCGTGGTCACAGTGTCTTTGGGGTTCATACCCATCCGAACGGCCTTTTCCCAGATTTGCGCACCAAGCTGGGCCCCAAAAAGCTCACGTCCAGTTGTTTTAGGAGGCTTGCGAGTCAAATAAGGTTCACCCAGCAGTTCCTCAAGCAGCACGGGATGGATTTTACCCACGGCTGCCAAATGACCATCCTGGTCATACTGGAGGTGGCCTCCACTGATCCGGCGGGCAGCATCATCGATCAACATATTTCCCGGACCCGTGTCAAACGCGAAAGCCTCCCCGCGCCCACCAGAGAGCGGTGGCAGGTAGGTCACATTGGCAATCCCGCCGATATTCTGGGCAGCCCGGATTTTCACGGCATCCGTCAGCAGGAGCTTGTCCACGTACGCTACCAGCGGGGCGCCATGTCCACCGGCAGCCATGTCGCTGGCGCGGAAGTTGCTCACAACGGGGATACCGGTCAGCTCAGCGATCACCGCCGGTTCGCCGATCTGCAAGGTGGATGCACCTTCCTGCCCGGACGGGATGTGCCATAGAGTCTGCCCGTGACTGCCGATCAGATCAACCTGGTCAGATGTGACCCCGGCGGCTTCGATCACGCCCAGCGCCGCTTCGGCGAAGAACTGCCCAAGGTCAAAATTTAGCTGGCAGAGCGCGTCGACCCGGCTGGCTGCTGGCTGGAAAGCGGTGAAAATCTGCTCACGCAGCCCGTCCGGGTATGGCAGATGTTTGTATGCAACTACCCGCCACTTGAGCTCCGGCGGTACCCCGGAGATGTGCATCAGGACCGTGTCCGTGCCGTCCGCCGATGTGCCAGACATCAAACCGATCACATTCATAGGTTCTCCCCGGGCTGCTGGTGCCCGATCATCTCTCACCGTCAATCGCTGGAACGACCGCCCGGTGTACTGCCGTGCGCACCTCGGCAATCTTGCGGTTGTAACGCCCGTGGTAGACCTCGTTCGTTAAGAAGGCAACCACCAGCTCACGGTCCGGATCAATCCACAGGCTGGTCCCAGTAAAGCCGGTGTGACCAAACGAGTTTTGGCTGAAAGGATGGACGAAGGATTGCGGGTCGGCGCACCACAGGTCGAAACCGATCCCGCGTGGGTTGTCTGCTCGATCCCCGGCTTGCAAGCGGGTCATCTGGACGATTGTTTCAGGTTTTAACACCGGGCTATTTTTTAAGAAGCTTCTGCCAAAAACAGCTAGGTCCGTCGCCGTGGAATACACCCCGGCATGCCCGGCGATACCACCCAAGCGGCCGCAGTTTTCATCGGCCACCTCACCGATCAGGCGGCGTTTGCGCCACCGGCAGATTTCTACCGGAGGGATATTTGCCTGGTGCCCGGCCGGTAACGGACTGCACCCAGGGAGAAACCCGGTTGCCGCCAACATTAAAGGGTTGACCACTCGCTCATGGATCGCCTCGTCCAGGCCCTGTCCCGTTATCTGCTCAACAGCCATTCCCACAAGGATCAATCCCAGGTCCGAATAAACCACCCGGGTACCGGTCTGATAGGAAAAATAAGAGGTGAGCACCGTCCAGGAGGCAGCCACGTCACTCGAGAGCAGGTAGAGCGGACGCCAGGCAGGCAGACCGCTTGTATGGGTCAGCAGGTGGCGAAATGTGACCAGGCTGGCGTCCACCTTCCCCCGGTAACCCTTAGACACGTCCTCAAACGCGCCTTCCTCGAGCGGGGCTTCATAGGGCGCCACCGGTCGAAGTCCATTAAATTCGGTTAGCACCGCGCCGACTGGCATGTCCAGATCAACCCTGCCCTGTTCCACAAGGGTCATAAACACCGAGGTCGTAAATAGTTTGGTGACCGAGGCCAGGTCGAACCGGGTGTGGTCGTCGGCGGGCCGTTGGCGGGCCTCCGGGTCGAGGAAACCAGAAGCATGCGTGTAAACAGGTTGGTCGCCCTGCCAGATGCACAGTTGCGCAGCCGGGACGTCTGGAAAAGCCTCCCGGATGATCCTTTCGGCCGGGGAGAAATCGCAGTTCATAAACCCTTACCTTCCAGTCGCTTTTTGAAGAAAATCAGCTCTGTGATCCCCGCCACAACGTAGTCTGGAATGGCGCCGACCAAGTAATAACCTAGGCGGCGATAAAAGCGCTGTGCGCCTGAATTGGAATCAGTCACCAGTAGGAAAAACTCACCCACCTCTTCAGCCATCTGCGCCTCTGCAGCCGCCAGGAGCTTTTCGCCAACCCCTTTACCCAAGTAGGGCGGCAACATCCCGATCGGGAATATGCAACCGCTCCGGTCCCAAGCCCCATGGGTGACATACCAGACAAATCCCACCATCTGGCCTCCCACCCGGGCTGCCAGGATCGTTGCGCCTTGCGCCAGCGCGTCTAAAAACATGCGCCCGGCTGCCTCGGGGGTGATGCCATAGCGTTGCCAGAGTGGATTATGGATGAGGATCCTTACCCCAGCCGGGGTATCTTCCAAGCGCATTGCATCGGTGATACTCTCATGTACCAAAAGGGATCACTACAACTTGCGATTATACATGCGTGGATCGAGCACGTCGCGCGCCGTCCCCCACGTGATTGAAGCTCAAGACGGTGAACATGATTGCCAGTCCCAGGAAGATCGCCATCCAGGGAGCAATTTCCATTAGGCGCCGGCTTTCAGAAATCATGCTCCCCCACGTCGGCGCCAGCACCCCAAAGTAGTGGTGCCGATGCTTGCGCGGTGGCGGTACCAATAACGCAATCCGATCCAGAAACTCGCTTGCGCTCAGTCGCAGTTCAATCGGTCTTTGCTGCCCTACCCTGACGCGTACGACCACCGATTGAAGCAAGCGATCGTCGAGACGGGCGATCTCGACCTCTTCTCCGAAATGGCTATCCCGGCCGAGGGAAGCCAGCATTGAACATGCCCGCCTGCCCACGCGCAAGGCCCCGCGAGGCCAGCTTCAGCGCGGCAGGATCGCACGATGCCGCCCCGCGGGCGCGCAAGGCGGGGTAGGCCGGACGGTTACAGTGCTACTCATCGGCTGTAGACGGATAGTCATCATCTCAGGAAAATTCCGACATGGTCGACAAGGAGCTCAAGCGCTTCGGTGCCCGTGTTCGCGCAGAGCGCGAGCGCTGCGGCATCTCGCAGGAGGAACTCGCAGATAGGGCTGGTCTGCACCGTACCTACTTGGGCGGTGTTGAGAGGGGTGAGCGGAACGTCGGCTACCTGAACGTGCTGAAGATCGCGAGAGGCCTGCAGCTAAAGCCATCCGATCTGCTCGCTGGTGTTCGATGACCACCTCTGTGTCCCGGAGGCTATGTTGAAAGTGCATGACGCCATCCGTTTCTTGCGAACCTACAGAATCCAGCACCCGCGCGCAGGCAAGGACGAAATCGCGGATGCTGCCGCCGCTGACCGCAATCTGGAGCTTCGACGGAAGGTCTATGTGGGCGATGGGTATGCCATCCGTTTCTCAAGCTGCTCTGGATCATCGTTTTCGAACGGCGTCCTGTCCCTTTCCGCTCTCCACGCCTACGATAGCGCTCCTTTCATCGTTTGCGTGGTGCGGCCATCGGAACTCACGTTCCTGCTGGCGAATACGACCTTTCTCAAGAAGATAAGCCACAGCTCTCACCAACTGCGCATCGACAACGTTCGCGGTACCTTCCTTGGCCACGACATCATCCGGTGCTTCGAAGACATCGAAAATGTACCTGACAATTTCGACCGCCTTTGGGCACTTCACCGCGAGTTTACTTGGGAAGACAACCTGGCCCGCCTTGTAGAGGCAACTACTAACATTGCTCCGACAGGTACGCGCTTCGAGCCGACAGAGGCTGAGAAGAAGAGGATTCTCGCTGCTCCGCAACTGGCGCAGGAAATAGCCGGCCACGAGTCATATCAACGCTTCAAACAACATCTCGCACAGGTCGTGCTCAACAGGCAGGCGGATATTCTGACCGCTGCTGCGATCGACAACGTCAATGTCCGAGGGAATCGCATCGAACAGGCGATAACGGGCGGCGGCAATGCGCACAGTCTTGGCGATCTAACGAAGCTGCTCGACGGTGGGGTCGAGATCCATCTGGAGATCAAGACGAAGCTCCTTGACAGAGCTTCAAGTCCGAAGGCCTACAATATCGACAAGGCTCTCGAGCTGCTGAGTCGCGGAAACACCGCGATCGTTTTCTGCTTCGTTGGCCTGGATCCGGTCAACAGACGTGTAACAACATCGACCCTGTTGGTATTCGACACGAAGGTGCTCGATGCAACGCGAGTCCAGTTCCACTGGGCCGGGCGCAATTCACGAGGGGTGACTCAACTAACCGGGGATCTGTCTGCGATCTTCCAGACCAGCTACCGCGAACAAATCGATGTCCCCAAGTCGATTGCTTTTCTGGAGGATTTGCTCGCCATCAAGGAGAAGAACTACCAAGAAGGTTGAGTTGTCTCGTCGCCGGGCGCTAGGATTAAGGGTCGGCTTGACTCAGATGGGCATCCTGGGCGGTCCCATGCTGGCATTGAGCGGCGAGCGTGTTGCGTTCCCAAAACACCCCGTCAGTATATCCTTGAATGCCACGTTCCATTTCGGCTAGTTCTAACCTACGGGCAGCCCAGAGAGCGTACTCTTCATTGATTTCGATGCCGAGTGCTTGCCGATCAAGCTTCTTCGCGACAACGCACGTCGTGCCACTGCCAAGGAAGGGGTCGAGGACCCTTGCGCCGACTTCCGTGCTTGCCAGGAGTAACTTAGCAATGAGCTTCTCACTCTTCTGCGTAGGATGGTCAGTATTCTCCCGCATGGACCAAAACGGTATTGTGATATCAGTCCATAGATTGGATGGGTGCGTGTCTCTGAACCCACCCTGCTCCGTTCGCTTCCAGTCCTTCGGGCTGCCGTCCGCATTGGTATAGGGTGCGATCACGCGGCGTCGGACCTTCACTGCATCGACATTGAAGCAGTACTCGTTGGACATCGTGCAGAACCAAATATCCTCGCTCGAGTTCTTCCAATTCCGGCGCGCCCCTCGGCCCTTCTCCCTTTCCCAGGTGATTCGATTCCTGACGATGAAATGCTCCGACGCTGCCGCAAAGATCGCCGGCGACGAGTTCCAATCCCCGCAGATGTAGATGGTCGCAGTGTGCTTCAATGACGGCTTGAAGGCCTCTAGGATGCGGGATAACCACTTTGCGTAGTCGCCGATGGCCATCTTCGCGAATGAGAGGCCATTGAAATCTTTGTTCAAGTTGTATGGGGGGTCCAGAAAGAGCAAATCGAAGTGCTCTGTCGGGAGGCTGGATGCACAAGCAAGTGAATCACCAAGGACAATTCCTCCGGATAAGGGAACTTGCTTAAGAGGCGTCTTGACGAGAGATGCCCGCAGCCGCCGTCGATCATTCTCAGTGAGAACTAGCGTGCGGTTCCTTGGCGCTCTGACCTTGTTTTGGTTCGTGCTCATCCAGAACTCCCGTCAGCCCAATCGGATGGTCACCTGAACGGATAGGAAATTCAAGCCAACAACCACAAGCAAACTGTAAGCGCTGGGCCCGCACTCGTCAAGCACCAATTTGAAATTCAAGCCAACAACCACAAGCAAACTGTAAGCGCTGGGCCCGCACTCGTCAAGCACCAATTTGCGCTTACCTGCACACCGCAGCTACTAAATAGTCAATGATGTCAATGATCACTTTTTTATGACATTCCGAGAGGT
>SXGS01332228.1_pt1 | contig 26540 bp, 23 predicted proteins | sample 3174681 | NCBI WGS metagenome assembly SXGS01 (sample SAMN11356861, study PRJNA531348) | freshwater metagenome | isolation source: freshwater sample F1-80 | place: China: Fuxian Lake, Yuxi | collected 2017-12-25 | reverse complement strand
TAATCAGCACGCCGATATTGCGCGCCGCTAACTGGCGGATAATCTTTTGGATGTCCATCACGGCGATCGGGTCTATGCCAGCAAAGGGTTCGTCCAACAAAATAAAACTTGGGTCGGTGGCCAGGCATCGGGCAATTTCAACGCGTCGCCGTTCGCCGCCAGATAAGCTTAGCGCCGACTGGTCGCGCAAATGCGTGATATGCAGTTCCGCTAATAGGGAAGCCAATTTTTCTTGCCGCTCATCGGCGTTGAGGTCTTGCAATTCCAGCACCGCTAAAATATTTTCCGCCACCGTCAGTTTGCGAAAGATGGATGCCTCTTGCGGCAGATAAGACAGGCCCATCCTAGCGCGTAGATGAATGGGCAAGCGACTTAACTCTTTGCCGTCTAGCAAAATGCGCCCGCCATTGGCGGCCAACAAGCCAACTATCATGTAAAACGTGGTGGTTTTGCCGGCGCCATTGGGTCCTAATAATCCCACCACCTCACCGCTTTTGATGTGCAGCGAAATGCCTTGCACGACATCGCGTGACTGGTAGGATTTGCGTAAATTTTCAACCAGCAAGTCGCTCATTATTTGGACTCCGGACTGACTTGTAGGGTGCGACTTAAGCGCGCGTCTTTGGTGGGTGCTTTGTTGTTGGTTGGGGCCGGCATGGACTTGGTAGTGTCGTTGGCAGCCGGCGTGGCCGCTTTGTTTTTGGGTTGGATAATGGCGCGCACGCGGCCGCTATTTGGGCCACCTTCCAAGGTTTTTTTACCGCCCATGACTTCCGCGTATTCGGCATTGGCATCGTAGCTGATGTACTCGCCTTGTATCATGTTGTCGCCGCGTTTGACGCTGGCCTTGCCAAACAACTGCACTTTATCCATGCGGCCATCGTATTCTATGCGCTTGGCACTGCCTTCCATGTATTCATTTTTACCTTCAATTTTTTGCTTGAAGCCGGTCGGATTGCCCAGTGCCGTGCTGTGTTGAAAGCCGCCGCTGTCTTCGCGTACGACTAAGGTGTCGGCATGGATGACCAAGCTGCCTTGGCTTAATATGACGTTGCCGCTGTAAGTGCTAATTTGTTTGGCATCGTCAACGATGACGCTATCGGCTTCCAAATCAATGGGCTTGTCGCGGTCTGCTTGCTCGGCGTAAACCGGCATGGTCCAAGCAATAAGTAGCATGGGCAGCAGCCAGGCATAGGCTGCATTGTTCATTCTGAAAGTGATTCGCTGCATAGGTTATCCGAATTTACCCCTTGCTGCCGCTGTTATCAGCGGCCTTAGGCTTGAACGGTTGACTGGCTTTAGGTGAGCGGCTTGTTTTTTCGTAATGGGCGCGCACTTGGTGCAATAAAGTCAGGGTTTGTTTTTCTTTGTCAAACACCATGCCGGTTGCGTGGATGACGGTGTTAGGTGCCTGTCGAATTACCACCGGGCTGTTGGTTTGCACTAAATCTTGCTTGGGCAGGATGGTCAGGTCTGGGCTGGTGATGGTCAATTCTGCTTGGTCAGCACGACCACGGCGGGTGATTTTTACCCCGTCTAACAATTGCACTTTATCGCCGTCATGGGATACTAAGCCGCGTTGGGCTTGCACCTCGGTATAAAATTGATTGGCAGCAAATTGCGTGTAACGGGGGCGGGTTAAGTGTGTGCTGTCGTCATTTGGGTAATGCCTCATTTCAAGCGAGGCGAGTTTGTAGCGCAACTTCCCTTGCTCGTCGGTTTGCGTGGTGACAAAGTTTTTGACTATGACATCCGCGTCGTGGCGCTGCCGTCCATCTAACTTAAAGCTAGGGGATTGCACCACGTGGTTAATCCAGGCCGTCATCAGCGCTAGCAGGCTTAGCAGTATCATGGGGGCGACGATGGCAGAGCGGTTAGTGATGGCCATGATAGGGCAGCGTCAATTGGACAGCTTGGACTGAATTAAAAATGGCGCCATTTGCAGATCAAATTGGCCTTGCGCGCGCATGATCAATTCGCACACCTCGCGCACCGCGCCATGCCCACCTTTTTTACGGGTGACATAATGGGCATGCATCAATACCAAATCCGCTGCATTAGGCACAGCGAAGGCGATGCCGCATTGCAACATGGCGGGCAAGTCGACCACGTCGTCACCCATGAAGGCGCACTGCTCAGGCCTCAAACCGCTGGCCGCTAGTAAGGCTTGAAAAGCCAGCAATTTGTCTTCCGCACCTTGGTAAAAATGCTCCACCCCGGTGCTGAGCGCGCGTTTTTTAACCACCTCTGAGGTGCGACCGGTAATGATGGCCAACTCCACGCCACTGGCTTTAAGCAGTTTCATGCCCAAGCCATCGTGCGCATGAAAGGTTTTGTATTCTTGACCGTCGTCGCCCAAGGTGAGGCCGCCATCGGTCATCACGCCATCGACATCCAATATCAATAGTTTGATGGCTTGAAGTTGCGTCTGGATAGCAAAATGGGCTGGCACAGGAGCAGCCTGGCTAGGCTGCTGGCTTCGATTAACTAGCGGGCCGCCATGCAATTCGGCCCATTGCTCGGCACTAAAGTCACGTTGATCCAATACGCATAGGGCCAATGCGTCGCCCAAGGCCAAAGCCACCGTGGTGCTGGCAGTGGGTGCTAAACCCAGCGGGCAGGCTTCCTTGCTAACTTGCGCACTTAAATGGATGTCGGCTGCGTTGGCTAAGCGGGATGCCTTGTTGGCGGTGATGGTGATGATGTAGGTGCCTAAGCGTTTTAATGGCGCGACCAGCGCCAACACCTCTGGGCTTTCACCGGAATTGGATAAAGCCAGCACGATGTCATCCGCACCTAGCATGCCTAAATCGCCATGGCTTATGTCATGCGGGTGAACAAAAAAAGCCGGTGTGCCGGTGCTGCAAAAGGTTGAGGCGATTTTGCCGCCTAGGTGACCGGATTTGCCCATGCCGGTCACCACCACGCGGCCTTTGCATTGCACAATGCGGCGGACGGCATCGCTAAATGCATGATCCAACTGGCTAACAATCGCTTGCAATTCATCGGCTTCATGGCTTAGCGTGGCCCGCGCCAATTGCAAGCAAGCGGCTGTGCTGGCTTGAGACTGGGCGTTTTGATGGTCAGACGAAGGCATGTGCTTGGCAGGTTTAAATTAAGTTACTGGAATACCAAGTATAAAAGGGAAACCCGCAGTGATAAAGCCTAAAACCAAGCTAATCTAGGCAAATTTAGAAAAAATAACCAAATTTTTTGGTTTTAGGCACAAATTTTGCTATCAAGCGTTGATTTTTAACCATGAAGTCGACCACTAAGCAGCAATTTTTTTCGTATCTTTAGGGCAGATGTGAAACAATAAGGGTATAAAAAAATTTAATTCAAATAAGCCTTAATTCATGTTTGACACCTTACCCTTAATTCTAGTCTTGCTCATTAGTTCGGTACTCGCCGTAGCGCTATTTAGACGCTTACGTTTACCTGCTATGTTGGCCTATTTTTTGGTGGGCATGGCGCTAGGCCCACATACCTTTGGCTTGCTGCCGGACACCGAGGCCAGTCGAGAATTTGCCGAATTTGGCATCGTCTTTTTGATGTTTAGCATAGGCTTGGAATTCAGCTTGCCGCAGTTGTATGCCATGCGTAAAAAAGTTTTGGGCTTAGGTGGCGCGCAAGTGTTTTTGACCCTGGCGGTGGTCATGACGGTAGGCAAACTAGCCGGTCTGGATTGGTCCGCCACTTTTGTCATCGGTGCGGCCTTGGCCATGTCCTCAACTGCCATCGTTTCTAAAATTTTAGCCGAACGGGTGGACCTGAATTCCAGACACGGCCGCTTAAGCATAGGCGTGCTGCTGTTTCAGGACATTGCGGTGGTGCCGGTGTTGGTGCTCATTCCGGCCTTAGGCTTGGCTGGCGCCAACTTAACCGATGTCTTGGGCATGGCTTTGCTCAAAGCGGCGGCCATGCTCTTGTTTTTATTCACCATAGGCAAATGGTTGATTAATCCATGGTTTAACGTCGTGGCCGGTCAGCGTTCGCGCGAGCTGTTTGTCATGAACGTATTGATGGTGACCTTGCTGTTGGCTTTTGCCACCAAGTCCGCGGGTTTGTCTTATGCCTTGGGGGCATTTATTGCCGGCATGTTGATATCCGAAACCAAATTTCGCTACCAAGTGGAATCGGACATTGCGCCATTTCGAGACATCTTGCTTGGTCTGTTTTTTATCAGCGTCGGCATGTTGCTTAATTTGCAGCAAATTGCCGCTAACCTAGGGCTGGTTTTACTCATCCTCTTGGCATTCGTCTTGTTAAAAGCCGCCATCGTCAGTTTGGTCATACGCTTGATGCAGTATGAGGCCGGGGTGGCCATACGCACCGGCTTGATTTTGGCGCAAGCCGGCGAGTTCAGTTTTGTGATTTTAGCCCTTGGCGTGGAGCAACATTTGGTCAGTGGCCCGGCCTTGCAATTGGTGCTCGCGGCCGCCTTGTTGTCCATGGTATTGGCGCCATTTATGATTCAATTTAACGGCCGCATTACGCGTAAATTGGTCAGCAGTTACAGCCGCAATAGCGGTCAAATTGTGCAAGACATAGACGATGGTAGTAAACACTTACATAACCACGTGATTATTTGCGGCTATGGCCGCAGCGGCCAGTATCTGGGTCGTTTTCTGCAAGAAGAAAGCATCCCATTTGTGGCCCTGGACATTGACCCGTCGCGGGTATTGGAAGCCGCCGCCGCAGGTGAAAACGTCATGTTTGGCGATGCCGCCAGACGCGTGGTGTTGGAAGCGGCCGGTGCAGCTCGGGCTAAGGCCTTAATCATCAGTTACGCGGACAACCGCGCGGCCATGAAAATCTTACACATCGTGCAAGAAAAATACCCGCAATTACCGGTCATCGTGCGCACGGTAGACGACAGCAATATGGAAGCCTTGCGCGAAGCAGGGGCTACCGAAGTGGTGCCAGAAATTTTAGAAGGCAGCTTGATGTTAGCCTCGCATGCCTTGATGTTATTGGGCGTGCCTTTGCACCGTGTGGTAAAACGCATACGGCTATTTCGTGAAGCGCGCTACCAATTATTCAAAGGCTATTTCCATGGTATCTCCGATGCCGAAGACGAGTCACTGGAGCGCCAGCAAGTACGCTTGCATTCGGTGATTATTTCGCCGGGTTCTTACGCCATAGGCCGCCGCTTAGTGGACATGCATTTAGAAAGCTTCGAGGTGCACATTAAATCCATACGCCGACCCAATTCCAATGGTATGGTGCCCAGTAACGAAAGCCCATTGGCCGAGGGCGATGTCATTGTCTTGCTGGGTCAACCGACCGGTTTAAGCAACGCACAAAACGCCTTGTTGATAGGCCGCGTTGCCAATAAATAATCGGCTGCCATGAGTCAAAAAATAGTCATAGTGGGTGGCGGGATAGTCGGGTGCATGACGGCCATGGCCTTGGTTGCCCGTGGATGCGAAGTCACCATCGTCGAGCGCAATGAGATTGCCAGTCAAACGTCGGGCGAATCCTCTTGGGCCGGTGGCGGCATTATTTTTCCCTTATTGCCTTGGCAATACGCCGATGCCGTCAATGCCTTAACGCGGCATGGGGCAGATAGCTACCGTGCATTAAGTCAGCGTTTGCTAGCGGAAACCGGCATCGATTCGGATTTTCTTGAATCCGGTTTTTTATTGCTGCCTAAATTTGATGCGAGCACGGCTCTTGCTTGGTGTGCTAAGAATCAAGTGCCGGCGCAGTCGGTGAAAGCCGCGGATTTTGCCGTGCAATCCTTGAGTGGCGATGACGCCCTTTGGTTGCCGACGGTCTGCCAAATACGCCCGCCGTATTTTATGCAGGCATTACGCCAATGGCTAGTGCAAAATAAGGTGACCTTGATGGAGCGCACCGAGTTAAAACCGCTTAAACAATGCACGGCCTTAAATACATGGGAAACCGTCAATGGCGAGACCCTAACAGCCGATCAATTTGTCGTGACTTCGGGGGCGTGGAGCTTTGAATTGCTCAAGGATACCAGCGCCAAACTCAACATCAAACCGATGCGAGGTCAGATCTTATTGTACAAGCCCGAGCGCAATCTCAAGCAGCTGGTTTACCGGGAAGGCTTTTACATGATTCCGCGGCGGGATGGCTATTTACTGGCTGGTAGCACCTTGGAAGACGTCGGCTTCGAGGCCGCCGTCACGCGTGAAGTGCGCGATGAAATTCGCGCTAAAGCAGAAGCCATTATGCCGGCCTTAAAAGGCATGCCCATCATCAAGCACTGGAGCGGTCTGCGGCCTGGCACCCCAGAGAATTTACCCACCATAGGCGCCCATCCCACTATACAAAATTTGTATTTAAACACCGGGCATTTCCGCTACGGTTTAACCATGGCGCCTGCCAGCGCCGCGTTAATCAGCGCCTTAATGTTGGGTGAAACACCGGCGCTGGATGCCAGCCCATATGCATGTTTGCAATGATAAAAATAGACTGAGGATAAACGCATGGCCACTTGTGTAATGATACAAAACCCCACTAACGGATTAATCCGTAGGGGCTATTTTGGCTTCAGTTGGACCTACTTATTTTTTGGTTGGTTTGTGCCGTTAATACGCGGCGAATTAGGGGTGGCGGCCTTGCACTTCTTCTTCACCTTGATCACCTGTGGTTTATGGCAAATCGTCTTTGCTTTTTTTTACAACAAGCAATACATGCGCCGCATGCTGGAAAAAGGCTACGTGCTCAGAGACACGCCTGATGTGATGGCCAGCGCCAGAGTGGCGCTGGATATAGCGGACATTTAAGTTAATAATTGCTTAAGAGTGGAGCGAATTGTCTGGTTTAACCCGTTCTGCTTTTTTGCTTAAAACAATTTATTAATACTAATGTCCACACTTTGAACGGTTGCGGTGCCGGTGCTACTTCCAATTAATTCACCGTCGTTGGTATTGGGTGAGCTAGCTGTTGATCGTTATTTTATAACATACTGAAATTAAAGGTTTTTATTTGTCAGAGTCTCTGGAAAGAGAACTGGTATAATAAAATTGTGTTAGGGTGCACATGAGGTATGCTAGGATGCAAAAAATGGCGTACTAGTTAGTGTTTATAAAGCTTGTATGTTGATAAATATACAGCAAAGGGGTATGTGTTGAAATATAAGATTTTTTTTGTATTGTTCGCACTATTTTTAGTGGGCTGTGCAACTAAGACGACGGTATCTAAGAAAGAGGCAATTGACACCTTTGTTAAACGTGCTAATAAGACTAATGATGCTTTTGAAAGAAAGACAGTAGATAAATCTTTGTCAAGACAATTAATCCAGTTTACCTACGGGCCAGATAGTTTAAAAAATACCGATTTTCTTGAGTACCTTATCCTATCTAGAGCCAACCTATCCTTAGACTTGATAAAGGAGCTAAAGGGCTACGAAAATACTTACGCTTTACTTCAAGATACCAGATCTTCACAAGACTTATTTTATGAGGAAAAGCTTCAGGGTTATAAAAAGGAGTTTGGTATATACAAGGGCTTAGCAGAAACCACTTCTGCCACCTTTTCTAACATTAAACTTTCTAAAGCCCTTGGAGATTTGGTAGGCAGTATTGGTTTGAAAGTAGAGGGCGATCTTGAGGAGCGCAGATTGCAAGGGCAATACTCCGGTAGCTTATTTGAGATTCTTAGGGAGATTGGTCAGCAAAATAAATTATTTATTAGTTTTTCTGAGGATTTTAATACCTTAGTTTTTTCATCTAACGAACTGCTTAAGAATCCAAAAATTGATCCAAATTTTATCAAGGAAGCCTTTCTTGCTGAAAAAGATTGGAAAATATTAAATAAAATTATGGGAAACCTGTCGAAAACTAATGGGCAGTCTAATACACTACAATATAAGAAATATGTTGCACAGCTCAAATCTAGGCAAGCTAACACCTTTATCGATAAGGTGCTTTTCGAGCTCAAAGAAAATAAACTAGTTGAGGCTAAAAATTTAGAAGCTAGTAAATTACGGAGAGCATTGATTACCTATTCTGAGGCTATGCACTTGAAAAACAGTGATCAGCCTAAGACTGCGGCTATTTTAAAGTCAGCCCTAAAGGATGGTGATGAAAATGCCATTGAAAAATTTAATGTGTACCATGATTCGCCGGATAATATGAAAAAGATTCTAGATGGCCACCCCATCTTTAAACTCAATTGTGCGGCACCCACAGCGGCACCCACAGCGGCACCCACAGCGGCACCCACAGCGGCACCCACAGCGGCACCCACAGCGGCACCCACAGCGGCACCCGATGTTGCTCTTTCGAATAAGCTCCATGACTGTGTTACCTTAAGTAAAGACACGACAGGAATTGTCGCATCCGGCCTTATCCATGATATTCAGTTGGTTGAACGCCTCTTAAGCAATCAAGATTTACCTGTTAAACAGGCCATGATTGAAGTGTTTATTCTTGAGGTAAACAAAGATTGGCAAAGAACTATTAAAGCTGGACTTACGGGAAAAGAAGGTGCCAATCCAGGTAAATCAACTTTCACATCTGATGTTGCTGGAATGGCATTAACAACAGGAATGAACATAAAAACACTAGGAGGAAGTCTAGGAGACATTGGCATGCTAATTAATCTTATTGAGTCTAATTCTGCTGGGCGCACTATTTCCAATCCTGTAATTCTAGTGAAGGATGGTGAGACTGGTAGTGTTAATAAGATTCGGACCGTTAGAAAGGAGCAGCCTACCGCGCCCGTTGTTAGTATTAGTGGTGTGTCAACGCCATCTCCTCCAACTATTGTAGAGCTAACCTCACCTTTGAAAATGGATATTAAGGCTACCATTAATAAGCATAATGATAATATTGAGCTCGACTTTAGCTTTACTGAAACCGTATTGGATACCGATACCGTTACTTCAGCTGGTACACAAAATGAAATCAAGAGCAAGCTTATTGCACAGCCAGGTCAGATAATAACTATGGCTGGTCTATATAAAGAAAGGAACTCCAATAATGTCAAAAGTATTCCGGGTATTCCTGATGCGGTAAGTAACTTTTTAGGTCCTTTGATTGCTATGTTTGGGGGTAGCTCAGAGGAACAAAAGGCAGGCAGTGAGCTTCTGGTTTTTATAAACGCTAGCGTGATAACCACTCAAGATATGGATAAGACCATGAATTATGTTCATGATTAGCCTCACTACGAGATTTGTCTTTATAAAGAGACCATTAACTGCAGGGAATGGGATATCTTATTTCGTTAATTTCAGTACGCTATAGTTATTATTGCCAATGACAAAAACTACAAACGCCTCATTAGAAAAGAAACTTGTACTCAGAATTCTTCACTGGGGGTTTTTAGTAACCTATTCATTTCAGGAGGATTTGTCCGGCGCCCACTCTTCCATCATTCGTTGGATGATTCCCAAAGTCATTGATCCTAATAATATTAATGCAGATATTGAGTTGTTAAGCAATCAACTTGGACAGATGGCTGCAGCCTATCAAATAAGTGGCCTCCCTATGACTGTAGTGATACCTCACCAGACGGCGCCCCTTAAAACTCTTGATATTCCAATGAATTTAAATGTGGCTTCGGACAAAAAGGAATACGCTTCTTCAATAAAAGCTCCTTATGACTTTTGGAAGGAGTTCGATGACAGCCTAGGCGATATTAAGGATGCGGAAATAAGGGCAAGTTACCTGTTTGCTAATTCGACGGAAGGTAGCTCGAGAATGCTCTACTGTGCAACTTCATCTAAGACCATTAAAAACTACACCACCATATTACTAGGTGGAGGTTTTTATCCAACGGCCTTTGTGCCAGAGGCGCAGGCACTTATCAAAATAATTGAATCTAGGCTTACTCGTGTAGAGAAAGAGCACTCCTTTTGCCTATTTCACCTTAGTAAAGGCAACCACAAGCTTATTCATTGCAGTAATGAAGAGGTCAATTTTTCGAGAGTGGATATCAGCGAGCTTGATGAAATTTTGTTGGAGGACTTACCTGCTAAGGAGGATCTTGAGAATGCATTTTGGACAGATGTTAGTGACAGAATAAATACTTCACTTAAGCAGTCAGTCAGTCAGTTAAAAGATGAGCGCAAGGTAGCTGCCTTTGAAACAGTTTTTTTTGTGTGTGATTACGATGATGAAGAGGCGTTATTTAAACTTTTCCGTAAAAACTTTAGATTAGCCAACTTTCGTTTACTTTCCAATGTGCTCGATCATATTGATACGATAATGCCTGATTCAGGTACTCAGCCAAAAAAAGAGTCTGAGCTAAAAAATTCCAGTTTGCTACTACCCAATTTGGGTTGCTATTCGCTTAATCCAGCAATCACGTCTATTCATAACCCGGTTATTGATGCCCCACTATTTAATATGCATCCTCAATCGGCTTTTATCGAAAATAATTTCAAGCGAAGACCTTATTTTCAGCTAGCTGTATTCAGTTTAATGCCCATTATTTTGTTTTTTGGAGCACTAGATTTTTATGATACCGTAATATCCTCAAAAAACAGGGCGCTAGAAAGTGAATTTAAGAGGTTAGATAAAGAGCTGAGCGCAAAGAAAATGGCTGTTCAAGCGCTAGAAAAGAACATTCAGTCTACTAATAAGAAGTTTGAATTATTGGATAAATACCTTATTGGTAAAAATAATGATGATGTTATTGGATTTGTTAATAATGAATTGCCGGTGAGTCTTGAGTTGGACCGTTTAGTCATCCGAGAAGCGTCTTTAAATGTTAATGGTAATAGCAATTCTGTTTCTGAAATTAATCGATTCTACGAGAAACTGCTTGCCGAACCTATTTTGACTGACATTAACATTAATGTGTATAAAAGAGCTGATTCTAAACTAAATTATTTTGAAATCACCGCTCGAATACGTGGATAATATGCCTAGAAAAATAAACACTGATGTTGATAGTGCCAATCTTTTTAAAAGGATAGATTCATTAATCGCACGTTATGACTTTGGTTGCAAAGGTAAGGAAAAAGTTGATGTTAAGTTGGAGGTAGCTTTAGGGGATATGGAAGCAGTGGCAAAAAGCAATAAAAAGCCCAACTCTCAAATTGACAGTGCCAAAAATCCCCTGAAATTAACAGATGGGTTGGGATTGCTACATATCCATTATGCTAAGGCAATGGCCCGCTTTAATAGGACTGAATTTGATCCTGGTACTTATCGCGACTTAAGCAGCAGTGACAAAACATTGGCTTGGCTTATGTTTCTTTTGATGCTGCTGTGTGTCATGAGTGCGCTTATTTATCGTGATATATTACATCAGCAAGAAGGGTCGGCGGCCATTGCTCTTTACCAAGATCCGCTGCCTAAAATGGTGTCAGATATTGCTTCCATGAATAAGCTGTTGGCTACACAAAAGAAAAGTCTGGATGCATCAATCCTATTAATAAATAAGACGAAAGATGAGTTTTATAGCCCTAAAATTGTTGAGGGTTCAATTGATGACATTACGCGACTGTTTGAGGTGGGTAATTTAATTATTACAAAACAAGATATTCGATTCCAATCGACACCTAATCAGACAGCAGGTAGTCCGATCCCCTCTGTGCAGCCTGTTGGAGAGAATACCTTGTTTTCTGAGAAAAGCCCGCCTGTAGCGTCAGTGAAGCAAGACGCCAATTCTCCAGTAAAGTCAACGTCTATCCCACCTACTGTTACTCATGTAGCCAAGAAAGTTGAGGCGGTAAATAAATTAAATGTTGATGTTCCTCCGGAGTTGTCTTTTCTATCAATTCAACTCAATCTAAGAGGAAGGTACCTTGACTACCTGCTTGCGCGAAACGCCTTAACAAGAATTATTCCATCTGCTAGTATTCCGTCGGAAGAGATTTTTGTTTCGATGGGTAAACCTGAAGTTGAGATTAGAATGATCTTAGACATCCCTTTTATCAAACAATGACTATCCTCCCCATGAAAATAAAAAAATCAGTTTTTGGCTACCTAATGCTTTTGGTAAGTCTGGTTGGTTATGGTGCTCAAAACAAAGTTGATCCTATTATAGACATACCTTCGTCACCCAAGAAGGTTGCACAGGACCCTTTTTTTAGGGGGTTAAAACGCTCACCTCAATACAGCTCGCTTAGAAACAGTGCTATGGAATATGCTCGGCAAGATGATTTGAGGATGTTGCAAGATGCTCGCTATTATCGGGTTATCGCACTGTATGAAAATGAAGATAAGTCAAAAAACAGTTTCCTAGATGAGCGTTCGCGTGGCAAGGTCACTAAGAAAATGCAAAATGGTTTTTATGTGCCCTTAGGCAACTACTCTAGGCAGCAGGATGCTAGGCAGGAAGGGGTTGATTTTATCTCAAACAATGCCGTACTTATCAATAATGCGGTGGCGGTCGGGGAGGCCATTAAAGATAAAAAGAAAACATACACACTGGAGTACGGCCCATTTAATTCATCTGATTTAGCAAGGGCGGCCTGTTTCTATATTAAAAGCCATACCAATCAGTTCGCTACTGAGTGCGATAATATAAAAAAACATCGTATTGCTAGTAACGGGGTAGTTAAGAAAACTAATTCAGCTACTGTTGGTCTTTCTCAAGCCGGTATATTGCAGTATACCCAAAATGCAATGGGTTTTGATCCTAAGGCTATATCCGAGATTTCTTTGTTAGTGAAGGAAGGTGAGTCTTTGGGCCCTCAGGGTTTTTATGTGGTACGTATTAATCAATCAGGGGTGCACTTAGCTAGTGCGAATGGTGAGGTGGCAACAATACCCGCTGTCACTCTGCCTATTCATGTAGAAATCAAGTCTGGTGATCAAACCACGAGCGTTAGTGAGTCGGTAGGGCAATCCAATAAAATCGCCGAGCCATCATCAAAGTCTCCAGTTAAGTAAATTATGGCAAGTTACTCTTCTCAGACCAGTGAGCGTGCAATTCAGGCCATGCTCAATGCGGGTAAACTAGATGCTCAGAAACTTGAAGAAGGTGTAATGAAAGGGTTGGATTGGCCAAGTCGATTAAATCAACTTATTCAAGAGAATTTTGTTGATGAAGCTCAGCTGGTCAAATTTTTTTCGAAAGCAGTGAGCTTACCCAGCGTTTTTCCATTAGAGCAGGAATTGGATGATGCTGCAGTTCTGTCATTGCCTTATCGATATATTGCACAGTGCTCTATATTGCCTTATCAATTGCAGGGTAACTCGGTTAAGGTTTTAATCATTGACCCCAAAACTATTGAAGTCAAGGCAGAATTACAGGCTAATTCTCAATATGAGATACTGCTTGAGATGACCTCACTCAGTCACCTAGAGGACCTACTACAATCCAAGCGTGTTAGAACACTTTTGGTTAAGTTGGGCGCACCTGATCTGGTGTCATCTTCGTTACCCAAGGGGCCTGAAATAAAAGCGACAGAAGTAAAAGTAGAGAAAAAAGTGGTCGTATCGTCACAGTCCCAGCGTAGACCGCTCAGGGAAAAATGGAATATTAATGAGCCCGACTTGGTGATTGACTTTTGCAGCCAAATTCTTAGGCAAGCAGTCGAAGAAAAGGCATCTGACATACATATCGAGTGTTTTCGGGATTTTGCCAATGTTAGATTTCGGCAAGATGGTGAGATGAGGGTGGTTGGATTCTATGGACCTTATTTATTTAAGAATTATGCTGCTGTTACCACGCGCTTTAAAATTATTGCTGATTGCGACATTTCTGAGAGGAGGCTACCGCAAGACGGTGCCATTACAATTAAAGACGTGAATGGTGGTGAGATTGATTTTCGCTTTAATGTCATGCCCACTAAAAATGGTGAGCGAATTGTGATGCGAATCTTGGCAGGGGATCCCGCGCTATCCCTTAGCAAGATTGGTTTTGCTCCAGAGGACTACAAGAAAGTAGTCGATGCTATTAGTGCCCCGCAGGGCATGGTATTGGTCACTGGGCCCACTGGATCAGGAAAGACCACCACATTGTACGGTGCGCTTCAACATATCAATCGACCTAATATTAATATATTAACGGCAGAGGATCCTGTTGAGTATTACTTGGAAGGCGCGGCGCAGGTTCAAGCCAATGAGCGGATTGGCCTTACATTCAGCTCAATCCTAAGGGCGTTTTTACGTCAGGATCCGGAGGTGATTCTGATCGGCGAAATTCGCGATCAAGAGACTATTGACATTGCCATTAAGGCCGCTCTGACAGGCCATCTCCTGCTCTCTACTCTGCATACCAATGACGCCATTTCTACAATTACGCGTATCCTTAATATGGGGGTGCCTAATTTTATGATTTCCTCCGCTTGTTCGCTTATTATTGCGCAGCGTTTGACTAGAAAAAACTGTCCAGCTTGCTTAGAGGTTGATAAAAGAGCCACTCATGATGTCTTAACGAAGCTTGGTTTTAAGGGTGACCTGGGTAGCATTCAAGCAAAAAGGGGCGCTGGCTGCAAGCAGTGCGGCGGAAAGGGCTTAAAAGGACGTCGTGGCATTTATGAAGTGCTTAGGATTACTAAGGCGCTTGAGGAGGCTATTTTAAATAACGAGCAGGCGCCAGGCCTGCTCGCCGCCGCCCGTGAAGATGGCTTTAGAACCATGCAGGAAATCGGTAGGGATTTAATTGTTAGTGGAGAAATTTCGATTGAGGAATACCAAAGCACACTCAATTCGGATGGGGTGTAGCCCTGAAAAAATTTAATTACAGGGCTAAGGACAGAAACGGCCGGCGGGTTAAGGGTATTGTAGATGCACCAACCCGAAATGAAGCCATGTTGACTATGCGTGGTCGTAAATTTTTGGACATCAAGCTCAGCGAGGTGGTAGAGAAGAAAAAGAAAGGTCGCCTTGACGCAACGATTACCTGGGGGCCGTTTGGTAAGGTGGACGGGAAAGAGATTCTTATTTTCACTAAAAAACTGGCAACCATGGTTCGTAGCGGTTTGTCCATTCTCGATGCCCTTGTACTGGTGCAAGGGCAAACTAAGAATGTGGTTTTTAGGGAGGCTATCGGCACCATTGTAGCCAGTATTAACCAAGGTAATTCGCTGTCCGCCTCATTCAAAATACAAAAGCGTTATTTTGATGAGGTGTTCATTAACATGATTGAGGCCGGTGAGATCAGCGGTAAGCTTGATATTTTCTTGGATCGAATTGTTGAGGGGCAAGAGCGCATGCAAAAAATTCGGGCGGGTATCAAGAGTGCGCTGACCTATCCGATCGTTCTTGTTACGGTGACCTTGCTTATCATGTATTTTATGCTAACCAAAGTGGTGCCAACCTTTACTCAAATGTATTCAAGTATGGGCAAAAAGTTGCCCGGCCCAACGCAGGCGATTGTGGATGCCAGTGATTGGATCCTCAATGGCAGTAACGTATTGAAGGTGGTAGGGGTTGCACTTTTTCTTTTCGCTACTCATAAAATGTTGTTTAAGTATGTGTATGGCTACAAGCGTTTTATTTGTGCGTTGATGCTCAAGCTACCACTGTTCGGTAACATTATTGTTAAGTCAACTGTTGCCAGACTGGCATTATTGATGTCCAATTTATTTGCTGCGGGTATTGGTGTTGCAGAAATTTTAAAGGTGGGGACACGGATTACCCCTAACGTGATCTTTGTAGAAGCGCTAGAGAGCATTACGCTTAGGGTTGAGAGTGGCGTTGAGCTCTCCGTCTTGTTTGCCGATGAACCCGTCTTCCCGATTGAGTTGGCACAATTAATTAAGGTTGGTGAAAAAACTGGTAACATGGACGAAATGCTAGGATCGATTGCTAAATATTACCAAGAAGAATTTGAACTGACAATCGAGGCTCTAACGACTATTATTGAGCCCATCATGATCGTATTCGTGGGGGCGATGGTAGGCACGATGGTGGTTGCTCTTTACTTGCCCATTTTCAGCGCTGGGGACGCCATCGGTTAGGCCGATTTTTCTACGCACTGATCCAAATAAACGAACAATGAGTTCTATGGACAATCCAATTTACCAGTATCTCATCGCATTGCTTAAAGAGTACACTGTTTCAGACTTCCATTTGCATGCAGGCCATCCTCTTGCTGTGCGGGTACATGGCGAACTTAAACATTTTCCTGATATGTTAATCAAAGGGGAAGACCTAAACGCCCTTATTAAAAAAGAACTGCCTGAAGATTGGTACCTTCGGTTTGAGTTGACCAAGGATATTGATTTTGCTTTTGTTATCGGGCAGCAACGATTTCGTGCATCTGCTTTTATGACTATGGAGGGGATAGGCTTGGTTTTACGAGTCATAGTAGCTGAAATCCCTAACATTGAGAAATTGGGTCTGCCACCGGCAGCACACAACGTGCTAACCCTTACGGAGGGTTTAGTATTGGTGACTGGGGCAACCGGGTCGGGTAAGTCCACTTCTCTTGCTGCTATGATAGATAAAATTAATCGCACGCGTGGAGAAAATATCATCACGGTTGAAGACCCGATAGAATACGTCCACACATCTCTCATGTCTTTGATTTCACAGCGCGAGGTTGGCAAGGATACGAACAGTTTTGCCACTGCGCTCAAGGGCGCCTTACGTCAGGACCCTGACATCATTATGATGGGGGAATTACGTGATTATGAGACCGTTTCCATGGCATTGACAGCAGCTGAAACTGGTCACCTGGTGTTCGGTACGCTGCATACCAATGGTGCCCCAGAGACGATTAATAGATTGGTTGACGTCTTTCCATCGGAAGAGCAGAATAAAACTAGGGGTCAGCTCTCCATGTCATTAAGAATGATTATGACACAACGGTTACTGAAGCGAAAAGGGGGTGGGCGGATCGGTGCATTTGAGGTGCTGGTGAATACTCCAGCCGTCTCTAATTTAATTAGAGAGAATAAAATCGCCCAAATTGGTAACATGATGGCAACTGGTCAACGGGATGGTATGATTTTGATGGATAAATACATAGAGTTATTAAAATCAAAAGACTTGATTGAGTAGAAACTACCTTGGCTTATGAAATAACACAGCAAGATGCAAGTTTAATCCTCACGCTAACGGGTACAGTTGACTTGTCCGAGACATCTGAGATTAAGGATGCGATTAGAGATGAACCTAAGTTTGGGTATGATGTACTTGAGGTGGATGGGGCTGATTTGGATTATATTGATTCTTCCGCGGTTGCTTTGCTGCTCTTTATTAAAAGAGTGGTCGAGGAACAAGGCATGTTGTTTGTAATCAACCGACTCTCTAGTGCGGCGGGAAAAGTCATTCAGCTTGCAGGATTGGATGGTATGCTACAGGCTCGCTACTCTCAACAAGAAAATAGCGTGGTGCAGCCACAAGAGCAGGGTCTGGTCATTGCCGATGAGGGAGGTTTGTCGGATATGTCTTTAGACGATTGGTTTAATGAATCACTTGCCGATGAAAAATAAGTAGCTCAGCTACGTTTCATGGGTATGTTATTTTGAATAAAGTGTTTTATGAATGACTTGACAATAAAATCAAGCCATTCATATAATGATTCCACGAGAGTGTCCTTTTAAGTATTTTTGGACTTTTCTGATTTCTTAACATGATTACATTTAAATTTTTAAGGAAAAAATAATGACAACGATACCTAAAACAGAAAAAGGCTTCTCACTGATTGAGTTGTTGGTGGTGGTGGCCATTATTGGCGTATTAGCTGCAGTAGGAACTGTGGGCTACGGTAACTATATTAATAATGCAAAGGTTTCCACAGTAACGGCTAACGCTAAGCTTGTTTTGAATCAGCTCAAGCTTTGTTCTGCGTCCAATTCGACCGGGGATGCGGGGGCATGCGCAACTGTGACTGCCGCGCTATCGCAGAGCATTACGGCTGCAGTCAATAAGAACCCTTGGCGTCCGGGAGACACTACTCCAGCGGATCACATTCTGGCATCCACAGCAGGTGCCCCTGCGGACTGTGATGCGGCTACCAAAGGTAGAATAGCCATTAGCAATACCACCGCCGTTGCCCGTACCGCGGCACCTACGGCAGGCGACGTAATCCAGGTGAGTGTCTGCCCAGGTCCAACTGACACAACGGCCAGACTTACAATAGGTAGCTTTAACTGGCAATAGGCCTAGGATGACATTAGTTTTGATTTAAGCATGAGCTAAAAAACCACAAGTCCATACTTGTGGTTTTTTTTAGCCTGCATCTTATGAATTTTACACTTAAGGCTGACAAGTATATTCAGGAGGCGTCACGCCAGTTGCTGCAATGGTGCTTACCTGATGTGTCAAAAGATGTGCTTAGCAATGTCCAATTTGGCCTGGCCGAGGCATTGCAAAATATCGTTCGGCATGGGTATCAGTTTAGAGACGGGGAGACGGTATCCATAAACATTCAGGCCGAAGGCAATTGCCTACGCATTGAAATCTTTGATCATGCCCCACCTTGTCAACCAGAAGCCTTCATGAGTCAGACGTTAACTCCATCTGAAGAGGGGGGGATGGGTATCACCATGATTAAAAAGCTAACCCAACATTTTTCCATTACCCCATTAGCCAGTGGCAATATGACGCTATTGATATTTAATATGGGTGACTATGCGCCAACACCTTAGCAGTAACATTGTGAATACCCTTGTCACCGATATGATGATTGCATTCTCGCAATCAGGTGACTTAATTCAAGCCCTTGAGTGTGGCTTGCCAAGAGTCTTGGCATCCATTAACGCACAGGCAGGCTCACTTTTCTTGCATCGGTCAGAAACAAAAAAGCTGGTGTGTGCGGTGTGTGTTGGCCCCGTGGATATTCATGGCCTCACTGTTCCGGATGACCATGGAATCGTGGGGGTGGCTTTCCAAACCAAGACGAGTCAATTCACCTCAAACGTCTCAAAGGATAAGAATCACTATCGCGAGGTTGATAAGAAGACGGGATTTAAGACTAAGTCCATCATCACCGTGCCCTTGTATTTTGGTGACGAGGTCTATGGGGCATTGCAAGCGATTAATCGGATTGATGGGAGGGGAAAGGTCTTTACCTTTTCCAAACGGCATCTCGCCATCTTTGAGACGGTTGCCATTACGTTGGGGCTGGCCTTAAAGAATATCAAGCTCACCGAGAAGATGGTACTAGATACATTAATTCAGAAGGATGTTGATGAGGCCCAGCAAGTTCAGCGGTGCCTTTTTCCTCAACAGGACCAATTTGAATTTATTTCAGGAGGAGTGATTCCGTATCGATCGCTATCGGGTGATTTCATTGACTACTTTATGCATGAAAAAAAGATTGCATTTATTGAGGGCGATGTTTCTGGGAAGGGACTGCCAGCAGCTTTATTAATGGCTAGATCGATTGCACTATTTAGGAGCTTTGCCAGACGTGGTTTGCATGCCGAAGAGATTGCGCATAGGATTAATGAAGAAATATATTTACATGGGACTGCCGACCGTTTTGTGACAGCAGTCATCGGTTGGTATGACCCAATGGAGCAATCAATTATTCTCGTGAACTGTGGGCATAACCCCGTATTGTATGCAGGCGATAGCCATGCTATTACTTACGGAACCACCTCGCCCCCGCTAGGTGTTATTGCAAGCCCTGACTTTAGTCCACAGCCGATATCCTTCTTACTCAAAGCAAACGAGGCAATCTATATTGCTACGGACGGCATTACCGAAGCCAGTATTAATGGCCATGAATTGGGTTTAGAGGGTCTCGCAAAGATGGCGGCTAAGCAAAGTTATTTGAATGCAATTAAACGGGTCGCACAAATACTTTATTTTGTTGAATCTAAAAAATTAGTAACGATAGATGATGCCACATTGTTGGTTATCACCGGCTAAGCATGGCGAGTGATGAGTGTGCTATGGCATTAAACCAGATTGTATAGTGGCGCAAGGTACAATTTTATGCTGTCTCGTTTAGCAAAGATTAGTCAGAACACTCAGCCAGCTTGCCGGCAGGCTGGTTTTTCTTTGCTCGAATTGGTTGTGGCAATTGTTATCCTTGCTATGGTGATTACGATTGGATTCCAAACCATAGCGGATATTGGAACACGCACTGCAGGCATTCAAAGAAAGGTAATATGGGTTGATAAGATGGATATTATTTTTAATGGCTTTTATACATTTTATAATAGCTCGGCCAGCAACGTTGGATTAGTTGAGAAGCTAGACACAAACCCATCTAGCACAACCTATGTCACGGGCCATAATATTGCCCTTATTGTGGATAACACGATGGCCGATGCCAGTGCAGTTCTCGCTGATAGACAGCTACTATTGCATACCATCAAAATTGATATGCCTAGTCCAAACGTATTTTATAGGGTTATACATACTACGAACAGTTGTTATTTTTCGAGTGGGAGTGATTACCAATATCAAGTAACTTGTACCACTGAGGCGGATACGATGCCGCTTAATGATACGATGGATGAGCTCTTTAATACTAATAAAATCCTGGCGCTGGATTTAAGTATGTTGGATGGGCGGGTGTGCAAGGTGATCGGTTATGTCCATGCAAGTAGTACTTGGACGTTAAGCCCGAACACAGGGTGCCCGATTAATACTAATGCCGTCTTGGCCAACGCCTCTCCCACCACCTATTTTATGCCGCCCAGACTGGTCTTATTTGCGAAGGATGGTAGCCTTAACTACAGCAGAAGCGTGTTGGAGAGCCTGGTCAGTCCTATTGATCGCGAGCTTAATTAGTAACTACGCAGGTCGATAGGGGTGCCGCGCGCGGTTACGGCACTACCGTTTTGGATACCATAACGTAGTAGCGTAGAACGGGTTTCGGTAAAACCTGGTGACGAGGATAGCACACAACTGACGATACGCCACTGATTTGAAAATTGCGAGAGGCCTATTGTTGCATCACGCTCGATGACGGCATAATAGCGCAGGTGGTGATTGTTGTAAGTAAGACGTTGTGACATGCGGACAATTGAATTCGACGCGAACTGGCTACTGATGCCGCACTTATTGGCATCACTCTGTTCGGTAGCATCAATGGTTAGGGGCGTCCAATTGGGAAAGGTTGTAGGGCCCGCCGTAAAATTCCTGATTCGTGAAATAGTGGACTCAAGCCCCATCCTTGCTTGATGACCTGCCTCTGCCTTGAATAGGCCTAAGGATCTTTGTTGGTCGCCCAAGTTGGAATGATCGAGCACGCTCATCGTGACGGTGGTTATCAGAAAGACCAACAATAAGGCCACGGGTAGCATAAATCCTGCCTCATTTAGGGGGTGTTGGTACTTAGTCATGATCTTGAACTCATGGGGTGAAGTTTTCATCTGCACAGGACCGAGCAAGTGAATATAGGTCTAAGGTCATGCTACCTTGGCTTACGTTAGCTAAGCTAAAGTTCAGGGTGCGCCTAGCACCCTTCAGGCTTGCTGAAGATGTTTCTGTGGCGGGAGCATACTCAATGTTAGCAACCATCTGCGCCCAATCCGAGGGTGATATGGGCACGGTTGAGGTGAAGTTTAGGGTACCACTTATCGTGTCGAAGGCGCAACTTAGTCTACTTACTGGGGTGTCGTAGAGGATGGTGGGAGCAGTTGGTACACCGCAGAGTATGGATACGCCATTAAACCTGTACTTGAGCTGGTCAAGGTCGGCATTAAAGTGCTCTGTGATTTGCACGTCTAGGGTATGCGTTGACAGCATCACTTCGTTGAACCATGTGGTTGCAGTGGTTATTTTGCAACCCAAGCTACCATTCAATTTCATAAAGTGTTGCGTTGCGTTTGCTTGATTGTATGGAATTTCATAATTGAAGCCTGCTTTGTGTGAATAGGCTTTGAAATTAAATTGGATGAGGTCGTGGCTTAGGATAAAAAAAGGTCGGCTGTTATCTTTTTTGACGAATAAAGCGTCGGTAAGGCTAGCACCCGATGGGATGACATTACATCCGGTAGTGCTTTTATAAAGGCGGTAGCGTTGGGTTGAGCTATCCAAACCAAACCAGTAAGTCGTGATGACATTGCTTCCAGTTACATTTCGTTTTGTAATCTCTAAGCAGTGCGTATTTTCAAACGGGCCTTCCCCTACGGGGGCGGCAATGATTCTTGGTGGGAAGATAGCGCGTGCAATTCCGTGGTTTAAGTCGTTAAGGCCGTAGTTCGCGTTGTCGGTAATTTGTTGTTGGGTTTCGATGTGCGCCTCCCTCTCTTGTATCCATAGTACTGCCTGCCAAGCGATGGTGCCAACTACCGAGGCAATGGCAATATAGGTCATGAGTTCGATCAATGAGAACCCATCGAACCCCGTGACTTTGTGTGATCCATTTAAGTGATTAGGCCGCGGCAATGGCAAATACCACCATTCGTTCTTGCTTGCCTTTGATGGCGTTTTTGCCAAGGCTGGTGACCATAATTTGTTGCTGAATAAAGGCAGTTTGTTGCTCCTCTAATAGGCCCCCTGTTGCTAGAATGTGCTGATGTTTTTCTTTAGTCAGGCTTTCTAGGCGGGCGGCAACGTTTACTGTATCGCCCATTACTGTGTAGTTGAAGCGGAAGTTTGAACCCATGTTGCCAACAATGACCGGTCCGGTAGCAATACCAATTCCAAAATCGATCTGAAGGTCTTTCAAAAGAGGGGATAGAGCACTCACCGCCTGCTGAATCAGTCCTTTGTCAGCCGTAATTTTGATGGCTGCTCGAATTGCCCGGAGTTGGTGATCGGCCTGTTGTTCTGGGGCGTTCCAAAATGCCATTACCGCATCGCCAATATACTTGTCAATGGTGGCACCTTCTGCGATGAGGCGTTCCGTCACCGCGTTCATGATTAAACTGATTGCTTGAATTAATAACTTGGGTTCATTTTTAAGAGCTTCGGTCAGTGTGGTATAACCGCGAATATCTAAGAACAATACGCTGGACACAATCTCTTCCCCACCTAGGCTTGATACTTGACTGGATTGGGATATACGTTTCACGATGTCTGCTGGCACGTATTGTGCAAAGGATGTTTGTATCTTCTTGCGTAAGTTGGCTTCCAGTATGGATTTCATGAGGTAGGTGGCTATGGGGCCGCACAGCAATATTAGCAGGGCAATCGGTACGTTAAATAGGAATCCGTTGTGGAGAAAACCGTACAGCGTGCTCGCTAAGAGCGCTGCTACGGTAATGGGGAGTAAGATTAAAACGTAGCCCAAGGCAACACGAGTAATGAGGTAGCAAAATATAATTGCAAGGGTGGCGGTTACCATAAAAATCATTAGGTCGAAGGCAAGGTGGTGGGTGATGAAACGACCTGTAAGGATTTGATCAATTATCTGCAAGTGAAATAAGGGGCCGGCAATGTCTTCCTCAAGTGTGGTGGAGTGACGGTCGCCTAACCCGATTGCACCAGAGCCTAGTATCACAATCTTGCCATGTAGATTCGGAAGCGGGCCATTTAAAAAGGCAGCGGCAGAAATTCTTTGGAATCGGTTGCTGTGCCCGTGATGGAAAAGCATGGTACCGTGTTGTGATACCTGAACGTGCCTATCGCCAATGCGAATAAGAATGCCATTACCGAGACGATTTTCTTTGATGATGAAGTGGTCGGCGTGCTCAGCTATGCGTAAGATCGCCAGATTGAGTGAGGGGATAAGCTCCCCATTAAACACGGCTAGTAGTGGTGTCTCTCGGACCACACCCTCTGTCTTGTAAGTGTTGACAAAGCCCATGTTATTGACTTTGGCTAGTTCATTGATTGGCAGAAGTACAGACGGGGTATGGAACAGCTCATTTGGTATGCCACCTAAGCTGATAAAGTGGCCGGCGATGGTTGAGGTTAACTTGTTGTTTTGTGATAGCGCGAATGCCAAGGCGGAGGGGGTTGATTGTAACGCATTGCTGAGTTGAGTATCACCGTTAACGCTACCTGCTGATAGGAGGAGATTCTTTGGTAGCCCCAGCATTTGGCTGAGGCTATCTGGGGAAAAGCGGTCTTTTTCGGCAAAGAGAATGTCCACCCCAATTGTGCTGGCACCCGCAGCAGCGATTTGATTAATGAGTTTGGCAGTGGTTTGCCTTGGCCACGGCCATTGACCAATCTCGGCCAAGGATTTGTCATCAATGTCTACAAATACAAGACGTTGGGCGTTGTCTGGGTAGTGTTTCTCGTAGGGGTAAAGCTTGGTCATGGCGTCCAGGGCGGTGTTTCTACCGTGGTCACTCAGTTCAAAGGCGTTGCCCAGTACCATAATAAGCGTGAGCAATGTAACACACACACCCAGTGCTAGGGGGTGTTTGAGGATGCGGGTTAGGCTTGCACGCACCACGTTAGCCCTTAGTCTTACTTAGGGTAGGGTAGGTGAGTAAGGGTCACTAACTGCTGTCGTAGTCGGTGGGGGCCATGGACAAAGGTCTGAGCTAGCAACGCCTTCTTGTGGATAGGTATCAAATGCACAGGGGGCTTGGTCACAGGTGCACTGGTAGAGTGAGAACGCCGCTGAGTTATCTAGGGTCGCTCCTGGATCTGCGCAGGATACAATGATTGCGCCAGGATCTATGACGATATCATCCTTTAAGGTAAGCCCCCCTACCGGAGCATGTGTCATGGCATTGCCATAGGCAGCAATGCGGTTGGGGGCACCGAACGGGTTCTTTGAGAAGGATTTGGGTAAGTTCTGTACTATTCTAATGGCGATCTCTTCACAAGTCGAGTTTGCCGAGATGGGTGGCGTTCCAGCGATGAGTTCATCTGTAACGGTCATGTTAGTAGCCAACCCAGTGAGGCTCACTACAAGTGCACTTGCAGTCGAGCTTAGATTAGACTCCGCTACCTTACTTTTTGTATTACTTACGTAACTATTGTAGCCTAGTGTGCCCACTGCGGCCAATACGCCAATAATGGCCACCACCACCAGTAATTCGATCAGTGAGAAGCCTTTTTGTTGTTTTGTGTTGGTCATAGAGCACCTTAAGCGTGATAACAGACATTAATATATCGGGTAGTATTTTTTTGTTAAACATGAAACATGCCATCCAATCAAGCGAGGCCACCTTTCAATTTACGGGTACGTTCACGGAGGAGGTTGCAGCAGAGTAAGTACTATCAGCTGCTTTGTTTGCGACTATTGTGCATGTCCCTGCTGTCGCGTCTCGTGCCTTCTGTACCCAAACGGACCAATCACTTCTGCCGTAGGTATTGTATGTAGTAACAGTGCATTTTGATAGAGTGCTTGTGCTGAATGTAATCGTGCCTGATCCTATTCCAAACCCCGCATCATTCCCATTGTTAATGTCACAATTTCCCCTACCAGTTGGCGGTCTATGTCCGACCTGCTGTGAAATTCTGTATTGGGTGCCGTTGTTAATGGATGACAGTCTAGAACAGTTCAGTGTAAAGGATTGTGTGCTTAACGAACTGGCGATTGGGATGGTGACGTTTGATGATATGTTCGCCATCCCTTCAGTGCCTCCTTTGGTTGCAGTGATTATGCAGTTACCTGCCGCTATGGCGTCCATTCTGTTACCCGAGACGGTACATATGCTGGGGGTAGTGGATACGAAGCTCCATGGGCCAGGGCCGCTGCCACCTCTTGTTACCACAATATGCACTAAATTATTATTGGTGGAGCCCGCTTTAATGTCTGTGTCTTCAGCAAGTGTTACGGAGATTGGAGCTTGGCTTGGCAAAGATACTGTCACCGTGACTGCTGTTGAGGATTGAGCGGCGTAATCTAATCCACCTGCTTTGCGTGCGGTTACTGAGCAACTCCCTGCACTTGAGTGGGCTATTAATGTATTAGTCAAGACGGTGCATGCACCTGAGGTCACTGTATACGTGACTGCACCACCACCAGATCCACCGCTAGCTGTAAGACTGGTAGTGCCGTTGACGTTAATCGTCGAGGTGCCGACTGTGAGTGTAAGTGGGTTCTGCGCTGCACTGCCGGTTGGTATTGTTAAATTATGTGATGAGCTAACAGCATTGTAGGTGGTAGAGTCAACGGTACCGCCTGCCATGGTGGCGGTTACTGTGCAAGTGCCCGGCGCTTCTCGAGTTAATCGGTTACCCGAGACAGTACATACACTGGGCGTTAAAGAACTGTAAGTGATTGCGCCTCCACTACTGCCGCCACTTACACTAAAGTGGGTAGCAAGATCGATGTCACTGGTAATCGGATTGCTTGTTGCAGGAGTAAGAGTAATGGGGGATTGACTTATTGGAACAGCTGACGTGGTCGGTAATGCCGCTGTCCCTTGTTTAGTTGATTTCATTCTAGCTTCGGCCAGGGAAAATAGCAGGCAGAGTGTAACGGTAAAAACGCCCAGTACTTTATTGGTATGTTTAGTCATCGCAAGTATCCTTTTTCATCAAATACCATAACACCTTGACAGTTTAACACCTAAGCGAATTATTGTATGGAACAATTGGTGCCCATTGCGCCTGCTGGGTTGGCAGTTGGGTTATTCGCTGCTTGGTTTATTTCTGTAGTGCCATTATTAAGGGTGTTGGTGGTCGCCGCCTTAGTTTCAGTCACAGTTGCAGGAGCCTCAGTGGTTGCCGCCTTAGTTTCAGTCACAGTTGCAGGAGCCTCAGTGGTCGCCGCCTTAGTTTCAGTCACAGTTGCAGGAGCCTCAGTGGTCGCCGCCTTAGTTTCAGTCACAGTTGCAGGAGCCTCAGTGGTTGCCGCCTTAGTTTCAGTCACAGTTGCAGGAGCCTCAGTGGTTGCCGCCT
>SXGS01579103.1_pt1 | contig 26575 bp, 27 predicted proteins | sample 3174681 | NCBI WGS metagenome assembly SXGS01 (sample SAMN11356861, study PRJNA531348) | freshwater metagenome | isolation source: freshwater sample F1-80 | place: China: Fuxian Lake, Yuxi | collected 2017-12-25 | reverse complement strand
TTTGCAGTAATTACAAAGGATTCAATTTCAGCATCATCTAGAATTTTTTTTATAGTCTTTTCTGCAGAGTCTGTTGTACCGGAGCCATAGATTCCTATTTGCACAGAGAGATGAAACTACCAGTACAATAAAAGGATAAACGCTAGGGATTTCAGCACCATACAGGTTTTGACTATTTCTGGAGGTCATCTCTATTCTATATCACATCATCATCAGATATAACATGGTATGAAATGTAGGTCTAAGTTTGTGTGTGGAGTGGAAATTACCTGAAGATATTTTTCTTGTGTTTTTTAATTTAGATTCAGATTAACACTCAGATACAAACGAGTTTATTGATAATGAGTAAAAAATGGTATCCCCTCCCCCAGAATACGCATTGGGATATGCTATATTGTCGTAATAGTTAATTCTTAGGATCATAATAAAATATGAATACGATTGGATATTGAAAAACATACACATACAATAAACATTGTAGTCACTATCATCTTAGGCATATCTGGTCTTATTGTATTGTTTTTAGTATCTCCTGATAATCTAGTCATGAAACCGAATTTCGAGTTAGCGATTGAATATAGTGATTCTCTTGATAAGGCATATGTCATAAACAAGGGATGGGCTCAAGCAAAAAATGTAATGATATCTGTTGAAGGTACGGATAATTTGATTTTAAAAAAATCTTATTGTTTGGAGGAGTATGTTTTCTAATCATTTTTTTATCAGCTTTCATTTAGTCAAATTAGGATTAACTTAATAATTTATGCACATTAAATAATCTCTATCTCCATAACATAATAGATTTCATTATGTTTAGATTCTTTCTTGTCAGCCATGACATTCTTGATTAAAGAATCATCTTTTATAATCAGTGGGATTGTGGGGTCAATTTCAGGGTGGTCATTAAATAATAGACTTGGTTGAAAATTATTTTCACCTGGGTCTGTAGGTACACGTGAAAGATAGTCACATATGCCTGCAATCAAGCTGTCCAGATCACCTACATACTTGTCAGATTCTTTCTTTGTAGTCCTAAATTGAGTGTCATCTTTATCATCAATATTTGGTGCATAGACTGTAAGTTTCAATTTTACAGGAACAGAAATACAATCTATCCCCAATTTGTTTCTAGCAGCCAATGCAGTTTTTCTTAATTTTATGATTAATGGAGCATCATTTCCTGCCCATCCAGATTTTTGTGGTGGTTTACCATCCACTTCAAATGTGATTTTAACTTTATCAAAAAATCTATCAAATATCATTTAAAAAAGATAGTAACATGATGTTCTTATTCTTTACGACAATAAAACATATTTCTTTAATTTCAAGTTTCAGGGTATACTTTGCTAATGCATTCATAGCATTCCTGCCAAGGATGATTTTTTTCTAGTGTTTTTTTGCATCTTGGACATTTCATTTTCTTCTCCTCTTTTATCCACCAGTTAATTACTTAAAAAAACAACCTAAATCAAAAATTCAGCCGCATTATATCCGTCTTGAGTCAGTTTAATCCATCTGTTTCTTCCAATTTTTTCTACTTGTATAAACTTCCATTGTTCTTCTAATGGTTGTATGATATTTTTATCTAAACTTGCAAATCTTGCCTGAGAGTGATTTTTCTCCATTGCATTAATTGTGATTAGTTCTTGTGTTTCTGCAATTTCTGCCATCTCTTTTTTTGTTATCTTTCCTTTTTTTTGCTGAATTATCTTTAATGCATCTACTAGTTTTGAATCAGGTGTCTTGATAGAATACGGTGGAACATCCTGTATATCTTTGATTCCTGAAGATATTGGCTCTTTTCCTTCAAAGCCAGGATAATTTTTTGCCTCTACATAAAATGGATGAATGTTTTGCATATCATTGATCATCATGCAGGCCATCATTGTTCCAATTGCTTGGATTTTAGAGCCAGATGCCAAATTCACATAAAGATCATTTTGTTTTTCTTTTTCAATTATACTCTTTACTGCTCGAATAATCTTAAAGAGGTCACGTCTATCATGATATTGAGTTACAACTTCAATTCTTTTTTTTTCTAGTTGCTTTGTAATCTTTGAGATAAATGGTCCTGCCTTGTCTTCGCTTTTGTTTTCATGTAACAATAACCAAACCTTGTCTGCTCTTTCCTGAATTGCAGGCATGACAATTCTGTCAATTTCATATCCTACTGGAGCAATGTGTATGCGTAATTTTGCTATTTTTGCCACGGTATGTACAGTATGCATACTATTGACATGTTATATAATAATTCTGATTTCATAGATAATTTATGAAATCAGTTACACTATTGCACAGTCATCAAGTGGGTGAAAAGCCCACACCCACCAATTTTTTTCCAAGAATAATCCGGGAATTTGAAGATAATGATGAGCCCATGATGTATGGTGAAAGATATTGAAAGTACTGGATTTGGGAGAGGGTGAAGCAGCATTTGGGCTAATAGTCCGAGATAAAAATGATCATGATAGTTACATGTTGCTTAGCTTTGAGAATCTAAAAGAGATATTTGAGGCATTAGAAGATTTGAAAAAACAATTCAAAGGAGACAAAAATGATAAAAGCCTCTAGATTATTTTTTGTTCCATCTGTTAGTGCTGTTCTTGTATTGATTCCTGTAATTGGTGTGTTTGCCTGGTTTTTTATAATAATATGTTGGTACAACAAAAATAATTTGGAAATTCACAAATTCTTTAAAGGTCAGAATTATGAGCAAAATGAATCATCGGAAAATACTTTAAGGAAATTAAAATGAATAATGACTTAGTTTCATCTTGTCCAAAGTGTCATAGTACCAACACATGTGAGATTAGTTATGGGTATCCTGCAGATGAAGAAGAATATCTAAAACTAGTTGCAGAAAAGAAGATTTACCCTGGAGGATGCTGCATTGATGAAGACTCACCTATATGGTATTGTAATAATTGTGAAAATAGATGGGGAAAATTAGATTCAGATAAAACAGATTCTTTTGATTATGATCAAGGATTTAATCGTGATGGGGTGTACTATTAATGCAAAAATTATTTTTTACTGTAAGAGAGTGGAACAGATTTGCATGGAGCATGCAAGAAGTCATTTGCAAAAAATATGATGTGATTTTAACAGATCATCAGACAAGAAAAGAGAAAACCATATCGTTGCTAAATAAAATCAATATAAAAAATTTCAACAAAGGAATGGATACATTTAACAAGGTATTGAACAAATTTAGCAAAACAGTTGATTCTCTGACTGCAAATGCAAGCAAATCCAGTTTTACAGGCTTTAATCAAGGTAAAAGTACCGAGACACTAGGCAAGACTGGATTTTCAAAAGATTGGATATGGGGCAAGCCAGTACGATTAACAGGTTCTCCAGTCAGCATATGGCCAGAAAAACAATCTCAAAAAGACCAAAAAACAGATACGGAGATTTGGTAAATGGCTGAGCAAATATCTGATTCTAGAAAAAAGAGTCTATCAGAAGCATTTACCAATTCATTTGGCGGATATCCAATTGGATATGGCCTGGGAATTGTGATTTTACCATTATCTATGGGCTGGATTCAAGAGAATCCACTAGTAGCAAATCTGGCAATTACTTTTGTGTATGCATCTGTTTCATTTGCTCGAAGTTATTTTCTGCGAAGCGTTTTTGAGAAACATGGAATTGATGATAATTTCATTAAAATAGGTTTGAAATTAATATGTAGAATCAAAACTATGTTGAGAAATCAACGATCTTTCTTTTATAGACATTCAAGGAGTATGAAATTATGACTGATATCACTTTTCATGGTGGAGTCAAAGATATCGGTGGTAACAAATTTCTAGTTAATGACAAGGGAACGAAAATCTTTATGGATTTTGGCATGAGCTTTAGTGCTGCAAACAAGTACTTTTCCCAGTTTGTGCAACCAAGAACATCAAATAGTCTCAATGACATGTTTGAGATGGGATTATTGCCAAAGATCAAGGGACTCTACAGAAGAGATTATGCAAGACATATGGGATTTGGAGGAGATGAGGATACTGAAGTCAGTGCGGTACTATTGACACATGCACATGTTGATCATTGTGCATACATTCCATATTTGCGAGAAGACATTCCAATTTACTGCTCTGAAGAATCAAAATTAATCATGCAAAATTTTGATGAGACATCAGACACCAGTCAATATATCACATTAAAAGAAAGATTTCAAGTGTATACAAACACAAAAGGAGAGATTAGTCGTGCTACTGGAGATAAAGTTGCAGTGCCAAGGGAGATCAAAGTATTTGAGAGTGGCAAAAAATTCTCAATTGATTCTATTGGAGTAGAGCCATTACCAGTTGACCATTCCATTCCAGGAGTGCATGCATTTATTCTCAGTACTAGTTCTGGTACAATTGCCAACACTGCAGATTTACGATTTCATGGAAGACGATCTGCAGATACAGAGAAATTTGTAGAAAAGTGTGCTGGTTCGGATATTGATGTTTTATTGTGTGAGGGAACTAGAATAGATAAAACATCATCAATGACTGAATATGATGTAGAGACGCAGACTGAGGAGATTATCAAAAACACAAAGAATCTGGTAATTTGCGGGTATCCTGTCAGGGATTTGGATAGATTGTTGTCATTTTACAATGCAGCAAAGAGTACAGGGCGATACCTAGTAGTAGATATGAAACAAGCATATCTGCTAAAATTATTTAATTTGTCTTCCGTACTTCGAGGAAAATATCCATCGCCAACTGATCCTAATTTGAAAATATACATTCCTCGCGGTTCATGGGGACTAATAGACAAAGACCTTGCAAAATTCTCCCAACGCCAATTATTGATGGATTATGATACATGGCAGAAAGAATTTTTAGATTATCCAAATGTTGTTGACTATAGAGACGTTTTGAAAAATCAAAAAGACTTCATATTTTATTGCAGTGACTACAAACTGCAAGAACTAATTGACATCAAACCACAGGAAGGCTCGTCATACATTCGTTCACTAACAGAGCCATTTGATGATGAAATGGAACTAAAAGAAGAGCAGATAAAAAACTGGTTTGAGCATTTTGGATTACTAACTAAAGAAAGAGATTGGCATCAAATTCATGTGTCTGGTCACGGCGACGGACTACAAATTAAAAGAGTAATTGATGAGACAGAGTCCAAAAAACTAATTCCAATTCACACTCAACATGAAGAGTATCACAAAAAATGGCACAAGAATGTAAAATCAGTTAATCAAAGTGATTTAGTAAAATTGTAAATGATGAATTATGCGATGTAAAAAATGCTTTAAAACATTTCGACATCCTCCACAAGATATGAGAAAAACCCAGATTTGCGGTAACTGTAAAAATAATGTAGTGGAAAATATGGATTCAGAGATTATAGAAATCAACACTGAACAGATAAAAGTAATTAAAAAAATCGCGGAGATAATTTCTAATAAAGAATTATCAGAATTTTCTTTAAAAGATGCATTAAAAAATAGACCATATTTACAGTATTTTATTAATAGAAATTGGGGGACGATTGAACATTTTATCAAATTAGCATTAGACCATAAAAAATTAAATCAAATATCATTGATGCTTTATTTTTTAAACATCGTAAATGCAATAACAAAAGTTCCTACAAAAGAAGAAATGAAACAAATTTCAAAATTTTCTATGAATGAATTTGAATCAAGATTTGTAACATGGGAAAGATTTTTGGAGATATTGGGATTTATCACTTGGAATAAAACAACAACAGAATCTTTAAAATTAAAAAATGATGAAAAAATAAGTAAAAATGCAAGTCAACATATTTTTAAGGAAATAAAAAATGTTAATGAAAGATTTACAGAATCACAAAGATTAATGGATGAAATATTATTAGATAGAAATGAATTACAAGGTATGTTTTTAAAATTAAAGGAAAAATTAAAACAAATCGATCTGTATACGATCAGAGAGTTTTCAAGAAAAATCTAATTGATTTGATTCAATTAAATCTGCATAATTTTCTAAATAATTTTTAAAGATAGATAATTCTTTTTCATTAAGATCAATTGCAATTCTTTGAATTGTAGAATTAGTACTCATCTTTAAAAATAAAATCATTGCACGTTCCATCAAATTTATTGTTTTTGAATTCCACCCATTTTGTAAAAAATTTTGAATAGTGATTTGATTCAAACTAGCCACAATATGTTTACACAAGGTATAGGAATGCTCTTGGTCTACCATGTAGTAACAACCGCATTTGAAAATAGAATTTGGCCTATATTGATTCAAATCAAGTTGAGATTGCACATGATCAAACTCAACAATCCAAGCATTTTCTACCAATTCCATTATATTTTTTTGATAGTTTTTCACCCATTTTTTTTCAATTGACTTGATGGGAGTATTGAGTCCCTCTTCAAACGTATCAGGAGCAACACTATAGAGTTTTTTTAGAAAATTAAAATAATTTTCAGATAAAACATCATGAACATTTAACGAATCTTGATCAAATGGAATTTCTTCTAGGGATCTAATTAATACCAACGATTCCTGCATTTCTGGAAATATTTCAACAGATGCAAGACCTTTTTCATAGTGTATAGAATTTATTTTCACTATTTTATTGTCTAATTTACTTAAAGGATCATAGTACAATTTTGCAACAGAGCCTTTTCTTGACGGGATCACGGAAGTGATTGAAACCCAAATTTTAATTCCCTCTTCATCAATGATTTGAATAGAATTGTTTTTTGCAATTTGTTGGCGTACAGCATCTGGGATTTTTTTGAATGTTATTACAATCCCTTGTTCATTTTTAGGCAAAGCATTTTTAAGTTCAACGTATTTTTTCAGGGTTAAAATTTCATCAATCATTACTTTGCAATGAAAAATATCAGAATTAATTCTAAAATTTAGTTTAGTAATCGCATTGAGTTGTTCAGGTCTAAAATTATAATTTTTTATATTGATTGAAAAATCAAATCCAGGAATATCTTCATGAGGAGATTGTAATTTAACTGACTCTGCTAAAACTAACCCAGCAATACGTGTAACTTGATCATCTCTATCCTCAAAATCTCCTTTTTCCAATTCACGTAATTCCATAACGAAATTTTCAGGGGAGATCTTTCTACCGTAAAATTCTGAAGAGGTTGTATCGAATTGTTGGAGTATTTGTTGCATTTTATAGTAATTTTCATTAAGAAAAACTAGAGACGATTGTTTGAAATTAGATTTGAATTCAAGATGAATTATTTTTTCATATACTAATTCATTTAGAGCAGTTTCCCACAAACCCAATCCAGGAATTAATCTGAGGCTAGGGTATTCTTCTGTAACTGTAGTTCGAATTGTAGATTCAGATTGAGAGCCATGATTGTACTTTAACTCATTAATGATGTTTTGTTTGATTTTATCGATAGATAATTTTCCAATAATTACATCACGATCATCAGTTTTTCTTCTTAAAATTTTTTCGTCAATCAGTTCATTCAAAATATTTTGCACAGTATCTTCAAAAAATACATCAAAAAAGGGTTCAAATGATTTTTCTAATGACTTGTCAATAAATTTAAAAATACCATAGTTATTTTTCAATAATCTTGATTTTAAAATAATATCTTTTTTTGATATTCCAATTTCAACATGGTCAGTCATCATTATAATTATGAATGAGCGAAGAATGTTGAAAAACAATAATTCTAAAAGTTCATTTTTAAAAAAATTACAATTATTTTTTAATATTTGATATTTTTCTTTCCAAGTTGAAATTTGCATGTTCATTTCAAACGCTGTATAATATTTCCTTTGAAGATATCGAGTTCGATCAAGTTTTAAAATTTCTTCCATAATATTTTTTAAATCCATATAATAGGAAATAGAATATTTTTCAAGTAACTCTTTAGAGTCTTTACCCTCAAACAAATCATCAACAAAAGAAGGCAAGTATACAAACGGGTATCGCCCTATGATTTTTTTTGTTTGTTCTACAAAATTTCTTCTTTGAACTAATTCTTCAAGATCATCAATCTGTTTTAATTTTTTTGAGACTAGTTCTTCAAATTTTTCTTTACCAAAAAATTTTTCAGTGTTAATTAAAATTCTGTTTTTTGGGAATTCTTTTTTTAATTCATTATTTGATTCAGGGGATGAATTTAAAAAAGAGTTATTTTTGTGATGTTCAAGATGGTTTGTTAATTGTTCTTCAGAAGCGAATGAGTTATCGCATATTGGACATTTCATCAATCTTTCAAATTATTTAATAGTTCATCGAATTTTTCTTCATATCCTATGTATGGATCCGAAGTGCTAGCTCGTCCTTCCATATTCATCAGTAATTCAATTCCATAATTAGCATATTGTTCACAAACATCAATAATTTTTGCTCGTGGTTCTCGAAAAATTTCAAGATCCCCGTTTGATTCCTCTATCGCAATAGAGATCATCATCCAAAGATGTTCAGGCTGACTTGCAATGTATTCGATGTTGATAGTATCTTTTCTATCTGTTTTTTTAGTGTAATCTTTTTTTATTCCAGCATTTTTTCCAAGTGCCATTGCAAAAATAAAGATATCCGCTAATTTTTTTTGGGCAAACATAGATGTTCTGCTTTTTACAGTTCCAGAGGCTTTAGCATAAAATTCACGAACTCGCTCGTTTTCTCCATCATAACCAACACTTGGCCACCCCGCAACAATTTTTTTTGCAGACAAATCTATTTTTTTCTTGGATATTATTTCTTCAGACATTATTGTTTATCATACTCCATAATCTTTCTGCTTTGAATGCCTTCTTTAGTCACAACCTCGTCAATAAAGTATTCTTTCCAAATTCTACCATTTTTTCTTAAAATATTCATTACTGGCTCTGCACCGTTAGGATCGCCATGAAGATATTCTGTATCTGTGACAAGTAACACAACTTGAACACCAGGCAAATATTTTGAAAATACTTCTGATATTTCATTTCTAGGTATGCCAGATATGTTGTGTAAAGGAGAATCAATGATCAGAAATGTATTGGTGTGAGTTATTTCTCTAATACCTGCAACATATGCCAATCCGAGAACATGTGCTTGACCTTTTGAAAGTGATGCGACCAAACCAGATGAATCTTTTACCATAATATCATAATTTTCAGAAATAGCCACATGATCAAATGTTTGTTTTTCAGGTGCGCTTTCTAGGAAATATTTACTTGTAGCTTTTTGTGTTTCTGCTCTTAAAATTTCTTCAATTCTCTTTTCAAGATGTTTCGTGAATTTATTAACAGTCTTTCCTAACACAATTTTTATTTTTTCAGTGTCGTATCTTCCTTCTTTTGCCAAAGCATCTTCAAGTAGTTTATGATTTTCATTCCAATCATCAGTTAATCCTTCTAGGTCGTCTTTCTTGATTTTTAATAGTCCACTTTGTTCAGTGTATTCCTCCCAATATTTTGCCTTAAGAGAACCCAGATCTTCCTGTTTGTCATATTCTATTTCCTTTAGTTGTCTAGCAAGATCATCTATTTCTGCATCAAATTCTTGGATGCTACGTCTTTTATCTCGTCTAATACCCAATAACTCATCATATCTCTTTCTTAATTTTTGTATAGAAGTAACATCAATCATTCGACTAATCAGATCACGGCCCAATGAAATACCTTGAGATAAATCATCTTCAATAATTGCACCTTTGATTCTGTTTAGTACCATCCAAGGTTCTTCCTCATGATCATTTTTTTCAAATTCTCTACCACATACGCATCTTAATGGATTTGAATTCAAGATTTTGTCTATTGCGCCTCTGGAAATAGATGGCGGAATTTTATCTTCATTTTCCAATCTCTCAAAGATTCTTTCAGTGTTTTGAAGAACATCTCGGATTAAAAGTTGAGGAATATTTTCAAAAAGCATGTCTTTGATGTCTTCGTTATTTTGTTTTAAATCCTTAGATGCACTTGATTTATTTTTTTGCGCTTTTATTTGAGTCTCTAGTAGTTTAGACCCATCTTTATTTTTTTTGATTTTGTCTGAAATTTCATTTAGTAAGGCTTGTGTTTTCAGCAACTTATTTTCATCATCGTTAATTTCTTGCTTTAATATTTCCATCTCACCACTCAATCTGGTTTCTTTTGCAGAGTATGGTGCTGCATTGGCACTCTTGCCACCAATATGGTTTTGGATCTTTTCTGCAGTATTTTTAGAATTTTTCATCAAAGCATCCAAAATTTCCAGACCTGAAATTTTTGTAATTCCATCTTTAATGAAATCTGCAGAGGATGTTTGATTTTTGAATTTAACCAGATTCTCACCGTCAAACAGGAAAAAATCAGATAAATTTTGTGGGAATTGTTCATTAATTTCATTTTTGATGATTTTAGAGTTTTTTTCTATAATTTTATCACCTGTTTCGTTTTTCATAATTAGTTTTGCCGAAGTTTCAAAAACCATTCCAGATGGAACACGGGAATTATTTTGTGGCTCAAAATCACGTTTAGTTGAATCGTGATTAAATGTGGCTTTAAGCTGACGAGTGAGAAGATATTTTTCCTCCTTATCATTGTGCAGTGACAAAGTTACAGACGCAGTAACACTCTGACCTTTTGATAAATTCTCTAATGCATCAGTGTTGATTAAGCCATAATCCATGCCTCTATGTTCATCTTCTGCATGTTTTTTATGCTCCCCATAAAGACACCAGTAAATCAAGTCATGAATTGTGGATTTCCCTCTTCCACTATAACCAATAATTATTGTGATGTTTTTTTCCGGAGAATCAGAAAGCATAATGGAATGACCAGGGCCATAAAATCTACCGCAGTTTTCAATTTCAATTTTTTTTATGAATAAACGTTCTTTACTTTTATTGGACATATTTTTTACTCCAGCTTACTAAATCGTTATTTGAAACAAACTGATCAAGAATCTGATCATATAATTTATCAATTCCTTCTTTGGAGCTTCCAGAAATTTCTTCGATCTTCAATAATTTTTCCAATAAACTTTGCATTTCCTTTGGAACATCGGGATTTTCATCAAGATATGTTTTTAAAGTTTTCAAAATTATCGGATTAAGAATTACCATTGAAAAGGAGAGATGTTTTAGGTATTTATGAGTAACTAAAATATTCAGATGGTAAACCGTAGGTAAATTCCTTAATTTTCTTCAAGCAAAAATCATGATTTATTGCCAATTCGCTCATCTGTTTAATTTTAGACAGTTGACTTCGAATCATCCCAACTTCTAATTTTATTGAGTCCGGATCATCTAAATTATTTATTTGGGGTTTAACTAAAATATCAAAAATATCTGCATCTGTTTTTTTGCTTCCATCTTTATATGGTTCACTATATACTCGTAATACACGACCTCTTCTTTGAATAAACTGTGTTGGATTACCTGTAGAAGCCAAGACAATACAATTTCTTGCTTGTGGAATATCCATTCCCTCATCAAGCACTCGATTTGACAATAATACATCCCAGTCTTCATTTGCAAAATCGTTGAGAATTTTAATTCTCTCTTTTTTATCAGAGGGGTTATCATAAGTAATTTTTCTAAATAGTATTGATTTTTCTATTCCACAATGTTTAGAAGGATTACTTAGAATCTCATCAAGTGAATTGAATTGATTTTCAGAACAAAAAATCAACAAATGTTTTATTTTAGAAATTTGTTTTAAAATTTCTTTAAAACATTGTATTTTATTTTCTGCATCTCTTACAATTTTTGCTCTATTTTGGATTATTATCTCACCTTTTTTTCTATCCTCTAATTTTTTTGAATTTAATAATCTCACAGCACGATATGTTAGTATCCTATATTCAGTTAATTCATCTTCAGTTAGTTCAACAAAAAATGGATGATAGTTATAACCACATAATTTTTTATCTTTAATTGCCTTTTCTAAAGAATACATAGCCACGGTTGATTTTCCAGTAGAGCCTTTGAAATATTCTTTTAAGAATTCAGTACCGTCATCATCAAAATATCTATCAATTGTTGCAGATAGTGCTAGTCTATATCGATAGTTTTCTGAGAGGCCATTTCTTGCTGAAAATGTACCTACATGGTGAGCTTCATCCACTATCAACATTGTAGGAATTTTGCATCGTTGTATTTGGTTTACAAATTCTTCATTTGAAAACAAGTCATGAGAAGTTATCAATACGGACATTTTTCTCCCATTAAATTGATTCAGATGAAAAACTTCATCACGTAATATTTGTCTCCAAACCCCTTGTTCAAGGATAGCAGAATCAATAAACCATTTGGATAGTTCCCCCTTCCATTGATCTACTAAATTTCTGTAGGGAGCGGCTATTATTACAAGAAGTTTATCTTCTATTTCATGAATTTTTGTTATTCCGCCTATGGCAGTAAAAGTTTTCCCGGTACCTGTGGCCATTTCAAAAATACCTTTACCACCATTTTTGAGCCATTCATCCACAGCATTTGTTTGATATCTTCGTAAAATGGGTAGTTTTCTTAGCGATGGAATTTCAGATTTTGACTTTGGTGCGATTTCCTTAAAATAATCAGATAGTTTTTTTGAAAGAGGCCTAATCTTACATTTGATTGAACCTAATTGATAACTTTCGCCATCCCAAAAATTGGTAAAAGCATCATGATCTAAGGATATTTGCTCACATTCACTTGGCACCCAATGTCTAGAAACATCTAGTGAATACAGCTCACCAACTTCAGAGTCATCTCTATCAATTATTCCATGAAATGAGAGGGGTGAATTATTATCGACATTATAAAAAATACCAACCTCTCTTCTAAAAATTGCCTGATCTTTTAACTCAGATTCAGTAAACAACGTACCATCATCATGTTCAGGTAAAATTAATTTTATTGTAAGATATTCATTTGCAATCATCCAAGATATGGCTTTTGTGTGATCCTCTAGAAATTTTTCCTTGATTTTTGAAAGATCATTAATCCAATTTTTAGTTATTATGTCGTCAATTGAAGTTCCCTTCAAAAGTGCCTCTTTGTCATCCTCTGAGAAACCAGGGATTATAGCAAGTTCCATCATTCCGTTATTTTCTTTAATAAAATTTTGTAGTCCTTCTGCAGTTAGGGCAAATCTTTTTGCAGAAAATATACCCCCATATCGTCTATAAAACTTTGAATTTGATAAAACAGCATTAAAAAATTCATTGAACACATCAGATTTTTCTGAATCATATGATGATTTTATTCCAAGTTCTTCAAACAGCATATCATTTACTCCGTAATTGACTGAGAATGTTTTTTTCACTTAGTGTATGTCCTTTGTGAAAATAAATCTCAGCAATTTTTTCCCCTTTTTTATCGATAATACTTTTTAGATCAGTATCAATCGCTATCACTTTATAATCAAATTTTGAATGATGATTTGGACACACAACTATCATATTATCAATGTCATCATTGCCATTTTCTTCTAATGGGTTGTAATGGTGAACTTCTGAATAAAATTTATTGTTTTTATATTCAAAAGTATCCCCACAAATCTGACATTTGTTAAAATAAAGTTTCTTTAGTTTTTTTACCTTTATTGAATCTCTTACAAATCTAGTTACTTCAAGGATGTTTTTTTGAGCAGGATTGGTTTTAGTCGTAGGCATGACAAATGGTTTTGGTATTGAAAATTTTTTATAAATTGTTGTTTGATTTGATTTTTTTGATTGTAGTTTAAAGTTATTTTTAATTTTGTATATTCCAGGAAGGGGGGCAATAAGTTTCTCCACGGAATAATCAACTATCTCACTAAATGGTAAATTGACACTTTCAAGTTTATCAAATAGTAAAAAATGTGTAAGTTGTTCCGAGTTTAGACTATCTGGCCACATTAATTTTCCCATTTTTTTATCAATCATTTTTTTAGATATTTTAGCAGTGATTTCAAAATTATTTTTAGGGATGGTGAAATATACGAAATCATTTTTTTTAATTTGATTCCAAATAATATCTGTGATCTGACTTTTATGAAACGACCAGATAAAATTATGTTTATGTTTTTCTAAAATTTTATCAGTCATTTCACTGAATTTTTTAATCTTAAATTTTCTAAATTTTTCAGAATCTCGTTTATCAACTAAAATAAAGAATTGACCAGCCATATTCTAAAAAATTCAATGTTGCCTAATTAAATAGATCCATAATTTTCAGGGGATTTTTATTATCATGAGAAATTACTAGATCATGAATTTTCCAAATCTATCAGATAAAGAATTTGTTGAAAAATTCATAAGTGTTTTAGATTTAGGTGCAAAAGACAGTACGTACAAATTTGCATTTGCACGATTCTTACTAGATTACTCAAGAGAGAGTGATGAACCGCATGTGCCATTCTCTAGAATTGCAGAATATTTTCTAAAATATTATTGGATTCAAGAGTGTAGATCAAAACTAAATCAGACATCTCAAAAATTTATGAAAAAACCAGATAAGAATTATAAAAAAGAGTTTGTAATGAGAACAATTATCCATAAAGAGTTTGGAAAGGAATACTATCCTGAGGAATTTGACAAGATTAAAGAAAAAGAACCTCAGAAAATTAAAAATTGCATTAAAGAAATTGAAGCCAAATGTTTCAATGACGTAACATATGCATTTCAAAACATATCGGGAGATTTCGAGGATCGTCCATTTTTTGATTATAAAATAAAGAGGTGGAAACCAAGACATGATAGACCAGCAAAACTACCGATTATTGATCTTGAAAATGGAATTAATTTAAATCCAAAAGCAATGAATTTCCTTAAACGGTATAATGTAGCACTTGAAAAAGCTGTTACTTTGGAATGGGTAAGATTTATTGAACAATTTAATTTAGGAGTCCCAGAATTAATAAGAAAAATAGAAGGAAAAAAAGAAGAAAGGAAATCTACAACAAAAGAGAGAAAAGCATTAGAAAAAGCAAATTTTAGAAATTGTTTTTATTGTAATTGCACTCTGGATACTGGAAAAGAAACACATGTAGAGCATGTAATTCCTTTTTCTTTTATTTATCAAAATGAGATGTGGAATTTTGTTCTTGCATGCAAAAATTGTAATTGTGCTAAGCTTGGAAAACTACCTCCAAAAAAATATCTGAATTATTTGATAAAGAGAAACATAGAGTACAGGGGGAAAATTCCAGAATTGGAAAAATCATTATCTAAACTTGGGGATGGATTTGAAAAAATCATTCGAGACCATTATGAAAATGCAGAATCACATGGATACCAGGTTTATGATAAATTTCCTAAACTCTAATCTTTGCTAATGATTCTACTGAATGATGGATTTCATTCATTGCTACCTGTATCTCCTCATCAGTATTAAATCTCCCACAACCAATTCTAATGGAAGAATGAGCCTGGTCTTCAGTTAATCCCAATGCCAACAACACATGAGATGGCTCTACCATTTGAGTAGTACATGCAGATCCTGCAGATATTGCAAGTTTTTTTGATACTGAATTAATTATTGCCTTTCCTTCAATTCCATCAAATCGTACATTGAGATTATGAAACAATCTGTTTTCTGGATGACCGTTTAATTTTGCACCAACAACAGATAATTTTTCAAATAAATAATCAGTCCATTTTTTGAATTGAATATTTTCTTGCTGCATCTCTTTTTGAGAGATCTCAATTGCTTTTGCAAATCCAACAATTCCTGGAACATTTAGTGTTCCAGAACGAAGAGACCTTTCTTGTCCTCCACCAAATACAAGAGGACTAATCTTCACTTTAGGAAACACACCTCTAACATAAAGAGCACCAATTCCCTTTGGCCCACAGATTTTGTGAGATGAAAACGACATCAAGTCAATGTTGAGTTTTTGAACATCAATTGGGATATGACCTACTGCTTGTGCTGCATCTGTATGAAATAATACATTATGATCATGTGCAATTTTTCCAATCTCCGATACATTTGCTATAGTTCCAATCTCATTGTTTGCAAACATTACAGATATCAAAATGGTTTCATTTGTAATAGAATCTTTTAATTTCTCTAGATCAATCAAACCAAATTCATCAACGGGCAAAAAAGTAACCTTGTATCCAATGCTTTCTAAATGACGTGCAGTATCAAGTACTGCCTTGTGTTCTGTAACACAAGTGATAAGATGATTTCCCTTTGCTTTGTTTTTTTCCATGACTCCCATCAATGCCAAATTATCAGATTCGGTGGCCCCGGATGTAAAGATAATATCATCAATGTTTGCTCCAATTGCTTTTGCTATTGTCTCTCGTGATTGCTGAACTGCAATTGATGCATCATATCCATACGAATGATCTAAACTAGAGGCATTGCCAAATTTCTCTGTAAAATAAGGTCTCATCTCCTCAAATACACGTGGATCTACAGGCGTGGTTGCATGAGAATCAAGGTAAATTGGAAATCTAGACATTTCTTTCCTCTTTGACTAGTTCATAAAAGTCTGACAAGTCCTTGATTCTAGGTCCTAATGCAATTGCGCCACGATTTAGATGAGCGCGCATCATTTTGTTTAGATTATCTTCATGACCTAGTTTATCTTCAGGCCCCAGTTGGTCTTGTTTTAATCGATTAAGTATCAATGCAAGATAGATTTCTTCGTATTCGCCAAACAAAACATTTGGTGCAAGCTCAGAGCCATCTTCATTATATTCAGCAGGATTTGGAATGGATTTTTCTTTTAATGACATGCAGATTGCAAATCTTGCCAAAATATTTGGAGTCAATCCAGTATGTGATTTTATTTCACCAAAGATGCGCTGACTACGACTGCTAATTTTTATTCTATTGAATTTCAATTATTTTTTCTCCTTTTTCATTAAAAAAATATCCGTCATGTTTTATTGTCTTTCCTTTGGATGAATCATATTGAATTACAAATGATTTGGCAATGTGTGGTTTTAGTTTTTGATAAAAATGAAAATTAATTTCAGAATTAGTAGAGAGTATAATGGTTTGGTGTGATGCAAAAGGATAGAAATTCTCAACAATGTTTTCTCTGTGTTCATCATCTAGTCTTGCAAGCGGAGTATCAATCATAAATGGAAGTGGTCTTCCGGATGTTTTTGCCAATCCCCAAACAACTGATGTGGCATACATTTGCAGTTCACCTTTTGATAGCATTTCTTTTGTTATTTCATCGTCATTTCCTTTGTAGAGACGTATTTGAAAAGAATCTCGGTCAATGGATACTTTTTCGATAAAGTCTTTTTTGTGCAAAAGTGTCTTCAAGCCATCTAAAATGTATCTTTCAAGTAACTCTAGTTTTTTGTTTCGAAGCAAATCAGAATATTCTTTTAAGACATCTTGCACGCTAGGTCCCAAGTCCAGACTTAGCAGTCGTCTTTTGTCTGCCTGTCTTTTTGAGAGAATGTTGCGAATCTTTGCATTTAGGATGGTGATTAGGGATTTTTCCTGAGATTCCAGAGTCTCCAGATGGCTCAATTCGTTCTCAAGCTCGCCTAATTCGCGGTTAGTATGAGTTAATTTTGTAAAAATTGGCCCAATCTCATCTTCTTTTGGTGCACTTTCAAGGCCAACATTGATCATGTTAAGTGAGTTTGACACTATATTGTGGGATTTGGCAAGGGATTCTATTTTAGCCTCGGATGTTTTATCAATATCGTCAATTAATTGAATTATTTGATTCATGTCAGTTGGAGACAAATTAAATGTGGTTTTAGAAACATTTGAAAGAGATTCCAGTTTATTTTCTAAAAGTTCCATTAGTTGTTTGCTGAAATTTTCTTTGATGGTATTATCATATATTGGCAAAAATGATTGGGAGTTTATTTTTTCCAATAAACCTTTGAAAGCATTTTCCAAAATATTTTTTTCAAAACTTTCTTGTATTTTTTTCTGATCCGATATGATTTCTGATTTTAATTGATTCATTATATTTGGAATTAAACTAAATGGTAAGATTCCAGAACACAAGTCTCTGATTTCCTTCTCAATTGTTTCTAATTTGGATTCTAGTTTTGCTTTTTCTATTCTTAGTGTCTCTCTCTTATTTGCAAAGTCGCCTCCCAGTTTTTTAAATTGCTCTTCTTGCTCTGAAACTTTTTGCTGCAGAGTTTTAATTTGTGTTTTAAGATCACTTTGTTTATCTTGAATTTTTCCCAATTTTCCTTCTGCTTCGGTTTTTTCCTTGGTGTGTCTGTCAAGTTCTTCAAGAATTTTTTTTGTTTCTCCATCAGAATTTCTTAAAAGGGTAAGACTGATATCGTCACTTAGTTGTTTTACTAGATCCAGACCAAGCAAAACATCAAATGAAGATTTGATGTGTCTTGCCTCATCTCCAGAATCTGCAATGCTTTGAATTTTTTCCCCATCAAAAAAGAAAAGAGATGTAATTCCTTTTGGCAGTAACTGATCAATAAAAGTTTGCCAGTCAGATTCTACTAAATCTAATTTTGAAAAGTTTTCATCATTAATGTCTTTTTTTTGAATTGATAGTTTTTCGTCAACTTTACCGTCATTATTTTGCCACATTCGCATTACTTGATATTCCGTGATTTTTCCCTCATGTGCAAACTGAAATTCTACAACAATTGATGCCTCATCAGCAGACTTTTTTGTGCCTAAATATCTGTGAATTGACCTCAAAATGGATTCATGGTACTGCTTTTGAGAGATTTTTTGCTCAAATGATTCCTGGCCGTAAAGACATAACATGATGGATTCAAAGAGAGTTGTCTTTCCTGCACCATTGGTTCCTCCACATAAAATTACAGGATGGTCAGGTGTTGTTTTAAAATCAAACTCATTGCGTCCCCTATAGACGCCAAAATCATTAAGAAATACTTTTGTTAAAAGCATTTGATTTTACCTTCTCTCTTTCTTCGTGTTCTGTAGTAAGCTCTTGCATGATTTGAGTCATATCATCGCGCCATTCTTTTGTCAATTCTGTTTTTATTTTTCCATAAATCTTAGAATGACGAGTTGCACCTTGATTTTCAAATTCCAGATTAAGAAGTGTACTAACTAGTTTTGAAGGGACATTATGTTTTGTGCATACTTGTTGCAATAATTCTGCCTCCATTTTTCCAAATCCGCCCATGTCTTCTTTGATTGATTCTAATTTTTTGCCTGTAACTTTATGATAAATTTGATAAGCACTGTTTTGCCAATCACCTTGTTCCATTCGCCATATTCTTTGAATTTCATGAATCTCGTCATCTAAGATTAGGATCTGGTTAGGGTTTGGACCTTCCTTTTGTATTTTGAGTTGTCCCAAAAGAAGTTTTTCTAAATATTGTTTTCTAAATTCCATGGTATATGGCCCAGGAGTGTAATCACCTGATCCATCTGATTTTAATTCAACTCTTCCATGTCTTCTCTTTTTCTCTCGTACTTTATCCCATGCTTCTGGTTCTTGTGTATCTTTTAGTTCTTGTCTTAATTCCACTAATGTTTCCATCCATTCCTCTCCATTTTCGATAAAATTTCCCAAGTGCTTTTGTTTATCTACAACAGTACATGTCCAGCAACCAAATCTTCCACCACCACATGATGGAGTGCTGGTATCTACAACTAGCGGACATTCATTTGCATTTGCATCTTGGTATAATGCAAGCAAGTCTCTGTTTTGTTCACCCCATGGGTTTTTGTTTTGTAAAAGGTAATTCCAAACATCTTCAGAAGAAAAGTCCTCAAGTGGGGTATACACATAGGTTTGAGCATATTTTGAGTGTCTTGAAAGAAGGCTGTTTTCAATTTTATACAGATTCATGGATTGTTGTCTTGTAGAGCTCTCGTTTTTTCTCATGCCTAAAAGTACGATTGCTTCGCCATATTCTGAGACCTTATCTTGAATGAATCTGTCTGCATTGTTGATCTTTAGCATGTCTGTGCACCACCTAAACATGCTAGTTGGTGCAGGATATCCCAAGCCAAGCATTCTTACCCAAAAAGTATCTGAAATTTTTGGTCTCAGTAAATTAGTAGATATCAAAAGATTTGTCGTTTTTGATGCCTGCTCCATATTATCCAAAGTAGTCGTTATTCTTTGAGCAATTTTTGGAGTCTCTACCAAAGTATCAGATGATATGATATAGATTTTTTTCTGAAGTTTTTCTTTTGGAAGTTCAGATAATGCATTCCATACAAGTTGGACCAGACATGTAGAGTCTTTGCCTCCACTGAATCCAATTATCCAAGGTCTGTTGTCACTAAGATAGACTTTTCTTATTTCTTCATAAATATCACTTAGACTTTTTTTATCAAAAATGGATTCGCTCAAGATTTAGCCTCAAACTTTAGCCTATTTTCAGGTAATTTTACACCGCATTTTTGCAGAATTGTATTTGCAGCCAATTCTATTCCACGTGCATGTTTTAGCATTTGTCCATTGACAATTAATCGTCCTTGCCATTCGGAATTGTTTCTAGACCAATCAATGTTTTTTAGGCCACGTAGTTTCTCTTTCCAATTATTTGGAAATTCTTCCATTATAGTATGTCCTACAATACCCAAAGCATTTAGCACATTGGTATTGGTGTGAACAAATTCTTTTCTCAAATCATGAGGTGCAACTTTGTCTTGTAGTAATAACTGCCATTCTGGAATATTTTTTGAGACAGTCTCCCAAAAATCTGCAATCATTTCCTTTTCTTCAGGGGTGAGTTTTTTTCCTTTTGGGATTCCAAGCAGTCGCATTGTTGCATCTGCAATACCGTTTAATGTGAAAACTTTGGTGGAGCGATTTGAAATACTAGTTTTTTCCATATCTACTCTGTTATCAAATATTTCAATTTTAGATATCAAATCAACAATAAATTTTGAAAAGACATCTCGGTGATCATACAATATGTTTAGTGACTTTGTAGGCTTTACTGCATTTTTATTTAAATCTGAAAACATTTGCTGGCTTCTCTTTAATCCCTTGTCTTGGAAAAATACAACTGAGATCATCTCATGACCTAAATCAGGTCTTTCTTGCAGAGCCTCTTCTATTGCTTTTCTTCTATGCTGCCCATCATTTATCAAAAGTCTAGAGTCCATGTTTATGTAAAGACGTCCTAATTTGCCGTCTTGACCAAGTGAAGCTGCGGGAGTAAATTTCATGACTCCATCGACAGATGCAGTAAGTGAAGAAAAGATGTAGCTGTCAGGATTATTCAAGATATAATTTTTGATTGCAGGAATTCTTGATTCTCTTAATGTTCTCTGAGCTCGTAGTTCTGGGGGAATGTCATGATCATTAAAGATAAACAACTTGGGGATAATTTTGAGGGGACACATTGCAACATAGAACTCATTTCCAGCCTGAACACCCCTAATTGCATCAAAACCATACGTCTCGCTCCCTACAAATTGTTCATCGACTCGGGCTCGAGACATACAATAGGATTATGGAAGTACATTAAATACATTTGGAAGTACATAATTACCAAATGGAAGTATGTTTAAGATAATGCCTTTTTGAGGATTTCAAGGTCGGATTTGGACAGTTTTACGGAGAAGACAGATGCATCAGGATGTTTTGCTCCTTTAGCAATAGGATGAAAAACTATCTTGATTTTTCCATCTTCTTTTGTAATATCTACTGGACGTCCACCTAATTCAGATTTTGCCATGTTTTTTGATATTAACTAATTGTTTATAGAGTTATTGAATACGGTGTTTTTACCAGATTAGCAATCTGAAAACTAGGGATTTATTTTATTTTGAAAATTTAAAAAATCAAAATGAATAAACCAAAATAAAATAGAGTAAAACAAAATCATCAAAAATAAAACGATAAAAAATAAAAATATGTCAACTTTTTTTGCCATTCTAAATGCAGTACAGACAACACGCAAATATTACACATCTGTAAATGTATGAAAAATATTTGACAAAAAATACATGTAAAAAAAGATCTATGATCAATTACACTTCAAACATAACAAATCAACTATACAGATACAAAAATCACACATTGTATCAAAGAAAAAAGATCGCCTAAACCCAAATCATATTGCAAGAAAGTTTATTTGTCTAGAAGAAACTGATGCCTATTGACAAAACTAAGATACCAAATAACATCAAAACAAAGGACTAGAACCGCACAAACTAGTGGAAAATTGGATGGCAAGAAATTGGAGAGAGTATGAAATGCGAGTTTGTTGTGATAAATCACCTCGGTTCAAAGTTACCTATAATGGAGGAGGTGCAGACAATGATGTTATTTTTGTATGTGATAACCACATTACAAAACATCCATTCAACAAGGCAATGATTTCGATGGAGGTAATTGAAAATTGAATTGTATTTATTTAAAAATAGAAAACATTTGCAATTCAGATAATAAAATTAAAGAGGACTTTATTTCACCAAATGCAAATACAAAACAATCTAGAGAAAAAATATCAGACCAAGAAGAGAGTGTCAGAAATGAGCATCAAAACACCCATGAAATACGCATGATTGTAAACAGCAAACAGAAAATCACAAGGCAAAAGTATGATCTCTGAGATATACACTGAATCTGCAATGTCAGATAAAATAAGAGAGTTTTTCAATTCCTTCAAAGATGCAACAGGGAATTATCCGTATGTAAATTCTATTGATTATTCAATTGTAGATAACAAAATAATTGAAATCAATTACAATGATTTTTCTGATAAAATAAAACAGATGATTTCAAAGTTAAAAACAGACACGATTCATCGCATATTTTACAGAGCAATATACGAAGTTCTTCAAGTACGATACGGCTCATCAGTTATTGGGATAAAAGAAGAAAATAAAATAAAATTCAGAATTACAAATGCAGTTGGGCTTAATGATAAAATTTTTGACAGACCGTATGATGAAGAGTCAATAAAAACAGAGGAAGTAATTGACCTGAAAAACTTGGTTCAAATTGAGAATCAAGAATATGCAGGAAAGTCAGTTAAAGTAAAAGCAGTAGTTGCATCAAATACAGTTTCATATAATGTGCCAGATAAAATAGAATTCAAGTGTAAAAAAAGTGATGAACATAAATGTGCAGGATATTATTCATATAAAATTTCATCAGATGCTAAAGCAGGATTCATTGAAGTAAACGAAGCTGCAAGAGCAAATAGAATAAAATGGCTGGGAGAGAAAATATTTGAAGAGTACTGTAAGATATCTTCAGAGGAAACAAAAACATCAACAGTGAGAAAATTACGAGTAAAACCAATTGTAACTGCAATCATTGAAGACAAAGAAGGAAATCAGGTAGATGAAGAAGGAAACGAATACAAACATTATGATATCTATTTGGAGCAAGATACGGTACAAGCATTAGAGGCTGGAAAAGAAATAGAGATAATTGGTAAAATAATTCCAGATCCTAAATCCCAAAAAGTCACACTAATTGCAACCAAAGTATCCAAACTAGAAGATAGTCAGTATTCACTAGAAAACATTAAAAAATTAAAAGAAATTCACAGCCTAAAAAGCACAAAAGAAACCATGAATTGGTTTGCTGACGAATTTCAAAAATATTCCAAGGTTGTAAAAAGACAGACAATCACCATTGCAGGCATACTGACTTTTTTTAGTTCGCTTGGTTTTGAGTTTGAAGGAAAAAAATATTCAGGATGGGTAAAGACAGTAATCATAGGAGATTCAACTACTGGAAAATCTGAAACCATGAAAAGAATGGTCATTTTATTTAGGGCAGGCCAAGTGATTTCAGCAGAAACTGCAAGTATTGTAGGTTTGACTGCAACTTCAACACAATCATCAGGCAATCAATGGTTTGTGGAATGGGGAGTGTTGCCGCTTAATGACAAGAGGCTGTTGATAATTGATGGGGCACACAAGCTGTTAAAAGAACATTGGGATACAATCGCAGAAACGGAAAGAGATGGTATTTTGAATATTCAAAAGGCAAGCAAAGGAAAGGCAAAGGCAAGGACCAGACAAATCAAAGTGATGAACCCCATAGGGGATGATTTTAGGACAACAAAGGCCATGAAGAGCTTCTTCTATCCAGTGCAGGCAATTGTAAACTCGTTGCAAATACAAAGCATTGCCAGACAAGACGTAGCAGTATTTGTGACAGATAATGTACCGTCATCTCAAAGAAATGTAAGATGTGATGATCAATATGATAAAACACTTGAATGGTATACAGACTTGCTCAAATTGGTTTGGTTACACAAATACAAAATTATCTTTGATGAGGATGCCATAAATGCAATATTAGAAGAAGCTACAAAACTTGAAAAGATGTTCAAAGAGGAGGACATTCCACTAATTACAAATGATCAAAAGATAAAACTTGCAAGGTTGGGAGTGGCTGTTGCCAATTTCTGCATCTCGTTTAATCAGAACTTTACGGAATTAAGAGTAACACGAGAGCACATAGAATTTGTATCAGATTATATCAAATCAAATTATTTAGAAGCAGGACTGGACAACCTATCCAGAGTTAATTCGGATATAGAGGTAGACAAGGAGGGAGTTCAAGATATAGTGTCAGAGATTAAAGGGATTCTTCAAGACCACATCCCAGAAATGACAAATGAAAACATACTAGACATGATTGAATGGATGGCAGCTCAGACACAGTTTACCAAAGACATACTGATGACAAAATACAATCTGGCAGATAAAAACGAGGCAAGACCAATCACAGCATATCTTAGGGTAGAAGGTCTGCTTAACACCAAAAGGGGGTTTGCACCCACAAAAAAACTGATCAGGGTTGGCAAGTTCATCATTGATTGTAAAGGTAATGGGGGGATCTCTTTTTGAATACGGCAATCAAGGTAAACAGGTCGAGTCAAACTACAAATGTAACAATTGCTTTACAAAGTGGAAAAATACATCAAGCACACTAGAAGAGATTCAGATGGAACATCAAAAAAACAGTCCAGGACATAGCATAGTCAACATGGATTAGATTGCCTGATTTGCCATGCAAAAAACAAGTATGGCCCACAACAGACCTCAATGGTATGGATTACTTGATTTGTCTTTGTAAGATAGTGTCCAGCAATTATTAGATCAATAAATAATCCATATTACTTTATCACGCAATTCAAAAGATATTCTTCGAGTATATTCCTCTCATCGGATCGGATCAATCGGATCATCGACCCCTATAATATGGGAAATGATTCGATTCGATTCGATTGCGTGCCTAAAATTGCACATAATTTGTGCATCGGATCATCCATCGGATCACTATTTAGGCGTGGAATTTACACGGTGATTCGATGATTAGTCCTAGTGCATGAGAACAAGTAAATGAGATTACAAGATACAATAGAAGATTATCATCCATAACGGTCAATTGCAATTTGTAAAATACATTGACAGTAACCAAAAATTTCCATCTTCATTTGTCTAATATCTAGAGTTTAAGATCACAGACTCTGGATAGTTCCATTCTCTCCATTCGAAGTTTCAAGAGTTCCATCTGTTCTTTGAGCAGTCTGTTTTCGGTAGTCTTGTCCTCTTCTATTCTTCTCTCCTTTTCTAATTCCTTGATTTTTAATGCCTGACGTTCATCTTCTCTAATTGTCAACTCTGGAATGGCTTTCTCAAATTCTAAAAATAACTCTTCTTTGCCAAGCGGCAAGTATGCATTATCTAGAGAAATAGTAACGCTATGTCCTAACAGTTTTTCACAGACTGATAGATTGGCACTCTCGCGCATTTTCAGTGTCTTGTTAAAGAATTTCCTAAACCCATGAGTTATTGGGATCTTGTGTCTTTGACCAGAATCCATTGGTCTGCCATTCTTTGAGAGGATGGTTGCAAATGCATTACTAACTGCAAATCTTGTCACGGGTTGAAGCTTTGCATTCATTGTGATTTGCTTTCTTGCATTCTCATACAAAGCAAATACAGGAGAATCAGAAGATAGTCTCTCACCATAAGAGGTTCTTTCTTCAAAATACTCATAGAGTGCCTTTGTTGCCTCGGGGGTCAAAAAACCATAATACTCTTCACGAAAGCCAGTATAGAATTGAAGACACTTACAATTTGGATTTACAGTATCATAGATATCACTCATTTTGAGGCCTTGTAGGGCACCTACTCTGCAACCAGTAGATGCAAATACCAAAATCATGGCCTTGGTTCTCTTCTTTCTAGTATTTGATAGCATAAGGGAAATGTCTTGCCTAGTGTATGCATTAAAGCCCTGGGCTTTTACTCTGGCAGGATACAACTTTTTGATTCTAGTCTTGTTTAGAATTATACCACTTAAGTCATAGAATAAAAACAATGGAGACATTTGAGGCCCAAAAGAGTTTGGATTTATCTTATCTTTGAGGGATATGACATAGTCTTCTATTTTTTCTTGAATCTCTTTTTGGTCCCATTGTAATAGGTCATCCATGGTTTGCGCTCCTACAAATCGTTCGAATTTTTTTACCTGTAAGAGATAAGTTTTCCTAGTCTGCTCAGACTTTATGCTCTGCTCAAATATTATTTGGCATCGTTGTTTATTCAATGAAATTTCGCTTCTCCTACACAAATAAGGTTTCTTGCAACAAGAATTTGGTGCTGTATTGTATATCGGCTTAAAGGATAAAGTGCTAAATGGTTCTATACTTTACAAGATTGTAAAAATAGGAGGCATTACTTTCAATTGCACTCTTGTGAGGAATTTTGAGCAGGCCTATCTGTTTTGAGTCAAGGGCTGCCTGTGCAGAGCCACCTGCA
>SXGS01514973.1_pt1 | contig 26587 bp, 26 predicted proteins | sample 3174681 | NCBI WGS metagenome assembly SXGS01 (sample SAMN11356861, study PRJNA531348) | freshwater metagenome | isolation source: freshwater sample F1-80 | place: China: Fuxian Lake, Yuxi | collected 2017-12-25 | reverse complement strand
TGCCAATTGAGCTAGCGGTGCGTGGAGGGGAACCTATCAAAGGAGGGAGTCGACGGTGCGCGCTACCCTGATGGAGTCCCGATGGGGGAGCAGCCACCCGTTCGCCCCGCGGATTCGGGCGTTCACCTCCTCGAACATCACCTGGTAGGCGTCGGTGCTCGGAAATCTTTCGAGATGGCCACCGATCCATAGTTCAGTGGGCTTTTGGTAGGTGGCAAAGGCCGCATTGTCCGCCACGCGGATTTCACCCTCGGTACCGGTCACGGTGAGGAGCTGTGATTCAGGCATGATGAATGATCCGGTGATGCTGGCCCGGGTGGCACCGCCCCAGGTGAGGTCGGCGCTGGTGGTGAGGTCGACGCCCTGCTCATTGCGCACTTGGTCGACCTCAATGGCGGTCACGAACTCGACTGCCGGTAGCAGGGCAAACATCGCGTGTAATGGGTAAATCCCGACGTCATAAAGGGCGCCACCACCATGATCGGGGCTTAGGCGGTAGTTGTCGGCAGCCACCCCATCAAAGGTGAAAGTGGCTAGGTAGTCGGTGATCTCACCCAGGGCGCCACTTGATGCTAGGTCGACGATCCTGCGCATCCGAGGATGCCAGCGCGACCAGACGGCCTCAACCAGCAGTAGGCCTGCATCATCTGCTTCGGTGCAGACCGAAGCCGCATCTGTTTCGGTGAGCACCATTGGTTTTTCGCAAAGCACGTGCTTGCCGGCGCTGATGCAAGCACGGATCCACGGCAGGTGCGCCTCATTCGAAAGGCAGATGTAGACGGCTTCCACCTCGGGATCGTCGACAACGTCCTGATAGCTGTCGTAGGCGCGGACAGCACCTGTTGCTTCAGCACGGGTGATGTCGCGGGCACCGGTGGCATAAAGCTCGGCACCTGCGGCGCGGTGGATCGCGGCACCTGTCGCAGTCTGGACCAGCCAACCGGCGCCGAGCACCCCCCACTTGACATCGGGAGCTAGTGCGGTGCTCATGTCGCAATAGCTGGAGTGACCGGGCGGCCGCGCGTGAGCGCTGATTGTTCGGCGGCCGCCATGATTGCGACCACATTGCGCGAGGCCAGTGCGTTGACCTGCATGGGAGTCCCGCGCATCAGCAGTGCAGCCAGTTCGCTATGAAACTCATTCGGGGCAACCTCGTCGAGAGCAATCGCTGTGACGTTGCCAGCGTTATCGAAGTGAAATAGCCGGGCGGGCAGATCAGCGACCGCGGGCTCGGCTGTTAAATCCCACTCGCCGACGATGGCGCCCATGGTGCCGAGCACATGAAACTTGGGCTTGCGTGCGGCCGAGAGGTCGGAGTGGGTGAAAGTGGCCTGGGTGCCATCGGTGAACGTGATGGTCACGGTCGCGTGATCCGCATTGGTCACATGGTACCAATGTCGCTTGTGGTTCACGCCCAACACGTAGTCGATGGGCTTATCGAAGAGGTTGATAATCTGATCGATGAAGTGCGAACCCCAATCGAAGATCGCACCGCCTGATACGTCAGCGTCTGAGTGCCAGTAGTCGCATGGGCGCGAATAGCCTCCGACGAAGCTCTCGTACTGGAACACCTCGCCGATCAACCCCTCGTTGACGAGTCGGCGCAGGGTCACGAAGTCGCGGTCAAATCGCCGGTTCTGGTAGACAACCAGAGTAAGCCCGCGCGCGGCAGCCAAACCGATCAACTCATCACATTGCGCCACGGTGAGGGCCATCGGCTTTTCGAGAACTACGTGGATTCCGCGCTGGAGTGCAGCATGGGCCCAGTAGTAGTGGGAGTCGGGGGGAGTGGAAATTACTACTGCATCAATGCTTTGGGAATCAAGCATTGCGGTCGCATCGGTGAAAGCGGTGGCCTGCGGCGCCAACTCGAGTGCCGCGGCCAACCGCTCAGGGTTCATATCGCAGACCGCGGTGAGTTTGAGCCCGTCGGTCGCGCTGATGGCCAAATTGTGCTCGTGCCCGATTGCTCCGTAGGCCAGCAGTCCCATGCGCATTTCAGGTACGTTACTGGACTTCGAGCAGCTTCGCGATTTCACGCCCAATGACCTGCTGGCCCTTGGGATTGGGGTGAAATGACGCACTGGTGAACCCTTGAAATGTGGTCAGGCCAAATACCCATGAGTCGGCATTGGCACAGACCCCGTGGCCGGAAGGCGAATCGCCCGAACCGGACCAAGCGCCGGTCACCGGTGTCCACCCGAGCGCAACGGTGGCGCCGATTTGGGAGTTCAGCGTGCCGTTCGCAAGCGAAAGCGTGAACGTTTGCCCAGAACCTGCGGTAAAGGGGTAGGTCGGGCCGGGTGTCGGCAGCAGCTGGGTATCGCGGGCCCAGGCGAAGTCACTGGCATCGATGGTCAAGTACGTGCATGGGCCACCGCTTGCGGCGCGAGTGATATCCGGATACATCGTCGGCAAAATCAACGCTTCGGGAGCGAGCTTCAATGGGGGCACTGCGCCGGACCCGCTTACCGCGCAGGCGGTGCCACCTAGGCAACCCGCGAGCCGTGCATAGTTTGCCGGCAGTTTTCCGAGCTCGGCCTGCACCCCGTCGTGCAAGGTTGGGTATCGAGCTAAAGTGCCATTTGTTGCTCGACGGATCGGGCAGTCATTATTGAGCGCACATGAAGTCAGCACGGTGGTAAAGCCGGTGTCGTTGCCGCCAAGTGAAATACTCGCGATATCTATTGGGCGGTCGCCGATAAGTGCGCGCAGTTGTTGGATCTGACTCGTGGTTTGCCCCGCTGCCTGTTGCGGGCCAAGTGCCCCGCCATCAATCGTGGCGCCGCTGCAGGCCACGTCGACGAGGGTGACCGAGGAGGAGCGTGCGGATTTCTCCAAGGCCAGTGCCGCCTGCGCGGGTGCTCCGCGCACACTTCTATTGCAATTATCATCATCCCAATAGGGGGCAAATGCGCCGGCTTCGGAAAGCCAAGCGTCAACATTTCGGGGGTTACCCTCACCGGAAGCATATGAGTCACCGATTACCACAAATAAGATGTTCTTAACCGCCGCGGGCAGGTTTTGCAGAGCCCGCTTCGTGCCCGATTGCACGGTCAGCCGAAAGTTGTAGTCACCCTCGGGGAGGGTAAGCGTGGTCTTGCAAGTCTTCTTCTTCAGAGCGCGGGGGGCGGTGGTCTTGATGACGGCTTGACCCTGCGAGATGGTCCAGACGTAGTTGTCGCCGGTGGATGCGCAGGCATTGAGTTGCACCGGATAACCGGCCGGGTCCAGGTACCAAGAAAGTGCGCCACCTATTAGGCGCTCATTGGGCTGGGCAATGAAGTTGCCGGAACCGATGAACGTGGCGGACGGCTGCAAAGCGAGTGCGCCACTTTTCGGGACACCACCGTCACCGTCGATGAAGCCATCGCCATTAGCGTCCTTGCTTTGCGGGACCATGAGCCAAGTGCCCTTAGCGACCGGCGCTGGCGCTGCCTGCGCTGGGCCACTCGCTAACATTGTGGAACCGACAAGCACCGCAATAAAAATGCTCATGAGTCGCCGGTGCACGGGCCAACGGTAAGTCATTTGCGAGATATCAACCAAACGGGCAATGGCGACACCGCGAATTGCAGCAGTAGCCGCGTTTTCGGTGGGTGGCGGCTGTCATCACATACAGCCCGGTATCTGGATCCAGGTAGCCAGGGTCGCCGCGGTCGATGGCCTCTTGATGAGCCGATGAATCAGTCATGCGGGGTTCGTCGGTGCACTCGGATCGGGACGTCGCCGGCGGCTCGATACGTTGCCCGGGGCTCAGCCTTTGGTATCGGCTGGCGCGGGTCGGCGGGCTCCCAGGTCACCTGGTGCGCGGCAAGTAGCAGGATGATGCGCGCCTCCAGCAAGGCAAAATGCTCACCAAGGCACTTGCGGGTGCCGGCGCCAAACGGGAAGTAAGCACCGCGCGGCAGGGTCGAGGCAAAGTCAGCGCTCCAGCGCTCAGGATCCCAAGTATGCGGGTCGGTAAACCACCTAGGGTCGCGCTGGGTTACGTATTGACTCACCAGCACGTGCGCGCCGGCGGGTACCTTGATTCCGCAGATATTCAGATCACGTAGGGCTCGACGCGGTGCCACCCAAACCGGCGGCGCCATGCGCAAGGATTCGGAAAGCACCTGCCCCGCCACCTCGGCCTGCATCGCCTCCTCGAGGGTTGGCGCCCGACCTTCACGCACCCAAGGTGAGGCATCAGCTTCGCGTTGCAGGGCCACCAGCACATCTGGGCGGGCGGCGAGCCAGCTAAATGCCCACGTGAGCATGTTCGCGGTGGTCTCGTGGCCGCTGAGAATCAAGGTCAGGGCCTCGTCGCGAATTTCCTCATCGGTGAACTGCGAGCCGTCTTCGTCACGCAGTGATAGCAGCAGGCTAAGCAGGTCGCTGGTATCGGCCGGGTCGTAAGTCGCGCGCCGCTCTGCGATGAGTTCCTCGGCGATTTCAGCGAGAACGTCAGCGGATTCGTGGAACTTTCGCCAGTAGGGCAGTGGCACGCTGTCGAGTCGATCCAGCCCCGGCAGCATTGTGCGCTCGATGCGGTCAATCGCAACACCCATGTGCTCGCCGATTTGGTCGGCGAAGCGCAGGGCATCGGTGCCAAAAAGGGTCTCGGCGACGATGGAGAGGGTAAGTCTCATCATCGCAGGCGCAAGCAGTACTACTTCGCCATCTGGCCAGGCGCCAATTTGGTTGTTGGTTAGGTCGGTCATCAAGGTTGCGTATCCGTCGAGCCGGGATTTTTGAAATGGCGGTTGCATCATGCGGCGATGTCGCATGTGGATTGGCTCTTCGTTGGTCAGTAGGCCTTCGCCTAGAACTTTTCGCATCCGGGCGAAGCCGACACCTTTGACGAAGGAGGACTGCTGCGCGATGGTGACTTCATAAACCATCGCGGGGGCGAAGAGTCCGATGAAAAGCTGCCCGGCCAGAAAGAACGACGAGGCATCTCCATAAGTTTCACGAAGGTTCAGGAGGAACTCCGGGGTATCCCGCTGGAACTTAAGGAGCAGTGAGGCCGGAATGAGCGGGCGTGGCCCATTTGGTAGTTGCAGGTGCGCGGCGGCCCGACGTTTGATCGGTGGTGGGGTAATTGCGTAGGACTGTGGCCGGGGCGTGGTGAACGGCCTAGCTAGTGACATGGGCCCCCCTGTTGGCAGAAATACCCTTACTCAGTCGCCAGTTTGCTCTATCGGGGCCGGCGGCGCCACTAATACGGTGCGCACCCTGGTGCTGGCCACGATAGCCCCGGCGATCGAGCTGATTGCGAGCAGGATCCAGCCAATGGACCAGCCGTACTGCTGCACCACCGAGCCGATGATGATCGGAGCGAAGCCCGCGCCAAACCAGCACATACCGTTATAGATGCCCTGCACCTGGCCGATCCGTGCGGTGGGTACCGCGGCGACGATCACGGTCACCGTGAGCGATGCCCACCCCATTCCGGAGATCGCGGCCACGATCACGAGCACGGCGGAGATCGGATAGGCACCGGTGCCCGCGACGATGAGTAGCAATGCGGCCGTGAGCAGCCCGATCAGGCAGATCAACAGGACCCGAGCCCGCGGCCACCTGTCGGCCGCCATCCCCATGAGGACCCGGACGGCACCGGCGGTCAGCATGACGAAGGCGAAGGCAGCCGCGGCGCCGCCATAAGACCACCCTCGGGCGGTGAATAGGTAAAGCGACAGTAAGGCCGTGATGCCGACCTGACTGGCCGTGAGCAAGATCGCGGCAACATAGATAGGGGTAAGTAATTGCCAGGGGATGGCCGGCTGGGCGTCACTGGATATTTCGGGATCGGTAATTTGGGTGGGCGGGTTTTGGTGCCCGGGGTGGCGCAGCGCAACTGCCATGGCGATCCCGGCGACGACAAGCGCCACGGCCAGTGCGGTCAGAGCAGCGGCTATCCCCGCCTGCAGGGCAATGATCGGCAGCGTCAGGCCAGCGATGCCGGCACCGATTGGGATGGCTGCCTGGCGGGTACCAAATGCCAAGCCCAGCCGGGGATGGCCGGTAAATGAACCAGACATTCCCTTGATAATGCCGATGCTCGGTGCGGCCGCGCTGATCCCGGAGACAACAAGAAGCGCGCCCATCCAGATGAACTGCTTCTCCAGTGCGGCCACGGCGGCCAGCAGCAAGGCGCCCGCGGTCACCAGGAGACCAAAAACGCTGACGAATCGATCCGAGGTGCGGTCGGCGATGTGACCCCAGGCGATGACCGCAATTGCCGCGGCGACCCCGGCAAGGCCGAACAGCAACCCGATTGTTGCCGTGTCGAAGCCAGCCTGCAGATGGATCGCCGGGCCGAGTGCGGGTAGGCCAAGCTGCAATCCAGAGATGGCCCCTTGGGCGAAGACCGACGCAATCAGCACGACCCAGGTCTTGCGAAGGCTATGGGTCACGGAGTCAGTGTGCCGTGAGTAACTGCCTTGCCATCACGACGCGCTGAACCTGATTGGTGCCTTCGTAGATCTGGGTGATCTTGGCATCGCGCATCATGCGTTCGACCGGGTAATCGCGGGTGTAGCCGTAACCACCGAGGATTTGCACCGCGTTCGTGGTGACCTCCATCGCCATATCCGAGGTGAAGCACTTACTGGCAGCGGAGAAGAAGGTCAGGTCGGGATCTTGCCGCTCACTGCGCGCGGCCGCCGCGTAGGTCAGTTGGCGCCCGGCTTCGATATTCATTGCCATATCGGCGAGCATGAATTGAATCGCCTGCAATTCACTGATGGGCTTGCCAAATTGCACGCGCTCCTTTGCATAACCGGTGGCGAAATCCAAGGCACCCTGCGCCAAGCCGAGGGCTTGTGCCGCGATGGTCAGGCGGGTGTGATCAAGGGTCCGCATGGCTAGGCCGAAGCCGTCGCCTACCTCGCCGACTACCCGGTCATCGCCTAGCTCGACGTTATCGAGATACACCTCGCGCGTCGATGATCCGCGGATTCCTAATTTGCGTTCATGGGCGCCGAAGCTGACCCCGGCATCCTCGCGGTCGACAACGAATGCGGTGATGCCATGGCGCGCCCCACCCGTTGGGTCGGTCACGGCTAAAACGGTGTAGTAGCGGCTCTCCCCAGCGTTCGTGATCCACTTCTTCGCGCCGCTTAACAGCCAACCCGCACTGGTGCGCACCGCCTTGGTCGTCATCGCGGCCGCGTCCGAACCGGCGGCACTTTCCGAAAGGCAGTAAGACCACATATCGGCGCCACTTGCCAGCCCCGGCATTAATGCCTGCTTCATCGCCGGCGACCCGGCCAGCAACACCGGTGTGGAGCCAAGTTTGTTGACCGCCGGGATCAGCGAGGAGCTGCCGCAGACCCGGGCCACCTCCTCAATGATGATGCACACGGCGAGTGCATCTGCCCCTTGGCCGCCGTACTCGACGGGCACGTGGGCGGCGTGCAGGTCGGCGCCCACCAGCGCCGCTAGGGCCTCGGCGGGAAACCGCTCCAACTCGTCGACTTCGGCCGCCCAAGGGGCGATTTTATCCTCAGCCAGCGCCCGCGCGGTCGCCCGTAGCTGTTCGTACTCCTGCGGCAACTGATAAAGATCAAAGGACGTCATTGCTTATTCGTACACCATTTGGCCGGTGCTGTCGCGGCCGGGAGAGCGCTGGGGCCGCGCACCCAGCGGCCCACGGGTCGGTGCCGGGCGATAGCCTCCCATCCTCAGCAAAGGTGGAGTAGGCAAATGGGCGAAATAAGTGGTGACACGATCCGGATCGTGGCAATCGGCGGGAGCACCCGCCCGGATTCCTCAAGTGAGCGGGCCTTGCTTTCAGCTGTGCGGGGCGCGCGAGCCAAAGGCGCCCACGTTGATGTGATCACCAGCCGCGATCTCCTGTTCCCGATTTATGACACCGAGACCACCGATCGTGACCCACTGGCGGTGGCGTACTTGGCCAAGGTCGCGAAGGCCGATGGTTTGATCATCGCCAGCCCCGGCTATCACGGGGCCATCAGCGGGATGATGAAAAACGCCCTCGACTACATAGAGGATCTGCGAGATCGCGAAGGCGGCTACCTGCATGGGATGTCGGTGGGCTGTATTTCGGTCGCCTACGGGTGGCAGGCAACCGTCGGCACCCTGCAGCAATTGCGGCAGATCGCCCATGCCCTGCGGGGCTGGCCCACCCCACTTGGTGCCACGGTCAACACCGGTCTGACCAAGCTCGATGCCGAAGGCAACAGCGATGACACGGCGACGGTCAGCCAACTGGAAATGGTCGGCCACCAAGTAGTTGAGTTCGCCAACATGAAACGACAATCAAAAGCCGGAGCGTAAATTGATCGGTGTCACCGAACTTGACCAGCAGACCGAGCTATTGATTTCGACACTCGCCACGATGAACGACTCCTTGGTTGGTGCACCCAGCCTGCTGCCTGGTTGGTCGCGGGGTCATGTGCTTGCACACATTGACGGCAATGCCCGCGGACTGGCCCGGTTGGTGAGATGGGCCCGAGATGGCAACCGCCGCGACATGTATATCTCACCGGAAGTGCGCGAGGGTGATATTCAACTCCATTCTTCGCGCGGCCTGCGCCAACATCAACATGCAATTGCCCAGTCAGCGCGGGAGTTTGCTGATGAGTTCGTCCTGCTAAGCGCTGATCAACTAACGACTAAAGTCGAGTTACGCAATGGCCGGTTGGTCAAAGCCAACGGGTTGCTCAAGTTGCGCCTGCAGGAGGTAGCGATCCATCACCTAGACCTAGACCTAGTGGGCACTTTTGGGCCGGAGCAGTGGCCTGCTGCCATGGTGGAGCAACTGCTACCCGAAGTAGCCCGGGATTTTCAAGACCGTGGCGAGCTTGCGGTGGGCCGGCTCCAAGGCACCGATGGCACCGGGTACGAAATCGACCCGAGTTCGAAGATCGAAGTCACCGGCTCGGCGCCGCAGCTTTTGGCGTGGCTCCTCGGTCGAAGTGATGGCAGTGACCTGGTGTGCACCGGTGCGGTCGCCTTGCCCGCGGTGCCCAGCTGGCGCTGATTGCTCCTCGGGCCTTAAAAGTCTCCGGCACCCCGCCGTAGCTGCCCGATGGTCCGGACAATGTCATTGACCCCGCGCGCACTAAGACCGGTATTGGTAAATACTTCGGTATTGAGGGCGGCGGTTGCCTGCTCGGCGAGGCCGCGGCCAGCTGGTGCTAGCTCAACCAAGGTCGCACGCCGGTCGGTGGGGTGCGGAAGTCGGCGCACGAGTCGAGCGGCCTCCAACCGATCAACGGCATTGGTGACACTGGTTTGATGTACCTGCAACCTTGAGCCGATGGTGCGCATCGGCAGCGCTCCGCGCTTGCTGAAATACAGCAGCATCAGCACCTCGTACCTGGCGAAACTGACGTCGAATGGCCGCAGCACCGCTTCTACCCGGGCCAGGTAGATCTGATGCGCTCGCATGATGGAGGTGACCGCCGCCATGCCATCGCTGGCGCCCTCCCAGCCATGGGCTGACCACTGCCGCTGGGCCTCGGTGATCGGGTCGCTGGCCAGCCGAGGGGTCGGTGGTTGCCCAGTCGTGGGCTTTCGCGCCGGTGCCATGGCGGCAATCGTAGGGGCGGGGTCGCACCCGGGGCGGCCGCCGGTCAATAATAGTAGGATGTCCTAGTATTTGACGTGCCACTAAATTGCCCACGGGGCACCTGATCGGTCAGGGGAGATGGGGTTGGCGATGGCAACCGGGGCTTTGCACGTGCCAGCGCATCCGGTGCGCTTTGTCACCGCCGCAAGTTTGTTCGATGGCCATGACGCCGCCATCAACATCATGCGCCGGCTGCTGCAGTCCCAGGGCGTCGAAGTGATTCATCTCGGGCACGACCGAAGCGTCGAGGATGTTGTCACCGCCTGCCTGCAAGAAGATGTGCAAGGGGTGGCTGTCTCCTCATACCAAGGTGGGCACGTTGAGTACTTCACCTATTTGGTTGAGCGGTTGGCCGAACGCGGTGCCGGGCATGTCAAGGTTTATGGTGGCGGTGGCGGAGTTATTGTGCCAGCCGAAATCGAACTACTGTCGAGAATTGGTGTGCATATTTTCAGCCCCCAAGATGGTCTACGGCTGGGGCTGCCGGGGATGATAAACGGGTTGGTCGCCGAGTGTGATCACGAACTCACCGCCGGGGCGATGGGCCTTGATGATCTCCTTACCGGCTCGATCCCGGCCCTTGCTCGCACGATAACCGTGCTGGAGTCAGACCGCGATAGCCAGCTCGCCGCCGCAATTGGTGCGGCAGCTGCTACTCGAACCACGCCGGTCCTTGGGATCACCGGAACCGGTGGCTCCGGGAAATCATCGCTGACCGATGAGTTGGTGCGGCGCCTTCGGATCGACGGTCAGGACAAATTGCGGATAGCCGTGCTCGCCATCGACCCAACGCGCCGGCGAGGTGGTGGCGCCCTATTGGGTGATCGCATTCGAATGAACAGCATTGATCCGGATGTGGTGTTCTTCAGGTCACTAGCTACCCGTGAGTCAGGGGGGCAGACCCCGACCGCTTTAGCCGATGTCATCAATGCATGTAAGGCATCGGACTTTGATCTCGTCATTGTCGAGACTCCGGGGATCGGCCAAGGCGATGCCGCAATCGTGCCGTACGTCGACGTCTCGCTCTATGTCATGACTCCTGAATATGGCGCCGCCTCCCAGCTTGAGAAAATCGACATGTTGGATTTCGCTGACGTGGTGGCGGTCAACAAGTACGAGCGCCGCGGCGCGGAAGATGCGCGCCGCGATGTCGCGCGCCAACTCGTCCGCAACCGTGGTGCTTTTGGCGCACCATGGGAGGAGATGCCGGTTTTCGGGACTAGCGCCGCACGCTTTTCTGATGATGGGGTTACCGCGCTGTACCACTTCCTCGTAGGGTTGCTCAGGGCGAATGGGCTATGTCATTTTGATGGCGTGCTGCCGGCTGTTGCCGGGCGCATATCCACCGGCCTCACCGGGATCCTCCCGCGCGGCCGGGAGCGCTACCTCGCAGAGATCGCCGATTGCGTCCGGCGCTATCACGCGGTGACCGAGCAGCAATCGGCGATAGCGAGATCCGCACAGCAGTTGCGGGTCACCCGCGAACTGCTCGAGGTCAGGGGCGATGCCCTACCTGCTGCCGCAGTCGACTCCGCGCTAGCAGACGTCAATGCCGAGCTTGATCCAGCGGAGCAGGTGCGATTGGCGAATTGGCCAGCGCTGCGCGATACCTATGCTGGCGATGAGCAGGTGTATCTGATTCGCGGCAAGGAGATTCGCACCCCGTTAACTAGAACCACACTTTCTGGTACCCGGGTGCCAAGGGTTGCCCTGCCGCGCGATGATGAGGACGGCGCCCTCCTTCGATTCTTGCGATCGGAGAATCTGCCGGGGTACTTTCCGTTTACCGCTGGGGTATTCCCATTCAAGCGCACCGAGGAGGCCCCGGCCCGCATGTTCGCCGGCGAAGGTGATGCCCGGCGCACCAATCGACGCTTTCACCTACTTAGCGCCGGGCAGCCGGCGACCCGACTCTCGACCGCATTTGACTCAGTAACCCTCTACGGGCGTGACCCATCACCCATGCCCGATGTCTACGGCAAGGTCGGTACCTCGGGGGTGTCAATAGCCACCCTCGATGACATGCGCGATCTATATGCGGGGTTCGACCTGTGTGCACCGACGACGTCGGTATCGATGACCATCAATGGCCCTGCACCGGCGATCCTGGCGATGTTCCTGAATACGGTAATCGATCAGCAGCTGGCCAAGTTTGCCGAAACTGAGGGCAGGGACCCGGACTCGAGCGAAACCAAGGTGATCAGAGCCAGAGCGCTGGGTACGGTGCGAGGCACTGTCCAGGCCGACATCCTCAAGGAGGACCAAGGGCAGAACACGTGCATCTTCTCGACCGAATTTGCCTTGCGTGCGATGGCTGATATCCAGCAGTGGTTCATTGAAAATGAAGTACGCAACTTTTACTCGGTCTCGATTAGCGGGTATCACATTGCCGAGGCTGGGGCTAACCCGATCAGCCAGCTGGCTTTCACCTTGGCGAATGGATTCACCTATGTCGAGGCCTTTTTGGCGCGTGGCATGGCGATTGATGACTTCGCGCCGAATTTGTCATTTTTCCTCTCAAATGGCATGGATGCCGAATACACCGTGCTTGGTCGCGTAGCACGCCGCATTTGGGCGGTGGCGATGCGCGATAAGTACGGAGCGAGTGAGCGCGCGCAGAAATTGAAGTACCACGTGCAAACCTCCGGTCGGTCACTGCACGCGCAGGAGATGGACTTCAATGACATCCGCACCACCTTGCAGGCCCTTTGCGCGCTTTACGACAACGCAAACTCACTTCACACCAATGCCTTTGACGAGGCAGTCACGACGCCATCTGAGCAATCGGTGCGGCGGGCCTTGGCGATTCAAATGATCATTGACCGGGAGTGGGGATTATCGGCCACCGAGAACCCCCTCCAAGGCGCGGCCATCGTTGAGCAACTGACCGACATTGTCGAAGAAGCAGTACTTGTCGAGTTCGAACGGATCGCCGATCGTGGGGGAGTACTTGGTGCGATGGAGACCGGGTATCAGCGCGGGCGTATTCAGGATGAATCAATGCTCTACGAACAACGCAGGCATGACGGCACCTTGCCCATTATCGGAGTCAACACCTTCTTGGCCGATAACAGCGACCAAGTGACCGCAACCGTGGAACTAGCCAGGGGTACCCAGGCGGAGAAGGAATCGCAATTGAGCCGGCTGGCGGACTTTCAGGAACGCAACCGCGAACTGGCCCCGGCCGCACTTGCCCAACTCAAGTTGGCCGCCGCCACGGGGGGCAATGTTTTCGCGGCGCTGATGGAGGCGGTGCAAACCTGCTCCTTGGGCCAGATCAGCTCGGCATTCTTCGAGGTGGGTGGTCAGTACCGCCGCAATGTCTGACGTACCATTTGCCCATGACATCAATCTCAGTCAAGAGCTCACCTAAATCCGTCAAAGCCAGGTTGCTCGCAGCCGGCGCCGCAACCGCGCTCAGCGCGGCTGCAATCGCACCAGGCCTTGCTACCCCCGCGCTGGCCGCCGACTCCCCGTACGACATCAACGAGTCGGTTAAGTCGTGGAGCACGGCGGCCGCCATGCTGGGCACGGCTGGGTCACTTTGGGAGCCGGTTGATACCGCGGGATTACGCCGCACCAGCAAGGTTGACGTCATCACTGACAACCTGGTGATCACAAACGGGGCGGTAACAAGTGGCGACACTTTTGCAGGGGCCACCTACGGCCGGCCGGCCAAGGGATTTCAAATTCTCGAGAAGTGGGCCGAGACCGGATTTGCGGCCGATCCCGAGCCGTCGACCAGCCTGGCCAAGGTCGGCAACGTCAAGATCAAGCTCGGGGATCCGGGCACCCAGATCACCTTGACCGCGCAGGTCTTTGCGAACTGCTTCAAGCAGCCGTCGAACGCAAATCCAAAGGAAGTGCCGGCCGGTTACCGCTGCAAGAAGAGCGACGTCCTGGCAACGGGTGGAATGCTCAAGATGACTGCCCGGCCACCGTCAGCCATGACGGAGCCGGGTGATACGAGCATTGTCCTGCAATCAACCGGTCTGAGTTACGACCAACTGGTAGCTATCGCATCGAGTTTGACGCAGGTGGCCCCGGGCCCAAATGCGGGGGCCGGTTCGGCGCAAATGCGAGCCGTCTGCCGGCAGATGGTGACAGATGAATTGACATTTGCGGCGGCGGATAAATTGGCGCAGGCCAATGGCTACACCGCCCGGTTGGCCAGTGTTAATGGCAAACCGCAGGCGTTGACCATGGACTATCGGGTTGATCGAATGAATCTCTCGACGGTTATCAACGCTGTCACCGAGTGCACCTACGGCTAACCCCTAGACGCCAGATCGGGTGCCCGACGGGATTCGAACCCGCAACATCAGCCACCACAAGGCTGCGCTCTACCGTTGAACTACGAGCACCACGGGCCCAGAGCCCCGATGCCGGGGCCTTGCCTGCCCGCAGAATCTAGCAGCCTACGGGCTGTGACCTTTAATTGAGGTGCGTAGTCGTGCCATGGTCAACGACGTGGCTTTGACCTAGGGCTTTTGCGGCGGCTGAATCGGGCCCGGGTTGGGCGACGAACACCGCATCACGGTAATAGCGCAATTCGGCGATGGACTCGCGGATGTCCGCCAATGCGCGGTGGTTACCAGTTTTTTCCGGGGCACCGTAATAGACGCGCGGGTACCAACGGCGCGTGAGTTCCTTTATGCTGGACACATCTATCAGTCGATAATGCAAATAGGAGTCGAGTTCGGGCAGGTATTTGGCCAAGAATCCGCGGTCGACATACACACTTGACCCGGCGAGGTGCCCCGTGCCGGCCTCCGGCACATGTTTTTGGATATAGGCCATTACCTGCTGCTGGGCATCGGCCAAGGTGGTGCCGTTCGGTATCTCATCGATCAGGCCCGAAGCCTTGTGCATGTTGACGACGAACTCATCCATCGCAGCAATCGGCTCGGGGCTGGCCTTGACTACTACATCGATGCCGCCGTCGAGTTCGGTTAGGTCGGCCTCGGTCACGATGCAGGCGATTTCAACAATCTCGTCTGTGTTGAGGTCAAGCCCGGTCATCTCAAGGTCTATCCAGACCATGCGATCATTAGTCATGGACTTACTCTACTGAGCGCCTCGACACTTAGTTAGCGGCCCAGTTGACGAAATGGCTGAGGTGATGAGGCCTATGAGTCGCTCTTCATCGGTGCTGACGGGCACGGCATCGACCATATGCGTACTCATCAGGGCTGCTGCGTCATGCACTGATCGTTCTGGGCTGATTGAGAGTTGCGGTATGCGCTCCAGGGCTGAGCCGATGGTCATCCTGCCTAGGTGCTGGGCAGGCGCCGGCCCCGTTATTTGAAACAGGTCATTAGCAATGGGTACCTAAGTCCCGGATTTTGGCCCTAGACTCGGGCGGCGGCGAACAGCCCGAAGGCCAGCAGGATCAAGAAGAGCAGCAGGACCAGGGCCGGCATCGCCTCGCGGACCTCGTGGAGCCGGATGTGCAAGGCGATGGCACCAACCATCAAGGCCCCCAGTCCAATGGTGGCAATTAGCGTCAAGACGGCTGGGAGGAGGGTTGCGATGGGTGGCAGTAACAGGCCCAGGCCGCCAAGGAGCTCGAGGGCACCGATGAGTTTTAGCAACTTCGGGTCAACGGATCCGGCCCACGTCATGCGCTCCTTGAGTTTGGCATTGGACGACAGCAGCTTGGTCAGCCCGGCCGCCACGAAGGTGAAGGCCAAGAGAAATTGGAGGATCCAGACCGCATAGCCCATAAACCGGGAAGGTAGCAGATAATCTGCCCCTGTGGCCGACATTGTTTATCCGCCGATCATCTTGACCGCCAAAACCCTCTTCAAGGTTTTGGGTATCCGGTTTGACATCGTCGGCACTGAGAACCTGCCCCGGGTTGGTGGCGCGATCATTGCTATCAATCACACCAGCTATTTGGATTTCGCCCTCTCTGGTATCCCGGCTGATCGCGTCGGCCACCGGTTGGTGCGGTTCATGGCTAAAGATGGCATCTTCAAGCATCCAATCGCCGGCCCGTTAATGCGCGGGATGCATCACATCCCGGTCAACCGAGATGCTGGCTCGCAGGCATTTCGTGATGCCGTTCACGCTCTTAAGGATGGTGAACTGGTTGGGATTTTCCCCGAGGCCACCATGAGCCGCTCAATGGAAATAAAGGAAATCAAGAACGGTGCGGTGCGCATGGCCGCGGCCGCCAAGGTGCCGCTAATCCCGATGATCGTTTTCGGTGGTGCTCGAATACTGAGCTACGGGCGCAAGGATCTCACGCGGGGCCGTACCGTTGCCATGACAATCGGAGCACCCATGCACCCAACGCGCAGCGATGACGCCGAAGTTCTAAACGAGCAATTGCATCAGCAGCTCGAGCAATTACTCGATGAGACAATTGATCGGTATCCGAGGCCAACGCCGGAGGAACTCAAGGCTCCCGATGGTCCGTGGTGGCTACCGGCTCGGCGGGGAGGAACGGCGCCGACTTTGGCGGAAGCCGAAGCCATCGAAACTCGGATACGCACGGAGCGCACGGAGCGCACGGAGCGAACTGCGCCGGTGACAGAGGAAGAGCACCCGAGTGCGGGTTTTTGATTCATGCGTGAACTGATCTTGCACATTGGCAGGGCCAAAACCGGCACAACCACCTGGCAACTGATGGTGGCCCTGAACCGCCAGGTGCTCCAACCAGCCGGCATCAACATCCCCCAGTTTTTCCGAGGCGATAACCACGGCGAGCTTGCGGCGGCGTTCGCTGACCGGCCCGGTCGTCTCGGTCGCGGCTATGCGGTCGAAAGCCATGAAGATCAGGTGGCGCTGCAGAGCAGATTGCGAAAGAAGCTCGAACGTGAGTTGACCGACGGCAGGTGGTTGTTTACGAGTGAGCACCTTTCGACGCGGCTTAGAACCGCCGCGGAAGTTGACTCCCTTTACGAGTTTCTATCAGGTTACTTCGACCAGATCAAGGTATTCGCTTACGTGCGTAGACCAGATGACCTAGCCCCGAGTGCGTTTGCCGAAACCATCAAGGCGGGGCGCACCCATGGATTCAATCGAAAATACGCGCTGTCGGCACGGGCGTTCTTCGACCACGCGGGGTTCGCGCAAAGGTGGGAGCGTCCGCTCCGCAGCGACATCACCTTTACCCTTCGCCCCTATTTGCGCGAAGGGCACCTGGAAGATATGTGGCAGACGCTGTTTACGCTGGCCGGTGTCCGGCGGCCGCTGCCGCAATTGGTGACACCGCCGTCATCGGCCAATGAGTCACTCTCGGCCGCTGCGTTGCGCTACCTACAGGAGGTAAACCCGTTGGTACCCGACGGGGCGTTAACCAACCGCAATCGTCGGGCACTGATCGCCATCTTGGCCGGGGTGCAGGGGCCGGGTCTGGTACTGGCACCGAATGTCGCTTCGGCCCTGGCTGCGCAGGGGTTGCTGGCCGGCGGATTGCATGAGCGTGATTTCGCCGGCGAGATGGGGGATACGCGGTGGCAGGATTGGTTTTCGGCGCCTCCGGCGACCACCGGGGACTGGCCGCGACTAAGTGATGCTGAGCGAGGCGAGTTTGCCGAGCGTTGTGCGGTGGCCAAAATCACCTTCAACCCGGAGGCGGAAGGAAAGAGCGCCAAACCGGGCACCACCTTGCGGGCGATCCGTCGGGCAGCGATTCGATTGACCCAGCGGTAATCGGTTACGGTTCGGGCAGGCAGGTGACCTAGAGGAGTCAAAATGAGCAGCGTCATCGAATACACAATGCACGCGAAGCCAGGTGCCTACGAGACCGTGATGGCAGCGTACGTCGATTTCGCCGATCGTTTTGGTGAGCGAAACCCGTCCGAAGACCTGATTCTTGTCACCGGGGATCCGGTGACCGGCGTGATTCGAGGGATCGGGGTTTTCCTGTCCGATGCCGAAGCCGCGGATGTGGTAAGTGCCGGCATGTTCGTTGACTTCCGCGATAGCGTCGCCGATTTACTGACAACTGTGCCCGTTCGGGTCGACCTCGAGCTAGTGCATGTCTTCGTTAAGTAGCTAGAGCGGCCCGCGGCCGGTGGTGCCACGTATTCCAGTAGCGTGGAGGGTGTAACTTGTTCACTTTGTCTCTCGAAGTGTTGTCCATACACCCAGTGGTGCGTTGTTGCAAGAATCCGCCGCTGAAAGCTGCATGCTAGCGGCCGCGGATGAAAGGGCTGGCATCATTGGCCACATGCGCATTGCACTTCATCACCTTTCGGTCGATGAACTCATCACCCTCTTCGAGGATCCTGATGACCTGTCGATTTATGCGGGCAAGGACTTCGATAACCCCCATCGGGTGCTGATGGACGAAAGCGGCCCGCTGTGCTGGCGGGTGCCGCAAGTAGAAGCTGACCCAACGGTGAATATCTGGTTCGTCCGGTGGATCGTGTTGCCAAGCACCCGTGAGATCATTGGCAGCTCAAGTTTTCATGGCCCGCCTGACCCATCGGGCATGGTTGAGATTGGTCTCGGAATCCACCCGAAGTTCCAACGGCAAGGTTATGGCCACGAGGCATTAGCCGCGATGTGGTCCTGGGCCATCGATCAGCCGAAGGTTGAGACTTTGCGTTACACGGTCAGCCCGACGAATGTGGCGTCGGTGAAATTAGTGGAGTCATTCGAATTCACTCGAGTGGGTGAGCAGATGGATGAAATCGACGGGCCAGAGGACATCTACGAAATGAGCGCGGATGATTTTCGGGCTAGGTGAGCGCCCAGAAAACCACCGCAGACGCCGCCGCGACATTTAGTGAATCAACTCCGCCTCGCATGGGAATTCGCACTGACACATCGGCTTCAGCCGCCACCTGATTGGTTAGTCCGGCACCTTCCGTTCCAAAAACTAGGGCCAGGAGCTCGGGCGGGTCGATCGCAAATTGGCGTAGCTCGACATTGTTTCCCCCCAGCGGGGAAATCGCTGCAATGGTGAAGCCGAGACCGCGTAAGTGATCAAGGCCCATTGGCCAGTCGGAGATCCGGGTCCAGGGAATTTGAAAGACGGTACCCATCGAGACGCGTACGCTGCGCCGATAAAGCGGGTCGGCGCATCTTGGTGTGATGAGGATCGCATCTACCCCGAGTGCGGCCGCGGATCTAAAGATGGCGCCGACATTGGTGTGATTGACCAGATCCTCGAGGATCACGATGCGGTTGGCCTGCTGCACAATTTCTTGGACGCTTGGCAGCGTCGGTCGATGCATTGCGGCCAAGGCGCCGCGGTGCACATGGAACCCGGTGACCGCCTTGAGCAATGCTGGTGCCCCAACAAGCACCTCGGTATCACCAGGTACCGAGTCGAGGACGTCAGCCATCTCAGCAAGCCAGCGTCGATCCATGAGAATTGAGCGCGGTCGGTGCCCGGCCTCCAGTGCCCGCCGGATGATGTAGGCGCTTTCGGCGATGTAGATTCCCAGATCTGGCTCATGGCGCGAGCGCAGGGTGACATCCGTCAATGAAATGTAATCGGCAAGTCTGGGGTCGAGGGCGTCGTCGACTTCAAATATTGCCACTCGGCGATTTTGTCATTGGCGCATACTGCACAATGCGGGTAGGTATTTCGGATAGCGCCGCGGAAAGGGCGATCATGAGGCAGCACTTCACCCTTTGGATCGCACTAGGTGCTGGGCTCCTACTGATCTTGACCGGGCCAATCGCTGTCGCGCAGGCCAGCGATGACCCTTGGGTCTCGCAAATCGGTACCTATACCTACTTGACGGCACCGAATTACGACGGGCTGCTGCCCATCAAGGCGGCACTGGGAGGGCAGACGCTGGGTTTGGGCACCTTCGATGATCTCGATGGTGAACTCATCATGGTGGGCGGGTCGATTTATCGGGTCGGGATCGACGGGTTGCCGCGACTTGTTGAGACCTCGCGCACCACGCCATTCTTTGAGGCGATCAAGTTCCATGCGGATAAGTCGGGGCCGGTCGCCCCGGGCACTACCTGCGCTAACTTATTGGCAGCTGTAAATGAGCTCGTGAATGGCGCCGATGGCATGGTTGCCGTTCGGGTGCGTGGTACCTTCACCGATTTAGTGACTCGAAGCGTGCCGGCGCAAGCGAAGCCTTTTGCGCCGTTGAGTCAGGTGGTGGCGGGTCAAACTCTGTTCACGTTAGGCCAGCGGGTTGCCGTGCTAGTTGGTTTTCGCACCGGCCTCGACCTTGCGGGTACCGGGGCACCGGGCCTGCACCTGCACGGCCTGACGGCCGACCGCACCGCGGGTGGCCACGTCATCTCCTGCGTGGCCGGCGCCGATGTTCAGTTATCGGTGCAACGGACCGCCGGGGTTCAGATCCTCGGGGTGCCCACGGGTTGAAGACTGGATTGCCCCAGTTCAGGTTGACCAAGTATGCGGTCCTTCCAGGTGATGGTGCCGCGGCGTTTGCGCAACACCGAAGCGGTGGCCAGCCCGGCGAAGGCTGCCAAGGAGGCCGGGTGCGCAAGCGAATCTGGCCAAACCCGTTCGCCGGTGCGGTGGGCAACCAGCGCGCGGCCAGCCACCCCACTGGCATAGCCGGCTGCACCCCACCTACGAGTGGTCACATCCTTAGATGCCAACGTGGCGGCCGCGGGCAGCACGTAGATCAACAACATGGCGGCAATGCCACCAAGTGCACCCGGCCCACGACCAAAGGCCGACCACAAGGACTTTGTGTAACCCTCGTAGATCTCCTCCGGCCCCGTATACATCCGGCACTCAGCCATGTCACTGCCGTCAACCGGGATCCCCCGGTAGCCATTTCGTTTCAGATTCCTAAGCACTCCTACGTCTTCGAGAATGACATCGGCGACCGGCTCATGCCCGCCGGAGGCCCGGTAGGCATCGGTGTCAATAATTAGGAATTGCCCGATCGCCGCGGACCAAGCCGGACTCTTAGAGCGCTCTGCCAGTCGAAGTGGCAGTGTCGCGAGCCACGACCAATTGACCAGCGGTTGCGTAATGCGTTCAGCAAGACTATGCGCTGCCTGCTTTGGGTATGGAGACACCATGTGCATCTGACTTTGGCGCAGCATGGCGACTCCAGCGGCAACCGCATGCGGGTTCAATGTGACATCAGCATCGACGAAGACCAGCACCGAGCCGGTCGCGAGTTCGCCAAGACGCTGACAAGCCCAGGGTTTACCAAGCCAGCCCGGTGGCAATTGGTCACCGTTTCCTTGCACCAACCGCACCCGCGGATCATCAGCGGCAACGCGGGCGATGGCAGCAGCTGTGCCGTCGGTTGAGCCGTCGTCGAGCACGAGGATCTCAAAATCGGATAACCCCTGCTGGTCTATCAGTGACCGAAGGGTTGGTTCGACTCGATGGACTTCATTTCGGACCGGGAGCAAAATTGAGACGCGCTCGCATATTGGCGAAGTGGGTGTTGACGGCTTCTTGACAAGGGCCATATTCAGGGCAATTTGCGCGGTGAGGGTAGCCGAAGCGATGGAGCCGGCGGTGACTAAGGCCCGAGAAATTCGCACGGCGAAAGAATAGTCAGAATTTGTCAGCTAGTGTGCAACTCTGCCGCATTTGTGTCTGGCTCCCTTGGCGTATTTGCAGCGGCCACGATGCCACCAACCTTGCTCGATCACGCGAATTATTCAATGTATAGTTTCCTTAATCGGGGAAAAGTCGATGACTCCGACATACCATTTTTCCCAGACGCAAAACAGTACAGGCGGGCATCATTATTAGGTTAAGGGACCTCTTCTCATTACGTGGCTGGCAGAACGCGGCCTTCCGCCAGGTTACCAAGGACCTGATTTATTCGCAGATCTGGGAAGATCCGGTCATTGACCTGGAAGCACTCCGCATTGAATCCCATCACCGCGTGCTGACCATTGGCTCGGGCGGGTGCAATGCACTGTCATACCTGATCGCCGATCCTGCTGAGATCATCATCGTCGATATCAATGCATCGCAAATCGCGCTGAATCGCTTGAAGATTGCTGCGATGAAATTTCTTCCTGACTATAAATCATTTTTCGACTTCTTCGGATCAGCCGATAAGAGTTCCAATGTAAAGCTGTTTGATGACCACATATGCGCCAATTTGGATGAGAACACGAGAGCTTACTGGGTTCGGCTCGATGCTCGGGGGCGACGGCGAATCGAGCAATTCTCCCGCGGGTTTTATCGACAAGGTCTAGTTGGCCAACTCATTGCGATGTGCCACATCTACTCACGTGTTCATGGGACCAATCTAAGTGTGATGCTCAATGCCAAGGACCTAGACGAGCAGCGCGATATCTATGCCAGGGAAGTGAAGCCCCTCTTTCATACACGTACCATTCGCGGCCTCGTCAGACTTCGCCCCACACTCTTTGGTTTGGGCATACCACCGGTGCAATATGAAACCTTGAAGGCAAATCGCTCAATGCACCTGGTACTCGAGGAGCGCGCTGAGCGGATGGTATGTGATTTCGACCTCAAGGAGAACTACTTCGCATGGCAGTTTTTCGACCGCGGGTACGCACCTGATGGAGGTGGCCCGCTGCCCATTTACCTGCAGCGTGAGCATTTTGCCGCGATCAGATCACGCATCGATCGGCTGCAGGTTAGACATATCTCTTTCGTTGATCAGCTTCGCTCGCTGCCGGAGCAATACCTGGATCGATATGTGCTGCTCGATTTTCAGGATTGGTTGAGCGATCAAAGCCTCACCGAGCTGTGGACGGAACTGACCAGAACGGCTCGACCTGGCTCCCGGGTGATCTTCCGCACCGCCGGGAGGGCCAGCGTCCTGCCTGGCCGTATCCCAGCACACCTGCTAGAGCGCTGGGACTACGAGAAGGACGCCTCTTTGGAGTTGCTAGCCCGTGATAGATCGGCGATCTACGGCGGCTTTCACCTCTACGTACTCAAGGGGACCCCTTGACTACGCCGTCGCACTCCGTCGATGCGCAACGGATGGATCGGCATTATCGGTATCAGCGCTTCGTGTACGACGTAACGAGGCGTTACTTTCTGTTTGGCCGCCGCCAACTAATTGCGGATCTAAGACCAGATCCCGGCGAGAGTGTTTTGGAGCTTGGCTGTGGAACGGGTTGGAATCTGGTTCAGGTTGCGCACAGGTATCCCAAAGCGGAAATCTTCGGTATTGATATATCGGGCTCAATGCTCAGCACCGCGCGCTCTTCGATTCGCCGTGCTGGTCTCGCTCAGCGCATCCACCTGGCGCCGGCCGATGCCACAACATTTTCCGGCGTAGACACCTTCGCGAAATCGCAGTTCGATCGGATCTTTATCTCGTTCGCGCTGTCAATGATCGGTAGCTGGGAAGATGTCGTGGCCAAGAGCGTGCAGCAGCTAGCACCCGGGGGAAGCCTCCACATTGTTGACTTTGGTCCATGCGACAGGTTCCCCGCCGCCGCCCGGCGGGGCTTCTTCGGTTTCCTCCAGCACTATGAGGTGACCCCTCGAACTGGCTTAATGGCTCTCTGCCAACGCCTGGCACATGAGTACACGCTCGACCTGAAATTTGCGATTCTGTACCGCAGCTACGTTAACTACGCGGTCTTGACCCGCGGCTAGCGAATTTCGCTCGCACATGATGTTGGAGAGTTATCAACTCGGCGGCAGTTTCTTGACAACTCAGTTCTATGCCGATGCCGGAGGTCATCTGGGTGATCGCCCCCTCAATTTGGCCTTTGGAGAACTTGCCTTCTACATCTCTTATGGGCGATTCCTTGGCGCCCAGCCGGCGGGCTCATTTCGGGCGATCGATGATAATTATTCCTAGAATGTATAGCAATCTCGGACATCCGCACCTAAGCCAAGCGAAAGTACGTTTTTTTTACAGAGGGAGTGCGCATGTCTGGTAGTCAACGACTTCTTAGGGTGTGCACTCGCAAGCCCGTCGCTACTTTGGCCAGTGTCGCAGCAGTGGTCAGCCTGTTTCTCGCCGTGCCGCCAGCCCATGCGGCACCTCCCGCGAATCCGAGTCGGCAAGATACGATCAACGCGGAGGTCGCCTGCATCACCGCCTATGCAGCAGACCCTGCCAACAACTACGTGAACTATGCGCCGGCTATCGGTGCTCCAGAAGTCACCGATGCCATTCACAGTGGGCTACAGCCCTGTGCGAGTTTTGCTGACGACAGCAGCGGCAAAAAGAATATTCACCACGTTGGGCGCAAGTACCAGGTGGCGCAGTACCTTTCGCCCACGGTGTATCCGGGGCAAATTCAGATGATCATTCAAGGTGGCCCAGATGCCGCCTTCCTGATCGGTGGCGCCCCCGGAACCCCGATTCCTTCTTATGCCGGTGGTCCATATGTGGCTCGCTTCAACCCGACCACCGGAGCCCAGATTTGGCGAACCTCACTTCCCCTGGCACCAGGTCAATGGGTAGCTGCCCCTAGTGGTGCAGTCGTAAAAGGGGGCTGGGTTGATGTGGTCATCGGTCCCACCGTTTACAAGCTAAACCCCAAGACCGGTGCGATCGTTGCATCGGCTCAACAGCCCGTCTTTGCCGGCGCCGCTATTGATGCGAATTTTGATGGCTTCGCGGTAGCTCCGGATGCGAACGGGACGATCCTGCTGAAGAGCCAGAATCGATCAGCGGGTTGCACCATTCAAGGCAACCAAGCCATGTCACAGTGCGTCGCGCAGTATGGACCTCAGCCGGTCACCACCGTCGTCGCGATTGATCCGGTCACGTTGAAGAACATCGCGGCGATCGCACTGAACCAAGCTGTGATCAGCCGACCCACCGTTGTGTCGAATAAGGGCAACACCGAGATGTATCTATCGGGCAACACTCAGGGCGTTCGAGTCACTTGGAACCCCAAGACCAAGACTTTGAGCCAAGACTTGACCTGGGCTCCTTCATACCTGCTGCCTGGGCAGAATCCCGGTGATGCGCCGGTGCCTGTGGGCGACTGGGTGGTGTTCAACAACAACGCGTTCCCGACGCAGGGTGTGCCGATCTGCGCTGTTGCGGTGCGGATGACCAATGCGGCGGACATCCACCGTCTCTGCCCATGGGGAACGACGCTTCCCACGGGAGTAACCAGTAATGCGCCGGCGAGCTTCTCGTCGGATCCGCAGAAAAGCCTGATCTTCATGCAGGATCTGCTCGTTGGGGGAGTATTTGCTGTTCACCTTGATCAGGCATCAGGGGAGATGGTCGCGAAGTGGAGTCGCCCGGATTGGCGAACTTCGGATTACTTCACAGCAGTCGGGCCGGCTAGCCATCGAGTGTTGTCGTCCCAGTATATGAATCCAAACTTCATTGTGGGCCAGGTGAGTAACAACTCGTGGACCGAGAGTGTGCTGTGGGTTGACGAGGCGACTGGAAAGACTCTTGCCCAGTCGGCTTATAACGGCCCGACTCAATTGGGCTGGATGGTAATGCCCTCGTATGCGGGTCGTTTCTATTCGATGACTACAAACGGCACCATAAACATCTATGTGCCGCGGGCGTGCGCGACCAAAGGCAAGCCGCGCGTGCCGGCTCCGTCGATCACGACCTGTTCGACCGACTATGCGGCGCTGCCGCAGCCGGTTGCATACCCAGCCCCGAGGCCATAAGGCGCAAAATAAGTTAAGGGGATTTAGGGCAGACAGTTCGGGGCGAGTGGTCTCCATCCGTAATAGTTGCCCGCCTGGGTAGTGACCCGTTAAGCGATTGGAGGGCTACGTGCCTAGTTTTGATGTTGCGGCACCAGCAAGTTCAGCGCCGACTGATCGGTTAGCTCTCGGTGTTGGTTGGGTGCGCCCGGGTGCGGGCGGTATCGGCGGCACCCTAAGCCCCGCCAGCGGCACCGGCCTTGAGGCCTATTTGAATTACTGCTTTGCGGGTAATGAAGAGTAGTGTGCTGCCCCACCGCGAGGTGGGGTGTTTAAATCCTGTGGCTGGTCCCTGACCGCCCTCGGTTTCCGGATGGGTATTTTCGAACCTATTGCAGAAAAATACCTGAATCCGTTGGTGCATGTCAGTTTGTGCCGTACCGTTGAAGATCGGCTCGCTCTTCGTGTGGATTGGGTACGGCCAGGTGCATCCAGTATTGGCGGCACGGTAAATCCTTCCTTCTGCACCCGGTCGGCTTGCGGTGGGACCCTTGAAGGCACTGCGGAGTAGCGCCTTCCCACCGCAGGGTGAGGTGGGTAAGCCTGCTACCGAACCCTGACAGCTCAGGTGGTGGAATCCCTGCGAGAACAACGCCGCCAAGTAACCGCGGCTCCTTCGCCGTGTTAATACTCGGACCACGTTGGACGGGTATGGGAATTTGCTGCATTCAGTCGTGGTCGAGATCACCGATGCAGTTGCAGACAGCCTCTCGCAGAAGCGGTTGGTGCAGGGTTGGTGCAATAGCAGTTGAAATAGTCACGTCTAGAAACGGTTCGATGAGGAAACAGCGCGCCCGGAGGGACTCGAACCCCCAACCGACAGGATACGCCCGAAGCGTGCGAGGGAGTTCGGTCGAAGTCGAGGAACGCTAGACACTGCAACGCTTTCTAGGCGCTGAGAGTCGCTCGCGTTCAGACTCATTCCGTGCGGTTTCGGAAGCCGTTGCGGTCAGCGTTGCGGTCAAGTCAAGAATCCCCAGGGAGAGACGGGTAGGACCGGAGTTACCGAAGCCGATTCGCGTCCAGAAAAATGACAGTGAGCGCCGCGGCTGGCAGTGCGACGCTGGGGACTGCTCGCGTTTTTCTGTGACGGTTTCGCGTCCACCCTGGTCCCCGTGGGCCGCCTCTCCCCAGCGAATCTGGATGAGGGAATCCCTGCGAAACGCCGGGACAAGCTGGGACGATCTGGGACGAGGTCAAAGGAGAGGCCTCCGGAGGGTCCTTCCCGTTATCGGGGGGGAGAATGTGAGGGGCCGCGGGAGTGTTAAACGCGGATAGTAAAAAGTGTGAGAACAGAGGAGACAGGCGACCCCCATCCCTAGTGGCGTGGCCTTTCGACTACTCGAACGGCTTACCAATGACCACGAGCACAACCGGGGCGACCCTCGACAGGGGTGCCCCCACTACTAGCGACCGGCTCCTGACGGTCGACGAAACCGCCGCCCTCATGG
>SXGS01518600.1_pt1 | contig 26588 bp, 28 predicted proteins | sample 3174681 | NCBI WGS metagenome assembly SXGS01 (sample SAMN11356861, study PRJNA531348) | freshwater metagenome | isolation source: freshwater sample F1-80 | place: China: Fuxian Lake, Yuxi | collected 2017-12-25 | reverse complement strand
GTCGGCCTGCCCAATGCGGGCAAGTCGACCTTCATCAACGCGGTGACCAACGCCCAGGCCAAGGTCGGCGCCTATGCCTTCACCACCACCCGCCCGCAGCTGGGCGTGGTGCGGCATCACAATCGCGAGTTCGTGGTCGCCGACATCCCCTGCCTGATCGAGGGCGCGGCGGACGGGGCCGGCATCGGTGACCGCTTCCTGGGGCATATCGAACGGTGCCGCGTGCTGCTCCATCTGGTCGATGCCAATGACGCGGATGTGGCCGAAAGCTATCGCATCGTTCGTGACGAGCTGGAGGCCTATGGCGGCGGCCTGATCGACAAGCCGCATATCATCGCGCTGAACAAGATCGACACGCTCGACGACGAGCTGATCGAGGCGCTGTCGGCCGAACTGGCCGAGGCGAGCGGCGCGGACGTGATCCCGCTGTCGGGCGCGGCGGGGACCGGCGTCGACTGGGTGCTCGACAAGCTGCTCGAGCAGATCGGGCCGGGGCCGGATTCGGTACCGGACAATGACGAGGGTGAGGACGAGATCACGTGGTCGCCGCTGGGCTGATTCGTCGGGCGATGGGCTCGGTGAGACACCCTGCCCTCCCCCATCCCCTCCCGCGTGCGGGAGGGGCGCGATACTTGGCGGGCCGCTCGCCCCAAACACGCCCCTCCCGCAAGCGGGAGGGGATGGGGGAGGGCCGCGCGCGGCTGGACCCAACCCTGCAATGATCTTCCCCCCCACCACCTGCCAGCGGCTGATCGTCAAGGTCGGCTCGGCCCTCCTGGTCACACCCGAGGGCGAGGTCCGTCGCGAATGGCTGACCGGTCTCGTCGCCGACATCGCCGCGCGCGTGCGGGACGGCCAGCAGATCGCGATCGTCTCCTCGGGCGCGATCGCGCTCGGCGCGCGTCGCCTGGGCCTGCCCAAGGGCGGCCGCGCCAGCCTGGAGGATGCGCAGGCCGCCGCCGCGACCGGGCAGATCGCGCTGAGCCAGGCCTGGGCCGAACTGCTCCACGCCGAAAACCTGACCGCGGCGCAGATGCTGGTGACGCTCGACGATCTGGAGGATCGCCGCCGCTACCTGAATGCCGCGGCCACGCTGAACCGGCTGCTGGGCCTGGGTGTGGTGCCGGTTATCAACGAGAATGACAGCGTCGCCACGGAAGAAATCCGCTTCGGCGACAATGACCGGCTCGCCGCACGCGTGGGGCAAGCGGCGGGCGCGAACGGCGTGTTGCTGCTCTCCGACGTCGATGGCCTGTACGACAGCAACCCGCATACCAACCCCCATGCGCGCCATATCGAGCGGGTCGAGCGAATCGACGCAGTCAGCGGCATGGCCGATGGCGGCTCCGCCTCGGGCATGGGTTCGGGTGGCATGGTGTCGAAGATCGCCGCCGCGCGCATCGCGGTGAGTGCGGGCGCGCATCTCGCCATCGCCTCGGGGCGGATCGACCATCCGCTGTCTACCCCTGCCCGCCACACCATCTTCGTCGCCGAAAAGAGCGCCCCCGCCCGCAAGGCATGGCTGGCGGGCGGCCTGACCGCGCGCGGTGCGATTCACGTCGATGCGGGCGCGACCAAGGCGCTGGCCGAGGGTGGCAGCCTGCTCGCGGCGGGCGCGACCGCCGTGCAGGGCCATTTCGCACGCGGCGACCTCGTCACCGTCGAGGGGCCGAACGGCACCATCGCACGGGGCCTGAGCGAGTATGATTCGACCGAGGCACGCGCGCTGATCGGCACGCGATCGGACCAGCAGGCCGACATATTGGGTCACGCCCCGCGCGCCGCGCTGATCCATCGCAACCATCTGGCCCTGCTATGATCGTCGCCGTCACGGGAGCGACCGGCTTCGTCGGTCGCGCGGTGGTAGATCGCGCCGCCGGTGCGGGACTGTCCTTGCGCGCGCTCACCCGCCGCGCCCAGCCGTCGCGCGCCGGCATCACCTGGATCGCGGGCGCGCTCGACAAGCCCGACAGCCTCGCCACGCTGGTCGAGGGTGCCGACGCGGTGCTCCATATCGCCGGTGTGGTGAACGCGCCCGACCGGGAAGGCTTCGTCGCGGGCAATATCGACGGCACCCGCGCGATGGTCGCGGCGGCGAAGGCGGCGGGTATCCGACGCTTCGTCCATGTCTCTTCTCTGTCGGCGCGCGAGCCAGAGCTGTCCGTCTATGGCTGGTCCAAGCGTCAGGCCGAGGATGTCGTGGCGCAAAGCGGCCTCGACTGGACCATCGTCCGGCCCAGCGGCATTTACGGCCCCGGCGACATGGAGATGCGCGACATGTTCCGCGCGGCCGGGCTCGGCCTAGCCTTCATGCCGCCGCCGGGCAAAGTGTCGCTGATCGCGGTCGAGGATTTCGCGCGCCTGCTCACCACCCTTGCCGCCACCGACGGGCCACGCGCCGTGCTGGAAGTCGATGACGGACGGGTTCTGACCCATGCCGAACTCGCTCAGGCCATCGGCACGGCGGTCGGGCGGCGGGTGATGACGCTGCATCTGCCTAAAGCTCTGCTGAATCTGGGCGCGAAGATCGATCGCAAGTTGCGGGGCAAGGGTGCCAAGCTGACCCCCGACCGGGTCGGCTATCTCTGTCACTCCGACTGGACCGCCGATCCCGCTTTACGCCCCGACCCCGCGCTATGGGAGCCCGCCATTCCGCTCGCCAAGGGATTGGCCGACACGGCACGGTGGTACCGCGCCAACGGCTTGCTATAGCAGCGAACATATCGCGGCCGAAAAGCCGCCGCATTTGGGTGCCACTGGGCGCCCGACTGAAAGGATCATCATGAGCGACCGCCAAGCCATTTTCGACATCGTCGCGGCCCAGATCGCGCCCTTCAACAAAAAGGGTGTGGAATTGACCGAGGCGACCACCTTCCAGGGCGACCTGGAGTGGGACAGCCTGACCGTGATGGATTTCGTCGCCGCGATCGAGGACGAGTTCGACATCATCATCACGATGAACATGCAGGCCGAGATCGAGAATGTCGGCCAGCTGGTCGACGCGGTCGAAAAGCTGAAGCAAGCCTGATCCCGAAGCGCCCGAGACGGACCCTGCCATGACCGAAGCCGCCGCCCAGCCCCATGCCCTGCCCGCCGATGCGCCCGAAATCGCACCCGAGCGCGACCTGCTGTCCAAGTTCGACGGCCTGATCGCCGAGCGGCAGAAGCTGCTCGATTCGGGCGTCACCGATCCCTTCGCGATCGTGATGGAACAGGTGAAGTCGCCGACCGAAGCCGTGATCCGCGGCAAGGACACGATCCTGCTCGGCACCTACAACTATATGGGCATGACCTTCGACGCCGACGTTATCGCGGCGGGCAAGGACGCGCTGGAGAAGTTCGGCTCGGGCACCAATGGCAGCCGGATGCTCAACGGCACCTTCCACGACCATATGGAAGTCGAACAGGCGCTGCGCGACTTCTACGGCATGACCGGCGCGATCGTGTTTTCGACCGGTTACATGGCGAACCTAGGCATCATCTCGACGCTGGCGGGCAAGGGCGAGTATGTCATTCTCGACGCCGACAGCCATGCGTCCATCTATGACGGTTGCCAGCAGGGCAATGCCGAGATCGTCCGCTTCCGCCACAATTCGGTCGAGGATCTCGACAAGCGGCTGGGCCGCCTGCCGAAGGAACCCGCCAAGCTGGTCGTGCTGGAGGGCGTCTATTCGATGCTGGGCGACATCGCCCCGCTGAAAGAGATGGTCGCCGTCGCCAAGAAGCACGGCGCGATGGTGCTGGTCGACGAGGCGCATTCGATGGGCTTTTTCGGCCCCAACGGGCGCGGCGTGTACGAGGCGCAGGGGCTGGAAGGCGAGGTCGATTTCATCGTCGGCACCTTCTCCAAGTCGGTCGGCACGGTCGGCGGCTTCGTCGTCTCCAACCATCCGAAGTTCGAGGCGGTGCGCCTCGCCTGCCGTCCCTATATCTTCACCGCCTCGCTGCCGCCGTCGGTCGTCGCCACCGCGACCACCTCGATCCGCAAGCTGATGACCGCGCATGACAAGCGCGAGCGGCTGTGGTCGAACGTCCGCGCGCTGCACAGTGGGCTGACGGAACTGGGCTTCAAGCTGGGGACCGAGCATTGCGACAGCGCGATCGTCGCGGTCATCCTGGAGGATCAGGAGCAGGCCGTCATCATGTGGCAGGCGCTGCTGGACGGTGGTCTCTACGTCAACATGGCGCGCCCCCCGGCGACCCCGGCGGGCACCTATCTCCTGCGCTGTTCGATCTGCGCCGAGCATACGCCCGAACAGATCCGGACGGTGCTGGGCATGTTCCAGGCGGCGGGCAAGGCGGTCGGCGTCATCGGATAAGTCGAAGCCTGCGGCTTTGCATTGTCCGATCGTTGCGATAGCGTCGCGGGCGTGATCGAGCAGCAGGATCTGGGAGGGGTCGGCCGTTGGCGGACCTTCGCACTGATCGCGATGGCGGTGGCCGGCGCGGCGACCCTCGTCCTGCTCATCGTCACGCTGGGCCACGCCAATCACGAACGCGACCGCGCTCTCGAACTGCAAAGCCGCAGCTATGACGTGATGATCCTGGCGCGGACGCTGGCCGGCACGATCGCCCGGTCGGAGGCGTCGCTCGGCCGCTACGTCATTTCCGGCGACCGCAAGCTGGGCCAGCTCTATTCGGAGGAATGGTCGCTGGCCGGCGCGCAGCTCGACCGGCTGGACCAGTTGATCGAAAATCCGCGTCAGCAGGCCTTTGTCGACCGGCTCCGTACCGCCTATGATGCGCGCGGCGACGAACTGTCCAGCATCGCGCTATCGACCACCTATCACCGCGACCGTCAGGCCTATTCGCTGTATTATGCGGCGCGGCAGGCCGATGCGCTTCTCCAGATCAACCAGACGCTCAACGCGCTGATCGGCGGCGAGCGTACCTTGCTCGAACAGCGCAGCGCGGATGCCGGCGCCACGGTGGAGCGGTCCAACCGACTGGCCGGCGGGCTGGCGCTGTTCGGCGTCGCGCTGGCGATCGGCGGCATCGTCCTTGCCTGGATGATCATCCGCGCCGAAGGCGAGCGCGCGGAGGCCCGTGCCGAGGCGCATGCCGAACGCGCCCGCGCCGAGGAACTGGCCAGCGCGGTCGAGGCGGCGACCGAGGAGTTGAAGGTTCAGGAGGCCAAGCTGCGCCAGGTCCAGAAGATGGACGCGCTCGGCCAGCTGACCGGCGGCATTGCGCATGATTTCAACAACATGCTGGCGGTTGTGCTCGGCGGGCTCGAACTGGCGAAGCGGGCGCAGGCGCGGGAGGACACCCATCGTCATCTCGATAGCGCGACCGAGGGCGCGCATCGCGCCGCCGCGCTGACCCGCCGCCTGCTGATGTTCAGCCGCGAAGAGGCGCTGACCCCGGAAGCGCTGCATCCCCGCCAGCTGGTAACGGGCATGCGCGACCTGCTCGATCGGACGCTGGGTGACGGGGTGAAGGTGACGGTCGAGGACCGGACCAGCGACTGGACGATCTTCGGCGATCGCACCCAGATGGAAAATGCCATCCTGAACCTCGCGGTCAACGCGCGCGACGCTATGGACGGGCGCGGCGAGCTGACCATCCGTACCGCCGAGGCGCGAGTGACGCCCAACGAACTGCCCCGCGCGGGTGCGGGCGACTATGTCGTCATCTCGGTCGCCGATACCGGCGCGGGCAAGAAGTCGGAGGTGGCCGAGCGCGTGTTCTAGCCGTTCTTCTCCACCAAGCCCGCCGGCAAGGGCACCGGCCTGGGGCTCAGCCAGATTTTCGGGCTGGTCGGCCAGATGGGCGGCGACGTCACCATCCGCACCGCGCCGGGCGCGGGCACGACCGTCCATCTCTACTTCCCGCGCCATGTCGCGGCGATGCCCGCCCCCGCCCCCGTCGAGGCGGCCGCGCCCGAGGCGATGCCGGAGGATGCGGGCGGCCTGCGCATCCTGCTGGTCGAGGATGATCCGCGCGTGCTCGCGGCGACCATGGGGGCTTTGCAGGAGCTGGGGCATGATCCCGTGCCCTGCAACGATCCGCGCGAGGCCGAGGGGCTGCTGGCGCGCCATCCCGGCATACGCCTGATCGTATCGGACGTGCTGATGCCGCACCAGACCGGCCCCGAACTGATCGCCAGCCTGCGTCCGCGTTATCCGGATGTCGCGGTGCTGTTCGTCACGGGCTTTGCCGGCGACGCGCAGGCGACGGGGTTCGAGGGGCATGAGGTGTTGCGCAAGCCCTTCACGCTGATGGGTCTGGAACGCGCGGTCGCGGCGGCGTTGAAGCGGGCCGAAGGGCCGGTCTGCGCGGCGGCTTGAGGTTTGGGGCGGATGACGGGGCGTGGCCTTCGACTTCGCTCAGGCTGAACGGCTGTTGTATTGAAGGCCTGTGCCCAAACCTCCGTTCAGCCTGAGCGAAGTCGAAGGCCAAGGGAATCCTTCGCAAACAAGGGGTGACGCGCCCTGCCCCGCCTCGTATAGCCATGGCCGTTTTATCGCGCGAGTGATGTCCCCCGCATGAAATCCATCGATCGCTACATGGCCAGGCTGATCGCGTTGCCGCTGTTCGCGACGCTGATCATCGCCGCCATGCTGCTGGTGCTCGACCGCATCCGCCGCCTGTTCGAATTCGTCGCGACCGAGGGCGGACCGATCAGCGTGGTGTGGCGGATGCTCGCCAACCTGCTGCCCGAATATCTGGGTCTCGGCATCCCGATCGGGCTGATGCTGGGCATCCTGCTCGCCTTCCGCCGGCTGGCCACCTCGTCCGAGCTGGACGTGATGCGCGGTGTGGGCATGAGCTATACCCGGCTGCTGCGCGTGCCGTACATGTACGCGATCGTGCTCGCCGCGCTGAACCTGGCGATCGTCGGCTATGTCCAGCCGGTCGCGCGCTATTATTACGAAGGGCTGCGCTACGAGCTGCGCACCGGTGCGCTGGGCGCGTCGATCAAGGTCGGCGAGTTCACCCATCTGGGCGACCGCATGACGCTGCGTATCGAGGAAAGCCGCGACAATGGCCGTGACCTGTCGGGTATCTTCGTCCATGCCAATACGTCGAAGGGCGACTGGATCGGCGTGACGGCCGAGCGCGGGCGCTTCCTGGCGACCGACGATCCCAACGTCATCATCTTCCGCCTGACCAACGGCACGCTGATCCACAATCGGCCCGAATTCCGCGCGCCGCGCGTGCTGACCTTCTCCAGCCATGACCTGCCGATCGACCTGCCCAAGTTCGACAATTTCCGACAGCGCGGCGGCCGTGACCTGGAGTTCACGCTCCCCGAGCTCGCCCGCCACGGGCAGGAGGCGCAAAGCGCGGAGGCGCGCGCCGGCAGCCGGGCCGAATTCCACTTCCGCCTGGTCGAGGTGGTGACGATGTTCCTGCTGCCGCTGCTGGCGGTATCGCTGGGCATACCGCCCAAGCGATCGACCTCGGCGCTGGGCGTGTTCCTGTCGATCGTGATGCTGGTCACCTATCACAAGGTGAACCAATATGCCGCCGACATCGGCGCGCTCGGCCGGGTCGATCCGCTGATCGCGCTATGGGTGCCGTTTGCGATCTTCGCCGGGCTGGTCTTCTGGATGTACTATGTCACCGCCTATGTGCCCGGTGGCCAGCCGATCGGCGTGCTGGAGCGCGGCTTCGCCAAGCTGGCCAAGCTGATCGGTCGCCTGCTGCCCGGCCGCCGCCGCAAGAAGGCCTATACCGCATGAGCCTGTCGAGCATCTTCCCGTCGCGGACCATCGCCATCTACATGGCCAAGATGTTCCTGCTGCGTACCTTCGCGATCCTGTTCGCGCTGGTCATCGTGTTGCAGGCGCTCGACATCCTGAGCGAGTCCGGATCGATCCTGGCGGCGCCCGGCAATGGCGAGGCACAGGTGTGGCGCTATGTCTCGCTGCGCGCGCCGCAGATCATCGCCTTCATCCTGCCCTTCTCGGTGCTGCTCGGCACCATCCTGACCTTCTTCACGATGAACCAGAATTCGGAAGTCATCGCGTTGAAGGCCGCCGGCCTGTCGGCGCATCAGGTGCTGGCGCCGCTGCTCGTGGCGAGCGCGGGCGTGGCGGTGCTGAGCTTCGCCTTTAACGACCGGATCGTGCCGCGCGCCACCGCGACGCTGAGCGCGTGGCAAAAGGTGGAATATGGCCCCATCCCGATCGACAGCGGCGACCGCTCCAACGTGTGGGTACGCGACGGCGACGATCTGATCTCGGTCAATCTGGTGCAGGGGCGCGGCGCCAACACCCAGCTGGGCGGCGTGACGCTGTACGACCGCAAGGGCAGCGGCAGCCTGCAGGCGATCATCCGCGCGCCGCGTGGGCGCCGCTCGGGCGATGGCTGGCAGATCGGCCCCGCCACCCGGTTCGAGGTCGCCTCGGGCAAGCTGACATCGGTTCCGTCGATGATCATCGGGCGCGGCGTGACGCCCGAGCAGCTGACGCTGGCCAGCGTCAATGCCGACGGCCTGTCGTTCAAGGGGCTGTCGAACGCGATCGACGACCTGCGCGAGGCGGGACGGCCGACCAAGACGCTGGAAGGATCGCTCTGGCACAAATTGTCCGCGCCGATGTCGGCGGTGCTGATGCCGCTGCTGGGCGCGGTCGCCGCGTTCGGCATCGCGCGATCGGGCAAGCTGTTCGTCCGCGCCGTGATCGGCATGGCGCTGGGCTTCGCCTTTTTCGTGGCGGACAATTTCTCGATGGCGATGGGCGATCTGGGTGCGTACCCGCCCTTCCTCGCTGCCTGGGCGCCGATCCTGCTGTTCCTGCTGATCGGCGAAGCGGTGCTGTTCCGGACGGAGGAGTGAGGGGGTAAGCCCCGCGTGCCCTTCACGCCTGAGCACAGTCGAAGGCCATCAGGGTGATGCCGGCCTAGCCGCCAGAGCGGGATGACGTCAGTTTGACCCAATCCGTCATTGCGAGCGTCGCGACGCAATCCAGTGTCCGGGCGAGACGCTCTGGATTGCTTCGCTACGCTCGCAATGACGGATTCATCTCCTGTCAGCCTTCTCTAGGGTCGCCCGTGCACTTCGACTTCGCTCAGTGTGAACGGGGCGTAGGGTGCTTGGCTAACGCCAAGCCTCGCCCCGAACACCACCCTCCGTTCGCACTGAGCGAAGTCGAAGTGCACGCCCCGGACATCGCCTCTTGGCGGACCGAGACCCGTGGCCTTCGACTGCGCTCAGGCTGAACGAAGGTGGCTCACTTCCCCCGACGGATCGTGCTCAGGCCGATCTTGGCGACCAGCCCCGGCAGGCCCTTGTAGCTGGCCTTGTGATAGGGCGATTCCGGCGTCACCGCCGCGCTGATCCGGCGGTGCGCCTCGCCCAGCGCATGATAGGGCAGCGACGGCAGCAGATGGTGGAGCGCATGATAGCGCAGGCCCACCGGCGCCCACAGGCCCGGTAGCAGCGAGGGCGGCGGGACGTTGACCGAGTCAAGATACTGCGCGGTCACCGTCATCGGCTCGCCGTCATTCTCCCAGAGATGCGCGACCAGCGTGCGAACCTGGTTCAGCACCGCGACGGCCGACCCGATCGCGAAGCCGATCGCAAAACCGCGCAGCGGGATGACGCCGGTCGCGACCATCGCCACCAATGCCATCGCCCAGATCGAGGCGGCCGCATCGGTACGGTTGAACAGCGTCAGCGCCTCCCCCTCGGGCATGCGGCGACGGAATTGCGGATTGATTGCCAGCGCCGAATAGCGCTCGACGACGATCTTGCGCAGACCCGGCACCACCCAGGACAAGGGCGACAGGATCGCGAACCGGATCAGCAGCCCCAGTGGCGCCAGCGCCGACACCAGGATGAACACCGGCAGCGTCCATGGCTTCATCAGCGCCAGCGGCAGATATTCGGGATCGTCGGCGGTGCCGTAGCGCGTCTTGGCATGGTGCAGGTTGTGCACGCCCTCATACATGAAGGCCGGGGTCAGCAGCGGCACGCCGACCAGCGCGTTCCAGCCGGTGCGGAAGCCCGGCAGCGCCGAATGCTTCATATGGCTGATCTCATGGATGAACAGCAGCGCGCGGTACAGCGCCAGCACCGACACGACCGACGCCGCGACGATCACGCCCGTGGCCCCCGCCGTCACCGCGACGCCGAGCGCGGCATAGCCGAGCAGCGCGCTGCCCACCATGTCCGCCCAATAGAGGCGCGGGCGCGGCGCGATCAGGTCGCGCGTCATCTCGGCGGCGGCACGCAACATCGCCTTATCGTCCGCAATTGGGACGCGCGCCGCCGGGGCCGCATGGCCCGCCGCCGGGCCGGTTCGGAAAGAAAGCGTCGATTCCATAGGGCTATCCTTTGCTCCCACATAGTGGCGACACGGTGGCATTCCCACGGCCGGGGATGACGGAATCCTCACTCGCTATGATCGACCAAGCCGGTTAGGACGGGGCCATACATCTTTCCCGGACGCGATCACCCATGGCCCTTTCCATCCGCCCCGTCGCCGGCAAGCGCGACCGCAAGACGTTCGTCGACTTCCCCTTCTCGCTCTATGCCGACGATCCGCACTGGGTCCCGCCGCTGAAGGGCGAAGCGCTGGGCCTGATTACGCCGGAGAAGAATGGCTGGTACAGCCATGCCAAGGCGCAGCTGTTCCTGGCGGAGGAGAATGGCACGGTCGTCGGGCGCATTTCGGCGCATCTCGATACGCTGGCACTGGAGATGGACCCGTCCAAGGGCTTCGGTCCGGGGACCGGCTTTTGGGGCCTGATGGACGCCACGCGCGAGGACGTGTTCCGCGCGCTGCTCGCCGAGGCCGAGGGCTGGCTGCGCGAACAGGGCATGACCCGCGCGATCGGCCCGGTCTCGCAATCGGTGTGGGAAGAGCCGGGCCTGCTGGTCCAGGGCTTCGATCAGGACCCGACGATCATGATGGGCCATGCGCGGCCGGAATATCAGGGCTGGATCGAGGCGGCCGGCTATTCGACGATCAAGCAGCTCTTCACCTATGAGCTGGACATCACGCAGGAATTCCCGCCAATCGTCCAGCGCATCATCAAGTCGGGGGAGAAGAACGAGCGCATCCGCGTGCGCGAGGTGAACAAGGCCAAGTTCGAGGAAGAGGCCGCGATCATCCTGAGCATCCTGAACGATGCCTGGTCCGATAACTGGGGCTTCATCCCGCTGACCCCGCCCGAGATCAAGGATGTCGGCGTCAAGCTGAAGCCGATCGTGTTCAACGACCTGATCCGCATCGCCGAGCTGGACGGCAAGCCGGTCGCCTTCATGATCACCCTTCCCGACCTGAACGAGGCGATCAAGCCGTTGAAGGGCAGCTTGCTGCCCTTCGGCTGGGCCAAGCTGCTGCTGTGGCTGCGCGCGCCCAAGGTGCGGACGATGCGCGTGCCGCTGATGGGCGTGGTCAAGGAATTGCAGTCGTCGCGCATGGCCAGCCAACTGGCCTTCATGATGATCGAATATATCCGCCGCGCCTCGGTCACCAAATATGGCGCATCGCGCGGAGAGATCGGCTGGATTCTCGACGACAATCAGGGGATGCGCTCGATCGCCGAGACGATCAACAGCCGGGTCAACAAGACCTACAACGTCTATGCGCGCGATCTGACCTGATGACCCTCACGGGCGGGGCCGCCATGGCGCGGCCCCTGCCCTGTCGGCCCTCACTTCTTCTTCTGGTTGAGATAGTCGAGCGGATCGATATTGCGCCACAGCCACTGGGCGCGCGTCCGGCAGACCTTGCCGCGCAGGATGTGGTCCTCCTCGACATCGTTGAAGCAATAGCGGACCGGCTTGGTCTTGGCCGGGGCGACCGTCGCGACCGCCGCCGTCATGGTGGCGGGCTTGGCCTCAGCCTCGCGGGGCAGAGCGACCGGCTGGCTGAGGGCGGCGAGCATGGCGATGAACATCATGGCGTGTCTCCTGTCCTGCGGCTCAGTTGCGCTTGATCTTGCCGGTCGGCACCGCGCCATCGCGCGCGATCCATTCGTCGGCGGTGTGGCAGATTTTCACCGGGATACGCGAACCGGTCAGCCGGTCGACGACGCACAGCCGCGTGGCTGGCGGCAGGCTGGCGATGACGCTAGCGGCATCGACGAAGCGGCCGGCCTGGGGTTGCGGCGCCACCGGGGCGGCGGCCGTCGCCGGGTCCGGCGCAGCCGAGGAAAGGGTCGAGGCGATCAGCAGCGAAATCAGCATGGTGGTAACTCCCTTTTGCGTCGGAGCCCGTCCGACAGGTGCGTTACTGCATTAGTCATGCCATACAGTTAGGACTCTGTATTTGCGTGGTTTTCGCTTTTTGGAGAGTGGTGAGATCACCCAACCATTGGGTTGTTGCGCCAATAATGGGCGAATGGCCCGAACGGCTGGGCTACCAAAGACGGCGGCAGATAACGCAGCGGAGGTTGCAGGCCTGAGGTCGGATAATGGATCGGCGCTTAAAAGCCCCTCCCCTTCAGGGGAGGGGTTGGGGTGGGGCCTCACCGCAAGCCACACACCCGTGGAAGCGCCCCACCCCTGGCCCCTCCCCTGAACGGGAGGGGTGAGTACACATCTACGCCCCTCAGGCGTCGCGCAATTTCACCCAGGTCGGCGCATGGTCGCTGGCCTTTTCCCGCCCGCGATAGCTCTTGTCGACACCGGCATCGACCAGCCGGTCCGCCACCTGCGGGCTGAGCAGCAGGTGATCGATCCGGAACCCGGCATCACGCTGCCAGGAGCCGGCCTGATAGTCCCAGAAGGTCCACACCCCGCCCTTGGGCGCGCGGGTGCGCAGCGAGTCGGTCCACCCCTGCGCCAGCAGCCGGCGATAAGCCTGACGGCTCTCGGGCTGCATCAGCGCATCGCTGGCCATGGCGGGCACCGAGAAGGTGTCGTCGTCATTGGGGATGACGTTATAGTCACCCGCCAGCACCGCCGGCACTTCCTCCGCGAGCAACTCGCGTGCCCGCGCCGCCAACCGCTCCATCCAGCGCAGCTTGTAATCGAATTTCGGCCCTGGGCGCGGATTGCCATTGGGCAGGTAGAGCGAGGCGACGACCAGGCCGTTGACCTCACATTCAAGATAGCGGCTATGCTCGTCTTCGATCTCGCCGGCGAGACCTCGCTGCCGCTCGACCGGCTGGGTGCCGCGCGCCAGTACCGCGACGCCATTCCAGCTCTTCTGGCCGTGCCAGACGACGCCGTACCCCGCCGCCTCGATGTCCGCCGCCGGGAAGGTCTCGTCGCTGGTCTTCAGTTCCTGAAGACAGACGATATCGGCATCCGCCTCCGCCAGATATTCGAGCAGGCGCGGCAGACGGGCCTTGATCCCGTTGATGTTGTAGGTGGTGATCTTCACGTCAGACCGCGAAGCTGGTGCCGCAACCGCAGCCCGAAGCCGCGTTGGGATTGGTCACGCGGAACGCCGCGCCGCCCAGCGATTCGACATAATCGACCTGTGCACCACGAACGAGGTCCAAGCTGATGCTGTCGACGACCAGCCGGACGCCGTCGGTCTCGGCGATCATGTCGTCATCGGCGGGCGTGTCGGCCAGCCCGAATTTATACTGAAAGCCCGAACAGCCGCCGCCTTCGACCGAGAGACGCAGGATGGCGGGCTTGTTCTGCCGCTCGGCGATCGCCGCGACGCGAGCCGCAGCGGCCGGGGTCAGCGCGATTTCGGAAATGCTGGTGGCCATATGGTTCAGATAGGCGCGGGCGCGGCGGGCGGCAATCCCATGCGCTGGCGCTGGTACGGATCGACATTCCGTCCATCCCGCCCCTGCAAGGGGAGCGGGGACTATCCGAATGATGGTGGAGTGGTGTCCCGGCGCGGATGCGGCCCCAATACCCCTTCGTCAGGCCTTGCGGCCTGCCCCCCCTTTCAGGGGAGGACTGAGAGGAATGTCGATCCGGCCTGGATCGGTTCCGCGATCAGTCCTGCGCGGCGGGGCCGTCGGTCGAGACCGGGATCTGGTGGATGCTGTGGTCCTGCGACGCCATCAGATAGTCGCCGGTGGTCAGGAACGGCACGGGATTGACGGCATGGCCGTCCATGCGGACCTCATAATGGAGGTGCGAGCCGGTCGAACGGCCGGTCGAACCCATCAGCGCGATCAGCTGGCCGCGGGTCACCTTGGCGCCATCGGCCACCAGCAGCTTCGACAGATGGCCATAGCGGGTCGCGATGCCCTTGCCATGGTTGATCTCGACCAGGTTGCCATAGCCGCCCTGCCAGCCCGAATGGCTGACGATGCCGTCGGCGGTGGCGTAGATGGGGGTGCCGATGGGGCCGGGAATGTCGACGCCGGCGTGCATCGCGGCGGTGCCGCGGAACGGGTCGGAACGGATACCGAAATTGCTGGTGAACTGGAGCTTGTCGACCGGCTGGACCGAGGGAATGGCGATCACGCCCTTCTGTACCCCGTCCATCTTCTTCCAGCTTTGGAACAGCGTGCGGAACTGCTGGTCGGCGCGGAAGTCGGCGGATGCCTCGGTGCTGCTGGCGGGGATGAACTCGCCGCCGACCGCGGCCGAGCCCTGATGCGGCGCCTTGGGGGCCGGTGCGGGCGAGGAGGCGGCGAATGCGCCCTGCGTGCCCAGGCCGATAATGGCAGTGGTGAAACAGAGAGTCCGAAGACGCGAGGCAATCGATTTACCCGAAATCACAAGCTGCTTCATCGAACCCCGACACCTTGCCGCCAAGCGCCCCCACAGTCGGGATTGCCGGCTTTCGTCCATCCAATCCTGTTTCGCAGCCCCACCGCGTTACAGACGCTCAGCTTGTGCCTGTTCGGGTTCCATGTCGGCAAGAGGCGCATAGAAGTCTCGCGTCAAACCGGCTGTCGCGCGCGCCGAGTCGTTGAACGGTGGCTTAACGACCCCCCGAAAATGGCGGCGGACCAGCATCCGCCACTGTTCCGCCGGATCGATGTCCTGCCCGGCGGCCAGATAGCCAAACCATTTCGCGCCGAATCCGACATGGCGAATCTCGTCGGTATAGATGCGGTGCAGGATGCGCGCCGAGACTTCGTCGCCCCCCGCCTTGAAGCGGGCCACCGTCTCCGGCGTCACGTCCAGCCCGCGCGCCTCCAAGACCATCGGCACGACGGCCAGCCGCGCCATGGCGTCATGCGCGGTTTCCTCCGCCGCTTCCCACAGGCCGGCATGGGCGGGCAACTCGCCATAACCCGACCCCAGCGTGCGCAGTCGCCGGTGGAGCACGGCGAAGTGCATCGCCTCATCGGCGCCGACCGAAATCCAGTCATCGACGAACGTGCGCGGGAATTGCGCGCCGAATCGCCCGGCGGCATCGAAGGCCAGGTCGATCGCCGCGAACTCGATATGCGCCAGCGCATGGAGGAGCGCGATCCGCCCTTTTTCCGACCCGCCCCGCCCGCGCTTGGGCATGCGGTTGGGGGGCAGCAATTCAGGCCGGTCGGGCCGTCCCGGCGCATCGGGCATGGCCGTGTCGAATTCATGCGCCAGCGTGCCACGCCGCCAGGCGCGCGCGACCGCCCGCGCCCGCCGGACCTTGGTCAGTGGATCGCTTTCGCGCAGAACCTCCGCGCAGGCCTGAGCGATCGTCGTCAAAGCGCGCGCGCCGCCTCCAGCACGGCCTGCGCATGGCCGGGCACCTTCACCTTGCGCCAGCTTCTCGCCAACCGGCCTTCGCGATCGAACAGGAAGGTCGCGCGCTCGATCCCCATATAGGTCTTGCCGTACAGCTTCTTCTCGCCCCAGACGCCGAACGCCTCGCACGCCGCACCATCCTCGTCGCTGGCCAGCTCGACCGTCAGGTCATAGTTCGCCGCGAACTTCTGATGCTTGGCGGGGCTGTCCTTGGAGATGCCGATGACCCACACGCCCGCCGCGCGGAAATCGGTGGCCAGCGCGGTGAAGTCCTGCGCCTCGCGCGTGCAGCCGCTGGTGTCGTCCTTGGGGTAAAAATAGACGACGAGCGGCCCCGCCAGATCGCCGAGCGCCAGCGCGCCGCCATCCGGGGTCGTCACCGTCACCGCCGGGATCGCATCACCCTGTTCCATCGCTCACTCTCCTTGCCAGACGCGCGTTACCTCCTGCCGCGTCGCTTCCAGCGTTTCAACCACCGCGTCCCAGTCGGCCACGCCCATGGCGCGTGCGATCAGCGGGCGGGTGGCCGGTGCCGGCTCCTGCCCATCGGGAATCAGCAGGCGGAAGGCGACGAGCGCGCGGGTCAGCACGTCATGCGCCGGCGCCATGCCAGCGGGCATCAGCCCTCGCTCGACCAGCAGCGCGATGGCACGTCCCAGATCGGGGTCGAACCCGGTCCGCGCGATCAGCTGGGTCCGGTGCACCGCGAACTCCAGATCGACCAGACCACCGGGCAGCAGCTTGACGTCGAGCGGCCCCTGCGGCGGCTTATGCCGCGCCATCTCGGCCCGCATCTCGCCTGCTTCGGTCGCGATGTCGCGGGGCGGGCGAGCACCGTTCAGCACTTCGGCGATGATCGCGGCGACCGAGGCCCGCGCTCCCTCCGATCCGAAGACCGGCCGTGCGCGGGTGAGTGCCATATGCTCCCAGGTCCAGGCATCTTCGCATTGATACCGCGCGAAACTCTCGATCGACACGACCAGCGGGCCTTGCGTGCCCGAGGGGCGCAGCCGGGTGTCGACCGGATAGAGCGGCCCCGCCTGGGTCGGCACCGACAGCGCCGCCGTCACCCGCTGCGCCAGGCGATTATAATAGAGCGTCGCGCCAAGCGGCTTGGGGCCATCGGACTCGGCCGCAAAATCGCCGGTGAATAGATAGACGAGATCGAGGTCGGAGGCATGGGTCAGCGCCGCCCCGCCCATCCGGCCGAGCGCCAGGATGATCAGCTCGCTGTCGGGCACCCGGCCATGTGCGGCGGTGAATTCCTCGACCGTCGCCTGCGCCAGCACGCCGATCGCCGCCTCCGCCACCCGCGCATAGCCGCCCGCCACCTCCAGCGGATCGGCGCGCCCCGCCACGATCTGCGCGCCCAGCGCGAAGCGGAGTTCGCCGACCACCCGGCGGACATGGTCGAGCCGGTCCTGATAATCCTGCCCCGCCTCGCCACCGCGCATCGCCCGATCGAGGAAGCGGACCGCCGGCAAGGGCTCGAAAGCGGAGGCGTCGATCAACCCGTCAAGCAGCGCCGGACGCCTTGCCAGTTCGGCGGCCAGTGGCGCGGCGTGGCTGAGGATCGCGACCGTCAGATGCGCCAGCGCGGGCCGCGCCTCCAGCAGGCGGAAGATGTTGATCGCACTCGTGATCCGCTCGAACAGCGAATCGAGCTTCAGCAGCGCGGCATCGGGATCGGGGACCTCCCCCAACGCCTCGACTAGGGTCGGCAGGACGGCATCCAGCGCCTCGCGCGCCGCCGCGCTGCGCAGCGCGGGGTAATCGCCGCCACGCCAGGCCGCGATCCGCCGCGCCGCCGCCTCGATGTCTCGCAGCCCCGCCGCCTCCAGTCGCGCGTGGAGCAACACCGGATCATGCGGCAGGCGCGACCGCTCATCGGCGTCGAGCGCGTCATAAAGGCGGCCGACCTGCTCGGTCACCGGTGCCAGCATCGCCACTAGCGCCGCGCCGTCCGCCATCCCGTGCAGATGCGCAACCTGGTCCAGCCCGTCGCCCTTGGGCAGTTGGTGCGTCTGGCGATCGTCGATCATCTGCACCCGGTGCTCGATGGTGCGCAGCGTCTCATAGGCCGCGCAGAGCGCCGCCGCATCGCCCGCATCGATCCGCCCGGCCTCGGCCAGCCGGGTCAGCGCATCGCGGGTCGCCGGCACCCGCAGCGCCGGGTCGCGGCCGCCATGAATCAACTGATGGATTTGCGCGAAGAACTCGATCTCGCGACAGCCGCCGCGCCCACGCTTCAGGTCATAGCCCGGCCCCAGCGCCTGGCCCTGTGCATGATGGTCGCGGATACGCCGGGTCAGGTCGCGGATTTCGCCGACCGCGCCGAAGTCGAGCGCACGTCGCCAGACGAAAGGCCGGATCGCATCGAGGAACCGCTGTCCCAGCGCCATGTCCCCCGCCGCCGCGCGCGCCTTGATGAAGGCGGCGCGCTCCCAGGTCAGCGCCTGGCTCTCATAATAGGCGATCGCGCCCTCGACGGGAATCGCGATCGGCGTCGCCTCGGGCGAGGGCCGCAGCCGCAGGTCGACGCGCAGGACATAGCCCTCGCCGTCACGCGCCTGGAGCAGTTCGACCACCCGCTTGCCGATCCGCACCGCCGCGTCCTCCGGCTCCTCGCGCGGACGGCGCGGCAAGGTCAGCGGATCGAAGATCAGGATGGGATCGATGTCCGAGGAATAGTTGAGCTCCCGGCTGCCCTGCTTGCCGAGTGCGATCGCGGCGAAACCGACCGGCTCGGCATCGGGCGTGCGCTCCAGGATCGCGGCGCGGATCGCCCGGTCAAGCGCGGCATCGGCGAAGTCGGTCAGCCGCCGTGTCACCGCCGTCAGGTCATAGGCCCCGGACAAATCCCCCAGCGCGACCGTCAACGCCAAAGCCCGCCGTTCGCGCCGCAAGGCCACGCCCGTCGGCAGATCGGGGTCGAGTAGCGGCGGGTCGGGCAGGCGCCCCTCCCGCGCCGCCGCCTCGATCCCCGGCTCCCGGTCGAGCAGCATCGCGAGGAAGGGCGAATAGGCGCGCGCGCGGGTGACGGCGTCGATCAGGGCGGTAGGGGGCGTGGCGATCATTGCCCATTCCTAATCGGCCGACACGCGCAGGACAAAGGCTTTAGAAAGGCTTAATACCACCGCTTCATAATTTTAGAAACTTGTCAATCCCTCACCCGTTATAGAAACATGATGAGCACCGAACACGGCAACAGCGACGTCCATATCGTCCGCGCGCCACAGCGCACGGACGATATTGGTTGCACGCTGCGTTCGGCGTTCTCCCGCCCGCTGCGGCTGCCGGATCAATGGGTGAAGTTGCTGGCGCGACTGGACCGGCGGTCGCACCGACTTTGAACGATTATAGCCGCTGGCCGGGTGGGCAGCCGCCATAGCTTTTGTCCATCCCTGCCAGATAGCCTGCCACGGGTTGAAGACCGACCTCTGCGCGCAAACGGTCCACCGCCTTTTCATCCTCAAGCGGTTGAGACACTCGCTGGCCATTATCGCACACCGCCTGAGTCGCATAACGCTGCTTGCCAGTGATCTTCAGCATCACACGGTCGTAGAGATAGGCATAGTCCGCCTTGGACACTTCGCCGCTCGGGACGAGCGGCTCCATGGCGCGAAGCACACGGAGCTGGAACGCCGGGTCGACATCGGCATGTTGGACCAACAGCCAAGCCTGACGGGCCGCATCGTCGCCAACCTCTGAACGTTTTGGCCACCCCTGAACGGCGAAAATGGTCTTGAGCCATTCGGTGTTTCTGAAATCTTCAACCCGCCGTGCCGTCATCAGGCGCGACAGGATGATCGTCTTTACCGGCTCGGGAACGGCAGGTGCGTTGGCCATGCTACCCGACCCCCACGTGGCGGAGTAGCGCAACATCTGCTCGCCCATCGGGCGCGCCATCAGCAGATCGTGAAGCTTGGCTGTTCTGGAAGCACCAATCTCCTTGGCCGCCTCCACCGCCATCAGATAGGTGTCCGCGATCGGCACGGCCGTTTCGAGCGAGTGCTGAAAGGCAGCGAAACTCGACCAATGCGAGGTGTCGAGCGCCGAGGCCACCTGTGCGTAGACGAAGTCGCCGACAGGCGCACCGGTCAGTTGGGGATGAGCAACGCCGAGCCCGTGAAGTTCTGTACGCGTCTTGGCAAGGGCATCCATATAGGAGACTTTCAGCCAATCCCGCACCTGTTCATCCTGCGTCCTCTCTTCAGGCGTAGCATCCGGGAAACGCCCCTTCATCCATTTGTAATCGCCCGGATCAAAGCGATCCCCCTTGATATAGGGCTTCAGGACGTCCGGGATCGGCGGCGTGGCCGCTGTCAGCAGAAAGACAGAAAAGATCAGAGCCAGTGTGCGCACGACCAGATCGGACAAGGTCACGCAAATCCTGTCAAGCCGGATACCTCGGACACGAAAAAGCCGCCCCGGTCGAAACCGGGACGGCCATTCGTCAGAATGAATGGCGTGAGAGGCTTACCGCCCGCCGCTCAACTGGTCGACATCGCCCATGATGCTGTCGAGCGCGGTCTTGCTGCTGTCCGTTTCGTGCAGACGGCGTGATGGCAGCGAACCTTCGGTCAGGATCGCCTCCAACGCGACGCGGCCGCGTGCGACGCGGCTCTTGATCGTGCCCACCGCGACGTTGCAGATTTCGGCCGCTTCCTCATAGGCGAAGCCGCCCGCGCCCACCAAGATCAGTGCCTCGCGCTGCGGCTGGGGCAGATGCATCAGCGCACGCTGCATATCGCCGAGCTCGACATGGCGATCCTGGCTGGCGGGTGCCGCGAGGATGCGGTCGGCGACCAGATCGTCCCACTCGCCCTTGAAGCGCGCGCGGCGCATCTGCGAGAGATAGAGGTTGCGCAGGATGATAAAGGTCCAGGCGCGCATGTTGGTACCCGCCTGAAAGCGCTTGCGTGCCGCCCAGGCCTTCAGCAGCGTTTCCTGAACCAAATCGTCGGCCAGATCGCGGCTGCCCGACAGCGAGCGGCCAAAGGCGCGAAGATGGGGAATGACACGCGCCAGCTCGGACTTGAACTCGGAATCGGGCAGGGCGACGTGCTCGACGGGTGCGTCGGCCTCGATTTCGTCCCGCGTCAGTGGCTGCGTCATGAAAATCCGATCGTCGGAGTCGACCGTCCCGGCGGTCGGCTCAAAATGTAAGACGGCTGAATGGCATTGGCCAGCCAAGCCCGAGATTTATTCAAGGCTCCCTGGGTCAGCGCAGCACCAGATAGGCAAAGATCGCGATCACCAGCACCAACGATATGGGCAGGATGTACCGCGTGACGTGCGGCGTCGATCCTGCCCGGGCGTCCTGCTTGCTGACATGAATGGGTTTCTGGGGATCAACCATGTCAGCCTAACGCCTCCAAACCGTTTTGGGTCCGTAACCGAAATTCTTTTGCCCGTGCTTACTCCGCCGGGACCGTGCTCTGGTCGAAGAACAGCGCCTGGCTGATCGCCGCCTTCACCGTCGACCGCTGGAACGGCTTGGTGATCAGGAAGGTCGGCTCGGGCCGCTCACCGGACAGCAGACGCTCGGTGAAGGCGGTGATGAAGATCACCGGTACCTCGAACTCGGCCAGGATGTCCTTGACTGCGTCGATGCCCGAGCTGTCGTCGGCCAACTGGATGTCGGCAAGCACCAGGCCCGGACGATCCTCCATCGCCAGCGCGACCGCCTCGTCGCGGGTCACGGCGACGCCGGTCACTTCATGGCCCAGGTCGCGCACGATCGTCTCGATATCCATCGCGATAATCGGCTCGTCCTCGATGATCAGCACGCGCGCACGGGTCTGCTTCTCGATTTCGGCCAGCGCCTCGGACACGAGATTCTCGACCTCGCTCGGCTCGACGTCGATCAGATAGGCCGCGTCCTCGGGGGTAAAGCCCTCCATCGCGGTCAGCAGCAGCGCCTGACGCGACAGCGGCGTCATCCGGGCGAGACGCGCGCGTGCCACGCCTTCGTTGCCGTCGGCATCGACGCCGTCATTGTCCAGTTCGTCATAATTGGCCGACGACCAGATGCCCTGGAACATGCGGTACAGGCCAAGGCGCGGATCGACGTCGCGCGGGAACTGGTCCGGCGCCGCGACGATCGCCTCCAGCGTCGCGCGAACATATTTGTCGCCGTGCATCTGGCTGCCGGTCAGGGCCCGGCCATAGCGCCGCAGAAAGGGAAGATGGGGCGCAAGCTGCTGTCCAAGCGACATGGGTAATAATCACTCCCTGAGGTGTTCGCGGGTACTCATGTGCTGGGCCCCGCAGCCGTTTTCAATGCCGTTACCGGAAATCCCGAATGCGGCGCCGTGAGCGATCACACCCATATGGAATTTTCGTATCTCTGCGGGAACCAACAAGATCGAATTTGGTTTCATCGGCACATCAACTATGGCTTTGGCGTTTCGCCGACGGCGGCGCCCGGGCCTGCCATTGCGTCGGTTGCCCCGCTAGTGGGTCATGCAGGGGGATATTTTGAGTTTGGGCAACAAGACGAAGAAGACGCCTTCCCCGACGCCGCAAAAGGGTGTGGAGAAAGATGCGGGCTCGGCCCTGCGCCAAGCGTATCAAAAGACCGTCGACGAACAAATCCCAGACGAGATGCTTGACCTTCTCAGCAAGCTGGACTGACGTCCGGCTGCATGGACAGCACGCCTCCCCAATCCGCTGATGTCGAACCGACCGAGCGCGTCCGCCCCCCTTCCCCGCGGCTGACCACCGGCGCCCGGCTGGTCTTGGTTCTCGGCAGCACCCTGTTCGTGCTGGCCGCGATCGCGGTTTTCGCCACCTTGCAGACGACCCGTCTCGCCGACAGCGAGGCGAGCGGCCGGCTGCGCATCGCCGCCAACGAAGATGCGCGTGCCATCGCCACCGAGCTGATGGGCGACATGACCGCGCTGCGCGTCGCGGTCCGCGCGCTCGGCCAGGACCCACTCGACGCCCCCAGCTGCGCGCGCGCGCAGGGCGTTTTCGCCCAGCAGTCGATGTCCGGCGCGCGCTTCCTGATCACCGACCGCGCCGGACGCACGCTGTGCGGCGATCCGCTGCCCGCCGCGCTGCCGACGCCCGTCGACGGGTCGCCGATCGGCGCGGACCTGCTGCCCGGCCAGGGGCTCGTCCTCTCGGTCGCCAGCCATGACGGCCGTGCGCAGGCGCGCGCCTTTTTCCCGCTGGCCTTCCTCCGCTCGCTGGTCGACCAGAACAGCCATAGCACGCCGATCGAAAGCGTGATGGAGCTGGACGGCGAATCGCTGTCGATCGAAAGGCTCGCAAGCCAAGGTCCGCTGGAGCGGATGAAGACGATGCGCACCGAACTCGGCGTCGCCGGGCTGGTATTGCGCACCTCGGCACCCAGCGCCCCGATCACCTCCTCGCTGATCGTCGCGCTCGCGCTGCCGCTGCTGATGTGGCTGGCAGCGGTGCTGATCGGCTGGATCGTCGTGGATCGCCTGCTGATCCGCCCCTTGCGTCAGCTGCGTGGCATCGTCGCCGCCTATCAGCCGGGCGAGACGCTCGACATCTCGCAGGTCGAGGCCGCGCCCGCGCAGGAAATTCGCGATCTCGCCGAAACCTTCGAAGCGATCACCCAGACGGTCGCCACGCACGAGGCCGGGCTGGCCGATGGCCTGGTCCGTCAGACCAAGCTGACGCGCGAAGTCCATCATCGGGTGAAGAACAATCTTCAGGTCATCTCCAGCCTGATCAACTTCCACGCGCGCGGCGCGACCGGTCCCGAGGCGATGGCCGCCTATTCCTCGATCCAGCGGCGGGTCGATGCGCTGGCGGTCGTCCACCGCCATCATTTCGCCGAGCTGGAGGATAATCGCGGGCTGAACCTGCGGACGATGATCGGCGAACTGGCCGCCAATATCCGCGCCACCGCGCCCGAGGGCGCCTCGGGCATCGGCATCTCGCTCGACGTCGCGCCGCTGCTCGTCAATCAGGACGTCGCGGTCGCGGTCGCCTTCCTGATCACCGAGACGCTGGAGCTGGCAATGAACTGCGATCCCGCCGCGCAGATCCGCGTCGCGATCAAGCCGGCCGAGGATGAAGGCCGCGCGGTCGTTCGCGTCGTGTCGCGCGCGCTGGTCGAAACCGATCGACTGCGCGAGCTGATCGGCAAGCGCTATGGCCGCGTGATGGAAGGGCTGGCCCGCCAGCTGCGCGCGCCGCTGCATCACGATCCCCTGACCGGCGCTTATGAGATCGCCATTTCGATCATCGGACGCGATTGACCGCTTGGGCGCGGATCGACACTCGGGCCGCCCCTCTTATCTTTCCTTCCCCGAAAGGGGGCCATCGGCAGGCGTGTGAGAGGTATCCCCCTCGTGAGTGCGGCCGATCTCTTAAACGCCCCGCTTTCGTCAGACCTGTAGGCCTGCCATCTCCCCTTGCCGGAAAGGAAATGGATGATCGTCGGTCCTGACCGCCTCCGCGAAAAAGATTCGCAGTTGCGCAAATTCGCTGGAACCCATGCCCGCGCAGTGGGTTTTGATCTTCGGATAGCGAACTTATGCCCCCCCGCTCTCGCTGTCCAAGACATAGGCCTGGAAGCATCCACCCTCCCCCCCCGGTGATGCTTCCAGGCCTTAATCATTTCTCCCCACATCGCCGCACTTGTCCGTGACAGAGCCGGAACGAAACCGTTTGCCGTGCATTCGGCAGGGACGAGTTTTGTCAAAAGGAGACACGGAATGCGCAAGCTCATGGGTCTGGCCATCGTCGCCGGCGCGCTGCTGGTCAGCGCTTGCAACACGGTCGAGGGCGTTGGCCGCGACGTCAGCTCGGCTGGCAACACGGTCGCCAAGACGGCCAACGACGCCAAATAAGCCTGTCACCCGGCTGAATGCGTTTTAAGGGCTCCGGCGGTTTCCGCCGGGGCCTTTTTCGCATCTTGGCATGCGGGGATTCCCTTGGCCTTCGACTTCGCTCAGGCTGAACGGGCGTTGTAGCTGGCCCCGATCCCCCACCGCCGTTCGGCCTGAGCGAAGTCGAAGGCCACGCCCCACCCCCAATAAAAAAGGCCCCGGCTTTCGCCGAGGCCCCTTCAACCAAACCCGTAAACCCGATCACGCGACCGCGTCGGCGTCCGCCTCTTCCGTGTCGACCTGCTTCGCCCGGCTGCGTTCGGTAAACCAGATGCCGATGATCGCCAGTTCGTAGAGGATGATCAGCGGCACCGCGAGCAGCACCTGCGACATCAGGTCGGGCGGGGTCAGCACCGCCGCGATCGCGGTCGCCGCCACGATCGCATAGCGTCGCGCGCCGATCAGCTGCTTGCGGGTGACGATCCCGGCGCGCTCCAGCAGCATCAGCAGCACCGGCAGCAGGAAGGCCAGACCGAAGGCGAACAGGAACTGCATCACGAACGACAGGTAGTTGCCGATCGCCGGCAGCGCCTCGCGCTTCACGCCGCCGACCATGCCATCAAAGCCCAGCAGGAAGTGCAGCGCCATCGGGATGGCGATATAATAGGCCATCGCCGCACCCATCAGGAACAGCACCGGCGTCGCCAGCAGGAAGGGCAGCAGCGCCTTCTTTTCCTTGCGGTACAGCCCCGGCGCCACGAACTGCCAGAGCTGATTGGCGATCACCGGAAAGGCGATCATCATCGCGGCGAAGAAGGCGACCTTCACCTGAACGAAGAACGCCTCGAAAATCTCGGTATAGATGACGGTGCCCTGCCCCGCCGCCAGTAGCGGCTTGGCCAGGAAGCCGAAAATCGCCTCCGAGAAGTACATCGATACGCCAAAGGCGATGCCGATCGCGACGATGCAATAGAGCAGCCGCCGACGCAGCTCGATCAGATGTTCGAGCAGGGGCGCGCGGCTGGCGTCGATTTCGTCATGCTCGCTCACGATGCGGCGCCCTCATTGGGACGGGGCGTGTGAGGATCGACCGGCGCGGGGCCGACGACGGGCTTTTCGACCATCATCGGTCGGTCGCTCTGATCGTCATGCTGCGTAGCGGTCGCCGAGCCATGGTCCGGCGAATGATCGACCAAAGCCGGCGAGGTCGGGGCCGGGGCCGGATCGTTCACCGCCGGGGGCGCATCGGCGGCGTGCTCGCGCATGATCCGCTCATTCTCCGCCGCCCAGCGCTTCTCCATCTCCTCCAGCTCGGCCTCGCGCACCATATTGTCGAAGCCCTGGCGGAACTGGCGCGACACGCCACGCGCCTTGCCCACCCAGTAACCGACGACGCGCATCGCCTTGGGCAGGTCCTTGGGACCGATGACGACGAGCGCCACGATGGCGACGAGCAGGAACTCGCTCGAGTCGATGTTGAACATGGAAATCCGGTGCTAGCTGGGAAACCGGATCAGCGATCGTCGCGCACGCGCTCGCCATCGCGGTCGAAGGCGGGCTCGGCCGACTTCTGCGCCTCGATGCGGGCGGAGGGCTTGGCGGGCTTTTCGTCTTCCTCGGCCATGCCCTTCTTGAAGTTCTTCACGCCCTTGGCGACATCGCCCATCAGGTTCGAGAAGCGGCCGCCGCCGAGCAGCAGGATGGCGACGATGGCGAGGACAAGAAGGTGGATCGGGCTGAAGCTGCCCATGGCACGTCTCCTGGGAATCTATGGTCTATCTAGGCCTTGGCATCGCCAGCGGCAATGGTCGAGCGATGCGGGCAAGCCCCGATCAGGGATGCGGAGCCGTGCCTGCGCATTGTGACGTAGCGGTGACGCAAAGGAAAGCTCATTCGCCGTCCGACGCCGTCGATGCCGCGTTATCCGCCTCGTCATCCAGTTTTTCGAGGGCGAGGTCGACCGGATCGAGCAGCCCGGCGGCGCGCAGGTCTTCCAGCCCCGGCAGGTCGCGACGGCTGGCCAGCCCGAAATGCTGGAGGAAGGCGGGCGTCGTCGCATAGATCAGCGGCCGCCCCGGCACCTCGCGGCGGCCGGCGGGGCGAACCCACCCCGACACCATCAGCACGTCGAGCCTGCCCTTGGAGATGGCGACGCAGCGGATCGCCTCGATCTCGGCGCGGCTGACGGGTTCGTGATAGGCGATGAGCGCCAG
>SXGS01478297.1_pt1 | contig 26593 bp, 27 predicted proteins | sample 3174681 | NCBI WGS metagenome assembly SXGS01 (sample SAMN11356861, study PRJNA531348) | freshwater metagenome | isolation source: freshwater sample F1-80 | place: China: Fuxian Lake, Yuxi | collected 2017-12-25 | reverse complement strand
TTCATGGAGCGTTATGCGCCGACGATCAAGGACTTGGCGCCGCGTGACATCGTGGCCCGCTCGATGGCCAACGAGGTCCGCGAAGGCCGCGGTTGCGGCCCGAACAAGGACTACGTGCTCCTGGACCTGACCCACTTGGAACCGGCGCACATCGAAGCGAAGTTGCCGGACATCACCGAGTTCGCGCGCACCTACCTGGGCGTCGAGCCGTTCACCGAACCGGTCCCGGTCTTCCCGACCGCGCACTACGCCATGGGCGGCATCCCGACCAACATCAAAGCCGAGGTCCTGCAGGACAACGACACCGTGGTCCCCGGCCTGTTCGCCGCCGGCGAGGTCGCCTGCGTCTCGGTGCACGGCTCGAACCGCTTGGGCACCAACTCGCTGCTGGACATCAACGTATTCGGCAAACGTGCCGGCATCGCCGCAGCGGAATACGCCTTGGGTGCCGACTACGTCGACCTCCCGGAAGACCCCGAAGCGTACACGCTGGGCCTGTTGGACCACGTGCGCAGCTCGGAGGGCACCGAGAAGGTGGCCGCGATCCGCAAGGATCTGCAGGACACCATGGATGCCAATATGCAGGTGTTCCGTTCCGCGGAAACCCTGCACCTGGCCTTGAGCGACATCGCGAAGCTCGAAGAGCGCTACCAGCGGATCACCGTGCAGGACAAGGGCAAACGGTTCAACCTGGATCTGCTCGAAGCCGTGGAGTTGGGCTTCCTCCTGGAATTGGCCAAGGTGATGACCGTGGCGGCCCTGCACCGCGAAGAATCCCGTGGCGGACACTTCCGGGAGGACTTCCCGGACCGCGACGACGAGAAGTTCATGAAGCACTCGATGGCCTATTTGGACAACGAATCCGAAGCCGAGCACATCGCTGGCATCCGGCTGGACACCAAGCCGGTTATTTTCACCCGCTATGAGCCGATGGTGAGGAAGTACTGATGACAACCACAATCGAGACCGCGGAAACCGCTCCGGAGCCGGCGTCGAAAATCGAACTCCCGGCGAGCGTGGGCGGCGGCGGGGAAATCCCCACCTTCGACATCACGCTCAAAGTCCGCCGCTACAACCCGGAAGACGAGACCGAAGCGCATTGGGACGAGTGGAAACTCACCATGTACGGCACCGACCGGGTGCTCGACGCCTTGCACAAGGTCAAGTGGGAGCACGACGGCACGCTGTCCTTCCGCCGTTCCTGCGCGCACGGCGTCTGCGGTTCGGATGCGATGCGGATCAACGGCCGAAACCGCTTGGCGTGCAAGACCTTGTTGAAGGATCTGGACACCAAGAAGCCGATCACGGTGGAGCCGATCAAGGGCCTGCCGGTGGAAAAAGATCTCATTGTGGACATGGAGCCGTTCTTCCAGTCCTACCGGGAGATCATGCCGTTCCTGATCAACAAGGGCCATGAGCCGACCAAGGAACGCCTGCAGTCCGCAGAAGACCGCGAGCGCTTCGACGACACCACCAAATGCATCTTGTGCGCTGCTTGCACCTCGAGCTGCCCGGTGTTCTGGACCGACGGCCAGTACTTCGGCCCGGCCGCGATCGTCAATGCGCACCGCTTCATCTTCGACTCGCGTGACGATGCCGGCGATATGCGCTTGGAGATCCTCAACGACAAGGAAGGCGTCTGGCGTTGCCGGACCACCTTCAACTGCTCGGAAGCCTGCCCGCGCGGCATCCAGGTGACCAAGGCGATCTCCGAGGTCAAACAAGCGATTCTGGCCCGCCAGATCTAGTTTCTCCCGGCGTCATGCCACAAGTATGTCCCGCTGAGTCGATGAACTCAGTGGGACATACTCGTTTTGGCCCACTGAGCAGGCAGACTCGGTGGGACCCGCTGATCTGCGGCCGGCGCTCAATCCGCGGATCGGACCATCCGGATCTCCGGCAGCCCGAGCCACTCCGGGGAGAGGAACTTGCGCCCGCCGTCGGCGATGAAGCCGTGCTTGGCGTAGAACGCCTGCGCCCGGTGGTTTTCCGCCAGCGTCCAGAGGTAGGCCGGCCCGGTGCCCACGGCAGCCTGCAGCAGCGCCGGGCCCAGGCCGCTGCCGTGGGTCCGCTGCAGAGTGTAGAGCGAGTACAACTCGAGCCGGTGCTGCCAACCCGGTTGCCGGCCGGGCCCGGCATCGGCCAACCCGACCAGTTCGCCGTCGGCGTCGAAGGCCAGCAGCCGCGGATCCGCACTGGCCAGACAGGGCCGGCGCTGCTCGGTCCGTTCCGGCATCGATCGGCGCCGGCCGGCGAAGAACTCTGCCGGCAGCAATCCGGCATAGCTTTCCTGGTGCGCCTGGGTGTGCATCCGGACCACCGCTTCGGCGTCGTCCGGGGTGGCTTGGCGGAGCTGGAAATCCATGGCCTCAGAATATCCGCTGCACCCCGCCTGCACCGGGGAACAGCTGTGCCTGGATGCCGAGCTGCGCGGCCGCCGCAACGTTTTCCGGCCGATCGTCGAAGAACGCCGCAGATGCCGCCGGAACACCGAATCTCGCCAAAACCACCTGGTAGCACCGCGGGTCCGGCTTCATCAGGCCCAGGTCGCTCGAGAACACCCGGTGTTCGAACCCGGCCGACCAGCTGGCGGCCCGCACCGTCTCGGCCAACGGCTTGGGCGCATTCGACAGCAGGCCGAGCCGGCATCCCCGCCGGGCGAGGCTATCCAGCATCGCGGAGACTTCGCCGGCGACGCTGCGCCAGCGCTGGCAATCCAGCTCCACCAGTTGCGCCACGGCTCCGGGCTCCGGCCGGGGCGCGCCGCTTGCCGCAGCGACCCCCGCCCAATACGCGGTGCTGGAGCAACCCCGGTCGTACCGGTCCCGGCCGGCCCAGTACCCGGCTTCCAACGCCGCTGGCTCCGCTCCGAGCACTGCTGCGGCGGCCGCGACGTCGAACCCCTGGATGCAGAGCACCCCGCCGATGTCGAAAATCACCAATTGCACATCGTTGCTTGCCATGGTTTCTCCCCTCTGGATCGTTTCATCGGTCCTGCCCTGTGTTAGAACTTGAGGGATGCCTCTGAACCGCAACCCCACCATCATCGACGTCGCCAAAGCCGCGGGCGTCTCCAAATCCGTCGTTTCCCGAGTCCTCACCGGCAACGGCCAGGTCAGCCCGGACGCCCGGTCGAAGGTCGAGAAGACCGTCGCCGCATTGGGCTATTCCTCCAATGCCGCAGCGCAGGCCCTGGCCCTCGGCCGGACCAAGAACATCGGGTTGCTGCTGCGCAGATCCACCTCGCCGTTCTACGGGAAATTGATGTTCGACCTGCAAGCGCACGCTGCCCAAGCCGGCTACCGGATGCTCGCGGTCACCGGGAACCTGGACAACGACAGCGAATCCCACGCCTTGCAAACCCTGCTCGAACTGCGCGTCGACGGCCTGATCATCGGCAGTGGCAATCTGCCGACCGAGCAGATCCTGCCGATCGCTGCCAGCTTGCCGACGGTAGTGGTCAGCAGACCGGCTCCCGGCAGCGCGGCCGACGTCGTCCAGGTCGACGCCGCGGGCCAGGCCACCGAAGCCAGCCGGCTGCTCGCCCGGCACGGCCACCGGCGGGTCGGGCTGATCACGGTGCCGAACAGCCTTTCCGCGGCACCTCGCCTCGCCGCGCTGCGGGAACGCCTCGGCGCCGATGGCTTCGAGTTGATCGAGGCGACCGGAAGCTACGATTTCCCCCAAGCCTCAGTCGCTGCGGCAGAGCTGCTCAGCGTTCCGGACCGCCCGACGGCGGTGCTCAGCTTGAGCGCCGACGGGGGCTGGGCGACACTCCGGGAAGCCGAACGGTCCGGTTTGACGGTGCCCGGGGAGCTGTCGGTTTTGTGTTTCGACGAACCGGACCATGGCTTCGCGGCTTCCCGGGAGCTCACCAGCATCACCCAAGGCGGCCAGCAGTTGCCCGACTCCGCCTGGCGGCTCTTGGCCGATCGGCTTGAGCAGCCGGGCTTGCCGCCCCGGGAAGTCCTGGTTTTGGGCCCAACCGTTGCCGGTTCCACGTTCGGCCCGGCGGCCGGGTAGGCTCCGCCGAGGACTAGGCCAGGGTCCAGCTCTTGCAGACCGTCCAGGTCATCGTCTCCCAATAGCGGCTGCTCCAGTCCTCGGCGTAGAACCGGTAGAGCGAGACGGTGTTTCCCGGATCGGATTCCGGTCCGTCCAGATCCAGTCCTTTGAGGAATTCCAGACATTCGTCGACCACCTCGGGATGGTCGATCCCATCATGGCCGACGACGGTCAAATGGGCCCGGAAGGTCTCCCCGGTTTCCTGCCTGCGCGCCACGATGCCCCGGTCCGTCACCGGATGCACCCGGAGCGGCTCGAGCGCTGCGAACAAATCCCGGACCAGCTCCCGCAGGAGTTGGTTGCCGGATCCGGACGGATCTTCGTTCACGTTGTAGTGCAATCCGCCGCCGCCGATTTCCCTGGTCAATCCCCGGTTCCAGAGGGGCGCCGCGGCCCGACCGGCCAAGGTCTTGTCCAAGACTTCGATCAGCCCGCGCTCGGTGCCGTCGATCGCCATCGATCCCACCAAGGTGGTATGCGGCGGATAGGAATTTGCGGCTTGGAAGCCGAACATCCGTTGCGCCACATCCATCGCCTGCAAGGCCGCCCGGCCCAGCTCCGGACCCGGCCGCAGGAAAACGCCGTACCGCCACGGCGAGCTGTGATCGAGCAATGGCCCGCTGTGCGGGCGTGCCGCAACGTTGATCCGGTTCATTGTCCTGCCCGCTTCCGGTAGCGCTCGATGATGTCCTTGGCTTTGTTCTCCTGGTCTTCGAAGACCGCGCGCACATCGCCGCCGGCCAAGAGCGATTCCAAGGCCGGCTGCAAGGATTGCCGGACTTCGCCCAGCGCCCCGGAGTGGCAGCCGGCAGTCGCCGTACTGGACTTGCTCGTGGCCAGTTGGTCCAGCAGCGCCTGCTGTTGCGGGGTGGCTGAGGCAATCGCCTTCGCGGCCGTCAGCGTGGTGGGCAAATATCCGGAATCGAGGAAGTTCTTGGTCTGCACGTCAGTGCTGCCCAAATACCGGGACAACTCCCAAGCAGCCTTCTGCTCGGCAGCCGAGCGGTCTTTGCCGATCACCCAGAGCGAGTTTCCACCGGGCACTACGCCACCTTCCGCGGCGGAGACCGGGAAAGCTTTGACCGCGAAGTTCACCCCGGTTTTGACGATGTTGCCGATCGCTCCCGAGGAGACCAAGGCCATCGCCGCGCCACCCGAGGTGAAGGCGCCGACCGCGGCGGTGGCATCGGCGCCGGTATTGACCATGGCGCCTTCCTTGACCAGCTGCTGCAGCTTGGACCAAACCGCCAGTTGCTTCGGATCGGTGTACGTCAAAGCAGTCGCGTTCTGCCCGCTGACCCCGTTGTCCGGGGTGCAGTAGGTCAATCCCTGGGCGGCCGCGAACTGCTCGTTCCACCAGGTATTGACGAAGAAGGACAGCCCGGCGATCCCGGAAACCTGCTTGATCTTGCTCGCGGTGTCCAACAGGCCGGTGATATCGGTGGGCACATCGGCCGGGCTCAACCCGGCTTTCGCCAGCACCTCCGGATTCAGCACCAGCACGGGTTGCGAAATCTGGTACGGCATCGAGCGGACCTGGCCGTCCACGGTGTAGTAGTTCTTGACCGCCGGGGCCAAGTCTGCGAAATCGTACGCCCCGTCCTTGGCCGCAAGGTCGGTAGCCGACACCGTCAGCTTGGAGTCGATCATGTAGCCGGTGAAGACGTCTGAGGCCTGCATCAGCGCCGGGGTGCCTCCGGATTGCACGGCATTGGCCAGTTTCGCCATCGAGGATTCGTAGTTTCCCTGGTAGACCGCCGCTACTTGGATCTTGCCGGCCTGCGCTTCGTTGAACGCGGCGATCTGCTGGTTGAGCGAATCCCCGGCTGCGCCGGAGGCTGAGTGCCAGAAGGTGATCTTGACCGGACCGGCGTCGGACCCTGATCCGCTGCTGCTGCATCCGCTCAGCCCCAAGGCGGCAAGGCCGAGGCCGGCGAACACCGCCAATGAGCGGAGTCGGAAGGTGGGATTTTTCATTTGACTGCTCCTTGAGTGAGTCCCTTGGTAAGGAATTTCTGGCCGAAGACGACTAAGACGAGCATCGGGAGACTGACGAAGGCCAGGCCGGCGAGCACCGGACCGACGTCTACCGACAGGGAGTCGCTCAATGCTGCGACACCCACTTGCACGGTTCGGCTGGACGGTGATTCGGTGACCAGCAATGGCCAGAGATAGCCGTTCCAGGCCGCGATGGCGCTGACCAGGCTGACCGTCATCACGATCGGCTTGTTCAGCGGCAGCAGGAAACGGAACAGGAAGCCCAGCGGCCCGACCCCGTCCAGCACCGCGGCCTCGTGGATCTCCTTCGGGAATCCCTTGAACGCCTGGCGGAACAAGAACACCGCATAAGCACTGGTCGCGAACGGGATGAAAACCGCGACCAGGGTGTCGAACAGGCCGATCGAGCGGATGGTCAGGTAGTTCGCAATGATCGTGGTTTCGCTCGGGATCATCATGGTGACCAGGAAAAACCCGAGGACCAGGTTGGGCCGTTTCAGGTTCCCGAAGACCAAGGCGTACCCGGCCAGCAGCGACGTGGCCAACTGCAACGACGTCTGGGCGAGGGTCACCACGACCGAGTTGCCGAATTGGGCCAGCAGCGGCGAGTTCCGGAACGCGGTGCCGAAGTTCTCCAAGGTCCAGATGCTGAACCACGGCGCACCGCCGCCGATGATCGTACCCGTGGGCGTGAATGCCCCGACGAAGGCGAACAGCACCGGCCCAGCTACCAGCAGGGCGACCACGCCGAGGTACAGGTAGACCGGCGCACTGCGCCAATCGAGCCGTTTCACACCGGGCAGTTTCGTGGGATCGGCCATCAGTAATGCACCCGCCTTTCCAGGACCCGCATCTGCACGAAGGTCAACGCCACGATGATCAGCAGCAGCACGATGCCGCGCGCCGCTGCGGCGCCGTAATCGCTGGTGCCGGAGCCGAAAGCGGTTTTGTAGATGTCGATCACCAGCGTGTTGGTCGCGTCCCCCGGACCGCCACCGGTCAGCAGGTTGATCACGGTGAACTCGCGCATCCCGGCAATCGATTGGGTGATCAGGATGAAGAACAGCGTCGGCGTGATCAACGGCAGCTTCACGTGCCACAGCCGCTGCAAGCTGCCCGAGCCGTCGATCTGCGCCGCTTCCAGCACATCCTCGGGCACCCCGTCCAGGGCCGCGAGCAGCAGCAGCACCGAGATCCCCAAGCCGCACCAGACATCCACGATCACTACGGCCAGCAGCGCCATCTGCGGCTGGGTCAACCAGCCGGCCGGTCCGGCGCCGAAAAGTCCGATGATTTGGTCGAACGCACCGGTCCCGGGCTGGAACATCAGCTTGAACACCAACGCCGCGACTGCCACCGAAACCGCCATCGGGAGCAACACGATGGATCGCAGCAGTGGCGTGCCGGCCAGCCGGCTGGAGAGCGGCACCGCGATCGCCAGACCGATCAGGACTTTTCCGAGGACCGAGGCCGCGGTGTAGCTGAAGGTCACCAGGATCGTGGTCCAGAACCTGGGGTCGGCGAGCATCAGCTGGAAATTCTCCGCGCCGACGAAGCCGCTGGGCGCACCGAACAAATCGGTGCCCTGGGTGGACAGGAAGAATGTCCGGAGCAAGGGCCAGTAATCGAAAGCAAGCAGGACCAGGAACGCCGGGGCGAGGAACAGCCAGGCCCACGGGCGCGTCCGACGACGCGCTCTGGTCTCGGGGGAAACACTCATGAGAAGGTCCAAAGATGATTGTGTATGCTGACTGGGAACGTTCCCAGTCAGCATACACAAGGAACTTCTAACAGATCCAGAGTTTTGGGTGAACCCTCGGTGAACAGCGAACCAGCGGGTCCGGGCCCGGCATTCGAGGATGCCGGCGAATCCGATTAGTCGCTTTGCTCCGCGTCCGCTTTGCCCACGGCGCCCCAACCCGCGGCGATCAGATACACCTGGGAGAGCAGATAGAACCAGACGAAAAGACCCAGGATCACCGAGAACGGCGCCAGCAAAGGATTCCGTCCGGCCACATTCGCCAGCAGCACGCTGGACAATGCGCGCAGCACGGTCGAGCCGACCGCGGCGATCAAAGCGGTCTGCCAAAGCACTCCGCGGGGCATCTGGACCGCGGACACGGAACGGAACAAGACCAGGCACACCGCCAGGTCGAGGATCAGCAGGACCACGAGCGAGCCGATGTAAGTGATCGGCCGTACCACCTCGGCGTCCAAGGACAGCGCACCCATCACTCCGTCCAGAGCGGTCACCACGCCGACACTGATCACCGAGGTCAGCACCAGGACCACGCCGAGCAGCAGCAGCGTGGCCGCGTCCTTGAGTTTGAGCAGGATCGGATTGGCTTCCAAGGGGCCCGCATCGAATACGCCGCGCACGCCTTCGCGCAGGCCGCCGATCCAGCCCAGCGAGGTCAACAGCAATGCGGCCAAAGAGATCAGCAGCGCCCAGCCGAAGCCGTCGCCGGCGTTGAACAGTTGGTCCGGCGTCGCCAAGCCACCGTTGCCGGTATTGATCAGCCCCGGGGTGGATTGCGCGACCGCGTTGACCACGGCATCCTGCAGGCCCTTGTTCCCGGCCGCCAGCAAACCGAGGACCGAGAATCCGGCAACCAGCATCGCGGCCACCGAGAAGAACATGTTGTACGCGGAGCCGGCCGCCAGCAACGGTCCGTGGCGCAGCGAATAGGTCTGGAAAGCCCGCATCGGACGGACCAGGTTGAGCTTGGCCAGCAGGTATTCGATCCGGGCTTGCAGCAGGCCGGGCGCACCGGGCGATGCCGGTTTGGCCTGTTGCTCGCGTTTCGCCCGGCTGAGCTCGATCCGCTTCAGGATCAGCCGCCGTTCCAGCTCTTTGCGATCGGTCGGTGAGGGCACCGCTGGCACCGGCTGTTTAGGTCTCGGACTTTTCCGGGCCGCCAAAGCTGAGCTCCTCCTGCAGTTGCCACACGCCGTCGGCGTCGTGTTCGTACAGTCCCATGCTATCCACGGTGAATTCCGCTTGATAGGAACTGAGCCGGCGCTGCGCCTCATCCATGCCGAGTTCGGAAATGTCGTGCGCCACCGTGACGTGCGGATGGAACGGGAAAGGCAAGTCCTTGGCCAATGGGCCGTGCTGCAGCAGACCGTGCAATCGGACGCATTCGTCGAAACCCGCCACCACGTTCAGGTAGACCACCGGGGAAACCGGTCGGAACCCTCCGGTGCCGCACAGCTCCACCCGGAAACTGCGCTGCTCCGCGGCCACGGCCCGGACGTGCTGCAGCACCGCGGGCCAGTCTTCGGCCGGGGTGGTGGTCACCAAGGTGATGTGCGCCGGGACCACTTCGGCCAGCGGGTCGCCGAAGGACGCCCGCCAACCGCGCAGTTCGCTAGCGTAAGGCTCCGGCAACGCCACCACGACGCCGACTGACCGGACCGGTCCGGTCGAGCCGCCTTCCGCTCCGGATTCCACCATTTGCGCTACTTCGCCGCCGAAGTTCCCAGGGGCCCGGTGGCCACCGGCGCCAGGAATCCGACCTTGCGGTAAACCTCTTCGAGAGTCACTGCGGCTACTTCACGCGCTTTCTGGGCGCCCACGGCGAGCAGCCGGTCGAGTTCTGCCGGGTCCGCGAGCAATTCCTGCGCCCGTGCCCGGATCGGGGCCAGCTCGGAAACCACCAGATCGGCCAGATCGACTTTGAGATGCCCGTACATCTTGCCTTGGTACTCGGCTTCGATCGCCGCGATGGGCTTGCCGCTGAGCGCCGAATAGATCGCCAGGAGGTTCGATACGCCCGGCTTCTCTGCCTTGTCGTAACGGATCTCGGTTCCGTCGTCGGTGACCGCCGATTTGATCCGCTTCGCGGTGACCTTCGGATCATCGAGCAGGTTGATCAAGCCGTTCAGGGATTCGGCGGACTTGGACATCTTCGCCGCCGGGTTCTGCAAATCCTGGATCTTCGCAGATTCCTTCTGGATGAAAGCCTGCGGAACCACGAAGGTCTCACCGAACCGATGGTTGAACCGCTGGGCCAAGTCCCGGCTGAGCTCCACGTGCTGCCGCTGGTCCTCGCCGACCGGAACCCCCTCCGGCTGGTAGAGCAGGATATCGGCGGCCTGCAGGATCGGGTAGGTGAAGAGCCCGACGCTGGCGGTGTCGGAGCCCTGCTTCAGGCTCTTGTCCTTGAACTGGGTCATCCGCGAGGCTTCGCCGAAACCGGTGAGGCAATTGAGCACCCAAGCCAACTGGGTGTGCTCCGGAACGTGCGACTGCACGAAGAGCGTGCACTTGTCCACGTCGATGCCGCCGGCCAGGTACTGCGCCGCGGTCACCCGGGTGCGCTGCGCCAGGACTCCCGGATCCTGCGGGACTGTGATCGCATGCAGGTCCACGATCATGTAGACCGCATCGTATTCTTCCTGCATCGCACGCCATTGCACGAGGGCTCCGAGGTAGTTTCCCAGGTGCAGGGAATCGGCTGAGGGTTGCATGCCGGAGAGGATCCGGGCACGTGGATTTGCAGGCATTTCAGACTTTCCGGGCTTCAATGACTCGACGGATCGGGGTCAGCGGATGGTGTAATCGACGACGAGCGGCGCATGGTCGGACCATCGGGTGTCATAACTGGCGGCCCGGTCCACCACGACATCGCCGGCCTGTTCGAACAAACCCGGGGTGGCCATCTGGTAGTCGATCCGCCATCCGGTGTTGTTGTCGAAGGCCTGGCCGCGCTGCGACCACCAGGTGTACGGGCCTTCCACCTCGCCGGCGACCTCGCGCTGCACGTCTTTCCAGCCCAATCCGCCGGCCACGCCCGGTTCGCCGAAGAACTTGTCGAAATAGGCCCGCTCCTCCGGCAGGAAGCCGGCGTTCTTGACGTTGCCTTTCCAATTCTTGATGTCCAAGGTCTTGTGGCCGACGTTCAGGTCGCCCACCACCAGCGCGTAGTCGCTGTGCTCGGCCAACTCCGGCAGCCGGGTGAGCATCACCTCGAGGAACCGGTACTTGTCCAGCTGCTTGGGGGTGTCGACTTCGCCGGAATGCACGTAAGCGCTCACCACCGTCAGTTGCTTGCCGTCGGAGAGCCGGTAATCGGCCTCGACCCAGCGTCCGGTCGTGGCGAAGTACTCGTCGCCGATGCCGATCCGGGTGGCAATCGGCTGCAGTGAGTCTTTGCGTGAAGCGATCAGCACTCCGGCGCGGCCCTTGTCCGCGGCCTCGGCGTGCAGCACGTGCCAATCCGCGGCGAGGAAGCCGTCCACCACCTCGTCCGGCGCACGGACTTCTTGCAGGCACAGGATGTCGACGTCTCGGCTGGCCAGCCAATCGGCCATGCCCTTCCGGTACGACGCACGGATTCCGTTCACGTTGACCGAAGCCACACGAACGGCGTTGACAGCCTTTTTCGAAGTCGAGGTGCTCACCCGATCCACTTTACCCGGCAATCAGGCCGAGTCTATTCCCGGCCTATTCTTCGACGACAGTGCCGGCGAGCGGCTCGTCGGGGCCGGCGCCGGCGCCGGATTTGCCGGGTTTCCGGGATTCGCCACCGATCATGTCCCGGCCGTTGTGCGCGGTGATCTGAATCGTCTCCAGCGCTCGCTCGATGTAGTCCCAACTGGCGCCAGCCCCACTGGAACCTTCCAGTGTCGTCAGGGCCTTGCTGATTTCGCCGGCCTGCACCTGGATGATTTTGAAACTGTGGTCGAGTTTCATGTCCCGGGCTCCGTCGGCCGGCGCGCTTTCGGCGACCAACCGGGTGCCGGCGTCGTCGGCTTGCTGGTTCTGCTGCAAACCGGAGGTGGCCCGGCGCACTTGTTCGGCACCGAAGCGCGCTGCTTTGTAGACCCCTATGTACACCAGAGTCGCCAAAATCAGCCAGGCCAACGCGATCACCGCGATGAACCAGCCCAATACCGTGTTGTTGTTCGCGGCCAGCACCAAGGCGATCAGGAAGACCACCGCGAGGATGAGGGGCCCGACGGCGGCCAATCGGCCCGGACGTTTGCCAGAAGTCTGAGGGGATCCCAAGGAGAACATGCTTCCATTGTCGCAAACCGGCCGCGGCCGGCGGCCCGCTTCCGCGCCGGGCGAAACCCGGGTTCCGCCGCAACGGCCCGCTGCGGTCAACGCTACCGCCGGACCGGGAGCTTCGGACTTGCCGGTTCCGGCTTCGGCTTGACCATCGGGCCGAAGACGAACCAGAGCCCCACGATGAACCAGGCGCGGCCGATCGACCACCAGAGCATTTCCTGGGCCCGGGGATCGGCGAAAAAGACGATCAGCGCCAAGGAGACCGCGGAGGCGATCGCCGCGGCAGCCACCACCCGGTACCACTCCTGCCACAAGGCGCGGTGTTTCGCCGCTCCGTAACGGGGCTTGGGCTGCGGCGGCGGACCGCCCGCGAAGCGGTGCGCGAAACGGACGTCGACGTACCTGACCAGGGCCGGGCCGAAGGCCACGCTCACGCCCAGATAGTATGCAGCCGCGATATGCACCCAACCCAGTTCCGCACCCCGGGACATGTCGATCGCCACCGCGACCAGCAGCACCACGTCGATGAGCGGGATCAGGGCCAGGATCACGCTGCTGGTGCGTCTGAGCCGAAGCAAGTAGCGGACGGCCAGGCCCAGGAAGAGGACCACCCAGAGTGCGATTTCGCAGCCCACAATCACCGCGACGATCGGATTTTCGGCAACGAACTCCGCGATTTTCATTCCGGATCCGCAGTCTGCTTGGGCGCGCGCCGGCCGAGCAGCGAAATCCCGGTGTCCGCCAGCCAGACGATGCTCCAGATCCGCGAGGTGTTGGCGACCCACAACTGGTCGTCGATCGAGGCGAAGACCGAATTGACCGGCAGCCGGCCATTGAGCACCTCCCAGGGCCAGGAAAAGCCGATGATCGCGAAAACGATCTGGGCGGCGAAGAAGACCACGGTGTGGATGAGCCAATGTTTCATGCTTCCAGCCTCTGCCTCGGGGCGCTGGAGCGCATCGGCCAGCAGCAGGAGCTCCGGGTCCTACCTTTGCAGGACCACGGCCCGGAACTGCTTGTCCCGGGCCCCGGGGCGCGGCACAATCAAAAGATGATCCGACGGCTGCGCGAAGTGCTGAGCGGGATCCCCGGCCAGGATTTCGGCACTGCGCTGTTTTATCTGCTGCTCGCGGCTGCACTGCAGTCCGCCGGTTTGCGTTGGTTCGGCGGTTTCGAATTCGATCTGTTCCCCGGACTCGAGCTGTGGCCGGCGGCGCTGCTCCTGGGCAGTTGCGGCATCGCCCTGCGCAGCACCAGGCCCGCGGCGATGATCGCCACGGCCTCCGTTGCGGCGGTGCTGCTGACCTTGGACGACGCCGGAATCGCCGCGCTGCTGCTGCTCTTCGAAGTGATCTTCACCGGCACCCGTTATGCCGGGCCGCGGCTGAGCCGGGCCACCCGGGTCTTCGCAGTCGCGATCAGTGCGTTGTCGGTGCTCGCTGCGGCATTCGCCGGGAACGGCTGGCAACCGGCCCTGATCGTCGGGGTGCAGGCCGTGGTGGCGTTTTTGACCCCGATGTGGTGGGCTGCCAACGTCCGCCAGCAGGAACAGATCGCCGAGGTCGAACAGCAGCGGGCCAGGCAAGCCGAGCTGATGGTCCGCCAGGAACGGGAGCTCTCCCGACTCGATCTGCAACTGTCGGTGGCCCGGGAACGCGGGAAAATGGCCCGTGATCTGCACGACGTGATCGCCGGACGGCTTTCCGCGATCGCCTTGCAGAGCGAAGCAGCATTGCGCTCCGCGGATCCCGCACTGCGCGGCGAAGTACTCAGGGCTTCCCGGGAAACCTCGTTGAAAGGCTTGGCCGATATGCGCCAGATGATCGATGTGCTGCATACCGGCGAAGACCGCCGGGACGCCCCAGGGAGCGCCGGAGGGTTGGATTTGGGCGCCGAACTGCGGGCCCTGGCCGAAGCCAGCCGGGCCGCGGGAAACCCGGTGGAATTGCTCGTCCGGATCCCGGAAGACCTCGGCTCGGCGGCCTCGAGCACGCTGTACCGGATCAGCCAGGAAGCGCTGACCAACGCGAACAAACACGCACCCGGACAGCCGGTCACGGTACGGTTGGATGCCGATCCCGGAGCTGCACTGCTCACCGTGGAGAATCCGCTGGTCCAAGCCGCGGAATCCGGGAACCGGCAAGGCTACGGCTTGGCGAACATGGCCGTCCGGGCCGCCGAACTGGGTGGCAGCTTTTCCGCGGACGCCGCCGGCGACCGCTGGCGGGTCGCCGTGCGGTTGCCCAGGTGAACCCGGTGATTTCGGTCTTGCTGGCCGACGACCACGCGGCGATCCGGCAGGGCCTGCGGATGATCCTGTCCCAGGACCCCGGAATCGAGGTGGTCGGCGAGGCCGGCGACGGGGTCACCGCGGTGGCGATGAGTCGCAGTCTGCGCCCGGAGGTGGTGTTGATGGACATCCGGATGCCCGGCATGGACGGCATCGAAGCCACCCGGCAGATCAGCGCGGCCGGAACCGCCCGGGTGCTGATCCTGACCACCTTCGACCTGGACGACTATGTGCTGGGCGGCTTGCGGGCCGGGGCTGCGGGGTTCTTGCTGAAATCCGCTTCCGCCGAAGCGATCATCCAGGGCATCGGCAATGTCGCAGCCGGCGACGCGGTGCTCGCTCCCGAAGTCACCCGGACGGTCATCGAGAAGCTGGTCTCGGCTGCCGCGGCGGTGCCCCGGCCCGAAGCCCGGACGCCGCAAGGACTAGCTGAACTGACCGCCCGGGAACTAGACGTGCTGCGGGCGGTCGGCGCGGGCTGGACGAATCAGCAGATCGCGCGCCGGCTCGGCATCGCGGAAACCACGGTGAAAACCCATCTGTCCCGGATCTTCGGGAAACTGAATCTGGTGTCCCGGGTGCAGGCGGCGCTTTTCTGCGTGGAACACGGACTCGGTTAGGCCGCGGATTCCGCGGAACCGCGGGCCCGGACGAAGCCCCAGCCCACCAGAGCCGCTGCCAACCCGGTCAGTGAGAGGCCGGCAATCGTGACCGCGGCACGGAACTCGCCGTATTGCTGCGGGTTCCAGTCCGGGCTGACAATGCTCCCGTTGAAGATCACGGCGAGCAGGGTACCGGTCAGCGCGATGCCGACGCCGGTGGCGACCTCGCTGGAGGTGTCGACCAGCGCCACGCCGATCGTGGTCCGGTTCTCCGGCAGGCCTTTGAGCACATTGGTCGCGGCAACCACGCCGTTCACCCGCAGCCCGGCCGCGACGAGCGCCAGTGCGACGGCGATCCAGAAATAGCCGAACCCACCGAGCAGGCCGTAGACGGCAAGCCCGACGACGACGGCCGCGGCACTCAGCCAGGCGGCACGGTCCAAACCGACCCAGCGCACGAACGGGCTGACGAAGACGCCGCCGGCGATCAGCACGACGACCTGCGGCAGCAGGCCGAGCGCGGCCAGGGCCGGCGGCCAACCCCATTCCAGCTGGAGTTGCAGGGTCACCAGATAGCCCAGGCCGGCGGTGGCCAGTCCGGTCGCGGCCTTGAACGCCAAACCGCTCGATACCAGAGGCCGGGCCACCAGGGTCAGGTCGAGCATGGGGTAGCGTGCGGAACGTTCGCGCAGCACGAAGAGCACCGCGGCGACCAGCGCGGCGACAGCCGCGATCCACGGCAGTGCCGATCCGGAACCCTCGTTGACGAACAGGGTCGGCGCGACGAGCGCCAGCACGATGGTCACGGTGCCGAGGATCGCACCGCCCACGTCCACCGGATCGCGGTGCAGCTCAGCCGGATCGTCAGCCGCGACGCCGCTGCGCACGCCGATGATCGCGAGCAGCGCGATCGGCACGTTCACCAGCAGCAGGACTTGCCAGGGCGCGACGGCCAGGACCAGCCCGCCGGCGGTCGGGCCGATCGCGAGTCCGACCAAGCCCACGGTGGAGATCAGCGTCAAGGCGCGCACCCGCAGGCCGTCGTCCTGGAACAACCGGAAAGCCAGCGCCATCGAGCCCGGCGTGGTCATCGCTGCGGCCACGCCCATCGCGACCCGGACTGCGATCAGCTGCTCCGCAGTGCTGACGAACGCCGTCGCCAGGCTGGCCACGGCCAACAGCACCAGTCCGATCAGCATGATCCGGCGTCGGCCGAACTTGTCGGCGATCGCACCGAAGACCAGCATCAGACCGCCGAAAACCACCGCATAGGCACCGGTCACCCATTGCAGGCCGGTGGTCGAGGCCTGCAACTCACGGCCGATCGTGGGCAGCGCCACGTTGAGGATCGAGTTGTCCAGCATCTCAAACAGGAACACCGCGGCAAGACCGGCAAGCGCAACCCAGACCTCGCGCAACGATTGCGGCGGGCCGGCCACGGGCTTCGATTGGATTTCAGACTGGCTGCTCATCGGCATTCCTTCCAAGAGCGGTGGTGCGGAATAGTACCGACATCATCGACGAACATTGTTCTAGACTTACGAACACTGTTCTATCAATGGAACATTGTTCGTGTCAAGCTACACTGGAAGGCATGATTGTGGATCCCCAGCAGCGCCGGGCCGCCCGGCATGCACAACCGGCCGCGGCAACCGCCCGGCAGCCCCGGCGGAACACGCCGATCACCGTCGAACGGATCACCGATGCCGCGCTGGAGATCGTCGCCGGCAAAGGCTACGAGGCGATGACCATGCGCAGCGTGGCCGGTTTGCTCAATACCGGCCCCGCCTCGCTCTACGCCCACGTGGTCAACAAAGCCGATATCGATGAGCTGATCATCGGCCGGCTGTGCAGCCAACTGGTGCTGCCCGAGCCCGACCCGGCGGCTTGGCGGGAACAGATCGTGGACGTCTGCACCCAGCTGAGGGACCAGTACCTGAACTACCCGGGCATCTCCCGGGCCGCACTCTCCATGGTGGTCACCGATCTCGACGTCTTGCGCATCAACGAAGGCATGTTGGCGATCCTGCTCGCCGGCGGCATCGATCCGCAGACCGCAGCCTGGGCGATCGATGCGCTCTTCCTCTACGTGGGCGCCTACGCCTTGGAGATCGCGCTCTCGGCGCACCGGCGGAGCGAACTGAACGAGGGCTGGGTGCTGAGCAGCGACGAGCGCGCCGAATTGGTGCAGCGCTTCAGCGCCCTGCCCGCAGCACGTTTCCCGAACACCAGCCGCTATGCAGCAGAGCTGACCTCGGGCGACGGGCACCAGCGGTTCGATTTCACGCTGGGCTTGATCGTGGACAACCTCGACCGGCCCCGTCCCGGTCAGTCCAGCGAGTCCGGCGAATCCAGCGAGTCCGCCCAGCGGTAACCGAAGTCGCCGCGGTATTCGTAGAGCAGCCCCAACTGCGGTTGGCTCAAGCGCATCGAAACCTGCTGCCGGCCGATCTCGGCATCGAAGCGCTCAGTGATCTGCACGCCGGGCGACACCGCAGCGGGAATCCTCAACCAGCCCCAGGGAACCCGGAGCCGGACCCGTGAGCCGGTCAGCCGCATCGCCCCGCCGCGGGCCTCGACGGTCAGCAACACGGCCAGCCAGCCGTGTTTGCCCAGGTAGTCGGTCAGCGATCCATCCGCTTCCACGGCGATCGAATCCGGCATCACCTTGCTGCCGTTCCGGAAGTGGAAAGTCCGGGTCGCGGAGAGCGTCGCGCGTCCCCGGTGGTCGTGACCCGGTCGGTTGCATACCTCGAAGGGGACCCGCTGCTGCCATACCGGGAACACGATCCCTTCCCGCGCCAGCAGCCACAGCACCGGCCAGAGCCAGCGCCGCGGCGTGCCGACCTGCTGGAAACTGCCCCGGCCCAGACCGACTTTCCCGTCCGGCAGCGCGCCGAAATAATCCGCCAGCCCGGCATCCAGCTGTGGCAGCACCTCCGCTGCCGCGAGTTCCCAGACCGACGCCATAGTCCGAGCTTAGGCCGGCCGGTAGGGAATTTTTGAACCGTTGCCGGACTACTGCGGACTGCCCGATTATTTGAGGAAGAGCTTGCGCAATCTGGACGTGGTCAAGATCAAACCGAGCACGATCATCACCACGTAATACAGCAGGTGCCCCGCGGTGCCCCAACCGATCACCCCGGCACCCAGCTCGCGCAGCAGCTCGACCCCATGCCACAGCGGCAGGGCCTGGATGATCCATTGGACTGCTTCCGGGTAGACCGAGAGCGGGTAGAAGGTCGCAGAGAACAAGAACATCGGCAACATCACGAAGTTGATCCAGTCCATGCCTTGGAAACTCTTGATGAAACTCGTGATGCCCATCCCGAAGCTGGCGAAGCCGAAGGCGATGAACACCGAGGCCGGCACCATCAGCAAGGCCAAGGGCGAGGTCACCAGGCCCATCGCGGCCATCACGATGGTGAATCCGGTCGCATAGACGAAACCGCGCAGCAGAGCCAGGAAGATCTCGCCCAGGGCAACGTCCAACGGCCCCAGCGAGGTGTAGAGCATGCCCTGGTAGAGCTTTGCGAAATTCATCTTGAAGAACACGTTCCAGGTGGAATCGTAGACCGCGCCGTTCATCGCCGAGGTGGCCAGCAGCGCCGGGGCGATATAGGCGGCGTAACTGATCTGCTGCCCGCCCGGACCGGTCACCGCGCCGACCAGCGAACCGAGCCCCACGCCCATCGACAACAGATACAGCACCGGTTCCACGAAACCGGAAAGCATCACCAACCAATTGGTGCTGCGCGTGGCCAACAGTCCGCGGGCGATCACCGACCTGGCATTGCCGGAATACAGCGCACCGAAGCTGCCCCTGCGGTTCGCCACCCGGGCGGCCACGGAATCCGCTGCGGATTCCGTGCCGGACAATGCCGCGCTCATTCTGCCAACCTCTTCGCGTAGATCCGCTGCGACAGGCGCCAACCGAACCCGGCCAGCGCCAACAGGTACACCAGGTGGACCACGGTGAGCCAGGCTGCTTCCGGATAGCCGAAACTCAGCACCCGGCCCAATTCGGTGGCATGCCACAAGGGTGAAATCCAACCGATCCACTGCAGGAAGACCGGCAACTGGCTCAGTGGGAAGAACGTTCCGGAAAACAGGAACAACGGGGTCACGATGAACCGCTGCACCATCGCGAACTGGCCGGCGTCGGTTTTCAGCGTGGCCACCCACGCCATCAGCGGCAAGCCGAAGCTCATTGCGGCCAGACTCGCGGTCAGCACCGAAAGCCACCCCCAGGGCGACGGCGCCGCCTGGAACAAGACCACGATCAGGTAATAGACCGCGGTGGGCAGCAGGATCCGGATGAAGGTCGAGATGATGTGCCCCTTGGCGATCTGCTCCGGGACCAACGGCGAAGCATGCGGCCCGTAGTAGATCCGGCGCCAGCGGAACCCGGCCATCACCGGGAACATGAAATCCCCGGCGGCCGACATCAGCGCGGTCGAAGCCACGAGCGCCGGAGCGATGAAAGTCTGGTAACTGACCCCGGAAAATTGGTTGCTGGTGCTCGAATTCACCAGCGAGGCCAGACCGATCCCCATCGCGAACAGGTACGCCAGCGGGGAACCGATCGAATAGGCGGCAATCGAAACCAACCAGTTCCGCATTTGGCGGAACATGTGCTCTGCGAAATACCAGGAGCCGAAGCGCACGGCCCTGGCCGCGGACTGCTCCGGAGTCAACGGAACCGGTACTTTGGTCCGTTCCGGGATCGGGTGCGGCTCAGTCAATGAGGCTCCTCCCGGTCAACCGGAGGAACACGTCTTCCAGCGAAGAACGCCGGATCAGCGAGGTCAAGGGGTGCAATCCCCGACCGGCGATCGCTTCCATCACCTTTTCGCCGTCGTCGGCATAGATCAGCACCCGGTCCGGCAAAGTCTCGATCCGCTCGCCGATCCCCTGCAGCTCCGTGCCGACCGAGCTGTTGCGTTCCGAACCGAAGCGCAGTTCCACCACCTCGCGCGTCGAATACTCCCGGATCAATGACGCGGGTGATCCTTCGGCCATGATGCTGCCTTTGTCCACCACGATCAGCCGGTCGCACAGTTGCTCGGCCTCGTCCATGTAATGCGTGGTCAGAATCAAGGTGGTACCGGCTTCTTTGAGCCGGAAGAGCCGGTCCCAGAGGATGTGCCGGGCCTGCGGGTCCAGCCCGGTGGTCGGTTCGTCGAGGAGCAGGATTTTCGGATCGTTGACCAGAGAGCGGGCGATCGTCAAACGCCGTTTCATGCCGCCGGACAGGTCGTCGACCTTGGCGGAGGCCTTTTCGGTCAACTGCGCGAACTCCAAAAGCTCATCGGCCTTCGGCCTGAGGTAGCTCAGCGGCAGCCCGAAATAACGCCCGTAGACGATCAGGTTGTCCCGGACTTTCAATTCTTCGTCCAGATTGTCCTGCTGCGGAACCACGCCCAGATGGGCACGCACCTGCGGGCCGTGTTTTTCCGGATCCAGGCCCATGATCGTCAAGTCGCCCGAGGTCCGTTGCGAAACCCCGCCGATCATCCGCATGGTGGTCGATTTGCCGGCTCCATTCGGGCCGAGCAGGCCGAAGGACTCCCCCGGCGCGACGTCGAAGGAAATGCCGTCGACCGCGGTGAAATCGCCGTAGCTTTTGGTCAGCGCACGCGCGGAAACCACCGCATCCACGGTGGTCGGGTGGGGTGATGCCGGAGCGAGTTCTTCGTTGAGCACCAGAACAGACTAGTACAGGTATTCGATCCTGGTAAGCCCCGTCCGGGCCGGAGCGCGAAGGGCCGAACGCATCCAGCGTCCGGCCCTTCGCCGCGGATCAGGCTTTGGCCGCGACTAGATCTTCATCTTTGTCGTCGTCCTGGGGATCAGCGCTGCGCGCTTCGTGCAGGGCCACCACCTTGGCGCCCTCGACGTCGACGTCGGGCAGGATCTTGTCCAACCAGCGCGGCAGCCACCAGGCGGTTTTGCCCAGCAGGTGCATCGCAGCCGGCACGATCGTCATCCGCACCACGAAGGCGTCGATCAGCACACCGAAAGCCAGCGCGAATCCGAGCGGGCGGACCATGGTCAGGTGCGAGAAGATGAAGCCCGCGAAAACACTGGTCATGATGATCGCCGCGGCGACCACCACCTTGGCCGCATGGCTGAATCCGGTGCGCACCGCTTGTTTCGCGTTCTCGCCGTGCGCAAAAGCCTCCCGCATCCCGGAGGTGATGAAGACCTGGTAGTCCATGGCCAGACCGAAGAGCACCCCGATCAGGATGATCGGCAGGAAGGACAGCACCGCGGCGGGATTGGGCACATCGAACACCGTGCCGAGCCAGCCCCATTGGTAGACGGCCACCACTGCGCCGAAGCTGGCCGCGAGCGAAAGCAGGAACCCGCCGGTGGCGAGCAACGGCACCACGATGGAGCGGAAGACCAGCAACAGCAGGAGCAACGACAGCCCGACGACGACGGCCAAGTACAGCGGCAACGCCTCGCCGAGTTTCGCGGAGACATCGACGTTGGCCGCGGTTTGCCCGGTCAAACCGATCTGCACCCCGGTGTCCGACTTGATCTTGGTTCCGGCTTCGCGAAGGTCGTGCACCACGGTCACGGTGCTGGCGCTTGCCGGCCCGTCCTTCGGGATCACTTGGAACACCGCGGTGCGCTTGTCGTCGCTCAAGGCAACCGGAACCGCGGCCGTGACGTTCTGCACCGCGCGCAGTTCGTTCGCGACATTGAACCGCGCCTGCTGCACATCGGCGTCGCTCAGCCCGGCGGGCAACTCGCCGACCACCACGATCGGACCGTTCATACCGGCGCCGAAATTGTTTTCGATCGACTGGTAGGACTTGAAGGCGCTCGAATCGACGGGCTCGGAGCCGCCGTCCGGCAACGCCAGCCGCAGGCTCGCCGCTGGCAGCGCGACGACCACGAGCGCCAGCACACTCGCCACCAGCGTCATGATCGGGTGTCGGGTGACGAATCCGCCCCATCCGGAGCCTTTGACGCTATGCGACTTCGCTTCGGATTTGGCCTCGGCCTCGCCCGGGTGCAGCTCCGCCTTGCGCCAGGCCCGGCGGGAAATCACCCGTTTGCCGATCAAGCCGAGCACCGCCGGGGTGAGCGTCAGCGCGATCAGCACCGCGAAGGCGACGGTCGCCGCGGCGGCCAAGCCCAGCACGGAAAGGAACGGCAATCCGGAAATGGTCAATGCAGCCAGCGCGATCACCACGGTCAGGCCCGCGAAGAGCACTGCATTGCCACTGGTGCCGGTTGCCTTGGCAATCGATTCGCGCAGGTCCATCCCGGCCAGCAACTGCTGCCGGTGCCGGTTGACGATGAACAGCGAGTAGTCGATGCCGACTGCCAAACCGAGCATCAAGGCCAGCATCGGCGAAATGGAGCTCATCTCGATCACGCCGGTGAGCGCGAACGTGCCGCCCACTCCGATTCCGACGCCGATCACCGCCATCAACAACGGCAGTCCGGCCGCGATCAAGGTGCCGAGCATCACGATCAGGACGATCGCGGCAATCACCACGCCGATGATTTCGGCCGGGCCGAACAGCTGGGAGACGTCTTCGGTGATCTCCTTGCTGAAATAGACCTCGACGCCGGCGGATTTCGCCTCGTTGACGATGCTCTGGACGTCCTGGCGATCACTGGGCTGCAAGCTGTAGAGCGAGACTTTGAACTGGACCTGGGCCACTGCGGCTTTTCCGTTTTCGGACACGAAGCGCAAGCCTTGCGACGCCGCGACTTGCTGTTTCGCGGCAGCCAGTTGCGCTTCGCCGGCGGCGGCTTCCGCTTCAGCCGCGGCGAGCTGGGCCTTGAGCGCCTGGTACTGGGCTTCGACCGCGGCCGGCCGTTGCGGAATGGCTTCCAATTGCGCCAGTTGCGCCTGCCCCGCGGCGAGTTGCGCTGCACCGGCGTCGAGCTTTTGCTGGCCGGCTTGGATTTGCGCGGCGGTCCCGTCGATCTGGGCCTGGGTTTCGAACGGGCTCACCGCCGATTGCACGTAGCTCTTGGTTCCGAGGTTCTGCAAAGCATCGTCGATCGCGCTTTTCTGCGCGTCGCTGAACCCGTTGCCGGATTCGAAGACGATGCCGGCGCTGCCGCCGGCGGAGGACGGCAAATCGGTTTTGAGCTTGTCCAGCATCCGCTGGGTTTCCGTGCCGGGAATCTGGAAATTGTTGGACATTTGGCCGTGGAAGGCCGCCGCAGCGCCGCCGGCGCCGAGCAGGATCACCAACCAGAGCGCCACCACCGCCCAACGATGGGTGGCGGAAAATTTTCCGAGTCGATAGAGCAGCAAAGCCATTGGTTTCCCGTTTCTCAGTCGTTGACGGTGGGTAGCAGATTCAAGGGTTGTTACTGCTCGGGCCGGGCGAACCCGGCACCGAGGTGGGCGATCGACCGGATCATCAGCGCCCGCAGGTCGCGTAGTGACGTTTCATCGATCGCGGCGCCGTTGCGGGCGAACCAGACCTCCATCGCGGCCTTGCCGCAGGCGATCACCGATCCGACCAGGGCCCGCACATACAGTTCGTCGGTGCTCGCGCTGAACCGCGGTTTGGCGGCGGCGATGATCTTGTCCGTGCAGTCGTTCCAGATCTCCAGTTGGAATCGGCCGACCGCGTCATGCTGGCCGGCCAGGCTGTAGACCTCGGCGATGGTCGACAAATGCATCGGATCGGCCAGTGCGATGAGCGCGTTTTGCGCTGCTTCCAGGATCGGTTCGTCCAGGGGCCGTTCCCGGAACTTCTCGATGGCCAGGTCCAGGAAGGACTCGGTGCTGGAGGCGATGGCCGCCTCCGCGGAAGGGAAGTAGTTGAAGAAGGTGCGTCGGGAGATTCCGGCCGCGTCGGCCACATTCTCGACCGTGAATCCGCCCATGCCCTTCGTCCGGAGCAAGTCCAAAGCGGCCTCGGCGATGGCTCCCCGGGTTGCGGTCTTGTTCTTCTCACGGCGGTTTTGGTCCTGCATCAAATCAGTCACATAAATACACTAAGTGCATTTTTGCACTAAGTGCAAATTCGCGGAAGTGATCTCCGGCACAATTCCGTCGGAACCCAGATCGCGGTCCGGGGTTGTCCGCAATGCCCTGGCGCCGGAGGGCCCGGTCTGGCTGAATGAGCACATGACAAAAGACCTCACGGAGTCCTTCACCGCCCTGCACCAGGACCTGCTCGTCCTGCCCAATGCCTGGGACACGGCGTCCGCCCGGTTGATGGTGCGCGCCGGCGCCGCCGCTGTAGCCACCAGCAGCTCCGCGGTGTCCTGGTCGCATGGCTACCCGGACGGAAACCGGCTGCCTTTCGAACTCGCCTTGGCCACCATCGCCCGGATCAGCCGGTCCGTCGGGGTGCCGGTGAGCGCGGACATCGAGTCCGGTTATGCGGACGACGATGCCGGGCTTTCGGCCAATGCCCAGGCGGTCATCGACGCCGGCGCCGCCGGAGTGAACCTCGAAGACTCCGGTGCTGCCGGGCTGCTCGGCGTCGACCACGCCGCACACCGGATCGGCGTGGTCCGGGCGGCCGCCCAGGCAGCCGGCGTCGGGCTCTTCATCAACGCCCGCACCGACGTCTTCCTGGCCGGGAATCCGCCGCAGGACGGCGTGCGGCAAGTCATCGAACGGAGCCGTGCCTATCTGGAGGCCGGGGCCAGCGGCGTCTTCGTGCCGGGGCTGCTGGATCTGGACAAGCTGGCCGAGATCACCGCGGCCGTCGATGCCCCGGTGAACGTGCTCGCCGGCCCGGGCGCGCCGAGCGTCGCGGAACTCAAGGCGGCCGGAGTTCGCCGCATTTCGGTGGGCAACGACCTCGCCGGACTCGCCTATGCCACCGCGGAACGTGCTGCGCAGCAGATCCTGGAAACCGGCGAGTTCACGGCATTGCAAGGCGCCGCCGACTACGGGGCCATGCAGCAACTGTTCCAGTAACCCGCCGAGCGTTGACTTATGGCGGATTGGCAAGCCGCAGACCCGCCATAAGCCGACGCCCGAAGCCGGGTCTAGCGCGGCGCGGCCTCCGCCGCCTGCACCACATTGGACATCAGCAGCGCCCGGGTCATCGGTCCGACACCGCCGGGGTTCGGCGAGATCCAAGCTGCGATCTCGGCCACGTCCGGGGCGATGTCGCCCAGCAGTTTCGACTTGCCGGTGGTTTCGTCGCGTTCCCGGGACACCCCGACGTCGAGCACGACCGCTCCGGGCTTGAGGTCCGCCGCTTTGATCAGGTGTGCGACGCCGACTGCGGAAATCACCACATCCGCTTGGCGCAAGTGCGCGGCCAGGTCCGCGGTCCCGGTGTGCGTCAAAGTCACCGTGGCATTGATCGCGCGCCGGGTGAGCAACAGCCCCAGCGCCCGGCCCACGGTGATCCCGCGGCCGACGACGACCACGTGCTTGCCGGCCAGTTCGATGCCGTTGCGCTGCATCAACTCGATCGCGCCGACCGGGGTGCAGGGCAGCGGCGAGTCGATTTCACCGTTGACATTGAGCACCAAGCGACCCAGATTCACCGGGTGCAGCCCATCCGCGTCCTTGGCCGGGTCGATCCGCTCCAACACGGCCTGCTCGTCCAGATGCTTGGGCAGCGGGATCTGCACCAGAATGCCGTGCACCTCCGGATTGGCGTTGAGTTCGTCGATCACCGCGTCGAGCTCTTCCTGGGTGGTTTCCGCGGCGAGCTGACGCTCGAACGACGCCAGACCGAGCCCTTGGGCGTCTTGGTGTTTCATCTTGACGTAGGAGTGGCTCGGCGCATCGTCGCCGACCAGCACGGTGGCCAAGCCGGGAGTGACCCCCTGCGCCTTGAGCGCCGCGATCCGCTCGACCAGCTCGGATTTGACCGCGGCGGCCGCCAGCTTGCCGTCCAGAATTTTCGCCGTCATGCTCAGCTTTCGATTCCGGGGTACAGCGGGAAAGCTTCGGCGAGTGTGGCCACCCGGGCCCGCAAGGCTTCGGCATCCGCGGCACTTCCCGCCTTGAGCGCCTCGGCGATGATCTCGGCCACCTCGCTGAACTCGGCTGCGCCGAACCCCCGGGTCGCCAACGCCGGGGTGCCGATCCGCAGCCCGGAGGTGACCATTGGCGGGCGCGGATCGAAGGGCACCGCATTGCGGTTCACCGTGATGCCGACGCTGTGCAGCAGATCCTCGGCCTGCTGGCCGTCCAACGCGGAATTGCGCAGGTCGACGAGCACCAGGTGCACATCGGTGCCGCCGGTGAGCACCGAGACGCCGGCCGCCTCGAGATCAGGTTGGTTGAGCCGCTCGGCCAAGATCTTGGCGCCTTCGATCACGCGGCCCTGGCGTTCCTTGAACTCCCCACCGGCGGCGACCTTGAACGCCAGCGTCACGACCCGGCGGATCTCGGCCTCGGTGTAGACCAGCGTGTCGACCGCGCGCCGGCCCTCGGGCTCGATCGTGCGGCCGCGCGGCGTGCCGAAGTACAGGCCGCCGGTCAGCTCGCGGATGACCATCAGGTCGACGCCGGCGAGGCGATCGGGCCGGAGGCTCGAGCGATCGCGCAGGCTCGGGTACGGCGTGACCGGCCGCAGGTTGGCCCACAGCCCGAGCCCTTGCCGCAGCGCGAGCAGCCCCTGCTCAGGACGCATCGTCGCGGCGGGGTCGTCCCACTGC